>Ga0308160_10005929_pt1 | contig 12608 bp, 9 predicted proteins | sample PhyFR1_FD_201036 | JGI IMG/M metagenome (GOLD analysis project Ga0308160, IMG submission 201036) | Phyllosphere microbial communities from UC Gill Tract Community Farm, Albany, California, United States - DLSLF.R1 | ecosystem: Host-associated > Plants > Phyllosphere > Unclassified | place: USA... | reverse complement strand
GAGTGATTCAGATGAAACAAGAATTCGATCCAATCAAGGATCAAGCACAGACGGAAGACGCCCAAGCAGTTGTTCAGCAAGCCAACTGGAATCCGAATCGGTACCGGACGAACTTGAACCCATTCTATCTGTCACCTTGTAGTGTCGAACGTAGAGAAGACGTGCATCAGGATGCATCGAAAATTCTCGAAGTCGAGACGTCGTCGCCCCTCCAACAACTTTTTGAACACAATCAAGCAACGCATAAATCAGAACAATCGGGCAAAAAATTCAAGACAGGCATCGTCGTCGGTGTCGGTGCGATTATCGGCGGATCGGTTTCTGTGATTCGTTCCGTTCAACGATTTAGAAAACAACGAACGAAATAAAACGTTCGTTGTTCGAACACAAAAAGCAGGAGGCAATCGCCTTCTGCTTTTTGTGTTACCCTTTCGTTTCACAAAAGAAATGAAGAGGTTTTAGTATGTATGTTGTTTCTACTTGTTATATCTAGATTTATCAGTTAGTTACGTTATCAAATGCGGTAGATTTACCGTTCACGTAAACATCGATAATTTTATGTTCAGGATCTAATGTTAACTTGTAGACATGCTGCTTCGTTTTCTTATGAGTTTTAGATTCATTCAATTTAATCTTTAGCGTATCTCCTTGTTCCTCAAGATCAGTAGCAACTGTTTTCTTTGACTGATAAACAACATAAGCGACTTTGTCTTTCGTATTGATCAATTGCAAGGTATTGTCGGGATTGATCTTCGTTTGTATTTCGTTTGGTACAATCTTTAACTCACTAAAACTGAGCTTAGACTCGTTGATGCTACAGGCTGATAACAAAGTACATAACAGAGCTAACAGTATAAGTCTTTTCATGTGTTCCCTCCTGGCTTTCAAATGAGAAGTATACATTGTATTTTAACAGTTTTTTAAAGTATGCAGACCTCAAAAACTAATAAAATTTTCTATATTAGCCATATTATTGATTCACAAAAAAATAAAATGGTAAAGTAAATACTATTGATTAACTCATTTCTATAATTATAAATAGCGATGTAATATCAAGTTTAAACAATTTTAAGTTATATAGTAATCGGAGGGTTTTAATTGCGTAAGATGGGATTTTGTTTTGTATTAGTAGCTTTGACTAAGCTATGGCTATCTATTTACTTAGCTGAGTTTTTATTTCTTAGAGAGCTAGAGGTGTACAAAAGTGTCGGAGGTGATGCGATTGACATGATTCCGAGCCTTACTTGGTGGATCATTCTTTTGGAATGTATCATAGGTATTACTTTGATTGTTACAGATGGGAAAAGAAAACTAAAACAGACTGTAGATAAAAAGTAAACGTTCTATCTATTTTCTATTGAAACTAATGTGTAGTTTTTCTCTTAGTCGAGAAGAATTACACTTTTTTCGTCATTACGTATCATTGGATTGATGTGCAACACGAAAACTTCTGCTTTTTGTGTTCCAAACAGATGTTCGTCGCAGAACGAACGCTTGCATGCTACACTTAAGCTACTATATTCAAAAAGTGAGTGTGATGAAGATGAAATGGATACATACTGCCGATTGGCATCTCGGCAAAATCGTTCATGGCGAGTCGATGCTCGAGAACCAGCGGGCGGTCTTAGCGGATTTTTTGGCACTCGTCGACCGCGAACAGCCGGATGCGATCGTCATTGCAGGTGACTTATACGACCGTGCCGTGCCACCGACGGAAGCCGTCGAACTACTCGATGAGACACTGGCTGCCTTGATCCTTGACCGGGATATCCCGGTCGTTGCGATTAGCGGGAACCATGACTCGGCCGAACGCTTGAGTTTCGGAACGACGTTACTCCAACGAGCAGGTCTGCATCTCGTCGGAAAACTAACGCCGGTCATTACTCCGGTCACGATCAAAGGAGTGTCGTTTTACCCGGTGCCATTTGCGGATCCAGCGACCGTTCGGTACGTGCATCAAGACGAAACGATCAAGACACATGATGATGCGATGCGGACGATCCTTGCCGGATGTATTCCGGACGGACCGAGTGTCCTCGTCGGTCATGCCTTTGTGATCGGTGGACTCGAGACGGATTCGGAGCGACAATTGTCCGTCGGAACGGCAGGGCAGGTCAGTGCGAGCCAGTTTGCACCGTTCACCTATACGGCACTTGGTCATTTGCACAATCCGCTTGCGATTCAATCCGAGACGGTTCGTTACAGCGGATCGCTCTTAAAATATTCGTTTTCGGAAGCAAATCATGTCAAAGGGGTCGATGTGTTGACGTTGAACGATACGGGTACGTTCGATCGCCGGTTCGAACCACTTGCACCGAAACGTGACTTGCGGGAACTGACTGGAAGTCTTGATGAACTGACAGATCCGGCGTTCGTCGCGACACAAGACACGGACGATTATCTAAAGATCAATCTAACGGACGGCGAAGCCTTGATGGATCCGATGGGAAAGCTGAAAAAAATCTATCCGAATATCCTGCACCTCGAGCGAATTGGATTCGTCCGCGAGAGTACGCGGGCGGTCAAGGCGTCGCGTGAGCAAGTCAAGGATGCATCCGTTGCGGATCTGTTCAGTGAGTTCTATGAAGCAGTCCGTGAGAAGAAACCGACGGAAGCGATGCAAGCCGTCCTGAAGGAGGAAGCGACATGCGCCCAGAACGACTGACATTACGCGCCTTTGGACCATTTGCTGGTGAAGAGACGATTGATTTCACGGCACTTGCCGGACGGACGATGTTCGTCATCTCCGGGAATACCGGAGCAGGAAAAACGACAATCTTTGACGCATTGACGTTCGCCCTGTATGGCGAAACGTCAGGTGGCGAACGGGAAATGAGCGAACTGCGAAGTCATTTTGCCGTGCCTGAGCAAAAGACGGAAGTTGAACTGGAGTTTACCCTTAAAGGGGAACGGTACCGGATCATCCGCCAACCAAGTCAACCACATCCGGTCAATAAAACTGGCTACTCGCATGAAGCCGAGCTCGCTCGGTTCGACGGAACGACATGGAAGCCGCTTGCGGTCAAGATTCCAGAAATCAAACAACGCGTTCAAGAGTTGATCCAGCTCGACCATAAACAATTTTCACAAATTCTCCTGTTGCCGCAAAATAAGTTCCGCGAACTGTTGATGGCAGAGTCAAAAGACAAACTTCAGATTCTCAAGCAGCTGTTTAAGACGGAACACTATGGTGAGTTCCAGCAACGTTTGCATCGACAAGCGCTCGATCTTGCAGCACGCATCAAGGAAACGAAGACGAAACAATGGGCCAAGCTTGAGGAATTACCATTGCAAGCGAAATGGAGTGAACTGACGGAAGGCGACATCCGGTTACGGATGGAGGGGTTGACGACGGAACGGGACGAATGGCTAACGGCTGCGCGTCAAGCTGAAGTAGAGACTCGTGCGATCGTTGAGAAGAAAACGACGCAATTGCAACAAGGCGAGCAACTCGAAGCGGTTTTCCAAGAGCAGGAGCGACTTCAACAGATCGAACAGTTGCTAGTGGACCGCTTACCGGAAATCAAGCAGATGCAAGAAGAAACAATGGCGGCTGAACGCGCTCAAATCGTTGCACCGATTCATGATCAGTGGCAACAGGATCAAGAACAATTGACGCAACTGACGCATCGAAAACAGGAAACCGAACAGCACATCGCTCGCTTGAAAGAGCGACAAGAGATCGTGCAAGTAAAAGTGGATCGATTGCTAGCGGAGGAACCACAGATCGAGCAACTTAGTCGTCGTCTTGAAAAAATTCAAGAAGAGCGCGAACGGTTGGAAGCAGAAACGGCCTTACGACAACAACAGCAACAATTAGTAGAACGTTTGAAGCTTCTGGACCCAGAGCCATTACGGAAGCAACTCGAACAAGCACGGACGGAGCGTAAGACTGTTCAAGAACAACTGCGTCCATTACAAAACGTCGGAGCAGAACGCTTACAGGTGCAAGAACGGCGCTTCATCCTGAAACAGCTGGCGACGAAGATAGCGGAACATGACAAATTGGAAGCAGAACGGCAACAGCTGATCGTCCGCGGCACAAGCGTCCGGGATCAAAAAGAGGCAGCGGCACGCCAGTATGAAGAAGCGCGCAGACACGAACGGGAACAACTGGCTGCTGAACTTGCCAAAGGATTGACAGACGGGACGGCTTGCCCTGTCTGCGGCAGTACGTCGCATCCACAGCATGCTGTCGCCGTCGCAAAGGAACGATCTGTCGATGTAGCACAACAGCGGTTCCTAGAAGCCCAACAAGCGCATCAAGAGTTGCAAGCCTCTTACCGGACGGTTGCTGAGCGTCTGCAGCAACTGACGACCGAGATTCAAAAGACGAGTGAAAACGAGTCATCTCATGCGGATGTTTCAGCACAGCTTCGAGAAGTCGAACAGACGGAAGCCCGATTTGCGTCAGCACAGACGGAAAAAGCGCGTCTTGAGACTCGCCTGCAACAACTCGAGCAATCCATGGACCAGCTACAACTGAAGGTCGATGCAATGATCAAAGACCGGACCGTCATCGAATCGGAATTGGCGCACTTGTCTGGTCGCCTAAGCCAATCAGGAGAGTCCGCGAAATCGCTACCAGCACTCCGTGAGGAACAACAACAGGCAGAAACACGTATCGAGCAGTTCAAACAAGACAAACAACGCCAGCTACGCGAGAAGGAACAGCTCGATCGTGACTTCGCGGAACACCAAGGTCGATTCCGTCAATTGACTGAGGCATCTGCTGAACAAAGCGACCGATTAACGAACCGCGAAAACGAATTGCAAGCTGTCTTGGCAGAAGAAGCGTTTATGACGATTGAAGCCTTCCGCGAAGCGAGCCGGTCTCGTGACGAACTCCGTCACCTCCAAGAACGTTTGGAACAAGATCGCCTCGAACGGCAGGAATTGAAGCTGAAACAGGAACAAGCTCGCTTGAAGACGGAAGATCAAGTGCGTCCGGATCTTGAACAGTTGCGGATGGATGTGAAGACGGTGTCGCTCGAACTGACGGAGCAGACCGACCGACGAGTCGGGCTCGAGAAGGAACGCGCACATATCGATCAATTGATGGCGGCCTGGGAAAGCTTGCAACGCCAGATTGAGGACGAGGATGCGAGATACGGCATCATCGGCGAACTCGCTCGCGTTGGTGTCGGGGAGAATGCGCAACGGATGACGTTCGAGACGTACGTCCAGACGGCATACTTCGATGAAATATTGTTCGCCGCAAACCGGCATCTGCACGAGATGACCTCCGGGCGTTTCCAGCTTGAACGGAAAACGGAGGCGGGAAAAGGGCTTAAGAAATACGGGCTTGATTTAAATGTCTTTGACGCTTACACGTCGCAAACACGGCATGTCAAGACGTTATCCGGTGGCGAAAGCTTCAAAGCATCCCTTGCCCTTGCGCTCGGGTTGTCGGAAGTCGTTCAAGAAGCGAGCGGTGGTGTGTCACTTGAGACGATGTTCATCGATGAAGGATTCGGAACACTTGATCCAGAATCACTTGAACAAGCAATCGAGACGTTGCTCTCGATTCAAGCGAGCGGTCGCATGGTCGGGATCATCAGTCACGTACAGGAACTGAAGTCACGAGTTGACGCAAAAATCGAGGTCAAACAAGGAAAAACGGGGTCGACGATTACACTAGTCGTCGAGTAAGGAGCTAAGATCGATGGAAACACGAAACATGGTCACAAAATCACAAATCAAAGAGGCGTTACGCGAATTAGGTGTGGCTCCCGGCATGAAGCTGTTCGTCCATTCGTCTCTCAAACAAATCGGCTGGATTCCCGGCGGTGTACAAGCATTGATTGAGGCCATACAGGAAGTCGTCACGACGGAAGGGTTAATCATGATGCCGGCGCAAAGTACCGATAATTCAGATCCGAAGAACTGGAGCCAACCGGCTGTGCCTGAAGAATGGTGGGAAACGATCCGCCGGGAAATGCCGGCATATGACCCGGCAAAAACGGTCACACGCGGCATCGGTCGCGTCCCAGAAGTCTTCCGGACATATCCGGATGTCGTTCGAAGCAACCATCCGATGTGGTCCGTGACCGCTTGGGGAAAGAATGCAGCAACGTTCGTTGCCGATCATACATTAGAAAATGGCTTCGGTCCCGGTTCACCGATTGAACGCTTCATCGAGGCGGACGGTCAAATTCTGCATATCGGTTCTCCTTGGGATACGACGACCGTCTGGCATTACGCGGAATACGGGTTGAATCGTCCGGACGTCGAGGATGGTTGTAAAGTCAAAGAAGGAACGACGGAACGATTCATTCATTACCGACATCGTCAAATCGATAGTGACGCGTTTGGACCGATTGGCGAAGCGTTGGAAAGTGCCGATTTCGTCACGTCCGGTCTGATCGGACAAGCGAAATCTTACCGCATCGATGCCAAAGCCTCGATCCCAGTCGTCATGTTGCAATTAAAAGCGCTCGATCAATGGTTATTTTGAAACTTTTTCGGGAAACCTTCGTAGTAGAAAACAGAATCATAAAAAGGAGTGAAAGCAATGGCTTCACGTTTTAAAGTAAACCCGGCATTGCGTCGCGGATTCGATACGGCACGTGTCGGAGAACGACCAATGACAAAAAGCGGGACGATGAGCAAGATTTTCTTGATGCTCGCTCTCGTCACGGCAGCAGCAGGGGGAAGTTGGTTCTTCCTCGCAGAAAACCAAGCGTTCCTATTCCCGGCATTAATCGGTGGATTCGTCATCGGTCTGATCCTTGCCTTGATCATCACATTCAAACCAGCAACAGCACCGGTCCTTTCACCGGTCTATGCGTTGGCAGAAGGTGTCGCCGTCGGAGCATTGTCGCTCGTCTTTGAAAGCATGTACCCAGGTATCGTCGGGAAAGCGGTTCTTGCGACTTTCGTCGTTGCGTTCGCGATGTGGTTTGTCTACTCGACAGGCATGATTAAAGTGACGCAACGTTTCCGTTCTGCGGTAACAGCAGCGATTCTCTCGATCTTCGTCTTGTACGCAGTCAACTTGATTCTCTCGTTATTCGGTGTCGATCTCCCATTCATGACAGGTAGCTCACCGCTTGCGATTGGTATTCAATTCGTCATCGTCATCGTGGCATCCCTGTCACTCGTGATGGACTTCGATTTTATCTCGCAACAAGTTCGTGCGGGTGCTCCAAAATCGATGGAGTGGGTTGCAGCATTCGGATTGATCGTGACGATCATCTGGCTCTATATTGAATTACTCGATCTCCTGTACCGTCTTGCGGCACGGGATTAACAGCAACAATCACTTACAGTAGAAACAATTCTATAATATTAAATTGTAGATTGGGAAATTAACTAGTTGATTATTAAAAAAATGAATATCGTGAGCCTAGTGTATGCTTATATGCTCCCCAAAAGGTAGACAGTTGAAATTACAAAAACTGTTTACTTTTTGAAGGGGGCTTTTCTATGTCTAAATCTAAGTTTTCGCTAGATGAAAAATTACGAATCATTAAGATGTGTGAGAATAAAAATGGTCGCATCTCTCTTCGAACTTTCTTGAAGAAATGGAGATTAAAATATCTTACATACGGATCCTCGGTACTTTGTGATTGAACAGAATGGACAGGTTATCTAGAAGAACTAAAAATGAAGGCCATACTTGAAGTTCTGATTCAAGAGGAATCGCTCACTAGCGCTACTGTAAGTTTAATATTTCAAGTTTAAGCGTACTTGCAAGATGGATTCGGAAGTATGTTAGCCATATTACTAAAGCGAAAACATTAAAGGAGTGATCTATTATGACTATAGGCAGAACCACTATATTCTTAATCGTCCTCAACAGATCGCCGAAAATATTCTGAACCGTGATTTCAACGTAGCAAGACCAAATCAAAAATAGGTGACTGATGTCACGGAATTGAAGTACGGTGACTCTCAGAAGGCGTATTCGAACGCCATTTTTAACCTTTATGATAGATCCATCTGTGCCTTTGTCTTTAGGGCATTATTACAATAATCAGCTTACGATTCAGAAGTATATTCACTTCTAAGATGAAAAACGGTACCAACAACGATTAAACGGCTTGGATCCATTAGAATTCAAAGCTTAAGCCGTCTAAGAGACTTTGATTAAACTGTCCAAACTTTAGGACTCAGTTCAGGGAACAGTTCAGTTTATCTTTCAAAAAATTTTTTTCAATTTTAAAACCAATCGTCATGATCAAAAACGAGCAAATAGTTAATCTTCGCTTTTTTCTCACATAAAAGAAGGATTTAAATTCAAATTATGTGAAGATGAATATTATTCCAAAATTGTGAATTCCCCTGAAAAGATATACTAAATATTTGTTTTAGAGTATAATACTTTTAATATGTGTGGTCAGATTTTTTACTTGTGTTTCGCAAGTATTGAAAAAAATGGTAGGGAGAATAGCTCGTATATATCCCGATTTTTCTCTTAGTTTTCTCCTGGTTTTCCCTTTTATCTACGTGTGACTCAGCGGCGCCTAAAGAGTGACCACACATAAATTTTGTTATAAATGGAGAAGAAAGTATGAAGTTTAATGAGTTGCGAAATAGAAATGATCTAGCATCTATTCTTAAGATACCGAAAAATCAATTTTCTTATTTACTCTATAAATTAAATGTCAATAAACAATATGAAAAATTTGAAATACCTAAAAAAAGTGGAGGAACTAGAACAATACACTCTCCAAACGATAGATTGAAATACATACAAAAAAGATTGAATGAAGAGATATTGAATTTTATAGATGATTCAGATTATCCAAAAAGCAAAATATCTCATGGCTATGAAAAAGGAAAATCAATAAGTACTAATGCTTCGGTTCATGTGAAAAAACGTTATGTTCTCAATATTGATATTGAGGATTTTTTTGGTTCAATTAATTTTGGCCGAGTTAGAGGTTTTTTTAATAAGAATAAATTTTTTAGTTTGCCCTTAGAAGTCTCTACAATAATAGCCCAAATTTGTTGTAAAGATGGTGTTTTACCACAAGGAGCTCCTACATCTCCGATAATTTCTAATTTAATTGGGCATACACTTGACTATAGGATTTCTATATTGGCAAAAAAATATAAAATGAATTATTCAAGATATGTTGATGATTTAACTTTTTCAACAAACGAAAAAAATTTTGAACTTTATTTAGAGAATTTTTTAAGTGAATTTGATGCTCATTTAAATAATGCAGGTTTTAAAAGAAATAAAAAAAAGACCAGATTACAATATAAGCGGTCAAGACAATCGGTTACTGGAGTTATTGTAAATGAAGACTTAAGTATTCCAAATGATTTTTATAAAAATACTCGTGCAATGTTAAATGAATTTATTAAAAATGAAAAATTTTTTATTGATGAAAAGGATAATTATGGAACATTGAATCAACTTGAAGGAAGATTATCCTACATTAATCATTTTGAAAAAATGAAAAATATGCGAAATGCCAAAAATAAAGAGGTAAACAAAAAGAATCATACAAAATTTTCTACAAAAGAAAAAGAATTTAAAAAATTTTTGTTTTATAAAAATTTTATTATTAATGACAAGCCATTAATAATTACTGAAGGGAAAACAGATGTACTTTATTTGAAAGCAGCTTTAAAAAATCTACATTCTGAATACCCGAATTTAATTGAAAAAAAAGATAACGGCAATTACGACTTTAAAGTGAAATTTTTTCAAAGATCAAAACGAAATAGATACTTCTTTATTATCTCTAAAGATGGTGCAGATGCAATGAAAAATTTAGTGGATTTATTTATAGATAAAAGAAGTAACAACGTAAATGAATGTGTTATGACAAAAATAAAAACTATGAGAAAAACTAAAGCTTTGAATCCTGTAATCTTACTATTCGATAATGAAATGGTGACGGATAGACCTCTGAAAAACTTTTTGAATTTTATAAAGATCAGTCCCGAAGATAGATTGAAGTTTGGATTATCCTTAAATACCTGTATAAGTGATAACTTGTTTTTATTAACAAACGATATACCGTTAAAGAAAAAAGATGTAGGTGAAGCTGAAATTGAAGATTTACTACCTGAAAATATTTTAAACCATGTTATAAATGGAAAAATGATGAACTACACAAATGGTAAAGACAAGCAATCAATATCAAAAGATTTTTTATCAAAATATGTTGTTTCAAATTACGAGAAAATAAATTTTGATAAATTCAGACCTTTACTAAACAGTTTAAATTCTATAATTGAAAATTATTAAGTAGTAAAAAAATCAGATTTGAAGAGAAATTCGAATACTGCTGAAATAATTTAAAACCTTAATTCTATAAATCAATGAAATGTGCCTTTCGAATAATGTACTTTTAAAGAACTTGTAAGCGATACCTTTTTTAACGTAAAAATAAAATACTTAAACCTCCTATGCTTTTCAAGTTTAGTTAATATAATATTCGAAATGTAATAGTGATTAAAAAAGAATTTTTAATGTATTCAATCGATTTTATTTATAGACTATTAGGACTTCTAATATAGCCTTTCCTACTGTAAATGAACGGCTTTGTAATGAAGAACAATTGAGATTTCCTTCACTGATTCTTGATGCAATCAAATCGAAATGACAAATAACGGTGAGCGCCCAAATAGGTGCTCACCGTTTTCTTATGAATGAAATCCTTCCTTGATCGTTCGCAGTAACACACGCGCACTGGGCGATAAAGTCGCCTCCTTTTTCCAAATCAAATGGACGTCCGAGACGACGGGAGGATCAAGGGGAAGAAAGATTAGATCGGAAGCGGTCGTATCGATGATGCCATCGATTGCTAGAGCGTGACCCACTCCTTGGCGTACGAGTAAAGACGCATTGAACAACAGATTATATGTTCCGATGATCTGACAATCCTCAAGCGTTAGACCACTCTGTTCACGGAAATACGTATCGAGTTGTGTCTGCTCGGATAAGAGTAACGGGAGGGTGACAAGTTGTTCTCGTGAAATCGACTTAGACTGTGCGATCGAGGCATCACGACGTGTTAAGATTCCCCAACGGTCCTGACCGGGTAACGGTAAGGAATGAAACGCGGATAGATCGAACGGAGCAATGACAAGTCCGAAATCGAGCAATCCCTTTTCGAGCCGGTCGAGTACATCATTCCCATTGCCGCTATACATACGAATCGTTACATCAGGATGAATGGTGTGTAAGTCTCTAAACGCTTGCAACACCGTCGTCAATTGTTGGGTTTCGCCACCACCGATATGAATTTCACCCGTCAATACTTCTTTTGTGTTCAAGTCGACCAATACCTTATCTGCTAGTGTAACCATCTCGCGTGCGCGCTCTTCAAAGAATCGTCCCTTTTCAGTCAAACGTAGCCCTTGCTTCGAGCGTTCGAACAATTCGACCCCGATCGTCTCTTCTAGTTGTTGCAGCTGACGCGATAATGCCGGTTGCGACAAACGAAGGATCCGTGCCGCCTTTGTAATGTTTTTTTCTTCGACTAAAGCTAAAAAATAGCGTAGTTGTTGTAATTCCATCATTTCACCTCTATCCATGCAAAAATCGTATGATTTATTACTTAATATTAGCATTAGACATGAATGGTTGTCAGCCGTAAGATGAGACCAAGCGATCGAGAGAAAGGAGGATGTACGATGACTGAACTGCAAACCTATGTAAGAGAACATACGATTCTTCCAGCGGATCCGGTCCTTGAGCGCATTCATGCCATTCAAGATGAAATCGAACCGGAATTACAGCGATTGAATCAAGTGGTCTCACAAGAAGAGAGAAGACAGGCCCTTGCCGTGATCACAGGGCAAGACATCGATTCGTCTGTTAGAGTCTTAACGCCTCTATTTACGGATTTCGGACGGCATCTATCCATCGGTAAGCATGTTTTCCTCAATCGAGGTGTCATGTTTACGGATCTTGGTTCGATTCGTTTGGACGATAATGTCTTGATAGGTCCATTCGCACGGTTGCTGACTGTCAACCATCCGGAAGCACCAACGAAAAGAGGCGGCATTGAGACAGCACCGATTCATGTCGGGCGTAATGCTTGGATTGGTGCTGGGGCGACGATTTTGCCTGGCGTGACGATTGGTGAGGATGCGATCGTCGCAGCGAACGCAACGGTGACACGTGATGTTCCGCCCCGTACGATCGTTGCAGGTACTCCGGCGAGAATCATTCGAACGGTCGAGGTGTCGGATGAATAGATGGTACGGTTGTCTACTTTCATTTTTTTATTGAGTGGATGTACCGATACGAAAGAATTGTCACGACCGAGTGAGATAGAACAAAAGGAGCTGAAATCCGTCTTGCTTCAAATCGATGGAACAACCGTCCCGATTCGTTTTGCGGACAATGAGACAGCGATGGCATTGCAAAAAAGATTGCCGCTGACGATGCAGATGAAAGAGTTGAATGGGAATGAGAAGTATCATTACGTGCCATTCTCGTTACCGACGAATCCAAAGAATGTCGGAACGGTGCAAGCGGGAGATCTCATGCTGTATGGATCAGATTGTATCGTCCTATTTTACGAGTCATTTCAAACAGATATTCAATACACGCGAATTGGTTGGGTCGAACCGAATCGATTACCAGAACTATTATCAGCTGATACAGTGCGTGTTCAAATGAGTACGGAACATTA
>Ga0308160_10005928_pt1 | contig 12609 bp, 7 predicted proteins | sample PhyFR1_FD_201036 | JGI IMG/M metagenome (GOLD analysis project Ga0308160, IMG submission 201036) | Phyllosphere microbial communities from UC Gill Tract Community Farm, Albany, California, United States - DLSLF.R1 | ecosystem: Host-associated > Plants > Phyllosphere > Unclassified | place: USA... | reverse complement strand
ATGGCACAGTGTCACCAGCGGTTCGATGCCGTATTTGCGGCACTCTTCGAACAGGCTGCGGTAGAAGGCGATGCCTTCCGGGTTGGGCGTCAGCTCGTCGCCGTTCGGGTAAATCCGGCTCCAGGCGATGGAGGTGCGGAACACGCTAAAGCCCATCTCCGCCATCAGCGCGATGTCATCGCGGTAGCGGTGGTAAAAATCAATCGCGTCGTGGCTGGGGTAAAACTCGTCTTCGCGCAGGGTAAAGCGCTTCTCCAGGCCAAGCTTTACCGGCATGCGGTTGGGGCCATGCGGGATCATGTCAACCGTGGTCAGCCCTTTGCCACCCTCGCGATAGCCCCCTTCCGACTGGTTGGCGGCCAAGGCGCCGCCCCATAAAAACCCTTGCGGGAAAGTTGAATCAGACATGCAATCCTCAATTACCCGTCATACTTGAAGTTGCATCTGTGTTGGCTGCGTTACAAGACCCATCTGTGGGTCTTGCCCCTTCGGGGCCGCTGCAAGCAGCGTTCAAATCTGTTCCTGACAGATTTGTCGCGCACCCCAGTCACTTAGCTGACTAAGCTCCTGGGGATGTACGGCCTTGCCGCCGTGATGCAACACCAATTATGTAGGGTAAAAAATAGTGTGTTAATGGGTAGCGTTAGCGGTATTGGCCGCAGGCGCGGTTGTCGTTGGGGCCTCTTCGCTTTCCGGAATGTCTTCAAAGCCCAACAGCAGCGTGAGCACGAAAGACAGCACCACGGAAAGCACCATCACGCCGCCTACCCAGACAATACTCATCGGGTTCGACGGGTCAAAAAACTGCACGCTGGTGAACAGGCCGGGCGAGGCCATCGAATGGCTGGCCAGCCCGCCGATACCGGCGACGGCGCCGCAGACAAAGCCGCTGATCAGGCTGGCGATTAACGGCCGTTTGAGCCGCACCGCCACGCCATACAGCGCCGGTTCGGAAATGCCCGCCACAATGGCGGAAGCGGCGGCGGCCAAGGCGGTCTGGCGCAGCTCGCGGTTCTTGGTTTTGAACGCCACCGCCAGCGAAGAGCCGCCGAGCGACAGGTTGGCGCCAATCTCCGAAGGCATCACCATGCCCTCTTTACCGGTTTCGGCGATGGTCTGAATGATGGTCGGGGTGAAGACGCGGTGCATGCCGGTCATCACCAGCAGCGGCCAGATCGCCCCCATAATGGCGACGGAAAGCCAGCCCAAATAGCCATGCACGGTATACACCAGCGCCGAGATACCGCTGCCGATCCAGATGCCCAGCGGGCCGATCAGCACAATCGCGATCGGCGCGGCGATCAGCACAATCAGCATCGGCTTAAGGAAGTTCTTGGTCACCGCCGGGGTGATGCGATCGACCCATCGTTCGATATACGACAGGATCCAGGTCATAACCAGCGCCGGGATCACCGTGTAGGTATATTTCACCGCCGTCACCGGAATGTAGGCGAACTCCACCGCCTGGCCCTGCGCCGCCTTGGCCATCAGATCGATAAAGTTAGGGTGCAACAGCACACCGGCAATGGCGATCGCCAGCGACATGTTGGTTTTGAATTTAAGGGCGGCCGACGCGGCGACCATCACCGGCAGGAAGAAGAACGCGCCGTCGCCAATCACATTGAGGATGATCAGCGTCGACGAGCCTTTGTCGAACACGCCAGCCATATCCAGCATCATCGCCAGCAGCTTCACCATCGAACCGCCGATGATGGCCGGGATCAGCGGCGACATGGTGCCGACCAGCGCGTCTAGGATCCCGGCGCCAATGCTTTTCAGGGTGATTTTACGCTTTGCCGGTGCGGCCGCGGGGGCGTTACCCGGCATGCCGAGCGCCAGCACCGCCTGATAGGCTTTCGACACTTCGTTGCCGATGATCACCTGGCACTGCTCGCCGCTGTGCACCACGCCCATCACGCCGCTAATCGCTTTGAGTCTTGGCGTGTCGATCAGCGCCTTGTCTTTCACCACGAATCGCAGGCGGGTCATGCAGTGCGTAACGGCTTCGACGTTCGCGCGGCCGCCCAACGCATCCACGATGGCGTGCGAGATCTCTGTGTAGTTCTTCGGCATGGAGTATCGTCTCTTAGATTATGGGTATACCCGTCATACTTGAAGCTGCATCTGTGTTGGCTGCGCTCACTCACCCGAATCACTTACTTGAGTAAGCTCATCGGGATGAGACTCGCTGGCCGCCTTGATGCCGCTCCAATTATTTAGGGTATAAGTACACGCCTGGGCGATCCGCCGTTCCATCTTAATGAAACGCCCACAAGAAACCGGTTTCACAAAATCATGCTGATCTGTTTTAACTCTGGCAAGAATTATGATTTTTTGGTTTTTCATTTCGTGAAGTCAGTCACTTTAAGGCTGGGGAGGGCGGCAGCGGCAGGCGCGAAAACATTCCAAAGGCGGGGCGTCTTGGGTAGACTGCGCGGAACCCTGGATTTTGACGGCGCAGAGATGGCAACAATACTTGAGGTGGCAAAAAGGGCCGGCGTTTCGAAAGCGACGGTGTCCCGCGTGTTATCCGGCAGCGGCTATGTGGGCCCGGAGAAGCGCGAACGGGTAGAGAAAGCCATCGCCGAGACCGGCTATCGGCCCAATCTTCTGGCGCGCAACCTCGCCACCAAAACCACTCAGACCATCGGGCTGGTGGTCACCAACACGCTGTACAGCGGCAACTATTTCAGCGAGCTGATGTTCCAGTCGGCGCGCATCATGGAAGAGCACGGCCGCCAACTGATCCTGGCGGACGGCAAGCACACCGCCGAAGAAGAAAAGGCCGCTATTCAATTTCTGTTGGATCTGCGCTGCGACGGCGTGATCATCTACCCGCGCTTTCTGTCGATCGCGGAAATGGACGAGATCATTTCCCAGCACAAACAGCCGATCCTGGTGATCAACCGTCGGTTAAGGCTGAACGACAGCTACTGCATCTTCAGCGATCAGCACGCCACCAGCGCGGCGGCGGTGGGGCACCTGATCGAACAGGGGCACCGCGATATCGCTTTCATCACCGGTTCGCTGGATTCGCCCACCGGGCTGGAGCGGCTTTCCGGCTATAAAGCCGCGTTGGCGGAGCAGGGTATTGCCGTCAATAGCGCCCTGATTGTCGAGGGGAAGTGGAATGCGCAAAGCGGCATGGCGGCGGTCGATACGCTGGTGGCCAGCGGCAGCGCTTTCAGCGCCATTGTCGCCAGCAACGACGAGATGGCTATCGGCGCTATCAAGCGGTTGACGGAGCGCCAAATTCCGGTGCCGTCCGCCGTTTCGGTGATTGGTTTTGATGACATCCCGCTGGCGCCTTATACCATCCCTTCGCTCTCCAGCATGAAAATGCCGGTAACCGACATGATCAAGGAAACCATCAATCGGCTGGTATCGATGCTGGACGGCGGCGAGCTGAGCAAGCGCCCCACCTTCCCGGCCAGCCTGATCCTGCGCGATTCGGTAGCGGCGGGGCCTTATTTGTCGGCAGAGAAGGCGGACCGTTAACGGCGGATCAGCATATAGGCGCGCGGCGAGCTGCCGGTCATATTTTTAAAGAAGGTTGAGAAGGCGCTGTCGCTGGAGAATTCGAGCTTACCGGCGATATCTGACAGGCCGTATCCCTCCGCCAGCAGCTCGATGGCTTTGATCAAACGCCATTGCTGGCGCCACTGCTGGTAGCTCAATCCGGTCTCCTTGCGAAAGATGCGGCTGATGGTTTTCTCCGAAGCGCCACTGTAGCGCGCCAGCTCATTGAGCGGTGGCACTTCCTCCATGCCGGCCAATTGCCGTAAGCGGCGGTCCTTGGGCAGCGGCAATAAGGTCGGTTCGCGCTGCGCATGCCGTATTTCGTCCAGGCATACGGCAAGAATATTGGCGCTGGGGCCGCTTTCCCACTGGGTAGCAAAGTCGGCGATGGCGATCCGCTCCAGCACTTCCCGCAGCAAAGAAGAGGCCGACAGCACTTCCAGATGGGGCGAAAGGCCAGGGTAGCGCTGGTTGTCGAGATAAACCGAGCGATAGCCCGCCACGCCGGTAACCTGAACGCGGTGCACCACCTTGGGAGGGATCCAGGCAATGCGTGCCGGCGGCAGGAGGCAAATGCTTTCATTGAGCGTGATGCGCATACAGCCCCGCTGGCTGAACAGCAACTGCCCCATGTGGTGCCAGTGCGGCCCGGAATCATGCTGCGCCAGCTCGGCCGCAATGCCTAACACGCTATTGTTGATAGCATCGGGATCAAATTCGTCCTGTGCGCTGAGCCATGCCATAAATGTGTCCGATTTTATAAGTTTTTTGTCTTTTATATTGTAATGGTCAGGGTGGGGAAGGTGCTACTTTGTGGCCTACTTTCTTTTTGGAGACGGGATGTACCATGCAACGCAGACTGACCCTTACCCTGGCGACACTGATGATGATGTTTCCCCAGATTGTGGAAACGATCTATAGCCCGGCGCTCACGCATATTGCCGACGGTTTTCACGTCAGCGCGCAGGCCGCGGCGCAAACCCTGTCCTGTTACTTTTTCGCTTTTGCATTCGGGGTAGTCGTTTGGGGCCGTTTGTGTGACGTGATCGGCCGGCGCCCCACCATTTTGGCCGGTCTGGCGCTGTATCTGCTGGCGTCGATCATCGCCATCTTCAGCACTGGCTTTACCTTGTTGTTGGCGGCAAGGGTGTTGGCGGCGTTTGGCGCGGCGGTGGGCTCCGTAGGCACTCAGACCGCCATTCGCGACCGGTTCGACGGCTATGAGCTGGCGCGCGTGTTTTCCGTGATGGGGATTGCGATGGCGGTCAGCCCCGCGGTGGGGGTGCTGAGCGGCGCCCTGTTGACCCATTACTGGGGTTATCAGGGGGTGTTCGCCGGGCTGGCGGCGTTGGCCGCCTTGCTGCTGGCCTATGCCGCATGGCAGTTGCCGGAAACGCGCCCGGCGCAGGTGGTGAAAAGTTCTTTCTTCGGTACGTTAGGCCGCATGGCGAAAGACGGCGATATCTGGCGCAGCGCATGGCTGGTGGCCCTGTTCAACGTCTGCATGTTCAGCTATTACCAACTGGCGCCGTTTCGGTTTGAAGCGCTGGGCATTCCGCCGCAGTGGTTTGGCTATACCGGGTTGGTGCTGGCCGCCGGCGTCGGGATCGGCGCGGCAATCAACAAGTTTCTCATCGCCAAACAGTGGCTGTTTACGCCGCTGCTGATGCTGGCCTGCGTATTGGCGCTGATCGGCGGCGGCCTGGTGTTCCTGTTGGAAGATAAGCTGTGGTTCGTGCTGCCGATGATGCTGGTGGTGATGGCCTACGGCATCGCGATCCCCAATATTCTGGCGCGGGCGCTGCGGAATTATAAGGATTGCATGGGCACTGCGGGCGCAATTCTTGGCCTGATGTATTACCTGATGCTGGCGGCGGGGCTGGTGCTGGCCGGGATGGCGCAGCGGCCGGGCATCGTGCTGATGGCGAGCAGCGCCTGCGCGCTGCTGCTGGCGTGGACCGTCGTGCGCGGCGAACGCACCGTCGCATTGGGTAAACGCAACAGCGAGCAGGCGTAACCCTCAGCGGGGAGTTGGCGGTGCGCTCAGCGGGCCCGCCAGCAAGGTATGAAGAGCATCTATCACCGAGTTACATTGCTTGTGCAGGAACCAGCATTAGCGAACAACAAGTCATCCTTGGTTAATATTTATTGAAGGCCAGATACCCTGGCCTTCAGGCTTTAGAATTTACTGTGTTTCAGTAATAGGGCTGTGAAGTGGGAGCTTTTTAGCCACATCATTAAAAAAACACTTATCGTGCCAAACAGCAGGATCTCCTACCACGAAGATATGTTTTTTAGCTCGGGTAAGGGCGACATTGAGCAGATTGGGTTTACTGGCTGCCCATGTGGCACCGCCCTGGTTGTTTTCGTCACAACCCAATACCAAAATGACAATGTCGTTTTCTTTGCCCTGGAAAGTGTGAACGGTACCTACATTCTTTTTACACCACTCAGTCACTGCCCCTTTTTCCTGGTTGGTAGGGTTGTGCAATTTGCTTGCATGCCTTGCCATTTTAAAAGTATCTAATAGTTTTTCGCGCACGGCTTTAAACGGTGTGATGACAAAAATGTTGGGTAGCAAGTACCCAGCCTGAATCAACTCTTGCAGCAGTGAAAGCGTATCCTCCGCCAGCTCGCGCTTATATTGTTTATAGCTGCAATTGCCGACAGAAATTCGCCAATGATTTTCCAGGTCATTATTCAGCGGTTGGCTGCGGATAGCTGGCCCATCACTGCCATGGATCATTCTATTGTTGTAGGCAATATGATTGGCCAGGCTGAACATAGGTTCAATACAGCGGCGATGTACCCATAAAGGGATGCCCGTCCACACTGATTTATTCATTACCTGCAACTTACACCCATAGGCATTGGCGCGATCGGAAATTTGTTGGACGGACCAACAACCCGGATTCCATTTTTCAGCTTCGCTACCCAGAATGGACTCGGTCAGGTATTTCACCAAGCGGGCAGGGGTGACAAACACCGGTTCAATTTGTAGAGGATCACCGACGGCCAGAACACGTTTGGCTCGCCAGATCCCTCCTACGGCAAACTGTGGCGGCGCCTGTCCGGCTTCATCAATAAATAACCAGCCTAGCTGGTCTTGGGTGACACCACTGAACATTCTGCCTAATGAGGCAAATGTCGTTGATACAACGGGAACGATCATGAAAAGCAGGCGCCAATGTTGCAAAATATCATTGCTCACCTGCGGAAAATTAAGGAAGTCTTTTAATCCCAAGATATGTTTCCGAAAAACGCTTTTCTTCAGGGCTTCGTGGAGCCATGTTTTATGTAGGTCAAGGGCTGCAATAAATAATTCGGAACGTAATCGGTTGACCTGAGCATTTTGCCAGAATGCAAAGCGCTGGAGCTCCGGGGTTGAAATATCACTCTCAGGATTGGCGACAGGCATATCTGAATAGATCGCGTGCAGTTGTTCCAGTCGATGTTGTCTGGCCTGATAATCCGTCAGACGTTGTCTGGCATTATTGAGATTGTTATTTGCCTCTTTCAGCGTAGGTTCAATCAATTGCTGAGCTTGCAACAGGGGGATCCGTTGCTTGCGTAAGTTCAGGATACAGGCCTGGTGCTGAGCGGTGGCAAGCCGGTAACTGCGGTATTTTTGTCGTTGCAGTAAGCGCCCCCAAAAGCCGGGTTTCTCTGCGGCGTGTTGTTTTTCCTCGGCGACAGCAATAAGCACCTGTTCATCCAGCAGTGAGATTTTTTTCTCCAACTCGGTTAACTCTGTACCTACCTGTTGTTGGTGGGCAAGTTTTGTGATCTGCTCCTGTCGTAGGATTGCTAAATGATGTTCACCTGCTTCACTGGTCAACTCTGCATGCAGTTCCGCCATCTCTTGCAGTTCATTTTGTTGTGCTTCTGCTTTCTTTCTCAATTCAATAAATCGCCGCCGGGCATTGCTAAAAGAATCGTGCTCGGAAAGAGCCTGCCAACGCCAAAGGTTGAGTAAATTGAATTCTGCCGGCCGAGGGTTTTCTTCTTCACTGCCTTTCTTAAAATGGGTATCCATCGTAAAACGACTGGCAAACTCGCTGCGATTCGCTTTTTTCCCCAACACTGCGCTGATCATGCCCCAACATTGTTCTTCAGGTTTCAACGCTTGATAGCGACTTTTTTTCTTTCTGGCATTCGTCTGGTTGGCTACTGAACTCATATAGTCAGTTTCGCCAAACTCTTTGCCCAAAGATTTGCGTTGAGGTAGCTCTCGAGAGATATTTTCTACTGCGGCGTTGTTTGATGAAGCCACGACCATTTCAAAACCTGCTAATGTTTCAATGGGAAAACCCTGACGGTCCAGCGTGTCTTCCACCCGAGCGAAACCAGAGAGCACCGTCGCTCTCTCTACCAGATTATGGGCAATCATATCGCGCAGCAGCGTTGTTTTACCGGTTCCCGGCGGGCCATTCACCGAAATCAGCCCGCCACTTTGCAGTTCTTCGGCAGCGGTATTAATGGCGAACTGTTGCATTAGCGACATGCTATGGTTTGGATCCGACGGCCATCTTCCCACTGGCGTGTTTCCAGGCATCAATTTATTAATAATGCAGTGCAAGCCATCCTGTGAGTAAAGGTCAGGATGCTGGTTAATAGCAATGCTAAAGTAATCTTTGAGCGCTTGCCCCTCTTTGCCACTTTCAATACTCAGTAAAGCCCGTTCAATATCCTCAATATAAAAACTATTGAGGATAGGGAGTATGCTGCCCTCGGGGCTATCTTCGCTGTCATCATTCTCGTTGTCTTCCGGACCATCATTTACATTGGAGGACACGCTGAGTGTCTTATCGTCTGATTTCTCTTTTTTCTTTGGCGGTAATTCACGCCAATCGAGCTGTAAAGCAAACTGCATGTCAGGGATATAATTAGCCCAGTGGGTTAAGATTTGAAGTAAATCGGCTAATGCTCTGGTGTCTAGCATGCTTGTGTGTTGTTCAGGGTGAAGGGCGAGGTTAATACGACTCAGTTGTTCTTCAAGTAAACGGCTATGGCGACGATAGGTATCCATAGAAAGTTGGTTAGTGCTACGTTGCTGTAAATGACCTAATGCCCAGGGCAATGTGCTCACTGACATCTCCGTTAGGTTAGGTGCCCCATAGGTGTCCAAAGTGAGTTTGGCGAAACAGGTCATGCCGCTGGTATCCAGGCGTTGTTCCTGCTCATAGGCCTGTATAGGGTCGATCTCGTTACCCAATATATTATCGCTCAGGCGTTCAATTTCACCCTTGGTGAATAAACCTATATGCAAAATGTAGCGAATTTCACCGGCAGAGATTTCGAGTTGTCGTTTGGCTTGCTCATTGAGCCAGGGTAGCAGGCTGTCGCCGCAATGTATTAATTCATTGCGAGTTATTCTGACGCTATTTTCTTCCTTTTCAAGATTATAAGTTTGGAAGAACTCGACCAAATGCCAGCTTTTTAAGATTTTTAATGCCTGATTCTTATCGAACATCACAGTCCTTTGTAACCTGATTTTGTAGGTGTTGATGACTACTACCGCAGAGCAATCTATGAGTGGGTTTTTATTTCAGTTAACTCAGACTAGCGCAAAAAACTTATATCTTCGAGTTGCGTGGTCACAAAAGGCAGTTATTTCAGGGGGCGTGGCATGCCGCGCCCTCTGCATAATCAAAGGGGGGAGTCGGGGCCAACTAGCGGGACCCGTTGTAAAAAGTATTTATTGGCGGTGAGCGGCATCCTGATATTTTAGATAGCTACGTTGCGTGGCGATGTGATCGGCAATGTATTTGGCGTCATGCCAAACACCCCAGATAAAGGTTGAACCGCGGCGCGATAACCAAGGTAACCCTAAGAAATAAACGCCAGGCTCGTTCGATACCCCGCGCTGGTGTAATGGTTTGCCCTGGTTATCGAAAGTATCGACCCCCAGCCAGCTATAGTCAGCCGTATAGCCGGTTGCCCAGATAATGGCGGTAATGCCCGCTTGGGCGAAGTTTAGTGTCAGCAGCGGGTTAATCATGCACTCCGGGTCAGGTAGCAACTGACGTGCATTCGGATCTTCAGGCAGATCAAGGCCATTGCGGGCAATATACGCATCTGCCGCATCCAACAGTGCCAGATAATTTTCATCCCCTCGGGTAATGTTCTCCTTCAAGTTGTCGGCAAAAGTGACGGTACCATTCTGGAACGCACGGGTGACGCCAACCAGGTGTACCCCTTCAGCGGCCAGTTTGCGGAAATCTACCGTATACCCCCCCTGAGCGCCGCTCACAGCAATCGTCACATGTTCTTTACCTGGCTGAGTTGCCGTGGCATCCCATAAGCCAAGCACCCCCAACCACCAGCAGAAGTCGCGGTTACGGTAGGCACGGGGTGGGCGATCATGTGCGCCTACGGAAAGGTAAACCTGTTTCCCCGCCCGGCGTAGCTCATCGGCAATCTGAACCCCTGAAGAACCGGCCCCGACTATCAGTACCGCCCCTGCAGGCAACTGTTGTGGGTTACGGTATTGCGCCGAGTGAAGTTGCGTGAGGTTGTCATCTTTTGGAGCGATGGGTGGGATCACCGGCCGCTGGAAGGGGCCGGTGGCGGCCACGACATGTCTGGCTTCGATGACGCCTTCTGAGGTTTCAACCCGAAAACCAGGGCGACCAAGATTGCGTTGCAGGTGTTTTACTTCAACCCCCGTACGGATAGGCGCATTGAATTTATCCGCGTAGGCGGCAAAATAATCGGCAATCTGTTCCTTTGGCACAAAGCCGTCGGGGTCGATACCTTCAAAGGCCATGCCAGGGAAGCGATCGTGCCAGGCCGGCCCGTTAGCGACTAAAGAATCCCATCGCCCTGTACGCCAGGCTTCGGCAATGCGGTTTTTCTCCAACACCAAATGCGGAATGCCACACTGGGTCAGATGTTCACTCATCGCCACACCAGCCTGGCCCGCGCCAATCACTAGCGTATCAATCTCGATTTTATCTGATGTCATTTTTGCATCCTCAGGATAATGATTCGGTGCAGGGGCAGATATACCCTGATTTACCCCGGCTGGATTTCGCAGCCTATGGGATGCCACTGCATGGGTAAAATATTATTAAACTGCCAATTGACGATAAATAAATGATGCAAGAATGTACGGATTTTTAAATGCCAATTTGCTAAATGCGCGGATCTAATAAATAACTTATTCCTTGTATTTTGCATGGTCTATTGTGCGGCAGGATAGTCTATCGGTGTGAAAATAAAATAAATTCGAGATAACTTTTTTATGCTCTGGCGGAATAATTTTAATATTTTATCTATGCCGCCCAAGATGCGCATTATCGCTCAAATAAAAAAACTGTCGGCCATACCGGTTAATTCAAAAATATCAATAAAATTATACTTAACCAGGAGTTCACCATGCCTGTTACTGAATCATCGCCGCCCCTCATTGAAAAACACACCATTGGCTATATCCCGCCGGAAGAACGCCATGGGAAGGTCAGGGATCTGTTCACGCTGTGGTTCGGTGGCAACATCGCTCCATTGCCCATTGTGACGGGTGCACTCGGTATCCAATTGTTTCATCTCAATCTGTTCTGGGGGATCACCGCTATTTTGGTCGGGCACCTGATTGGTGGCGTGCTGATGGCACTGCATTCGGCCCAGGGGCCGCAAATGGGCATTCCGCAAATGATCCAGAGCCGGGCTCAATTCGGCTCTCTGGGTTCTCTGTTGGTGGTGGTGATCGCCGGCGTCATGTATCTCGGTTTCTTTACCTCCAACATCGTTCTGGCGGGTAAATCACTGCATGGCGTGGTGGAAGGCGTCTCGGTTCCGATGGGGATAGTGGTCGGCGCGGCAGGCTCCTGCGTGATTGGCATTATTGGCTATCGCTTTATTCATGTGCTTAACAGGATCGGAACCTGGGTGCTGGGTATCGGCATCCTGTTGGGTTTTGGCTATATCTTTACCCATATACAGACCGCAGACTTTTTGACCCGGGGTGGTTTTACGCTTTCCGGTTGGCTGGCCACGGTGTCGCTGGGGGCGTTATGGCAAATTGCGTTTGCCCCCTATGTTTCTGACTATTCACGCTATCTGCCGGCAGACGTTTCGGTCTCAGCCACCTTCTGGGCGACCTACCTGGGCTCGGTATCAGGCTCTTGTCTCTCTTTTATCTTCGGGGCGGTGGCAGTACTGGCAACACCGGTCGGGATGGACACCATGGATGCCGTAAAGCTGGCGGCCGGGGCGATTGGCCCTCTGATGTTGGTGCTTTTTCTGCTGAGCGTCATTAGCCACAATGCGCTTAATCTGTATGGCACGGTGATCTCGATCATCACGCTGGTGCAGACCTTTTCCTGGCGCTGGATACCTACCGCCAAGAGTCGGGCAGTGTTATCGGTGCTGGTACTGATTTTCTGCTGTGTTGCCGCTATTTATACCTCTAAGGACTTTATCGGTCATTTCGTCGATTTGGTGTTGGCGTTGTTGGTGGTGCTGGTTCCCTGGACGGCGATTAATCTAATTGATTTCTACGCCATTCATAAAGGTCACTATGACATTAACTCTATTTTCCAGGCCGACGGCGGTATCTATGGTTACTTTAATCCCCAGGCGCTGTTGGCTTATGGCATAGGTATTTTGGTACAGATCCCGTTTATGAATACCCCGTTATATGTCGGGCCGATCTCTGCGCATATTAATGGGGCAGATCTCTCCTGGCTGGTTGGGCTGGTGGTGACATCACCACTGTATTACTGGATGGCAAGTCGCGATACCGCCCATCGCCGTCGGCAAATTGTTCACTAAGGTTTTATTTAACAGGAATCACTGATGAGTAATGTAACCCATACCAGAATTCGCATGTTTAATACTAAAGAGACTTATCCTAACCAATCACTGAATAACGATCTGTGCCAGGCGGTGCGCGCGGGAAATACCGTCTATGTCCGTGGGCAGGTGGGCACGGATTTTGACGGTAATCTGGTGGGGTTGGGCGATCCCGCCGCTCAGGCTGAACAGGCGATGAAAAATGCCAAACAACTGCTGGAGGAAGCGGGAAGCGACCTTTCACATATTGTTAAAACCACCACTTACATTATTGACCCAAGGTACCGTGAGCCG
>Ga0308160_10005927_pt1 | contig 12609 bp, 13 predicted proteins | sample PhyFR1_FD_201036 | JGI IMG/M metagenome (GOLD analysis project Ga0308160, IMG submission 201036) | Phyllosphere microbial communities from UC Gill Tract Community Farm, Albany, California, United States - DLSLF.R1 | ecosystem: Host-associated > Plants > Phyllosphere > Unclassified | place: USA... | reverse complement strand
GGCGCTGGTGGAGGAGGAGCAAGGCGGGGAGAGGGGGTGTGTTCAGCAAGCTGGCTGGGTTGGGCGGTAGGCGGTGGGTGATGCGCAGGGCGGGGCACAGCGGGCAGGCGGGCAGCGACTACCGGCATCGAGGCTTGCGGCCCGGTTCGAGCCCCTCTGCAGGACGACCAGGGGCCCTGCCTCTCCTCCCGGCGATGACGTCTAGACAGTCTGGCATAGTCATACAACCGCAGAGGCGAGCACCGGGCAAGATAGTGTGGGGAGAGGGCGGTCCTCAGAGCCACGAGTAGAGCGCGTGGCGGGTGTAATCGTTGTCGTTCTCGGACAGGTGGCCGAGGTTCGGGTAGAAGGGGACCATGGCGTCCTCGGTCGCGAGGCTGCGGGGAAGGGTGGGGCAAGTCAGCAGAGGCAACGCCGACGACTCGAGCGGACAGAAAGCAGAAACGCACTAGCACGTGTTGTACATCATCCAGTAGACCTCGCGGACCTTGCGCGCCGGGTGGAAGAGGCCGGGCGTGAGGTAGCTCAGCAGGACGCCCGGGCCGAGACCGACGCGGAGGCCCTCGATGGCCTCCATGATGCGGTCCTTGACGTGGGGCGACGTCTCGAGGATGTTGGGCCAGATGAGGTTGAGCAGGTGCATCTGGGCCTCCTCGTGGCCGAGGCAGGCGGTGCCGAGCGCGACGTGCTTGACGATCGCCGCCGCCGTCTGCCGGTGGACGGCGTCGCGCTCCGTCAGGGCGTCCTCGAGCATGCCCATCACCGACCAGATGTAGTCCTTGGCCATCTCGCCGACATACTCAAAGACGAACGAGAGCGCCTTGAGGCAGCCGTTGCGGACGTTGAGGTCGGGCGTCCGGTACTCGTTGAGGATGGCTGGGATCGTCGTGAACGGGCCGCAGGTCTCGGAGACGATGGCGATGGCGACGGTCGAGCAGACGCGCGACTGGCGCTCCTGAACGCGGAGGTTGGTCAGCAGGACGGCGAGGACGTCCTGCGGGCCGATCGCCTTGGCAATGTAACCAAACGAGTTGACGGCCGCCCGGCGGATCGCCTTCTTGTGCGCCTTGAGCAGGTCGAGCAGCTCAAAGCAGATGCGCATCCACTCGCGCGCGGGCACAAACTCGGCGCCGCGGTCGGCGATCCGGCCGATCAGGTTGATCGAGGCCTCCTGGACCTTCTCGTGCCGGTTGCGCAGGATCGGCGTCATCCGGGGCAGGAGGTCCTTGACCGGCGGGTTCATCTGCGTCATGCCGACGACATTGGCGATCGCCGTCTCGGCGGCGATGATGCTAGGTGAGTCGGATAGAAGGAGGACAGGGCGTCAGCGTCGCCACGAGACCGGCAGGGCGAGCGGAGTGGAAAGGGGGCGGGACGCACCTGCCGAGAGTGTCGGGGTACTCCTCGCCGAGCTGTTCAAACAGGACGACGCCGAGCTTGCTCAGGTGGGCGTCCTCGCCGCACTGCTTGATGACGACGGCGAGCCGGGTCGTCAGGTCGGCCGCCTGCTGCCGGACCTTCGCCGACTTGTTGTTGAGCCGCCAGAGGATCGTCGAGACGATCTGGGTCAGGTAAGGCTTGACGCGGATGCCTGTTAAGCAAGGAGGGGAGGGAGAGAGGGTCAGTGGATGGGTCAACGGCGGCGTCTCCTTCTTGCGCGCAAAGATGACGTACCGAGCGCGTTGACGACGGTGCCAAAGCCGTCGAGCATGACGTTGTCCTCAACTGTCTGCTCCTGGAAGGCGTAGATGATGCCGTCGACGAGGAGGACCTCGAGCCGCTCGTCAATGTCGGCCGCGCCGACCTTCTCGATCACCTTTGTGACCGTCTCCATGACCATCTTACGGAACGGCTCGCTCTCGTCCTTGAGGTCGTTAACGACCCGGGCGACAATCTCGCTCACGCCGGCCTTGGTCGCGAGCTCGACCGTCGTCTCGACGACCGAGCGGTAGTTGCGCCGGTCGAGCGCCATCCGTCGGACCCAGAAGCTCTTGAAGAACTCGGGCAGGATCTCCTCGCGCACGTACGTCGGCGTCACGCCCTCGGTCGCCGCGCACTGCTGGACGACCTTGAGGACGATCTTCTTCATCTCCTCGTCGGCCGAGGCAAACTCGCGGATGAGGATCGGCACGCACTCCTTGACGTAGTACGAGGCGTACTCCGGGTCCATCAGCGGGATGATGAAGCCGATCGCCTTGAGGAAGGCGGCGAGGCCCTTGCCGCGGTGCTGGCGGATGCCGAGCCAGAGCGGCTTGAGCACGTTGTCGAACGACTCGATGCCGTACGGCGCGGCCGCCTCGGCGAGGGCCGCCATCGCGAGGGCCGTCATCGTCCGGACCTTCTGCTGCTCGTCCTCGAGGCCGTGGGCGATCGAGTCGACGAGGTTGCGCAGGTGCGGCAGGACGGCGCAGCCCATGAGGATCGCAATCTGCTGGACGATCCGGATGCCCGTGTGCCGGGCCTGCCACGACTTTTTCGAGCGGCAGACCGCCTTGAGGAACGGCAGGAGCGAGGGGATGCCGAGCGCCGAGGCGACGACCGAGAAGGCCCGGGCGGTCGTGTTGCGGACGTACTCGTCGATGTGATCGATGTCGGGCCGCATCGTCGAGATCATGTGGGCGAGGCCGGCCGCCTTGGAGAGATTCGAGATGATCTCGCGGCCCTCGACGCGGGCGTAGTAGTCCTCGTCGATGAGGAGGGGCTCGATGACGACGAGAATCTTGTGGACGTATGGCCGGACGAGGTCGTCGAGCTTGTAGAGGACGCGGTCGATGACCTTGACGAGCAGGTGGCGCTCCTGGTCCTCGAGCGTGCGCTCCATCAGCAGCGGCAGGATCTTGTCAAAGAGCGGGCCGGCGCCAAAGTCGCGGGCCTTGTCGGTGATCTGCCGGAGGGCCGACTTGCGGACGGGCGGCGTGCCGTTCTTGATCTTAAGCAGGAGGCGCATAATCTTGCGCTCCTTGAGCTCGGCGACCGAAAGCTTGCCCTCCTCCTCGGCCGGCGTCGCCTGGAGGACGAGCTTGAAGTACTCCTGGTCCTCGGCCTTGAGGAACTGCAGGCTGCCGATGCCCTCGATCTCGGTCGGGATGTCGTGCGCGAAGCCGCCGGCAGCATCGACCGCCGCCCGGGCGGCCGACTCGTCCTGCATGACAAAGCCGCCGGCCGGGACAGGGTCGTACTTGTGCGTCCGGGCGGGCGTGTAGCCCGGCGGCGGGGCAATGATGACGTAACCCTCGGCCGGGAGGAGCTGGTCGAGCTCCTCGTCGGTCAGGTAGCGGTTGCGCGGGTCCTCAGCCGGGCTGCTGCCGAAGCCAAGCGAGGCGAGCGGCATGCCGTTCGACGACGAGCCGTAGGCTGACGTCAGGTTCGACGACGACGCGACCGCATTCGGGCCGTAGGCCGACACGCCAGCGACCGGCGTCTGGTCCCAGCGCGACTTCTTGGTCGTCGCCGTGCCCCCGGGCGTCTCCTCGACGCCGGCCGGGGTCTCGTCCCATCGGCTCCGGCGCTTGCGCGGGATCACCGTCGGCTCCTCAGACTCCTGCTTCAGCTTCGGCTGCTCCTCGACGGTCGTGCTGCTGTCCTCGCCCCAGCCCTTGCGACCGGCTGCGGGAGGCGTGTCGTCTCCTGCGCGCGCTCCGCCGCCCCGTGGCGGCGTCTGGTCGCCAGCAGTGAAGCTCCCTCGGGGTGGCGTTGCGTCGTCGGCGACCGCACCCTTCTTGGCGATGCCGGCCTCCTCGTCCTGCCGCTCACGATCGGCCCGGGCGCGGGCAACGAGCTCCTCATCCCGCTCCAGGTTGCGCAGGCGCATCGTCTCAGCGTAGCTCGATCCTTCGCCGTTGGTGCCGTCGGCGACTGAGCGAGCAGCGCGAGTGTAACAGCAGAGGCAAGGAAAGGCAGTCAGCGCACCTTCCGCAGAGCAGGTCGGCCAGCGAAGGTCACCAGCGAGCAAACCGCTGGCCAGACCTGCGGTACCCTCAAGTGGCAGGGGGGTGCAAAGGGACGGACCTTGGACGCCCTCGCCTCGGTCGAACCTCCGGCGCTGGTACTCGCTCTCGCGGCTCGAGACCTGGCGCGAGTTGGCCGTCTCAGCAAACGGATCGACGTCGTCCGACTCATTCATGTCGGCAAAGTCATCGAGCACATCCTGAAGGAAGCGAAATGACGACGGGAGGTCAGCCGTCTGAAGAGAGATCGCCAGTGGGGGCCGAGGCCGGCGCCGGTCGAAGCTGCAGAGGCCAAAGGGGGACGCACCTTGGGCGCGGTGAACGAGTCGAGCAGCCGGGTCTGGTTGGTGTCGCTCATCGCGAACGTCCGTCGATGGAGCTTGACGAGTCGAGAAGAGAGCGGGAGGGGTTCCGTTTCCTCTGGGAGGGAGGGGTAGGAAGGGTGGTGGGTGCTGGCGGCGGCGGGGCGAGCTCTCGCGCCGGCGCGCGGATCTGCCGTTGTCGCTCGCTGCCTGCGAGGCCGGCTTAGTCAGCCAAGGCGATTTCGCCCACGACGCGTGACGGGCCCGGCCTGGCCTTCATCTCCGGCGCGTCGACCTGCCTCGACCCCCTCTCCCATCCTCCCACACCCCTTCCTCGCCCTTCCTAGCGAGATGGCCGCCGTCAAGTACGCCCTGTCGGACGACGAAGAAGATATGACCGACGAAGGCACTGCCGGCGCCTCAACCTCGACCTCGACCGCCCCGCTCGCCAAGCGGCGCAAGCTCTCGCCTGGCACCGACGACGCGCCGCCGCCCTTGCTGGCCGACCCTCCGAACGAGGCGATCAACCTCGCTCCGCCGGTCGGGGCCGAGAACAGCGAGGTCCATGTTCGACCGCATGCGACGCTCAGCAACGGCATGCCGGCCAAGCCACAGCCGCTCAAGGCGACCCAGTCAGGCGGCGGTGGCGGCATCAAGGGCAAGGGCAAGGCAGCTGCCGACGAGGGCGGCTTCGAGGCCGTCCTCCGGAAGCTCGAGGAGCAACGTGAGAATGGGACAGGCGGAGGTACGTGATGAAGGGCTACCAGTAGAAGGGCGGTTGCTGGGGCGCACGGCTGGGGCTGTCGGTGGTGGACCCCAGCTCGAGTCGACGACTGCTCCGGAGGGCCTTGGCTTCGGCGAGTCAGTGCGGCGCTGTTCGCCCGTCCCGTCTGCGACCTGGCCCCTGCTACGGCCAGAGTCTTCGTCTGCTCTGCGAGCTGCGCTCCAAGCCGGACGCTGACGTCCCCGCTTCTCCCTTGCTGCCACCCGAACGTCCCACCTCGCCAGTCATCACCGAATCTTCGGCGACCTGGGCGCGGCCGGCTCCCCCGACGCTCGATCCGCAGCGCGACAACCTCGGTCGGTCTTCCTCACTCCGAGACTGGCATACGCTGCCCTCGCTGACAGCTTCTCTCGTATCGCTCGGATGGTGTGATTCACTGCTCGCCCCAGTGTTCCAGCAGATTGAGATCGAGGAGTACATGGAGCCCGGCTCGGGCGCGCGGCTGCGCATCTTTGGCGTGACCGAGGTACGTCGGCACCGTCCTGCTCAGACGACAACTTCCGTGTGCAGGAGGCTGACGCTTGGAGTGCGTTCATGACATCCAGAACGGCAACTCGGTCCTCCTGCACGTTAGCTCGTTCCTGCCCTACCTCTACGTCGCCGCGCCGCGCGGCTTCACGAACGACGACTGTCGCGACTTTTCAAATTCGCTCAACGTACGTCTCGCCGCGTCGACCAGTCGTCACCAAAGCCCCGAAGCCTGACCTCGGCTTGCAATGGCTCATTGTCCCCAACAGAGCGCCATCGGGGCGCCAACTGGCCGGTCGGTCCTCCACACCAAGGTCCAGCTGAAGCGGTCGTTGTGGGGCTACCAGGGCGATAACCTGACGCCGTTCCTCAAGATCACGCTGTCGGACCCTAAGTTTGTCTCGAAGCTGAGAGGCCTCTTTGACCGGGGCGAGATTGGCTTTGGCGGCTTCTTTGACGGGCCGACGGCGACGTTCGAGAGCAACATCGCGTACGAGCTGCGCTTCATGATCGACAAGCAGGTGCGGCCGGGCCCCTCGGGTTGCGTTGTCCCGTCCGGCGCGCGCGCGCGCCTCTCGCTGACCACCGCGGCTCCCTCACGGCCTCACATCAGATCACCGGCATGAACTGGCTCGAGCTCACCGCGGGCAAGTACAGGGTCCGGCCGAACGCGCAGAAGACGAGCCAGTGCCAGCTCGAGCTCGACTGCCGGTGCGTCGTCGTCCCTCGGAGCCCGACCCCCTGCGTCTTTCTTTGCTGATTGCCGATGAGCCCACGCAGTTCGGACGACCTCATCTCGCACGCGCCCGACGGCGAGTGGTCCAAGCTCGCGCCACTGCGCATCCTCTCGTTCGACATCGAGTGCGCCGGCCGCAAGGGCATCTTCCCCGAGGCGGAGAAGGACCCCGTCATCCAGATTGCCAACATGGTGACGCGGCAAGGTGCGCCGTCCGCTGCCTCCTCGTCCGCATTGAGCAGGAGGCTGACCCGCTCTTGTGCGCTCGTGCGCCCCACGCTGCCGCTCGCTCGCCCAGGCGAATCCAAGCCGTTTATCCGCAACGTCTTTACGCTCAACACGTGCGCGCACATTGTCGGCTCGCAGGTGCTCGAGTTCCAGAAGGAGGCGGACCTGCTCCAGGCCTGGTCCGACTTTGTCAAGGAGGTCGACCCGGACATGGTGATCGGCTACAACACGACCAATTTTGACTTTCCTTACCTGCTCGACCGGGCCAAGGCGCTCAAGGTCGGCGGCTTTCCGTTCCTCGGCCGGCTGCTCAGTGCGTGACTCATCATCCCAATTGGCGGCGGCTCCGCCCGTGAGCTCTCGTCTCGACGCTAACGTCCTCCCTTGACCGGGCCCCCTCCCGCGCCAGACATCAAGACGGAGGCCAAGGACGCCCATTTCTCGTCCAAGGCGTACGGAACGCGCGACTCCAAAACGATCAACCTCGACGGCCGGCTCCAGCTCGACCTGCTGACCGTCATGCAGCGCGACTACAAGCTGCGGTCCTACACGCTCAACGCCGTCTGCGCCCAGTTTCTCGGCGAGCAGAAGGAGGAGGTTCACTACTCGATCATCACCGAGCTCCAGAACGGAACGGCCGAGTCGCGGCGCCGGCTGGCCGTCTACTGCTTGAAGGTGCGCACCAGGGCGCACTCGTGGAGCTGGACTCTCCCAGGCGAGGCTAACGTCCCTCTTCCTGTCCGTCCGCACCAGGACGCCTACCTGCCGCAGCGGCTGCTCGACAAGCTCATGTGCTTCGTCAACTACACCGAGATGGCGCGTGTCACCGGCGTGCCGTTCAACTACCTGCTCAGCCGCGGCCAGCAGATCAAGGTCGTCTCGCAGCTGTACCGCAAGGCCAACGAGGACGGCTACCTCGTCCCGGCCGTCCAGTCGGTCGGCTCAGACGAGCAGTACGAGGGCGCGACAGTCATCGAGCCCGAGCGCGGCTACTACGACGTCCCGATCGCGACGCTCGACTTTGCCTCCCTCTACCCGTCCATCATGATGGCCCACAACCTCTGCTACACGACCCTTCTCGACAAGGGCACGATCGAGCGCCTCCAGCTCGTCAAGGACGAGGACTACATCCTGACGCCGAACAACGGTGCGCCCGGCCATTCTCTCTCACACCCTTCTCCTGCCTTCCGGGTCGGTCCCTTGACCGTAAAGTCATGCTCACGCTGCTGCCGCCGCCCCAACAGACTTCTTTGTCACCTCGAAGCGACGCAAGGGCCTGCTGGCGATCGTCCTCGAGGATCTGCTCGCCGCGCGGAAGCGCGCCAAAGCCGAGCTCAAGGTCGAAAAGGACCCCTTCCGGCGGGCAGTGCTCGACGGCCGGCAGCTGGCGCTCAAGGTGCGGCAGGCGTCCCCCTTGGCGTGCGACCCTCAAAGGCTGACGTCGCTCTCCCACTCTCGCCTCAGGTCTCGGCCAACTCGGTCTACGGTTTCACCGGCGCGACGGTCGGCAAGCTGCCGTGCCTCGCCATCTCGTCCTCGGTCACGGCCTACGGCCGAGAGATGATCGAGTTCACGAAGCAGGTGCGTCGGTCGAGCTCGTGTGCTGCGCGCGCCACCGCTGCACTGGCAGGCAGGCTGACCGCGACTCGTCTTGCTTTGGCCGGTCCTGCAGGAGGTCGAGAGCTCGTACAACATTGAGAACGGCTACGACTATGACGCCAAAGTTATCTATGGCGACACCGACTCGGTCATGGTGAAGTTTGGCTGCCCGGACCTCGAGACGGCCATGGCGCTCGGGGCCGAGGCGGCCGACCTCGTCTCGGCCAAGTTCATCAAGCCGATCAAGCTCGAGTTCGAAAAGGTGTACTTTCCGTACCTGCTCATCAACAAGAAGCGCTACGCCGGCCTCTACTGGACGCGGCCCGACAAGTACGACAAGATGGACACCAAGGGCATCGAGGTCGGTCGGCCCTCACGTAGCGGAACCTTAACCCTCGCACAACAGGTGGCTGACCCAAGCCTGTTCGCCGCCGCCCGCAGACCGTCCGCCGAGACAACTGCCGGCTCGTCCAGACCGTCATCGAGACGTGCCTGCACAAGATGCTGATCGACCGCGACGTCCGCGGCGCCGAGGAGTGAGTCCCACTTGCTTTGCATCCGCCACTACATCGCAAGCGGTCAACCTGACGCTCTATCCGCGGTCACCCCCCCCCCCCCTTCGTTCTCCCAGGTACGTCAAGCAGGTCATCTCTGAGCTCCTCCAGAACAAGGTCGACATGTCGCAGCTCGTCATCACCAAGGCGCTCGCCAAGGCCGACTATGCGGCCAAGCAGGCCCACGTCGAGCTCGCCAACCGGATGCGCCAGCGCGACGCCGGCTCGGCACCTTCACTCGGCGACCGGGTCGCCTACGTCATCATCAAGGGCGTCAAGGGTGCGTCCCTCTCGCGAGGCCGTCGTCCGGTCGAGAGGTATCTCCTCGCTGACTCTCGTCTTCTCCCCCCCGGCAGGCGCGGCCGCGTACGACAAGTCGGAGGACCCGATCTACGTGCTCGAAAACAACATCCCGATTGACACCAAGTACTACCTCGACAACCAGCTCTCGAAGCCGCTGATGCGCATCTTCGAGCCGATCCTCGGCGACAAGGCCAACTCGCTCCTTGCCGGAGAGCACACGCGAACGATCAGCATCGCGACGCCGACGATCGGAGGCCTCATGAAGTTTGCCGTCCGGACCGTCACGTGCCTGGGCTGCAAGACGCCGCTCAAGACGGCCAACAAGGGTCCGTCCAAACCTACGTGCGCTGCCTGGCAGGCCGTCTCGGCGCTGACTCGTCGCCCCGGCCCTCTTCCCAGATGGCGCCGTCTGCCAGAACTGCCGGCCGCGGATCGGCGAGCTCTACCAGAAGCAGCTGCTGACGACGTCGCAGCACCAGGTCAACTTCTCGCGGCTCTGGACCCAGTGCCAGCGCTGCCAGGGCTCGCTCCACCAGGACGTCCTGTGCTCGAGCAAGGACTGCCCCATCTTCTACATGCGCGTCAAGGCGCAGAAGGATGTCGGCGACGCCATGACGACCCTCGACCGCTTCGACCGCGAGAAGGAGTGGTAAGCCGGTCAATCTCGATTCCTGTACCACCACCACCGCCACCACGCACGCACTCGCACGCCCCCGTTCGCTCGACGCACACTTGCACGCCTCCCACCCCCTATTCTTTCTAACGATCTTGATGACCACGTTCCGCCCCCGCCCGAGTGTTCGTCGCTGGCCTTTGTCGAGGCACGGTAGGCAGCTGATGGCCAGGGGGGATCTCGTCGGTCGTTCTTGTGCAGGGTCGGCTCGAGTCGAGACGGGGCTTTTCAACCCCAAGTGTTGGGTCCTTATCTGGGAGCCTACGCCCGCGGGGGCACCAGCGTCTGGCGCGCGCGCACGCGCAGGCGGGCGGTCGCTGCCTCGCCAGGCGCGCGCGCTGAGCGGCGGCGCCGCTGGGTCTGGCCGCCGTGGCCGCGCCGCCGCTCGCTGCCGCCGCTCGCTGCCCGCTCGCCCCTCCGATTGACCTCGCCTCCTGCCCCTTGGACTCCCGTACTCGCAAGCACCACCCGTCAAGATGTTCGTATCGGTCCCCACACCCTTCTTGTTGCAGCTCCAGATCGCTCCTCGCCACACGCCCGCTTGCGGCATCATGCTCGTCTGCCGTCGTCCTCTGGGTCATCCGTCACCAGGCGAGGTCGTGCCTTGGGCAGCTGCCGGCTCCAGGCGTCCGTCCGAGCTCGCCGGCCGGGTGCTCGCCGGCCGGGAGGTGCTGCTTGGCCGCAAGAGGGATCAGGTCCCAGCCACCTCACCCTTGGCTAGGACCCCCGTCCCTCACCATGCCAGCCCAGGCACCGACCGCATGACCTTCGTTGGAAGGGGAGACCAGGATCTCGGGACGGCGTCGGAGCGGCGGCTGGGAGCGCATCGGCGGCGCAGGGAGCGGAGCGCCTACACTTCCACATGAGGCCTGGTGGGCTGACCGCCACCTTCTGTCCTGCCTTCCGCACGTAGGTCTTTCGTCGCTCCCGAGGCCCACGTGCAGTTTCAGCACATCTTGCGTCTCCTCAACACCAATGTTGATGGACGGCGCAAGATCATGTACGCCCTGACCGAGATCAAGGGTGTCGGCCGCCGCTACGCCAACATTGTCTGCAAGAAGGCCGACGTTGACCTCAAGAAGCGGTACGGCCTCTTTCCTCTACGGTGTGCGGTGTCGGAGGGGGCGCGCGGCATGAGGGCTCGGGGCGGCCAGTTGGCGGCCTGGGCTTGGGCGCGGGCAGGTGGAGAGGCCAGGGTTGGGGTCGGCTAGGTCGGACCACCAGCAGGTCCACCTCCAGGCATCTGAGACCTGCCCTGGCTCAAACGCCCGCCTCGTGCTCGCCATCGCCAGCCGTGCTGTGGCGTCGGACGGCTGGATGCCGCTCGTCGCTGCCCTCTGCCCGCCTGCCCGCTGTGCCCCGCCCTGCGCATCACCCACCGCCTACCGCCCAACCCAGCCAGCTTGCTGAACACACCCCCTCTCCCCGCCTTGCTCCTCCTCCACCAGCGCCGGAGAGCTCAACTCCGACGAGCTCGAGCGCATCGTCACCATCATGCAGAACCCGGCCCAGTTCAAGATCCCGGCCTGGTTCCTCAACCGGCAGCGTGACATGACCGACGGCAAGGACGCCCACGTCGTCTCGAACGGCATCGACCAGGTGCGGCAGCGCGGACGGTGTCGCAGCCAGACGTCCAGGATGCTCGAGCTGACCGGTCTCTTTCCTTCTCCAACTTACCCCTTCCGCCACCGCCTGCGCTACTGCCCGCGCCACCGCCTCCGGCATCGCCTCCGCCACCTCCCTTTCCTCCACCACCTCCCCTACCGCCTCCGCTGCTGCTTCTGCCATCCTAGAAAATGCGTGAGGACCTGGAGAGGCTCAAGAAAATGTATCCTCGAAAATCCTCTTTATCTCGCGCTCGCCTGACTTGGTTGCTGACTTTGTCTTCTCGCGCCCTTCCCCGCCCGCTCGCCCTTCTCCGCCCGCAGCCGCTCGCACCGTGGTCTCCGCCACTTCTGGGGCCTGCGTGTCAAGGGACAGCACACCAAGACGACCGGCCGGCGTGGAAAGACGGTCGCCGCCAAGAAGAAGTAAACCGGCTTCTTCTCCCCTTTACACGAGGTTATGCGATGCCGACTCTCCGAAACAGCAGCGGCCGGGTGAAGGTGCGCCTTGGACGGGTGCGAGCTTTGGTTGCTGCCGGGCTCAGAAGGGGGTGGCGACGGCAAGCATGCCTGACGGTGGGCGGAGGGCGGGGGGGAGGGAGGGCGGTGTCATGTGTGCTGTTGGGGACGGGGGCAGGTTCCGGCGTGTGTCTCTGCAGCGCCGGTTGACGACGATCAACATCGCCGACCGTGGCCCGATGCTGCATCGCCCATCGGTAGCTCAGGGGGCCGCCACCCGGGAGACCCTCTCGTGGGAGCGATGCCGCCCGGTGGTCCGACCGCCCTGGTGCGCCAGGGGACGGCCTTTCGGAGAACGGGCGTCGCTGCGCATCCCTTGCGCAGTCGCGGCCCTGCCCTGCACGCGCACGCATACCCCAGCCTGCGCGCTCTCACACGGCAGGACGACGACGCGCGCAGGGACGAGCCCTTGTGCAGGCCGCCCTCCTCAGGGCGCATTGAAGCTCCTCGGCGATCGTTCGGATGCGGGCGGCGTCGAGTACTCGTACAGGCGGCCCCTGACCTCTCGGTCGCACGCACGGCCGCCGACCTGCGCCCGCCCACCCGCCTGCCCGCCCAAACACAGGCCGACTCATACCTCGGGTCTGGCCTAGCTCGCCTCACCAGGCGGCTCCTGGCCCTCTGCCTCGTCGCTGCACAGGAAGGGAGACATACGATCCGGTCGGAGACGGAGAATGGGCGATACAAAGGGCGGACGGGGGCAGGCAGGCAGCCGCTCAGAGGGCACTCTCGAGGAAGGCGAGGGCGTCCCCGTTGACCGACTCCTTGAGCTTCCGCTCCTCGGCGTCGGTCATGTCGCCCCGGACCGAGAAGCCGTGAACGGCCTGCGTCGCAACGAAAGAAAAGTGTCAGCGTAGAGATGCGGTGCGAGCGCTCCGCCCGGGCGTCGCCC
>Ga0308160_10005925_pt1 | contig 12612 bp, 17 predicted proteins | sample PhyFR1_FD_201036 | JGI IMG/M metagenome (GOLD analysis project Ga0308160, IMG submission 201036) | Phyllosphere microbial communities from UC Gill Tract Community Farm, Albany, California, United States - DLSLF.R1 | ecosystem: Host-associated > Plants > Phyllosphere > Unclassified | place: USA... | reverse complement strand
CATATCCTCCTCTGCCGTTCCCAGTGCTACTGGGGGGGTCAACCTAACTGCTCTTTTTGGTGAGGGAGAAAGACCTGACATACGACATTTGGCCGCTGGCAAGTCCCAACTCCCGCTCCAAATGAATGAACAAAGCTAATGGTTCAGTTGGAGAGACTCTCACTTACGAAAACAATAGTATGTCGTGCTCACCTTACTCCCTTTCAACCTGACTCGCTTGGAGATGTGATGACGAGTTGACATATTGTAGGAACCCTCACATCCATATCGACCGTGCTTCTCGCATTGACCAAACTGAATTCGGAAGGGGAATGGATCAAATCGCTATTCGACCTGCCTGGACAAGGGGGTGCAGTATATGAGGGCTCGGGTGTGGTTAATATCACGATTGCCGAGAGCGGAAGCTTGTTTGACAGTTCTGTGGGGGACAAGGAAAGTGCGAGAATTGACAAGGAGAATCTGCACCGACTCAAGGGTCTGGGTGTTCAAGACGCGGATATCAAGGAGCCTTGGTGCGCGATCAGAGTCAACCGTTTCAGAGCAACGTCCGACTGACCTTATCAGGTGGCCCTGGGCTTTGATCGAAGCGGTTCTAGACCAGAATCCAGACATTAACCCGGAAACCCTCTGGAGCAGTGATCAGTTAAAATATAAGACACTCTTGAAAATTTTGACTGGCCAAACAAATATCGACAGTTTAGATTATAGTCAAGACCCTCAGAAGACTTTAGATTCTAGTCAAGGGCCTCAGAAGGAGGACGGTGAGTGCTTTAGAATGTCAATACGGCATTATACATGTCGCTTATGTTCTCTCAGCTCAACGCGAGATGGAGAACGCCGACTTCAGTCCAATTTTGTTCCGACGCCCTGATGATTCGTGGGCTGTCGTGATGAGGGCCCCTCACGTAAATGCCGAGGGCAAGAAGCAGTAAGCTTCTTCCATCAAAGCAGATCGCCATGAGCTGATGACCCCCAGGATCGGATGGGCCAGACCATTCTCCGCTGCCGACAACGATCACGAAGGAGAATTCAACTCATACACCTTATTGGACGATCTCGACATATCTTGGATGGTCTTCGCCGAAGACCCAGAGCCTTTCGATGGTCGACCGGATAACATGAAACATGCCAGCAGTAGGTAAATCAGCTGTATCAGTAAAGCTTCAACCGCTACATGCACATTTGCCTTCATGTATCAACATTGTATCTATATCTTGAATCAGGATCCGTGTTCACGTCACTTCTATATCGAGAAAGGTTGCGCGGAGGCGGGGGCGAAAGAGCTTAAAGCTCGGCGGCGTGGGCGTAACTAAATGCGTTGGGAGCGGTGGGGTCGTGGCCGCCGAGAGGGGTGGTGGGGACATCATCGGGATCAACATTGTCGTTCTTGAACGCTACCGGTCAGCACTGCAATCATGAGAGTGAGGGTGCTTTACCAGTCTCCGACTCCTTCTTCTGGGACTGGGAGTTATCCTTGGCTTGATCGTCAGCTCTAGCCTACTCAATGCGATGTGCGACTGACATTGCTTCTTGTCCTGCTTCTTATCTCCCTTCTTCTGGTTCAGAGAGTTTCCATTGCTTTCAGCTACATTTTAGTAAACGACATGGACGACCGCTCGGGGATGATCTACCCTGCTTTTTGGCCTCTTCCTTCGCTCCATCCACTGATTGTCAGTCATCGTCCCTATATAGAATCGGAGAAGGCACTGACATTTCTGCTCAGCCTGGTCCTTGGCGTTTCCAGCTTGTTTCTTTGCTTCATCCTTGGCGCCATCCACTACTTGTTAATATCATTGACCGACAAGTAAGAGGAGACTCACACTGCTTCTTGGCTTGTCCAGCGGCATCACCAGCTACATGTCAGCATCCCTTCTATCTCCACTGAAAACACGTACCCTGCTTCTGAGCCTCTTTTGTAGCCTCACCAGCTAATCATCAATATCTGCACTTCACCGCAAGCAATAGAGAAACAAACCCTGTTTCTGAACCTTTCCAGCCTGACCCTGGACATATCCAGTAGCTTCCTGAACCCTCTTCTGAAGATCCTGAGCGATTTCACCAGCTTGCTTCTTGTATTGATCAACGGGTACACCGGCATTTCTAGCTCGTAGTTCGACATTGTTGGTAACGTCAAGGGCAGTAGTTTTGGCTTGATCGATGATCCTGTTGATTAGCATGACGCAAACTGCCTGTCGCCGTGCTTGTCGCCGACCAACGGGTATGAAAAAAAAGATTCAGGGATCGTAAAAGGAGAGAAGACCTACTTGCCAATATTCTGCCTGTCGGCCACCCCCGCAGCGGTCGACTTGGCCTGCTCAATCATTCTACTCATCAGCACCGCTCAAACACTCGAAGCAGAAAGCGGAACCGACCTACTTCTTTAGATCCTCCCCCTTGGCTTCCCTCCATTTTCCAGCATCAGCCCTGACATGACTTTGTTCCCTCAATACCACGTTCCAAATACCCATAACGAGTTCGTGGATTGCTGCAAAGATGAATTGGAACCATGTGTCTTTAATGTGTCTGTAGTAGAACGCTGATACTTGCGAAATGAAGATTGCGAATAAGGAAAAGAATGGTCGGAGGAAGTAGTAGAATCTACGAGTCAGCTCTCTGTATCCAGATACGGTAGGGGAAGAATAAGAGTTAGAAGACATACGTGGCATTGACGAATGAGGCGTGTGGTCGTTCTTTGACATTGACCCTCGAGACATACATCTTTCCTTGATCTGAACCTTGAGATTCGAGGTGGATCTGGGCTTGACAGTTCCATGCTGATCCTAGGAGTGAAGAGATGACGGGGATAGACTTGAATTTTCGTTTGAATTCAAAGTTGACGATTTTGTGTCTACTATCAGCGTTTACTGTCATCTATGAACGCCTCGAACGAATGAAAGAACAAGACATCAAGCTTGACGAGACGGAAGGATTTGGGGTCTGGGAGAGCTGAGAGGGTTGAGAGGGTTGGAGCGAAGAAGAAGGAAGAATAGACCCACTTGTCGTCGTAAGAAGGCTTGCCAACTACTTGGTTACTGTCCGCAATTTGAGCCTGAAGAGCTGTGAAATCCCTAATCCTGCTAGCCCCCTTGATCTTCAACGCAGAGTTGTCGATAGATGCATCATGCTAGCTGTCAGTAGTTGAATGACCATCAGAGGTCGGATGATTCACCTTGAAGAACTCGTGAATGGCAGAGTCGAATTCATTGCTAAGTGTAAGTTGAAATTTGATTTCCTGGGAGGCCGACGCGACTCACGGGTCCAAGGAGGTGAAGCCCTTGACTAGCCTCTCGATATCTTGCTTGACGTTGTTTGCGTCCATTGTTGTTGAGGTGTATGTGGTGGTAGTGAGAGACAAGTGGACGGTGAGAGGTTGAAAGGGATAATATTCCCATGTCGTATATCTCTACTCGTATCTTTCTTGCATAAAAGGTTGACGTCATCATCATCATATCTTGGCTTGGATGTCGCAGTATTGATACCGTACAAGCGTGCATATATGGGGGCACTGGACTGATGTGTACGACTCGCCCTCTTGGACTATCAGTGGACCTATGTGATATTCTCATGCATAGCTGTAACCCAGGCAGTCACCCATCTATCCTCTACCCCTCCCTCTACCCCTTCTTGGCGGTACACTCAGATAACCGCCGGTTCGGAAACATCCGATATAATGGTGGAGTAGGTGATCGTCGATCCCGTGTCATAGGCTGAAATTTACTATCCATCAAGCAATCAATCAATCAACCGCAATGAGCTTCACACGTACTTTGATCAGAGTACCAACACTCACCAAATCGACACTCGCACTCAAGAGACTCCCTGTTCTATCACGAGCGATCCACTCGTCGCCATATCGACTCGCCGACTACCCAGCCGATCCATACCCACTCCCCCTCTCTCGAGAAGTAGAACAACAACGAGCTCAACCTCAGGGTGGAGTTCAATCGGGCGAATCGTCAGCCCTCAACACAGAGACAGAGGAAGAATGGCCTATGCCCCAGCCACTTGATCGAACTGGAGAGAAGACCGAGACAATGAGGGCAAGGCTGGTATATCAGGCTAGAAAGAGAGGAATGCTGGAAGGGGATCTGTTGTTGGCTACTTTTGCAAGGGATAATCTTGCCAGCATGGATCACGACGAGTTGAAGCAGTTTGACAAGGTCAGTATACCCACCTTGTATTTGACCTCAGGCTCATTTCAGATGCTTGATGAACCCGATTGGGATATTTACTACTGGTCTATCGAGAAGAGGCACCCTCCTGAGCGATGGGCTGGAAGTAAGCTATTAGAGCAGTACGCCACTCTCTTTCAGCTGTGAAGAACGATAGCTGATGATAGGCTCAAAAAGCATGCCAAGAATGAAGGAAAGGTTGTAAGGTTCATGCCGGATTTGAAGGACCAGCAGTAGGACGTAGTGGGAGGGAAGAAGCAGTATCGTCGTTATAGCAAAGTCATCTGTCGCATGTATAAGAGTGTTGTCTTTCTGGCTACCACAAGTGGATATCCTACATACGATCTGCAGCAGGTGGACTGCAGGTGGACTACTGTACCTATACATACCCCTTGACTCGGAATTGACCGGGTTTCAGTCCGCCACTTTCGAAAAGTCAAGAATCAACTGAACATTCAACTTGACCCCTCTGACGCTCAATTTCAGACAGTATCCAGCATGTCTACATCGCCATTTCCTGACCAGGTAGTGAAAGCAAGAGAGGAACGACCTAAAGACTGCTTGTAAGTCATCCTCTCGTCTGTTGCAGGCGAGATGGGATCAGGAGAATCAAACGACGGAGTTGACGACAGATCATGTCGCCTGACGGGAGCAGCTACTTTCACAGGTTTAGGAATCTATGCACTTCGTCAAGCGCAATTGCAAGGTACTTTCCAGAGAATCAGACCTAAAGGATCGCCTGTAGTGGGTGGGCAGGTAACGGCTGTTATTGGTGTTGGTGAGTCATCGTGCGGATATTGGTTCTCGACCTGGCGGGTGGGGCTGATTCCAGTATGTATCTCACTCGGACTAGGCCGGTTGGTGATGTGAAGGAGTTGGTGGAAGTCAATCAATGATAAGGGTGTGGGAGGGATCTGGAAGGTGAGTGATTTCCGTCAGGAATTGGATCAAGGGCTAATTCTCAAGTACCCAAGTGTCGTGATACAGGCCACCATCATATCTTCCATAAGTGTCCCCATCGGCACTCACGCCGATACGTCACTCGTAGGAAATCACCGCACGAAGCAATATCCCCCCAGCCTAAGCTCGAGTCGGGATAGCAATCGAGATGAAGCGCTAGACCCTTCGACATCGAACCGAATGTATGACTGCTTCCATACGGACTACACGGTATAGAGGAATGGGCATCGAGGAATGGCGGTCGGCGACGGGTTTGCATCGGGATGGTCTACGATATTCCACCAAATGAAAGGATCGTCCACCCAAACGTTCAAATACCAGAATTCCTTTAATCACCCTTCGTGGACTCGTCTCAGGCTCTACTTCCATTTCGCATCACCTCCAAATTAGGGTTATATGGATGCAAGGATTGTATAGGAGTAAGATGAACGGAGGTGTCTTGTATTCCCCTTGGTCGACTTTGTATATATCGCTCCACAATCGCTTGATCCTTCTTACTCACTCAATATATTTACTCTTCCCATCACCTTCTTTCTCGCAAACGATACTCACGACGACATAGGAGAGATGCCACCATACTATCACTCCACCTCAACTCCGTACTCGTCAATCCCCTCTACTCCAAGGAGCGGAGCTTTATTCCCTCCTCTTCGATACTCCCATACACGTAATTCCAGCTCCACCTCAACATTGACCTCCAATCTGGTCCCCAAGAACGATAAAGAAGGCCTGAGGGGTTCTGATCAATACCATCTCGACCGAGAATACCGACTCGAGGAAAGAGGACCATTCGATGAAGATGATATTGAGCTTCAACTCTCTTCCCCTTTAAATTGCAAGAGTAAGGGTGAAATGGTTACAAGAGTATTCAAGTTCTGTTTGGTCCTTCTCCTAGGATTGGTTCTGATCGGGGCATCTGTTCATATGATGGATCTCATTCATCACGGGTACGTCCCAATATGATATAGGAACGAGCTGAAGATGTAGCTCTCCGCTAGAGATCTCCAAGGCGCATCTAGTCGACCTCGGTCCTGAAGATCGAGCTCCTCTCGATTTCAAACATCATGCGACTATACGACATACTTCAATCCATGTCCCTGCTTATCCCAAATGCGATGAGGCTGAATGTCTGATCCATCAGGTACCTGGAGAAGGTGCCGAACCGGAGAAGACTGCTACTATCCTCCCCGACTCCTCCATCAGCACCACCGTCACGGTCTATCCTCACCGAGTGACAGCGACTTCGCCTCCGATATGTGTTCCTCCACACTGTTACCCCCACTCGCCCCCTGGACACGTAAACCACCAGTCAACCGGGGAAGGTGAGGGAGAGGGAGATGATACTGTCCCAACTCCGTATCCATATATCCCTGCACTTGAGCGAGCGGATTACGAGGGTTGCGACTACGGAGAAACCCCGCCGATATGCGTGCGTCCGTATTGTGATCCTCATCCTCCTCCGGGTCATCACCACTACATTGATGATAGCGAAATACAAGTCGTGGAAGATACAGAAACACATCCCAGTATTCCTCCTCATTCTGATACCCATCCCTTGGAACTCGAGGAAGAGATGAACGCGAACAGGGACGAATCACCACCAATCTGCGTTCCACCTCACTGCTGTCCCCATCAACTTGTTGATTATGGCCATGACGGATCAACTCTTCACACCAACACAAACTCGGTAGTTGATCAATCAGAATCACTGGCACCCGATGAACCGCGTCAGCAACCGCCTCACTGCCACCCAACAGGCGAAACACCTCCAATATGCCTTCCACCTCATTGTTACCCTCATCCTCCACCTGGACACCACCACGGCCATGATCATGACCATGATCACCACGAAAATCACTACATCCAGAACCCCGAGGCGGATCTGCAGACTCGGACTATGGTATCCCACTTAACATCCTCTGACCAGTACCAAGTTTACAGCCAGACCCCGCCGATCTGCGATCCACCTCATTGTCATCCCCATGGATCGGAGATGATGATACAGACAGACCAGCAGCGGGAAGACGATTATCTTTCCACAAATCCCGAATACCATCGATATCGAGTCCCGGAGAAGGCGGTGATCGGGATTACGAGCATGGATGAGGAGGATAGGAAAGAGGATGAATCGATTTGTATGCCTCCTATCTGTGTTCCTCCCGTCGAATCACCTTAGTCTGTGTTCCGCCCTTGTGTGTACCACCTACGGCTTAGGTTATGGAGAATGGGAATGAGGCTGAGTACCTTTCCTTTTGATACAAGCTGTATTACGCCATCTATCACATGTCATATAGATCACAACGTCATGCATATATACTCGATATGGCCTAGCCCAGCTCCTGGCCAAGTTGTCCGATAAGCCTGTAACCTCTACCAATCCACTGCCAATACGACAAGTATCTAGCCACTAGGCATCGGTCTGTTATTACATACGTTCAAGACCGAGGTATTTCTGGCCCTGCCCACCCACTTTGAAGCGGCCAGCTACCCCTCCTCATCATCATGCGAGAACCGAGCGACTTTGCCCCTAGCTTCCTCTACTTTCCGATTAACGATCCATCGAACTCCCCATCCTTCTTCCCAGCCTAATTTAACCCATAATCGCTCAGATGCCGTATTGCCTTTGAATACATAACAGAAGTTGCGTTGGCTCTTTGCTTCATGCTCCCCTCCGACGATATCTATGCTTTCTTCACCATGTTTTTCGTGGTCGTCAAGCTGCGTACGACGATATCTGATATTCTGCCTAACCACGATTTCAGCTAATCCCTTCCTACGCCATGCTGGGAGGGTATATAGTGCCCCTAGAGCTCCATCTGCATGTACTACTATCCAGCATACTGCTTCGTTCCGTGAGTCGGCTTGACGAATGACGGTAGAGAGATGAGCGCGGGAGGCGTAATATGCGTGTGGGCGGGGTACGTCGCATGTTGACTGGATCTGGGTGTTAGTTGTTCCTAGTTCCGCGAGGCTACTTATGACCTGGAAGCGAGGTGGCACGGATACGATAGCATGAGGTGGAGTGTGAGGGTTGAGGTGAGTACAATCGGTCCGAGATTGAGAGATAGGGTGGTGGGTGGCAGGCAGAGTCAGATGACTTACCATATCTATATCCCCGTCTCTAGCTCTATCCAACTTTAATCCCATATCCGCTAACATTCCTTCATCCGTATCACCTTTAATCCCTCCTTCATCTAAATACCCCTCCCTCAGCCTACATCCCGTCGGAGCAAGGAAGACTGAACATTCAACCAATTCCCTAGCATCCACCACACCCCTCATAACCTGATTCCAACGACTTGAAATTGCTCCCAATGTAACCTCCTGTCCATAGATACCCACTATACACTCCGTTACTGCTTTAACGAAATCTTGTATCTTTTGCTCTATCTCCGTTTCATTTTCTGTGTTGATATCTCCAATAGTGGATGGGGTGATTTCGGCTGAACAGTAGAATCGTAGATGAATAGAATCTCCCTCTTGCATCCGAACTACTACTGCCCAGATCCCTTCCGGTCCATCATGACTACGACTATGATCAGGATCGTTTTCTCGACCTGGAAAGTAATCAGGAGGGAAAGTAGCCCAGACTACATCGTATCGGGACGCAGACGGTTTCGACGTGGACGAAGATGCGGACGGTGATGAACTGGAGGCGGTCTCCAAAATCGTAGATAAGACCGGTAATGCCCTTGGGAGGTGGCTTTTGAGTAATGGGACAAGGGTCAGTGGTTTATGGGCGTATAGGTTGATATGCGAATCGGTAGGTTCGGTAGGGATCGTCATCTCGTCGTTTACACCTCTTGTAGCTCTGATCTTTCGTTAATTTATGTGATCTGTCGTTTTCGGATAGCCTGATCTCTAGTCCGGGTATCTTGCTAGTCTTGAATGAGGTCACACTTGAACGAGCGATGACTGCTGAGTTCTACAGGCTCGATCGTTATCACAGCCAAAAGTATAGCTCAGACGTGAACTCAATTTCAGTTTGAAGTAAATCCATTGAATCATCGGCCATATCCGAATTAGTCTCGGGCATCCCCATTTCCTCTTCGCCCTCGAGTCTGCACCGAGCACCTCCACTACCCTGATCCTGAACCGCACCCAAAACCAGAAGTATATGACACGATACGGCGCAAGGATGCATCAACCTAACCTAAAGTATGTATGTATAGAAAGTTAAGGTTAATGTAAAAGGATGATGGATGATATAATAAATGGTACACCAAAGACGATTGGGGGTTCGGGATCATGGGATAGAATATATGGATATAGCAAAAGGAAAATCAAAACTAAAATAAAGAGAACAACGTATCGACTCGACTAACCTAACCAATCTAACCTCACCTCGGACTAATGCCCTCGGGTCGACTCGATCTAGTTGAGGAGAGTGGTATCGACGATAATACCAGTAACCCTATAAGGATCAATGTTGGAAGCGGGCCTTCGGTCCTCTAGATAACCGTAACCCTGAGCACCGACGTGCCTTGGGATTCGAATTGAAGCGGCTCGGTTGGCGACACCAGCAGAGAAGGCAGTCATGGAAGCAGTCTCGTGTTTACCAGTAAGACGTTGTTCATTGTCTTCACCGTATACTGCGATATGTTCTAGATGTCGTTTACCGAGTTTGGCAATAGCAGCTTCGATAGCGGCCATTCCTTTTCCGGGAGTTCGCATCTCGATGGTGGAGAAGTTGGAGTGACATCCGGCACCGTTCCAATCACCGGCGAGGGGCTTGGGGTGGAATGAGGGCTAGAGTAAGTGCAGTCCAAATGGCGAGCAAGCGAGCGGGCGAGGCATGGGAGGTAGGGGTGCATAGGAGCATGCAAGACATGGGAGTGTGGGATACGATGGGATGTGAGAGATGGGGGGGTGAGAGAGATGGGGGGGTGAGAGATTCGTGCGGTGCAAGACCGGGGCATTGGGCACAGAGGAGTGGATCGAGTGGAGTGGAAATGATGGATCAGGCATAGTGAAGCGGGAGGATATCCACACGAGAAGGTGCCAGAGGAATGAAGGAAGAGGGGCTCAGAAAGAAAGAAACCCACCTTGATTCCCCACTCTTCACCAATCCTCAAAAGCAGGAATCGGGCCATCCAGAGGTGATCTCCCATATCGATACCGGTACATGGACCGACTTGGAATTCCCATTGAGAAGGCATGACTTCTGCGTTGATTCCAGAGATTTCGACACCGGCGTATAGACATGCTCGCTGATGGTCAGTATGTAATCATATCGAGCGAAGCGAGATATGCGAGATTGGGTTTGGTGGACGATATAGACGAAAGGGATAATAGGACTTGGTGTTGATGATGTGAAGGAAGGTGTTGAGGAGAGGTAGATCTGCCTGATCGCAAATGCGAGCCAATGTCGTCTATGATAAAAGGAAGTAGAACTCACGTAGTGGGCCTCGATGAAATCCCTAGCGAAAACCCTTCCAGTGCCTACACCACAGTAATATGGTCCCTGAGGTCCTGGGAAACCCATCTTGGGCCAACCAAATGGTTGTCCATCAGCATCGAAAAGTGTGTACTCCTGCTCCAATCCAAACCAAGGTTCATGTTCTTTGGCGGCATCCATTGATTTTTTACATGCTGACCTGTAATTTGCTCGGTTGGGAGTTCCATCGTTATCGTAACATTCACAGAGGACTAGGATGTTGGCTCCTCCTCGGAAAGGGTCTTTGAAGATTGCGACGGGTCGCTATTATGTCAGCCACCGAAGGACGAGCGTGGGGAGTGCGAGGTGCCCTGTTGTATGCGAGAGGGGTGGGTTGATATGGCCAGCAAGCCATGAGGAGGTATGAAGGCTGTTCACCATGAGGGGGTATGAGGGCCGATGAACAGCAAGCAATACCCCAGGGTTCAGGCGTAGTGTGGAGATACAGCGAGACAGATAGGGTGACGCGAGAAAGGTAATGGCAGAAATAGAAGAAAGAAAAGAAACATACCAAGAAAACATCAGAGTTCTCACCAGGAGCTTGATTCGTACTTGATCCATCAAAGTTCCATTCTTTCAACTCGTGTACTCCTGCGGGTGGTTTTTCTAGGGTTTGGGTCTTGGATCGTAGTCCTCCATCACCGTCAATCCAGATGTCTGATTTGTTAGCGTCGTCATTATTGGTCTTTGGGAGAGATGAGGAGAGGAGAGTGGGCGGATAGTGCACGGGTAGATGGGATGATATGGATGATGTGGAAAAGGTGGGCATATGTCGAGAGAAGACATTTGGGTGTATAGGTAGCGGGTATGTCCAAGACTAGAGACTAGATGGATGATCGTTGCATTTCCACCGCCACGCCATACGTCCTTGACTGCCTTCACACCACCTTTTGCCCTCCTGGCATAACTGCCGCATCTAATTCACTTCTACTATCCGAACTCGCTTTCTACACAGAACGAAAGGTAAAAGGGACTCAGACTCACACTCGGCCATGACCTTTGGTCCCTGATCCAGAGCGAGATAAGGAGCGAGGAGGTCGACTCGTTTGGTAGCGATTAAGTTCGACATTCTGCTTGTGGGTCGTTTAGGTATAGATATTGGTATAGTTGTTGGTGGTTGTGATGTAAAAGGAATGTGATTGTATTGTAGTTTACGTGTTGCGAGGCAGATAGATGGGAGGAAGGAGCGATGATAAGAAAAGAAAAGGAGGAGTCGGTGGTCGCACGAGTATATGTATTAATTTGTTGATAAGGGACGAGTCGAAATATGATCAGCTAATGTCCAAGACAGCGTTGTTTTGAGACGGAGATGGAGATTGATTGTAGCGGTGTAGATCTATCTGTTGATTTGTGCTAGATGGATGGATTGGGGGCAAATTGCCATATCATATGATATGATATGAAATGGGTGAAACAGACTCGACTCAAAATCCAAGTCTGGTCGAGTCAAGCGGCAGAGCCGGGTAGATGGATTTAGACTTGGCAGTACTGAACTCACGTAGCAATGTGTGATTTGTTCAACGAAAGTAGTTGAGAGAGAAGGTGTGAGTACTGTAGTTGTACAAGTAGAGTAGTGTAGATATGAGTCTACAGTAATTGGATGTAGATAGGAAAGGTAAGGAGGTATGGGGTATAGGATAGGATAGGATTATCTGGGCGGAGTTGTAGTGAGGTAGGTATGTGCAGCAGAAAAGAGAGCAAGAAGGGGATGATGGCGTACTCTGTTGCTACGCGAGGGTAAAGGGCGAGATAGCAGTGACGATTCAGGGTTAATACAGTCATACCCTGATTATATACCTCCTTTAGCTATCACCCCTATCTATACTCTGATTGGTTGAATCAAAGATAAGACCGAGAGTGCCGAAGGGGCGGGATAGCGCAGTAACAATGCACAGGTACAGCTACTCTACTCGTACTCGTACAGCTGACATGCATCCGGTCCGGTTTAAATCCAAGCGTATGAAGCTGTGGCACTCAGGAACAGAGGTGGCCCCAGCGTTTTGGAAGATGATCCGCGATTTACCGAACAAGCAAAGCAACAGT
>Ga0308160_10005924_pt1 | contig 12613 bp, 8 predicted proteins | sample PhyFR1_FD_201036 | JGI IMG/M metagenome (GOLD analysis project Ga0308160, IMG submission 201036) | Phyllosphere microbial communities from UC Gill Tract Community Farm, Albany, California, United States - DLSLF.R1 | ecosystem: Host-associated > Plants > Phyllosphere > Unclassified | place: USA... | reverse complement strand
GGAATCGAGGCCGTTCACGTCACGCACGTTCTTCTGCACCGCCACCACGGCAAACAGGCTGAGCACGAAGGCCATGGCATAAAAACCTTTTTCGCTCGGCGCCAGGGTCGCATTCCAGAGTCCGATCGTGAGCAGCGTCATGACCGCGATCAAGGAAAACCAGCAGATGCCGAAGTACAGGCCGGTGACGGGAATGCCTTCGCTGCGGTCGCGTACCGACTTCTGCAGCGAGATTGCAGCGAACAGGCCGTACAGCAACAGCGTGAAGTAATAGCCTTTTTCGTTCAGCGGCATCGTCGCATTCCATAGCCCCCAGAGAAAGGCGATGGCGCCGATCAGCAAAGCACCCCAGGAAGCGCCGACAAACGCGGCGGTCGGTCGTTGAACAGTGGTCATGGCGGGCTCCAGTTGTTTGTCTGGCGGCAAGTCTAGCACCAAGATAATTGCTTGGGTTGCGTAATTGCCAGCGAGTTTGACCGTACTGCCAGGCGCACCTTCCGGTTCAGGCGCGCAGGACGCGCCAGGTCGCAAAGCCGGCAATGCACAGCAGGATCGAGCCGACCAGGTGCAGCAGGGTGTGGGTCAACGCCCAGCCGAATTCGCCACGCTGCAGGAGCGCCACGGATTCGCCGGAAAAACTCGAGAAAGTCGTCAAACCGCCCAGGAAGCCGGTGACGATGAACAGGCGCCACTCGGGCGACAGGTCAGGATGGCTGGTGAAAAAGCCGAGCGCGATGCCGATCAGGTAGCCGCCGACCAGGTTGGCGGCCAGGGTGCCGGCCTGGACCTGGGCGTGGACGTTGGTCAACCACAGGCCCAGTCCCCAGCGCAGCCAGGCGCCGATGGCGGCGCCCGCCCCCACCGCCAGCCAGCTCAGCGGGTTCCCCACTTGGCTTTCGCGGAGTCGTCGGACAGGCGCGCATCGACCCAGCGCGCGCCCTCCGGCGTCTGTTCCTTTTTCCAGAACGGGGCGTCGGTCTTCAGGTAGTCGATGATGAACTCGCAGGCGGCAAAGGCTTCGCCGCGGTGGGCGGCGCTGCAGGCGACCAGCACGATCTGCTCCAGCGGCGCCAGCGGGCCGACGCGGTGGATGACCAGCGCGTTGTACAGCGGCCAGCGCGCTTCGGCCTGGGCGACGATGTCTTCCAGCGCCTTTTCCGTCATGCCGGGATAGTGCTCCAGCTCCATTTCCGACACCGAGGAACCGTCGTTCATGTCGCGCACGGTGCCGACGAAACTCACCACGGCGCCGACGCGGGCGTCGCCTGCGCGCAGCCGGGCCAGTTCCTGCCCAAGATCGAAATCGGCGGTCTGTACCCGGACCTTGCCGGCTGCCTTCTTGTCTTCCCTCATGCCCTCGCTCATTTCGCCTCTCGTGCCGTACGCATCAGGAGTTGCTCGATGCGCAGCGCGGTGCGGTCGTCGACCAGGGCCGGCAAGGCGCACAGCTGGCGCAGGCCGCCGCTCTTGTCGGCGCTCCTGTCACCCCGGTGGCCAGGCTTTTCGCCGGCTTTCAGGGTCGATTGCAGGGCTTCGACCTGCAATTTCAGGCGTTCGCGTGCGAACTCGGCGCCGCTGTCGATGCCGGCCGCCACTTCCTGGCGCAGCAATTCCTGCAGCAAGGTGGCGCGGTTGGCTTCCAGCAGGCGGCTGTAGCCCTCGCGATCGCCGTCCACCGCATTCAGTGCCGCCTCGAATCGGGCGTCGAGCACCGGATCGTAGTCGGCGCCGGCCGGCAGCAGCGCGGCCCAGCGCGCGCGCCAATCGGCTGCAAGCACGGTTTGCCCTGGCTGGGCCAGCGAATCTTCGAGTTCCTGGCAGGCGCGCAATTTATCGCGCACGGCGCCGGCCAGCGCCAGCCCGGCGGCGCGGCGCGCCAGGTCGGCGTGATGCTGCACCTTGGCCACGGCCTCGTGGTAATGCTTTTCCACGCGCGCTTCGTGGGCGCGCGGCACCGGGCCAATCGCATGCCATTCGGCCGCCGCTTCGCGCAGCAGCTTGCCGGCGGTGGCAGGCGTGGCGTCGGGCGCGGCGGCTTCCAGGCGTGCGCTGATCGCTTCCTTGGCTGCTTCGTGGGCGCGGCGCTCGGCGTCGGCCGCGTGCGCGCTTTCCTTGCGCTGGGCAAAGAGTTCATCGCAGGCGGCGCGGAAGCGTTGCCACAGCGCCTGCTCGGCCTTGCGTTCCAGCGGCAGCGCGCGGGCGTGCTCCTGCCAGCGGGCCTGGATGTCGCGCAGGCGGTCGACGGCGTGGCGGTCGTGCGGGTCGATGCCCGCCACCTCGTCGATCAGCTGCTCGCGCCCGGCCATCTCGGCCTTGCGCTGTTCTTCCAACGGGCCTTGCAGCGTGGTCAGGGCCGCGGCGAATTGCTGGTCGAGGCGCTTCTTGTCCTTGCGGTCGATGGCGCCCAGATGGCTCCAGGCCAGGCGCAGGCGCTGCACGGTGCCTGCCACGTGTTTCCAGTCGGCTTCGCCCGATTCCAGGCGGGCGATCTCGGCCTGGGCTTCGGCCACCAGGGCTTCGCCGCGCGCCGCATTCGTGTGGCGCTCGTCGGCCAGGTGCTTGAAGTGGGCCGCGGCCGGGGCATAGGCGACGGTGCAGGCGTGATCAAAACGTTCCCACAGGCTTTTCGGGGCGGCGCCGGACAGGCTGTCGAGCGCCTTCCAGCGTTCGCGCATGCTGCCGACCTTTTTCGCCAGCTCGGCCATCGGCAGGCTTTGCGTGGACAGGGTTTCGACCGTCTTGATGAGTTCTTCACGCGAGACATTGCCGCCCCAGCGCGCCCAGTCCGACAGACGCTTGAGTTCGGCGCGCAGGTGGCTCAGGCGGTCGGCCTGGGCGGCGCTCAGGCGCATCCCCTTGCCCTTGGTTTCCTTCAGCGCCTTGTCAAGTTCGGCGGCGGTGCCGAGCGAACCTTGTTGCAGGGCCGCTTCCAGCGCGTCCATGGTATCGATGAAGCCCTGGTCGGCACCTTTGTTGCCATCCTTGTGGGCAGGCTTGGCGGCCTGGGCCGCGGTGTCCCTGGCGGGGGATGGCGGCAGTTCGCGCTTGCTCAGCTGCTTGCTCGGCTGCTTGCCGGGTGACCCGGCTGCGGGTTGCGGCAGCGTGCCCAGCAGCGCGTCGAAGCGCTCCTGCAAGGCGGCGCCGGCGGCCCCCGGCGGCAAGGCCGGCAGCGTGCGCCAAGCCTGGTGCAATGTATCGGCGGCCAGCTCGGCGACAGGCTGGGCCTGCCACTCGGCAAGTGCCGCTTCGCGCGCAGCCAGGGCGGCCTGCTGCTGTTCCAGCGTGGCCAGGCTGGCGCTCAGGCGCGCGTGCTCAGTGGCGAACTCGGCAGGCAGTGCGCGCGGCAACGAAGCGTGTTCCGGCGCGGCCAGCGCCGCGTTCTGCTCTTGCAGCAGGGCATCCAGGCGCGCGGCCAGGCCGGCGGCATCCAGTCCTGCCGTTTCCACGTTGCGCAGGGCTGCCAGGCGGTCGATCATGGCGCGCTGGAGCTGCACTTGCGCTTCGAGGCGAGCGCCCAGCTGGGCGCGCACGGCCGTGAATGCCTCGGCCAGCTCGGGCGCGGCGATGACGGCCCATTTGCGGTCGAGCTCGGCAACGTGGTTGGGCGTGAGCAGCTGGTCTTGCAACAAAGCACGTGCCTGTTCGAGGGTGGCCTGGCCGCGCGCCAGCTCGGCGTCGTGGTGGCGGATCGCATCCAGGCGTGCCTGCATCAGCTTGGCAACGCGGCGGTCGAGGTTGCGCATGGCCGCGTGCACGCGCTCGAGGCCGGCGCGGCTGTGGACCTGCTCGGCCGCGGCCAGGCGCAGTTCGGAAAAGTCGGCCTGGAGGATGAATTCCACGGCGCGCGTTTCATCGCCGTCGAGCTGGCGCAGTTGCTCGGCCTGCTGCTCGCGCCCCTGCTGCGCCGGCTTGGCGGCCGGCGCAGTGGCCGACTGACCAGCGCCCTGCCCGCCCGCTGTCACGGCAGCGGACCCGGCTGCAGGCTTGGCGCCCTTGTCGCCAGCCTTGCCGCCGGCGGCCGGCGCATTACCGGGTTTGTCGCCCTGACGCTTGAATAGGAATTCGAACATGATGAAATCGCACTTCCAAAACCCCCATCATAACAAAGAACGATGGCAGTTTTCGGGCGCACTCGGCAGGCGCGCGGGCTGTTGCCCGGCGGATGCAGGCTGACCGGCGCGGCCACACCATCGAAGCGCGGCCTCGCCCGGCCGGAAATGTAGTTCAGTAAATCTATCAGTGCATGTAGGTCACTGGCGGCGCCTGCCGATGCGTGGGCTCGGCGCGGGCTGGCCGGCTGGCCGGCGGCGTCACCATGTGGACCCGGTGTTCCTCGCGATACGCGTCGTGGGCCAGCATCTGGTGCGCCATGGCGAACCAGGTTTCGCCGGCAATCGCCACGCGTGCCACCGGGAACAGTTCCAGCTCCTCGCGCTCGAAACGCAGCGTCAGCGCGGCGCAAAAGCGCTCGACGGCGGTGCAGAACGCCTCGACCCGCTCTTCGCTGTCGATGCCGCCGCGCAGCAGCTCGTTGGCGGTGGCGAGCGACTCGACCGCGTCGCGGCTGAGCTGGTCGAGCTCGGCCACCAGGCTCTCGGCATTCGCGCTGGCGCGGCGCAGGGCCGGCAGCAAGAAACGGTCGAGCTTGCGGCGCTGGCAGCTTTCGTAGAGACCGCGCAGGGTGTCGCACACGTATTCGGCCTGGCCGACGGTCAGTGCCGTCTGGCGCGAATAGCTTTTTTGAACGAGTTGTTGGACTGCGTGCAGGCTGACGCGCATATTGGTTTGTTCAACTGACAATGCCACGAGCGTGTAGGTTGCGGTAAGCATTCGGTCTCCTCTCGATTTCTCCAACGCAAGCGCATGCTCCGCGACGGGAACACGGTATTGGCGGGAAGTCTGGTTTTGGACAGGCTGGACTTGTTGTGTTTTTCTTCAGCCCGAAAGAACTCGTAGTGTAAGGAGCGGACCCTGGCCGGCATTTGATCTGGCTCAAACTCGGACCGAGGGACGCGGAAGCGACAGTCAACCATACGAAGCCTGCCGCGTTGGCGAACGGGAGTGCGAATGGGGCGAATCGGCGTGCTTACCAGCGCGCCTGGTAGTCTTCCGCCAGCCCGGTCAGCCCGGCAATCCTGCGTTGCGGCGCACCTGGCGCAGCCTTCACCCAGCCGTCGAAGCGGCCCACGTGCTGGGTCAGGCGGCTGCTGGCGATAAGCAACTGCTTGTCATCGCGGCGGGTGCCTTCAGGCGTGAAACGCACATCGAGCAAGCCATCCAGGGTGGCGATGGTCCAGCTCCCGTCGGCCTCGGCCTGGCTGCGCAGCGCGCCCAGCGCGATCAGTTCGCCGTCCAGCCAGAGCGCGTTCTCGGCGTCGCCAAAGTAGCCGGCCTGCACATTGAAGCCAGCATCGCGCCCATGCGCCGAGATCCAGCGCCAGGCCGTGCGCCGTCCCAGCAAGCCGTTCGAGAAATCGTAGCTGGCCGTGCCGCCGTCCAGGCAAAAGCGCCGTCCGCCGGCGTCGGCCGTACCGCGCAGCGGCAAGCCGGGCGACTTGTGCGTGCTGTGCAGCGCGCCGCCATCGAAGACCGGGCCGACGGCCAGCAGGCGCGGCCCGGCGCCGCCGTAATGCGCATCGATGCGGAAATTGCCGGCGCGCAGGCGCAGGCGGTGGCCATGCGCGCCATCGGCGTCGATGACGATGCGCCGGCCCGGCAGGACAAAACGCGCGCCTTCGGCCACGGTCGCGCCGACCGCGGCCGTCAAGCCCGGCAAGCCGACCGGAGAAAATGCTTCGACGACTTTGCCCAGCGTACGGTCGAAGGCATAGGCAAAGGCGCTGTTGCTCCAGCCGATGTCGATCACGACCAGCCCGACGAAGAGCTCATCGGTGACGAGCGACACGAAATGCCAGCGTTTATGGTGCAAGCGCCGCCACCATGGGCCGCGCGCAAACGGCGGCGCCAGCCTGTTCCAGCCCGGTGCGCCGGCCAGTCCCTGGTAGCGCCCGAACAGCGGCAAGCCGTCCGCACCCACGACATCAAGCGGGGCGGCCGGCAGGCTCATGCGGCTTGCCCCAGCGCTGGATCGCTATCGAGCCCGGCAGCGAGCGCCAGCGCCAGCCGCGCCCCCAGCGCTTCCGGCTCGGTGCGGTTGACCTGCACCTGCGGACAGCCATGCCAGCGTGCGCAACGCGCCAGGGCGCCGGCCACGTCGTGCACCAGGGCGTCGCTGGCGCGCAGGCCCGGCTCGAACCAAACCGCCCTGGCCTCGAAGATGCCGGTACGGCGGTGCGCCTTGGCGTCGATGCGTCCGACCAGCGCGCCGCGGCGCAGGACCGGCAGCGTGAAGTAGCCATGGCGGCGCCTGGCGGCCGGCGTATAGCATTCGAGGCGGTAGTCGAAACCGAACAGTTCCAGCGCGCGGCGCCGATCCCATACCACCGGGTCGAAGGGCGAGAGGATGGTGGTCAGCGTCGGCGCGAGGGCACCATCGGCCGCCTGGCGCGCCAGTTCGGCGTGCTCGGGATGGATGTAGACCGGGTCGGTCCAGCCCGCGACCGTGGCGCGCAGCAGCAGGCCTTCTTCGGCCAGCGCGGCCGGGTTGATGTGCGGGCGGCGGGTGCGGTGGTAGTCGGGAATCCAGGCAGCGCGCGCCAGTCCCAGGGCTTTCACGGTGCGCAGCGCGAAGCTGCGGCGCACATCCGCCAGTGCGGGCAATTGCGCATCGCTCCAGTCCGGCAATACGCGCTCGGCCAGGTCGTACACGCGCTGGAAATTGTGGCGCCGCGCAATCATCAGCGCACCCGAGGTGAACAGCACTTCGAGCGAACGCTTCTCCGGCTTCCACTCCCACCAGCCGCCGCTCTTGCCATCGGTACGCTCGAAGTCCGAGGAGCGCACCGGACCATTGCTGCGGATATGCGCCAGCAGCGCCGCCACCTCGCCGGCACGCTCGCGCATCCAGGTGCTCGAGTATTTCCAGCCCATCGCATCCGGATCGAGCATGCGGTGGCGGTACAGGCCGTAATCCTCGATCGGCAGGAAGCAGGCCTCGTGGGCCCAGTATTCGAACAGCTTGCCTTCGGCCAGCAACGCGTCCAGCCATTCGGGCGGGTAATCGCCGAGCCGGCTCCACAACACAAGATAGGGGCTGCGCGCGACGACGTTGATGGTATCGATTTGCAGCATCTCCATGCGGCGGATGGCATCAAGTACGTCTTCTTTCGCAGCCTTGCGCCGGCGCGGACGCAGCAAGCCCTGGGCCGCCAGGTGCAGGGCGCGGGCGCCGGCCATGGATAGGTGCAATTCAGTCATATAAATAGGTGTCAATACGCATGCAAATATTCTAATGATGTTTCGCCATCGTCCGTCGGGCTTGCCGGACATTTTTTTGTGGGCATGCGTCAGCTGCGTTATAGTTCAGCCGATCCTTCCTATTTCCCTCTCCCGATTTCCGATTCCCCATGCGGCTGTTGCACACTTCCGACTGGCATCTCGGCCAGACCCTGCACAATTACGACCGGATCTACGAACACCAGTGCTTCCTCGACTGGCTGCTCGATACCATCGTGAGCGAAGAGGCCGACGCCCTCCTGATTGCCGGCGATATCTTTGACAACGCCAATCCGTCGTCCGCGGCCCAGCGCCAGCTCTACGGTTTCCTGCAACGGGCGCGGGCGCGCACGCCGCACCTGCAAATCGTCGTCATCGCCGGCAACCACGATTCGCCGGGCCGCCTGGAAGCGCCGGGGCCGCTGCTGGAAGCGCACGGCACGGTCGTGATCGGCAACGTGGTGCGCGGGCGCGACGGCAGCATCGACCTCGAACGCCTGCTGGTGCCGCTACGGGACAAGGGTGGCGCAACCCGCGCCTGGTGCCTCGGCATCCCCTTCCTGCGTCCGGGCGACGTACCACGCGTGGACACCGAAGGCGATGCTTACCTGAACGGCATCGCCGCCCTCTACCGCCAGGCTTTCGATCTGGCGGTCGAACGGCGCGAAGAAGGCCAGGCCATCCTCGCCATGGGCCACTGCCACATGGTCGACGGCCAGGCTTCACAGGATTCCGAGCGCCGCATCGTGATCGGCGGCACCGAGGCGCTGCCGGCCTCGATGTTCGACCCGCAGATCGCCTACGCCGCCCTCGGCCACCTGCACCTGGCCCAGCGCGTCGGCAAGAAGGAGCACCTGCGCTATTGCGGCAGCCCGCTGCCGCTGTCGTTCGCCGAAGTCGGCTACCAGCACCAGGTGCTGCGCATCGACCTCGAAGGTGCGGTGGCGCGCGAAGTCACGCCGATCCCCGTGCCGCGCGCGGTGGAGCTGCTGCGCGTGCCTGCCAAGCCGGCGCCGCTGGCGGAAGTGATGGCGGCGCTGGAAGCGCTCGAACTCGACCCCGACCTGCCGTCCGCCTGCCAGCCCTACCTGGAAGTGCGCGTGCTGCTCGACGGCCCCGAGCCGGGCCTGCGCGCCCAGGTGGAAGCGGCGATCGCGAACAAGCCGGTGCGCCTGGCCAAGATCGAGCCGACCCGCAAGACTGTCGCCGGCGAAGCCGCCGAGGCGCTGACCCTGGACCAGCTGGCCCAGCTCCAGCCCGACGATATCTTCAGGCGCCTGTGGCAGCAGCGCTATGGCGAGGACGCGCCCGACGACCAGCTCTCGGCCTTTTCCGAACTGATGCTGCCCGGCGACAGGGAGGGTGCATGAAGATCCTGCGCATCGCCGGACGCAACCTGGCCTCGCTGGCCGGCGACTTCTGCGTCGATTTCGAGGCCGAGCCGCTGGCGTCGAGCGGCCTGTTCGCCATCAGCGGCCCGACCGGGGCCGGCAAAAGCACCCTGCTCGACGCCCTCTGCCTGGCCCTGTATGGCAACACCCCGCGCCTGCCACGCAGCGGCGGCCGCGGCGGCAGCTCCCTGCCCGACGCCGGCGGCGACACCGTCTCGACCTTCGATCCGCGCAACCTGCTGCGGCGCGGCACCGCCGAGGGCTACGCCGAAGTCGACTTCGTCGGCAACGATGGCCTGCGCTACCGTGCGCGCTGGAGCGTGCGCCGCTCGCGCAACAAGGCCAGCGGCCTGCTGCAGCCGCCCGCCATGAGCCTGCACCGCTTGCCCGAACTGGTGGCGCTGGGCGCGACCAAGACCGAGGCGGCAGCCGAAATCGCGCAGCGCGTCGGCTTGTCGTTCGAGCAGTTCACGCGCTCGGTGCTGCTGGCCCAGAACGAGTTCTCGGCCTTTTTGAAAACCGACGAGAACGAGCGCGGCGAGCTGCTGGAAACCCTGACCGGCAGCGCCGTCTACAGCGAGATCTCGAAGCGCGCCTATGAACGCTACAAGCTGGAACAGGAAAACGTGCGCCGCATCAGCGCGCGCCTGGCCGACCAGACTCCACTGGCGGCCGAGGCCCGCGCCGAACTCGATGCCGAAAAGACGGCTGCCGAAGCGGCCCTGCAAGCCGTCGAGGTGCAGCGCACCCTGCTGGAAACCCAGCTGCGCTGGCACGAGGAACGCGACAAGCTGCGCCGCAACGAGCTTGACGCCGACGCCGTGCTGGCCCAGGCCCGGGCCGACTTCGAGGCCGCGCGCGAGCGCCGCATCCGCCTGGCCACGCTCGACGCCGTGCAGGATGCGCGGCCGCTGATGGCCGACCTGGCCCGCTTCGACAAGGAACGCGTGGAGGCCGAGACGGCGCTCGCCAACGGCCAGCGCGACCTGCAGCGCGTGCAGGACGCCGCGCGCCAGGCGGTGCAGGACGTGACGGCTGCGCAGGACGCCGTGCACGACGCCGAAGCCGCCCAGCTGCAAGCCGCGCCGCAGCTGGACGCGGCCAAGGCGCTCGACGCGACGATCACCACCCTGCGCGAGGCCCACGGAAAGCTGACCGCCCAGCGCGACGCGGCGGCAAGCGCTGCGGCGCAGGCCCAGGCCGCGCTGGCGCAGGCCAGCCAGCAGCTGGACACCACCCGTGCGCAGGAAGCGCGCAGCGCCGCCTGGCTGGACGCCAACCGCCGTTTCGAAGCGCTGGCGGCGCAATGGCCGCGCTGGGACAAGCTGTTCGGCCAGCTAGATGGCGCCGCCCAGGCCGGCCGTGCCAGCGCCACCCGGCTGGCACAGGCCGAGCGCGCGCTGCTCGACGCCAGCGCGCGCGCCACGGCCGGCAAGGAAGCGGTGCTGGCGGCCTCCACCCGCATCGAACAGCAGGAAGCCGCACGCACGCAGGCCGTGGAAGCACTGGCGCAATTCGACCTCGACGGCTTGCTGGAAGGCCGCGCGGAACTGGAAGCGCGGCGCGATGCACTGGCCGCCGCCGAGAAGATCTGGCACGGCCTGGCCAGCGCCCGCCAGCGCCTGCAGCGCATCGACCAGGAACTGGAAAAGACCGGCGCCGCGCGCCGCGCCGCAGAAACCGCACTGGCCACCGCCACCGACGCCGCGCCGGCCCTGAACGCCGCGGCCAAACAGGCGCAAGCCGCGCTCAGCGCCGCCGAACTGGCCTGCGCCGCCAAGGTGGAAGACCTGCGCGACCGCCTGGTCGACGGCGAAGCCTGCCCTGTCTGCGGCAGCGAGGACCATCCCTACGCCCACCCCGACGTGCGCCTGCACGCCGTGCTCGATACCCTGCGCGACCAGCTCGACACGCTGCGTGCCAGCGTGCAGGCGAACCTGTCGGCCCAGGCCACGCGCCGCGCCGAACTGACCGCCAGCGAGGAGCGCCTAGAGCTGCTGGGCGAGGAACGCATTGGCCTGCTCGACGACGTCCAGATGCTCGACGCGGCCTGGAACGATCATCCGCTGGCGCTGCAAGCGCCGTCCGAAGCGGCACGGGCCGACTGGTTCGGCGCCCAGCTGCTGGAGGTGCGCGACGCCTTGCGCAGCAACGACCTGCAGCAGGGGGCGGCGCGCCGCGCATTCCAGGCGCGCGATGCGGCCCAGGCCGCGTTCGACGCTGCCAACGCCGAATTCAAGCGCGTGCAGGAAGCGGCGCAGCTGGCGGCGGCCGCGCAGACCGAGGCCCAGCACGCGCAGAAGACGCTGCTCGACCACAGCGCGCGCGATGCGGCAACGCTCGATGCCCTGCTGGCCGAGCTCGACCCGGTCATGTGCGCGTCCTGCGGCGATGGCTGGCAAACCGCCTGGCGCGTCGATCCCGCCGGCTGGCACCGCGACCGCGCGGGCGAGGCGCAGGCATGGACGGCGCAGTCGGCGCAACTGCTTGAACAGCGCGCCGCGCTCGGCGCCATCGAGGCCAATGCGCGCGAAGCGGGCGTGCGCGCCGAACACGCTGCCCAGGCAGCAAGCGCCGCGCAGGAAGCCTACGCGCGCAGCGAGGCGGGCTTGCGCGAACGCCGCGTCGAGCGCGCAGGCCTGTTCGAGGGACGCGCGGTGCAGGACGTCGAGGCCAGCCTGCGCCAGAGATTGACAGCCGCACGCGAGGCACTGGCCGCGCGCCAGCTGGCCGCCAACGAAGCGGCCCAGCAGGAAACCCGCATCCGCGCCGGCATCGCCCAGGCCGGCGAGCGCATCGCCACTTTGCTCGACGATGCGCGCGATGCGGCTGCCCGCCTGGGCGACTGGATCGAGGACTATGCCGCCCGGCATGCCGACCTGGAGCCGGTGGAAAACCAGGCGGCCCTGGCGGCGCTGCTGGCCGTCGGCGCGCAGTGGATGTCGAACGAACGCGCGGCCCTGGGCGAAGTCGACGGCGCCGTCGCCCGGGCCGCCGCCGTGCTGGCCGAACGCAAGAACCAGCGCGCGCTGCACGAAGCCAGCGCCGATCCCTCGTCAAACGCACAGGATGCCGATGCGGTCGCCGCCACGCTGCAGAAGGTGCTCGAAGAACGCCAGGCGCTGCACGAGCAGGCGACCAGATTGCGCCTGCAAACCGCGCAGGACGACGAGCGCCGCGTCAAGGCGCAGGCGATGCTGGCCGAGATCGAGCGCCAGCAAGCCATCGAGGCGCGCTGGGGACGGCTGTCCGAGCTGATCGGCTCGGCCGACGGCAAGAAGTTCCGCAACTACGCCCAGCAGTTCACGCTGGAAGTCCTGCTCGGCTACGCCAACAGCCACCTGACCCACCTGGCCAAGCGCTACCGCCTGGAGCGCGTGGACAACGCCGGCGCCCCGTCGCTGGCGCTGATGGTGCGCGACCACGACATGGGTGGCGAAATCCGTTCGGTCAATTCGCTGTCGGGCGGCGAGTCCTTCCTGGTGTCGCTGGCGCTGGCGCTGGGCCTGGCCTCGCTGTCGTCGAACCGGGTGCGTGTGGAATCGCTGTTCATCGACGAAGGCTTTGGTTCGCTCGACAGCGAGACCTTGACGGTGGCGATGGACGCGCTCGATGCGCTGCAGTCGATGGGGAGAAAAGTCGGCGTGATCTCGCACGTGCACGAGATGACGGAACGGATCGCGGCCAAGATCCAGGTGCGGCGCGCCGGCGGCGGGAGCAGCGCGGTGACGGTGCTCTAGCGATGTGCGTCAAACGTGGCGCCTGGACGGGCGCCGATACTGGTCGTTCACTTCAGGAGAATCGGCATGCCGCGTTTGCCCTTCCTGCCTGCCCTGCTAGCGCTGCTGGCCGCCGCTGGTGCGGCCCGCGCTGAACGCCTTGAGCTG
>Ga0308160_10005923_pt1 | contig 12613 bp, 9 predicted proteins | sample PhyFR1_FD_201036 | JGI IMG/M metagenome (GOLD analysis project Ga0308160, IMG submission 201036) | Phyllosphere microbial communities from UC Gill Tract Community Farm, Albany, California, United States - DLSLF.R1 | ecosystem: Host-associated > Plants > Phyllosphere > Unclassified | place: USA... | reverse complement strand
GTTGTCCTCGAACGCGGCCAGGCAGGCGTGGCCGGCGCAGTACACGAGGCTGAGCCAGAACACGGTGTTGTACTTGCCGAAGAAGCGGTCGGCCAGCCAGCCGCCCAGTAGCGGGAAGAAGTAGACGCCGATGACGAAGGTGTGGAACACGTCCTTGGCCTCGCCGGCGCGCTGGGCCTCGGGCAGGAACAGCAGCAGCGACGAGATCAGGAAGGGCGTCAGGATGTTGCGCATGCCGTAGAAGCTGAAGCGCTCGCAGCCTTCGTTGGCGATGATGTAGGGGATCTGGCGCGGCATGCGGCCGGTCCCGGCGGGGGCTGCTACCGATGGCGGGGTCTGGGTCATCGGGGTCTCCTGACGTGTATCGTGCCGCGATCCTATGCAACCCTGCTCATCTTGGCAACAAGAACTTGTTCGGCCAGCTCATTCACGTGACATTGAATATGTAGTTTGACTACTGCTGTGCTTGATATTGTTCGGCTATATGCATGCTAATCCAATGATTTTTAAGGATATTTGCCGAAATAGAGTGGATTGGCGCCGATTGTCAGCGCAGGGCCTATCCTGTATATTGCGTAAAAATTACCAAACTCTACACAGCCATGACCCCTTCATCGAACGACAAAGCGCCGTGGTGGCAGGAAGCCATCATCTACCAGGTCTATCCGCGCAGCTATCTCGACACCAATGGCGACGGCGTCGGCGACCTGCCGGGCATTACCGCCAAGCTCGATTACATCGCCAGCCTGGGCGTGGACATCGTGTGGCTGTCGCCGTTCTTCAAGTCGCCGATGAAGGACTTCGGCTACGACATTTCGGACTATTGCGACGTCGATCCGCTGTTCGGCACCCTCGAGGACTTCGACAAGCTGATCGCCAAGGCGCACAGCGTCGGGCTGAAGATCATGATCGACCAGGTGATGTCGCACACCGCCGATGCCCACCCGTGGTTCGTCGAGAGCCGCGCCAACCGCGACAATCCGAAGTCGGACTGGTACGTGTGGTCCGATCCGCTCCCGGACGGCAATCCGCCCAACAACTGGCTGTCGGTGTTCGGCGGCTCGGCGTGGCAGTGGGATACGCGCCGCAAGCAGTATTACATGCACAACTTCCTGGTCAGCCAGCCGCAGCTGAACTTCCACAATCCGGACGTGCAGCAGGCGCACCTGGATTCGCTGCGCTTCTGGCTCGAGCGCGGCGTCGACGGCGTGCGCATGGATGCCTGCGTGTTCCACTTCCACGACCGCCAGCTGCGCAGCAACCCGCCGGCGCTGGTGCGCGACACCTCGACCGTCACCGACGTCAACCCGTACGGCATGCAGGCGCACATCCACGACAAGACCCAGCCGGAGAACATCGCCTTCCTGCAGAAGGTGCGCACGCTGCTGGACGAATTCGGCGCCGTGTCGATCGGCGAGGTCAGCTCTGACGATGCGCTGGCCCAGATGGCCGAGTACACCTCGGGCGACGACAAGCTGCACATGGCCTACAGCTTCAACCTGCTGACGCCGGAATTCTCGAGTGCCCACATCCGCCGCCAGGTGGAAGAGTTCAACGAACGCGTCAAGGATGGCTGGGGCTCGTGGTCGGTCGGTAACCACGATGCGATCCGCGTGGCGACGCGCTGGGCGAACGGCAAACCGACGCCGGCCTTGTCGAAACTCGTGCTGGCGCTGCAGCTTTCCCTGAAAGGCACCCCTTGCCTGTACCAGGGCGACGAGCTGGCGCTGACCGAAGCGGACGTCCCGTTCGAACTGCTGCAGGACCCGTACGGCATCACCTTCTGGCCCGAGTTCAAGGGCCGCGACGGCTGCCGCACGCCGATGCCGTGGACGTCCGAGGCACCGAACGCCGGCTTCACCACCGGCAAGCCATGGCTGCCGGTGCCGGCCGAGCACCTGGCGCTGGCCGAGTCGGTGCAGGACCAGGATCCGCAATCGATGCTGAACTTCCAGCGCGCCATCATCCGCTGGCGCCGCACCATGCCGCAGCTGCTGCGCGGCGAGATCGCCTTCTACGACGTGCCGGAACAGGCGCTGGCCCTGCGGCGCGACCTGCCTGGACATGCGCCGGTACTGGCCGTGTTCAACGTGACCGACCAGCCGCTGTCGTTCGACTGGCCGCAAGCCGCCGGCGCGGCGCCACTCGATGGTCACGGCCTGCCGGGCGAGGTCGCCGATGGCAAGGTCACGCTGCCGGCCTACGGCGGCTGGTTCGGCACCCTGAAGGCGTAACAGCATGCAGGAACAGCCGGACAATACCCGCACCGCCTTTGCCGACGGCCCGCGCCTGCTGGCGGATATCGGTGCGACCCACGCCCGCTTCGCGCTGCAGACCGCGCCCGGCACCTACCGCTCGGTACGCGTGCTGAAGTGCGACGACTTCGCCGGCATCGTCCCGCTGCTGCGCTTCTACCTGCAGGAGCACGCCGACACACGCCTGCACCATGCAGCGCTGGCGCTGGCCAACCCGGTCAGCGGCGACTACGTGCGCATGACCAACCGGCCCTGGGAATTCTCGACCGATGCGGTGCGGCGCGAACTCGGCCTCACCACGCTGCTGATCGTGAACGACTTCACGGCGCTGGCGATGGCGATCCCGGGCCTGAAGGCCGACGACCTGATGCAGGTCGGCTCGGGCAAGCCGGCACCGAACGCGGTGATCGGCGTGCTCGGGCCGGGCACCGGCCTGGGCGTGTCCGGCGTGATCCCGACCCTGGACGGCTTCGTCACGCTGGGCAGCGAGGGCGGCCACGTCAACTTCGCACCCGCCGACGAGCGCGAGTTCGCGGTGCTGCAGCTGGCCTGGCGCGAGTGGAAGCACGTCTCCAACGAGCGCCTGATCTCCGGTCCCGGCATGGAGATCGTGTACCGCGCACTGGCCCATCGCAACGGCGTGAATGCGCGCACGCGCGACTCGGCGGCCATCATCACCGGCGCGCTGGAAGAAAAGGATGCGCTCTGCATCGAGACGCTGGAATGCTTCTGCGGCATGCTGGGCAGCGCCGCGGCCAACCTGGCGGTGACGCTGGGCGCTTTTGGGGGCATCTTCATCGGCGGCGGCATCGTGCCGCGCCTGAAGGAGTGGTTCAAGACCTCGCCGTTCCGCACGCGCTTCGAATCGAAGGGCCGCTTCACGGACTACATCGCCGACATCCCGACCTTCGTCATCAGCACGCCCCACGTCGCTTTCGACGGCGTGGCGACCATCCTGTCCGAACACCTGCGCGGCCGCAGCGGCGCGAATACGCTGATGGACCGCATCCAGCAGCTGCAGCACGAGCTGACGCCGGCCGAGCAGCGCGTCGCCACGCTGGTGCTGGAGCAGCCGCGCCTGGTGCTGAACGAACCGATCGCCGAAATCGCCAGGCTGGCCGACGTCAGCCAGCCGACCGTGATCCGCTTCTGCCGCTCGCTCGGTTTCCTGGGCCTGGCCGATTTCAAGCTGAAGTTCGCCAGCTCGCTGACCGGCTCGATCCCGGTGCGCCACAGCCAGGTACGGATCAGCGACAGTACCCACGACCTGTCGGCGAAAGTCATCGACAACACTGTGTCGGCGATCCTGAAATTCCGCGACCAGCTCGACGTCCACGCGATCGACCGCGCGATCGAACTGGTCAGCCGCGCGCGCCGCATCGAGTTCTACGCGCTGGGCAATTCGCGCGTGGTGGCGCTGGACGGCCAGCATAAATTCTTCCGCTTCCGCATCCCGAGCGCGCTGTACGGCGACTCGCACCTGTTCACGCTGGCTGCCGGCCTGCTGGGGCCGGGCGACGTGGTGGTCGCGATCTCGAATTCGGGCGGATTGCCCGAACTGCTGGCCGCGGTCGACGCCGCCCGCGCCGCCGGTGCCGACGTGATCGCCATCACCAGCAGCCAGTCGCCGCTGGCGCGCCGCGCCACGGTCTGCCTGGCGGTCGATCATGCCGAGGACAGCACCCATTTCCTGTCGATGATTTCGCGTATCCTGCAATTGCTGCTGATCGACATCATGGCGGTGGGGGTATCGGTCGATGTGCACCATGCGCGCGCCGGGGTGGATGGCGCGCCGGAAGGCGAGCTGGAAGGGCGGGCGCTGATTTCGCACCTGGACAGTTAGCGCGGTAGTTGCGCAGCAGGGAGGGTGCTGCCGGCCGGGGGAGGAGTGGTAGCGTCGTACACGCCTGAAGCAAGCGCGTGGACGGCGGTACGCGCGGCCGGCAGCACTTCCCACAATAGGCGCCGCCCGGAATAGTGGCTTGTCGCCGATCAAACCATTACCGGGCGCTCTGGAAAGGCATAATCGATCATGCTCCAGTTTCAACGCATATCGAGGAGGCGCCCATGAGCAAGCTGGATCAGGAAGACCGCAACGAGATCTCTGCCCGACAATTTGCTTTTCCCAAGCAACGGAAGGAACCGCTCGAGGACGCGAGCCACGTAAGGAATGCCATTGCCCGCTTCGACCAGGTGAAGGATGTGACGGACCACGAGCGGGATGAAGCGTGGGCACGTATCCGCGCGGCGGCGAAAAAGTTCGACGTGGCGCTGGATGAAAGCGACTGGCGCGAACTTGGCGCTGGCAAGAAAAGCTAGCACTGTACGGACGTTCAATCGACATGCTGCAATGGCGTCATACCCGGACGTCATTGCGACGTGCGCCATCTTTCAACGCGACTTCAGCTCGATATTGCGGATATTGCGCCGCCACTCCGACAAAGACTGCACCGCATCCGTCTCCGCATCTTCCACCAGGATATCGTCACCCTGCTGCGCCACCAGGAAGCTGGCGCGGCGGTGGATGTTCTGCTTGCGGTTTTCCACGAAGCTGAGCTGGTAATACGGCTTGCCGCCGATCAGGCGCGGGGCCGGATCGTCTTCGATCACCGCGCCGTGGGCGCCGCCGCGCGACCCTTTTTCGATCTGTTCCGACCAGGTCTTGATTTCAGGCAGGGCCATCACGGAGGCGATCGCCTGGTCGCGCGTGCGCACGGGCTGGGCCGGGGCTTGGGATGCCGCCGGTTTGGCGGGGGCGGGCGGTTTTTCGCGCTGGCACCCTGCCAATCCCAGGCTGAGCATCAACGCCGCCGGCACCAACAGCAAGGAATGAAAAGTCGACAATGTGCCTGGTTTGAACATGGGATCCTTCAAGTAAAAATAAGTGGCAACAAAACGGATAAGGGTCACAGTCGTGGGTATGCTGACAATATTTACAATAGTGTTGCCGTAAGCCAACAAAATTGAAGCGGTGTAATATTTCGCCTTTAAAGCCGCTTAATTGTCATTAAAAGCATGCACTTCCTAGCCAACATAAAAATCGGACGGCGTCTCGCGCTTGGCTTTGCCGTCGTTCTCGTTCTGTCGATCATTACAACTGCAATCGGCATCGTCAAGCTGAATGCTGTCGCCGATGCCGCCGAGCGCATGCTCGACGAGCCGGTCAAGAAAGAACGCCTGATCAGCGCCTGGAGCGCGAATATCAGCGTCGCCGTGATCCGCACCTCGGCCATCATCAAGAGCAGCGACGCCTCGCTGATCCAGTTCTTCGCCAGGAATACGGAAGAAACCAACAAGAAAGCGCAGCAATACCTGAAGGACGTCGAACCCTTGCTGACCACGGCCGAGGAAAAGCAGATCTTCGCCACGATGATGAAACTGCGCGAGGGCTACGCCGGCGGGCGCAAGGAAGCGATCCGGCTCAAGCAGGCCGGCCAGATCCAGGAATCGAACGACCTGCACGACAAGATCTACATTCCAGCCGCCGAAGCTTACCAGGCCGGCATGAACAAGCTGGTCGCGATCCAGCGCGACCGCGTCAACGAGCTGAGCGGCCAGATCCTGGCGATCAAGCAGGAAAGCCGCCGTACCGTCCTGCTGCTCGGCGGACTGAGCACGCTCCTGGGTATCCTCTGCGCCTGGTGGCTGACGCTGAGCATCACCCGTCCGGTGCGTACGGCGGTCGAACTTGCGCAGCGCGTGGCGGCCGGCGACCTGACGGCCAACCCGCAAAGCGGCGGCCGCGACGAGATCGGCCAGCTGCAGTCGGCGCTGAAGCACATGAACGACCAGCTGCTGCGCATGGTGCGTGACATCCGCCAGGGTGCGGATACGATCACCACCGCCTCGTCCGAAATCGCCAGCGGCAACCTCGACTTGTCCAGCCGTACCGAACAGCAGGCCGGCTCGCTCGAGGAAACGGCGTCGTCGATGGAAGAACTGACTTCGACGGTGACCCAGAATGCCGAAAACGCGCGCCAGGCCAACGTGCTGGCCGCATCGGCATCGGAAGTGGCGGGCCGCGGCGGCGCGGTGGTCGCACAGGTCGTCGACACCATGGGTTCGATCGATGCGTCGTCGAAGAAGATCGTCGACATCATCGCCGTCATCGACGGCATCGCGTTCCAGACCAATATCCTGGCGCTGAACGCGGCGGTGGAGGCGGCGCGTGCCGGTGAGCAGGGCCGCGGCTTTGCGGTCGTGGCCGGTGAAGTGCGCTCGCTGGCGCAGCGCTCGGCCGCCGCCGCCAAGGAGATCAAGGAACTGATCACCGACTCGGTGGACAAGGTCGAGGTCGGCACGCGGCTGGTCAACCAGGCCGGCGCCACCATGGACGAGATCGTCGGCAGCGTCAGGCGCGTGAGCGACATCATCGGCGACATCACCGCCGCGACCGAAGAGCAGCGTGCCGGCATTGGCCAGATCAACCAGGCCATCAACCAGATGGATCAGGTCACCCAGCAGAACGCCGCGCTGGTCGAGGAAGCGGCCGCCGCTTCCGGTGCCATGCAGGAGCAGGCGCTGCACCTGGCGCAGGTGGTCAGCGAATTCAAGCTCGGCAGCGGGGACACCGACCGCGCACGCCTGGCTGCGCCACGCCGCCAGGCAGTTGCCACGCTGGTGCCGCGCCTGTCCTGACGGCGCGCCATGGCCGGTAACGCCCGCTGCTCGGCCATTTTTTCCTTCGGCGGCGCCATGCCGCTGATGTTGCGGAAGCACACACATCGGCTACCACGTATTGATTTAGGGCAATATGTTCGTTAGTATGCGAACATATTTTGCCGTTCAAAATCTCTCCGAAAACCACTGGTGCTTCGCGTACCGGCTTCCCATCATCATGAAATTTCTTTCCGACCTGCGAATCGGCCAGCGCCTGGCCCTTGGCTTTGCCATCGTGCTGGCCCTGTCGATCTTCACCACCACCCTCAGCCTCGTCCAGCTGCACGCCCTGGCCGACGCGGCCCAGGCCATGCTGGACGAACCGATCAAGAAAGAGCGCCTCGCCAGCGACTGGAGCAAGAACACCAACGTGTCGGTGACCCGCACCTCGGCGATCATCAAGAGCAGCGACACCTCGCTGGTGCAATTCTTTGCCAAGGGCACCGAGGAAACCAACCGCACCACGAGCGAGTACGTGAAGCAGCTCGAACCGATGCTGACGAGCGAGGCGGAAAAGGCTGCCTATGCCAAGGCGATGAGCGTCCGCACTACTTACCAGGACAGCCGCAACCGCGCACTCAAGCTGAAGGAAGCCGGCCAGCTGGAAGCGTCGAACGAAGTGCTGGAAAAGGTCTACCTGCCGGCCGCCGAGGTCTACCAGCAATCGATCGGCGCGCTGCTGACCCTGCAGCGCACGCGCCTGGACCAGCTGCACCAGCGCATCGAAGACATCCGCCACAAGGCGCGCAACATGGTCGTCCTGCTGGGCTGCCTGGCGATCGCCCTCAGCATCGCCTGCGCCACCTGGCTCACCCGCAGCATCGTGCGTCCGGTCGCCAGGGCGGTCGAGCTGGCCCGGCGCGTGGCCGATGGCGACCTGAGCGCGACCCCCCAGGTCGAGTCGAAGGATGAAATCGGCCAGCTGCAGGAAGCGCTGCAGCACATGAACGGCCAGCTGCAGCGCATCGTGCGCGAGATCCGCAATGGGTCGGAAGCGATCACCACCGCATCGTCGGAAATCGCCAGCGGCAATCTCGACCTGTCGGCACGCACCGAGCAGCAGGCCGGTGCGCTGGAAGAAACCGCGTCGTCGATGGAAGAAATGACCTCGACCGTCAGCCAGACCGCCGACAACGCGCGCCAGGCCGCCCAGCTGGCCGCGGCGGCCAGCGACGTGGCGGCACGCGGCGGCGCCGTGGTAGCGCAGGTGGTCGACACGATGCGCTCGATCGACGCCTCGTCGCAGAAGATCGCCGACATCATCGGCGTCATCGACGGCATCGCGTTCCAGACCAATATCCTGGCCCTGAATGCGGCGGTCGAGGCGGCGCGCGCGGGCGAGCAGGGCCGCGGGTTTGCCGTCGTCGCCGGGGAAGTGCGCAGCCTGGCGCACCGCTCGGCCGCGGCCGCGAAGGAAATCAAGGACCTGATCACTGACTCGGTGGACAAGGTCGGCAGCGGCGCGCGCCTGGTCGACCAGGCCGGCACCACGATGGAAGAGATCGTCGGCAGCGTGCAGCGCGTGACCGGCATCATCGGCGAGATCAGCGCCGCCACCGAGGAACAGCGTGCCGGCATCGGCCAGATCAACGACGCCGTCACCCAGATGGATCAGGTCACCCAGCAGAATGCGGCGCTGGTCGAGGAAGCTGCCGCCGCGTCCGCCGCGATGCAGGAACAGGCGCGCCAGCTGGCACGCGTGGTCGGCGTCTTCAAGGTGGCCGACGCTGCGGCTGCAGGGGTGCGCGGCATGCCGCAGGCGCCGCGCCGCGGGCAGGAACCGAGCCTGGCGCTGTCGCATCCCGCCTGATCGCGATCGCGCCCTCGCGCTTTGCAAGCCCGCCGGCCTCGCCGTGCGGGCTTTTTTATGCCACCTGCAGCCCGTGCTCGTCGCACCAGCGGCGCAATGCAGTCTCGGTTTGTTCCTTGCGGAAGCGCTCCCAGTCGTCGGTGGCACCGCGCTCTTCCAGCAGGCGCTCGAAGCCGTCGGCATCGTCGGCGTCGAACAGCTGGCGCACGGTGGCCTGGTCGCCGGCCAGGTGGGCGCTGGCAAAGCGGAACACCAGCTGGTCGCCGATGCCGAGGGTGGCGGCGGGCGGCACCACCACGTAGCGGTCGTTGCCCTCGGCATCGGACGGCAGCGGCGCTTCCTCGTCCATGTACTCGTCGTTGAGCAGGTGGATCATGCCGCTCTCGCGCGACACCAGGGCCTTGGCTTCGCCATCGCCGTCTTCGACGATGATGGCGGCGTGTTCGAGTTCATCCAGATTGACTTTTGGCATCGTCAAGCTCCATTGATCAGGAATTCAAAGCGCTCAGTATGGTGCGTCCAGCCTGAAAACAGGCGCACGCTTCAGCATTGGCTGTGCAGGTCATGTGCCATCCGAGTACTCGGAATAGACCGATGTTCGCTATCAGATAAGTCCGTTTAACGACGAGATGCTTTTCAATCGGGAAGTTGAATGATCGGTCTCAAGTTCGGTTAGTTGGGTAATGGCAAGTTGTTGCAGGTCTTTTCTTGAGAAAAACCTCACATGAATGACTTGACCATGTCCAGGATGTCGTTCGGCCTGACCCAATCGCATCGTCCTATCCGCTTACGCTTTTCGCATCCGAACGATGTTCTCGATGACGTAGTGCTTATCAAGCATGTCGAGGGGCAGGAGTCGCTCTGCGGCGGTATCGAATACCGATTGCATTGCATCGCCACCCAGACGAGCTTGCCATTGAAGGAATTCATAGCCTCGCCTGTGGAGTTGCAGTTCGTAACGGACCGGGGCCAGCTACGTTCGATCTGCGGCATCGTTGCCCAAGCCTGCGCCGGAGAAAGCGACGGGAGTCTGGCAACCTATCAATTGGTTGTGCGCGATGCGTTGGCGCTGATGGAGCAACGTATCAACACACGAATCTTCCGCAACGTCAGTGAAGTCGATATCACCGAAGTCCTAGTACGCGAATGGCGCCAGATAAATCCCATTCTCGCAAAAGGGTTCGATATCGATGTCTCAAGCCTCAGCGGGGCATACCCGCCACGTGAATTTGCGATGCAGTACAACGAGTCGGATGCCGCTTTTCTGCGACGGTTATGGAAACGCCAAGGTATTGCCTGGTTCATTCGTTCCGGGCAGCGCAATCAATCCGGAACTGCCGAAGTGCCTGCCCACGCACTTGTGCTGTTCGATAATTCGCTGTCGCTTGCAGGCAATGCAGCGGGGACCCTGCGTTTTCATCGCGACGCCGCTACCGAAAAACGAGACAGCATTTTCAACTGGAGCGCAGTACGCCAGCTGAAGGCAGGTAGCGTTACGAGGCAAAGCTGGGACTACCGTCAAGGCCGGATGATGTCGTCCCAAGCGCCTACGAAGATGCAACAAGGCGATGCCGGTACCCGATTCGCGTTCAGCCTGGACGATTATCGTATCGACGCGCCACATGTTGCCGATAGTGATGCCGACTACCGCAGGTTGGGCGAACTGCGCATCCAGCATCATGAATACCGAGCCAAATGCTTTCACGGCGAAAGTGGGGTGCGCGATCTATGTGTCGGGGAATGGTTCAAGCTGGATGGCCATCCTGATATCGACAAGCATCCGGACACCGAGCGCGAGTTCGTGCTGACGGAGCTATTGCTGGCTGCAGAAAACAATCTGCCGAAGGATATCGATGCACGTGTCCAGCGTCTGTTTGCAGCAAACGGTTGGCCTAACGATGTTCACACTGCGCTTGTACAGGCCAGTACTGGACGTGACGTCAAATATACCAACCGGTTTACTTGCGTGCGACGCGGCATACCGATTGTCCCGGCTTACGACCCGCATACAGACCTGCCGCGCGCGCAACTGCAATCGGCGATCGTGGTCGGTCCGCCTGGGGAAGAAGTCCATTGCGATGAACTTGGCCGGATCAAGCTGCGGTTTCAGGGAACGCGGGAACAAGATCATCCGGGCGGTGCCGGTGCCAGCAATACGGATCGGGACTCGGCCTGGATCAGGGTCGCCAGCCACTGGGCAGGCGACCGCTGGGGCAGCATTAGTCTGCCGCGAGTAGGCGATGAAGTCCTTGTGGACTTTCTTGGAGGCGACCCGGACAAGCCCATTGTCGTGGGCTGTGTTCATGGCGGCATAGCCCTGCCGCCAGCCTTCAGTCATAGGGGTGATTTGCCCGGTAATCGCTTTCTGGCGGGAATCAGAAGCAAGGAAGTCCAGGGTGAGCGCTATAACCAGTTACGGCTCGATGATACCCATGGACAAATCAATGCTCAATTAGCTTCTGAGCACGGGCATAGCCAATTGAATCTCGGGTGCTTGACGCATCCGAGAAGTGATGGGGAAGGGCAGGCACGCGGTGAAGGAGCAGAATTGCGCAGCGACCAGTCCGTAGTCGTGCGCGCAGCAAAGCTGATGCTGTTGACGACCCAGGCAATGATCGGGGCAGCAGGCAAACAGCTGGAACGTGAGCCACTGCAGGCACTGCTGGAAGGATCCCAGGGTCTTTTGAAGGCATTGGGTGAGTTCAGTGAACAGCATCAGGCCATGCCGATGGATCTTGCATCGCATGAGCAGCTCACGAATGCGTTAAAAAATGCCGACCAGGTCGCTGCACCGCTGATTGCACATTATGCGCTGGGCGGGTTTGTCAGTGCCACCCCTGAGTCGTCCCTCAGTTACAGCGGCCGACAACAGAACATCATTGCGCAACAGCATATCCAGACTGTAGCAGGACAACGCGTGAGTATCCAGGCGGGCAAGGGCATGTCCTTGTTTGCGCATCAGGATGGGATGAAACACATCGCGCGTGCCGGCAAACTCGACATCCAGGCACAGCAGGACAGTATCGGTATCGCGGCCGATCGTGACGTGAACATCAGCGCCAGCCAGGGTGAGGTGGTGATCGCTGCCAAGAAGAGCATTACGCTGATATGCGGAGGTGCCTACATCAAGATCGCGGACGGCAAAATCGAGCATGGTTGTCCTGGCGATTTCACTGTCAAGGCTGGCATGCACAAATGGGATGGCCCAGCCAGTCAAAAGGCGGAGTTGCCGTTTTTCCCATCCGCCGAACACACCAATTGGTTGAAACTCGACCTCGATGGCCATGAGGGTGCACCCATGGCCGGCGTGCCATATACCTTGTATTTCGCAGGCGGTCGGCAAAAGAATGGCACGCTCGACGCCAATGGCATGGCTGAAGAGCGCAACCTGCCGGATACCGTTACCAAGGTGGTTTATCACAACGCGCCATCGGCCAAGGATGCCGCGCGACCTGCAGTGGGCGACCTCTTGGCCAAACTCGATCCGCTTATTGCCCAGGAACCGGACATGGTGAATGCGCCGCGAAACGAGGGAGGATGGTGATGGCCGCGACGGACGAAACCCTGGACGCACTGAACCAAGTGCGTGGCGAGAAAAAGCCGGAAGACGTCGGCTTGGGTGAGTGGATCTGGGGCGCATTGCAGGGTGATTTCAACGACGAGCGCACGACCGGCCAGATCGGATTCGATATGGTGGTCTCCTTGATTCCTGTAGTGGATACCGTATGCGATGTACGCGACTTGTGTGCGAACGTCCGACAGTGGACCTGTCAGAAATTCTGTGTGCGGGGCCAGAATTTGTAGTTAGATAATTGCGTTCGTAAAGCGCTCGCCGAACATGATGGCAAACTGGTTGGCAGCCTGCTTCCAGGTACGCTGCGGCATCTTC
>Ga0308160_10005919_pt1 | contig 12624 bp, 18 predicted proteins | sample PhyFR1_FD_201036 | JGI IMG/M metagenome (GOLD analysis project Ga0308160, IMG submission 201036) | Phyllosphere microbial communities from UC Gill Tract Community Farm, Albany, California, United States - DLSLF.R1 | ecosystem: Host-associated > Plants > Phyllosphere > Unclassified | place: USA... | reverse complement strand
GCATCGAGCAGACCATCGATATCAGGTCGTCCGAGCTTTGCAGGTTCAGGTCTACCCGGGCCGGCCATGACACCTAGGCGTACACCCTCCATGGCATCTTCCGTATCTGGTACTACACCTTATGGACGTCGGCCTGAGAGTCGTGCTTCAGCCATGTACGAGTCCCAGAGGGGTCACTGGGCCCCTGCTGTAGGGGAGAATGTTAGGATAGACAGTCAGGGATTTGAGGGGACATTGAGATATCTGGGACCTGTAGAGGGGAAAGAAGGAGTATTTGCAGGTGTCGAGCTGAGTCCTGGATTTGCTGGAAGGGGAAAGAACGATGGAACGGTCGATGGGTAAGTTCAGAGATCAATGGTAGTACTGATAGCAGTGTTGAATACTTTACCTGCGCACCAAATCTCGGAATCTTTGTCCTCGTATCCAAACTATCTGCACCTACCGCTGGTGTATCTCGCCCTCAATCGGTCGCATCCCAGCGGTCGCTCGCATCATCTCACGCCTCTTTCTCACTACATGGCCGAGCGACACCATCTGGCAGAGCGACTCCATCTGGCCGAGCCACCCCCTCGGCATCTCGTCCGCCAGTCAGCACACCCGGCCCACGCCCACGAGTCGTCACCCGTCGTATGGATGGGGACGCACAAAAGACAATGCTGGGAGCAAGTACAGCCGCCAACGCAGGAGTCAATATCACCGCTGGATCAAGAGCGAGCAAGTACGTTGGGATGACGGCAAAGCAACTAGGAGAAGCCAAGAGTGGAGTCAATCTATCTGCATCAGTCAGGAACACAACACCAAAACCAACAAGACAATCTATGGGAATGTCGACTCCTGGCCGAGGCCCTCGCCAGAGTATGGGCAACTCGCTCATGACTCCCCGCGCCAAGGTTCCACGAGCAAGTACAGCCGTCGATATGATGCCCCCACCGCCTAGTCCCAGTAACATCAACAAAGCCATGCACGCCCATCAAGCTCAGCTAGAAGAGGAAATACGGATCTTGAAAGCCAAGAACATAGAAATGGAGAATCAGCTCAAGGGGTATGACAATGCCAATGCGAATGGAGATGAGATTGCATCTGTACGGACGGAAAGCGAGAGATACAAGGAGGAGGCCGATTCTTTACGCTACCAGTTGACGGCTTCTCAAGCGGATGCGGCGGACGCCAGCAAACTGGCCGAGGAACTGCAGGCTGCTCAATCCACTTCGACGGAGGAATTGGAGCGGAGAGAATCAGAACTGCGAGAAGTGCGGAGGGAGCTCAAGATGGCCGAGGAGCGAGCGACTGGGGAATTGGAGGCAGCCATGGAGGCCAAGACTGCGGAGCTGAGGGACTTGCAGGAAAAGATCGAAAAATCGGAAGCGGAAAACCAGCAGCTGTCCACGCTGGTTGACGATCTGTCTGAAGCGGGCCAGGTGAGTGTTGCTGAGTGTGCGCTCCGTATAATGCTAACAATCAGGCAACTATCGCACTCTACGAGTCCGAAAAGTTCAAGCAGGACGATAAGATCCGTACCCTAGAAGAGAAACTCTCTAAGGTCCGAGAAGAACGTGATCAAGCCCAAGAAATAGCATCGCAACGTCCACCCTCTCCCTCGTCTCGCGCAAGAGCGGCCGTCTCTGCCGCCGAGATCGACAATGAGACATTGAACGCCCAAGTCAAGCACCTGCAGAACAAGGTCAACAATCTCGAAGAAGAACTAGACGAGCGTCGAGCAGAGCTGGACAGCGAGGCTGAGAGCTGGAAACTAAAGGTCCAGCAAGTTCGCGATGCCGAGAAGATTCAGGTTGAATTGGTCAAGTCTCTTCGTGGAGAGATTGGGGATTACAAGACTCAGACGAATAGCGCCAAGAACCGAATTGGAGAATTGGAAGGTGCGCTCAAGGAGACTCAGGCCGCACTGGAGGGCGCCAGGGCAGAGATTGAGACGCTTAGGGTCGAAGCTGCTGTACGTCTTCTTCCCACCATATTAATCGTATACTGATATTCGGCAGGAAGCTACATCCATGCGATCCGCCCTGCAAGCTGCTACAGCCAACGAAAAGTCGCATGTCGAAAGGGAGACCGAGGTGACGGATCTCAAGTCCAAGGTCGCCGAGATGGACGCCAACAAGGAGCAAAGTAAGGTCTTGGAGGAAAAGATTGCCAGTCTCGAAGCCGAGATTGCTACAGTACGTGATCCTGCTTCTGATTGTGCTTGTACTAACACTACAGCTCAAAGCCAAGCCAGTCGATACTTCCGCTTCAGTCGATGCCGAGAAGAAACTTCGTGGATTCCAGCACATTATTCAAGAGCTTTCAGCAGAGAATGCAGAGCTCAAGGAGAGGTCCGAGTCGCTCGAGGAGGAGATCACTCTGCTCAAAGAGGTACGTTCAGCTTCCGATGACTGACTACAAGCTGATTCGGTAGGAGGTCAAGCTGCTTGAAGAAGCTGGTGAAGGAGGTAGTGCCGATGTCAAGGAGCTACGAGAAGCCAGGTCTACCATTGATGCCAATGAGCAGACCATCAGAGAGGTACGTCATCCCTACCGCGTTTTGCACGTCCACTGATGCCCAGCTCAATCGGGAAGTAGCCGAGTTGGAGAGCCTCATCGAGTCCAAGATCTACCGAGAAGACGAACTCGAACAACGCGCCCACGACCTCGAACGTGAACTCGATCGACTACGCTCGAACGATCAATCATCCCAGCATGGTAATGGGCATAGCCGCAACAGCTCAATCGCAACCACAGGGACGGATCAAGATGACAGATGTGAATTATGTGAAGGTCCACATAGTCTGGATGCTTGTCCCGTATTCTCGGGTGAGGTTGTGGATGATGTGCCAAAGAACAAGGCTGGAACGTTCTGTGCGGATTGCGAGGTACGTCTTACAGCATTTAGTCGTTGAAAGAGAAGCTGATGAGACAGAGTACTGAGCATGATACTGTCGATTGTCCTTTGGCTGAGGATGTCTTTTAATGTATCACATTTTGGGTCCGATGCGAAGGCTTCGTCCCACAGGTCGAGTGCTGGCGGGTATGCGGGGGATCTCTGATGGAGCGGGTCTGATAGCTCATGCGCCCCTCTACTGACGGCTCAAACCACCCGAAGCCAAGCATTTGTAAACGCTTAGCGTGCTGACCACGATGACCATCGAAGCTCGCTACCTCGTAGTGCGCAGCGGACGGCCCGCACAGACCATCCGGCCGGTCCAAGACATCACGAGAGACTCCAAGCTCAACTAAGTGCCAAACCCGGTACGATCCCCACGCGGCACCCTCACCTCGCTACCCGGACGCAAACCATAAACCGACCACATCGACTCTTTATCTGATTAGGATCCACTAGCACCTCCTTGGCAAGGGTCTCGTGTGATTCCGGTATTGTACAAATGAGCTTGTGGTCCAAGGAGGATGATGTTGTTCCGGAGAATGCCGCTTATCTGATATCGGCCGATGCCAAGATAATTACGAAATGGTAAGCTTGTGGCGGATTCACTAATTCTTTTTGAATGTCCATTCTTTTCCGACTGGCTGGGGTGGAAAGGTATATATGCATGGCTCATGGGCCGCTTATTCAGCACTCACTCCTGTTCTCTTCCACATCATCACTTGACTACCTTACCTCACTCCTCATCTCACTTCATCCAAAATGATGTTTACTGCTGGACTTGTGGCACTTGTTGCCGCCCCTTTCACCCTCGCTCAGCGAGGTGGTGGATCCGTTCTTGTCGGCAAGTCATCTATTCCTCATCTTCAAGTATCAACTGACGAGAATAGGAGAGCTCGCCTTCCCCCCATCCCGAGGATCCGACGCTGCTGTAGCCCGTATCGGTCCTTGCCAAGGTTTCGAACTCGGTGGTCGAGTCGAGTACCCCTTGAACGGCGGTCGTGTTTCATGGACCGCTACTAGAGATATCGAAGATGTCACCCTTGCCTACTCTACCAATGCCGACTCGACCACTCAGGAAGACTTCACGAACGTCAATGCGGACTTTGGAAGGGGATACGTAGGGAGTCGATGTGTTGAAGGACCCGACTTTGAGGCACTTGGTTTCAGTGCTGGTGATCAAGTAACTCTTCAATGGTCTTTCAAGGCTGGTCCTCAGAAATCTCAATCCTTCGAGGTAGGTCATATCATTATAACTTGTGCTAATTGTAGTGCGCCGATTTGACTTTAGTCTCGCCAACCGACTTTGCCGCTCTCAACTACTCAATGTCATGCGAGAACAAAATCGAGACCACTCAAATGAGGTCCAACGCAAACCCAACCTTGACCCAGATGAGGGAGAGTGGTGAGCTCGACGAAGCTAGTAATTCTACTTCCGCCTCTACCTCCTCTGAGGGCGGTTTGACCAATGTCCAATCTGGTGCTATTGGAGCTATGGTCTCGCTTGTTGCTGTCTTCGTTGTCATGTTTGCTTTCCAGTTGTTTGGGTTCTTGACTGTTGGAAAGAGGCAGATTAGAGCCCAGAGGCAGGGGGATGATAATGCTGTGAGTCGCCTCGAACTTCATGGGAAGACTGCTGATGGTAGCTTCGAGCTGAGAAGACTGTGGACTCCATGTAGAGTAACCCGAGGAGCTTAGTATGCAGTGTGAGTCGGTAGATATAGAGAGAAGCGAAGTATGATAATGTATCCGATGATCGAGACCTTTACTGCGATCGTATAGCCCACATTGTGTATATCGTAACGATTGGCGCACGGCTCGCATCCACTGAGTAGCCCGCAGTCAATCATGACAGGACTCATTAGCGGGCGATTCGCATCCACTTGTGACATGTAGCGGATGCATCTTGTATCTATTATACGAACAAATCCCACATACTATAAAATCTATTGAGCCTCTTTATTGCGTCTACCATCTATTTTCTTGTTCTTGATCGGATATCCTCTGCTACAGCGGTACAAATCTGATCGTGTCAGCTTGGAATGTAGCCTACAAGAAAACATAGACTTACGCCCCAGATACCCTTTCTGGCCTCCCAAAGAGGGTAGATCCCGACCATGAACCCACCAAGGAAAAGCCAAATGATCGAAATGACCACATAAGCCGTGAAACCCTGTACAGGATATACTGCCACATCAGCGTCGCTCAACATATTCATTGGGTACGTACCATGCGACGAGAAGAAGAGAGGAAGGGGAATAAGGATGATGAGGATGAATGTCAAAGCCAAAGCCGAGATCGCTGCAAATCGGAATGCCTTCTTCAAGCCTTCCATATCCTTCTCTTCCTCAAGCCTCTTTGATTCCATGGCAGATGAGAATGCGTTGACTTCTGTCTCTCCGACTTGTGGGGTATTGGCGTTCTTCTCTTCCTTGTCCTTAGATTCAGGAGAGGCGGCACCTCCATCAGGTGTAGTGGTTTCTTCGATTGTGGTGTTTGCGAATTCTGCCTTTCGGTTTATCGCTCTAGTAATCTCCCAATCGAAGTTCGCTGGTGAGATGAGGGACCACGATATGGTAATGATCCCACCGATTCCTATTGATAACAAGTTTCCCGTAAGCATGGGGTAGTCTTGGAAGGTCGTGGCTACATTGATGACCCCATCGTTGAGTTTGGCGGTACAGACTAGCCATCCTGTAATGGCGCAGCAAAATCCGGTGATGGTTCCCACAACTGCTCCGGTCCCGTTACATCGTTTCCATGTGATGCACATTGCAATGGGTACGACTGCACAGCCGATGATACATCCCTGCTTGTCAGCATTCGTTTCAATGGGATGAGGATCAAGTACGTACCATGAGAACGTAGAGGTATCCCATGGAGACGCCAATGTAGTTGAAAGCAGTAGCGATTCCTCCCATAACCACGCAGTATGCAGCGATAGTGACTCGACTGATCCACAAGATCTGTTTCTCGGTAGGGTTTTTGTTGATATAAGTCGCATAGATGTCGTAAGTGAGAATGTTGGAGACTGCGACTTGTTCAGTCGAGACGGCGGAGGTGACGGCCAAAAAGAGCAAGAAAAGCATCGCCAATCCACCAGAAGATCCCATGAGTGCTGCAGCGGCTGTTGATCAGCTCCATTCTCGCTCAAAGACATACCTTTGACGGCTGGTAGACCAGCAGAGACCTCATCGGGAGTGAGGGTGATTAATCCTTGGTTCTTGAGGGCGACAGCGGCGAGCCCCATGGAAGTTGCGATACCCATTGGGATACCGAACCATGCTATTCCACCCATCAAGAATGCCTTGACACTGGTCTGGGGTGTGCTAGCGATTGCTCGTTGCCAGTATGCTTGGTCGTTAAATACTGCTGATCAGCTACTTCTTCTCTAAGACCGTTGACGTACCAGTCCCAAAGTTTCCAACGATATTCAAAACACCAAAGATCAAACCCGACTTGGATCTCATGGTAAGGTATGATCCCTGCGCATTCCCATCAACGGGGCTATCGATCGATGCTTCCCGCAAGAGCTCCCATACTCGAGCGGGCGATCCAAGGATTGGCGAAGTAGCATAAACGGTGAATGCGAAAGCGAGTAGGATGGCGTATAAGACGATCGTATGCGAGTAATCGGCGATTAGGGAAGCTCGCATACCGCCTGCGAGAACGTAGACGGATACTCCGAGGGGAATGAGGAAACAGGCTGCGACGGTGTTCATTCCTGTCAAATCGGTGACTGTTGCGGATCCTCCCAGAATCAACATGGCTGAGAGTGAGTGAAGCTCATTGATGGGGATGAAGAAGACTGACTGCTAACAATCACGTTTGTAGCGAGACCGAAGAACATGAAGACGAAATGGGCAACTGTTCCCCATCGAGCTTTGATGATTTCAAGGAAACTGTAACGTCAGTAAATTTCCCTTGCACTCCAAGGAGAACTGACGTATGACAATATGGGGCATTCATTTTTAGCTTGGAAGCGATCATGGCGAATAATAAGACTATAGGTAAGCCATTGTACTCTATGCGTTATGTTAAAAAAAAAAGGTTTACTCTGAATAACAGCTCCAGAGGCATACCACCATGGTCCACTAACTCCGAATCGGTATCTATACAATCAGAGGGTTCTGAACGGTCGAGGTGGACATACGCAGTAGCACTGGATTGTAGAAGGGTGGCAGCCCATGTCCAAGCACTGACGATACCAGCAGCGATCAGTCCTGGGGGTACACTGATAATCAGCCCAGCCTTGATTCATCAGGTGTTGATATAGCTTACCTCCGACTAGCCGAATTAAACTCTTCTGCTGATGTTGTCTTATATTGAGTATATCGAGTTTGAAGCTTAGTGAAGCTAAAGGGTTAATTTGACTTTTCTCGAAGGTGAAATGCTACTTACCCAAGAATCAGGAAACTGATTGCGAATCCCATTCCAATCTATTTCTTCAGCTTCATCATGTGACCGAGGATGGTGCTCACCACTACACCATAGCCCGCTGCTTGTGGTAATACTGCACTACTGTCTGCCATCTTTCTCTCGTCAATAGATCAATCAGATTATAAGGGAAGGGAAGAATCTTGTGAGTAATCTCAGCCTGTCAGAGTAATATACTACCACCCAGATCTCTAGCTCTTGGCAAGCAGACTGTCTCATTACCCCCCCAACGCACTAGTGAAATCCGAGATCATCTCGTATCAATACAAACTAGTACGGTGGAGTAATAAGAGACCAATCAGAAAGTCAATTGATGATTCAGGGTTTCTCTTGGCGGGGCAATGTGCTGATAAGGACCTCCGAGATGGAACGGTATTTGGAGCAACGGGGTTGACCTGTGGAATTCATTGGTCTTCCTCATGGTTCCGATAGGGGCGCAGAAGTAGAGGAGAGGCTTCAGCCACGCGGGATGAAACGCTGTTCTTGCATGTGACCGGGACGACTTTCGGTGTCCCGGGACTGTACAACGTTGATATCGCCGGTGTTCCGCCGCTTGTAAGTCTGTTGAAGGTATGGGTTGTCTTTCCAAACAGGACGTACCGTATTCTCAATACACTCACAAGGATTGTAGGCGTTCATACTCAAGCCATTGTAGGCAAGCTCGGCCAAAAGTTAGACTCATATGACCGTCCTGTCTTGATAGTCCTTACCGCTTCACAACATCCATCCCGCCTTGCTGAGTACAGCGGATTCCGCCATACCGGCTTGAAGCGTTTCTGCTGCCGATATCGCCTTGCGTGATCCTGGCTGAAGCAAAGGCTAGACCGCAGGGTTGGGTTGCTTACTGTATTGGAAGGTTTGAAGGAGGATTGCCACTAACCGGTGTTTAAATGGGGATTAGGTTTTGATTAGGAAATGCTATTAGGCGCCATGTATTCCATTAGTAAAAATAAAGTAAACATTTACAGAATCTATTAGGAACCGGAAGTGGGCATTAGGAACTGAATCCTATACCCGAGACAAGATGGAACACTAGACTAAACTGCGCAACTCCACCTCCTGCCCCTCATTACCAAGCTACTACTTGTCTCCTAGTATCATCGTTACCTATACTTCTACATACTATAGTATCGTAGGGTCATTGTACATAGCCTGAAGCTACAGCAGACGAACTCTAGCAATTTTCGATTATTGGACGGGACTGCGTGGATCAGGATTACACAGCCGCACCACTCCCATCTGATATTGTCGATCTAGAGGATACACACACATACATCCTTCGCTTCTAAACTTAAACGACCTCCACCCCATCTTCTCCCCAATATACACCCTACACTATCAACATGCTCAAGGGCGTCAAGGTGAGTAATAAAGGCCAATATTGGATTACATCCTTTACAAGTGAAAAGCTTAAACTGACTCAAAACAGCAACTATGGCCATCGTCCTCTGGCGATCGAGCCAATAGTCAATCCAGCGCAAAAGAACGTCCACCCCCATCTCCATCCATGTCACCTTCCGCATCGTTCGCTACACTAGGCGGTCCAAGTGATCAAGCTACACCTCGTGCATCAGCCGTTAATAACCCCTTTGACGCCGCAAATTCCGGTTCTGGCGCTCAAACTCCCGGTCTCAGTAAAGCTACTTCTGGCCTAACACTCGACGCCGCCGCTGCTAAACGATCACAATCACCTATGCCATCTGGATTAAGGACGCCTACTCCACACGGATTCATGCCTCTTCCACTAGGTACACCTGGAATTGGACAACCTACTACTGGAGTTACTGTTGGGGATCAGGTCGGGAGCAGTGGATCAATTGGTTTCGGACTACATGAACCACCCAAGATGAGGAAAGCAATGAGCAAGCTCACTGAACAAAGCAACACTATACCATCAGATCCCTCGACTACACTAGACGGTTCTCCAACACAAGCCACGGCCGATACGATGCAAGTCGACGAAGCATCTGCACCTATGGCTCAGAACCAATCACACGCCGCACACTCTCAACCAAGAGGAACGCTCAATGTCAAGCTTATCTCCGCTCGAGGACTCGCTGTATCGCATGCAGCAGACGCCAACCCTCAACCATACGTCGTCATGACTTTTGAACAGAACGAATTCGTCTCGCGCCCACCACACGCAAACTCGTCTTTGTCAGCGGTACCATTCACTCAAGCTCAGCCTACACCCGTCACTCCCGGTAATCTCACGCGAAGCACCTCGGGTTTGGCCGTATCTACCATCACTCGAGCTTTCGCCGATGCAGTCAGGGGAAAGAAGAAGGACGCCGAAGCCAGTGGAGCGCAGACTCCACGAGCCGAGGAGCCCAGTGGCGGAGGATGGCTAGGCAAACCTGGTCCGGGTGACCCCGTCTGGAAGGAAGAGGTCTCTTTGTGCGTCCACATCCTCTGTCAAATGTATGTAAAGCTGACAAATCAGCGACTTGACTTCTTCCACATCGGCTCTGCACGTGTCTGTGTATGACAGAAACAAGGATGGAGAAGGATTTTTGGGAATGCTTGCCATCAAGCCTGTTCTCAAGGATGGATACTGTTTGGACAACTGGTACAAGCTAGCTACCAGGGGTACCGAGCAGGTTACCGGAGAACTTTGGGTTCAGATGACCTACACTGCCATCCGAGTGAGTCTTCTCTTGATCGTCCAAGGACCTCACTGACAACTAGAACAAAGCCCACTTCAAGCCATCCGACTTTGAGTACTTGAAACTCATCGGGCGAGGTACTTTCGGCCGAGTCTTCCAAGTCCGAAAGAAGGATACCCGACGAATTTACGCCATGAAAGTTCTATCCAAGCGTGAAATTATCGCCAAGAAGGAAGTCGCTCATACTATCGGAGAGAGAAAGATTCTGCAGCGAAGTTTGGAATGCCCTTTCCTTGTTGGGCTCAAATTCTCTTTCCAGACTGAGAAGGAACTGTACTTTGTTACCGATTACAAATGTGGTGGAGAGCTTTTCTGGCATTTGCAGAAAGAGGGAAGGTTCAGTGAGGATCGAGCTAGGTTCTACATCGCCGAGCTTGTTCTCGCATTGGAGCATCTCCATAAATACGACATTGTCTACCGGTATGTCCATATTACACTCAAACAAACGCTGGCTGACATGCAGTGACTTGAAGCCAGAGAACATCTTGCTAGATGCTACTGGTCACGTCGCTCTCTGTGATTTCGGTCTCTCCAAGCCCGACTTGTCCAACAACGAGCTCACAAACACATTCTGTGGAACGACCGAGTACCTCGCACCTGAAGTCCTACTCGACGAGAAGGGTTATGGACGATATGTCGATTTCTGGTCGCTTGGTGTTTTGCTCTTTGAAATGTGTTGTGGATGGAGTCCGTTCTACGCCGAGCAGACTCAGGAGATGTACCGATTGATCTGTGAGTTGACCGCTTCAGTGTCTAGAGAGGTGCTGATGGATAGGTTACGGCAAGATCCGATTCCCTAAACATGTTATCGGAGATGACGGAAAGCAGTTTGTCAAGGGTGTAAGTCAATTTTGGTACCGAAGAGCTCAATGCTTACTAGCAGCTCTTGAACCGAAACCCCCAGAACCGACTTGGTGCCAAGCGAGACACTGCCGAGCTTAAGGAACACCCATTCTTCAAGTCCATCGACTGGGATTTGCTATACAAGAAACAAATCACTCCACCCTTCAAGCCTATTGTGGATTCCGACGAATCTGTCGCGAACTTCGATCCCGAGTTCACAAATTCTACACTCGCAGACGCAGGAGTGGACGAAGAAGAGATCAATCCCGGATCAAGCAGTCGACATAATTACCTCGGTCCTGGAATGAGCATGAGCGAAAGTCAAGGTCAGAACAAGGCTGTCAATATTAGTAAAGCCAAACGACCAGGGATGCATGGGGAGAATGATAGTCCGTTGACTGAGAGTGTTCAGGAGAACTTTAGGGGATTCACATATACTGGAGAATCCGTCATGGTAAGTCTACTATTTGACTAGATTTGCCGGAGCTGACAAGTAGCCCCACTCTATGCTTGCTGATTATCCCATGGACGGTCAAGGGGACGAGGACGATGAGAATGCCGTCGATGATGACGATGATGAAGATGATGGAGAAGATGTCGATTCGGACGAAGACGATGAAGATATGGACGGCGCAAAGACTCGGCGGCAGAGCGATGTCGACATGGAGTAGGCGGCGAGCGTATCAAACAAGTCAAAGTCAATTGTCAAGATTAGTACCCAAGTGAAAGAAGTATAATCAACAAATCAAATCAATTTCAAGTTTTCCATCTTCATGTCCCATTTCCCATTTCACACCAGAATACCAGACAAGAAGTAATTAATAGTGATAGTGATCGGACGGAGGTGGTAGGTTGCGGTATGGAGGAAGCGACGTCTTCTAGGAATACTTGGCTTTGCGGATCTTTATACTGTATACTTGGCGCCTTTGTTTGTGATATGTACCAGTGTGTTTCGATGCGGCTTGCGACGGCTATTGGCATATCCAAGAGATGATGGAGTGATTACTGAATAAACCAGAGATGTGATACTTTGCATAACGTCTGGTATATTGCACAGCCGATTCCTCTTCCCCCACGTACTCACACGGTATTTACTTACCGGATTGGTTTCTACTTACTCACATAGTATTGACTTACTCACCCAGTATATACTTGACAAAAAGGCAATCATATTTATCCGTGTATAACGCTCATATCGAAAACGTTCCCTAGATCACTCACAACTGACGTTCCTCTGACGAATTGACACAGAGCTTACTCATCGTGCAATCCCACATATACCATATCGGCCTTCATCACAGCCCCACCGACGGGTCCTCCAGCCCTAGGTGAGCCTCTCTCCCTGAATGCCCTGGTCGGTCCAAACCAAGCAGCTACAACCTCGCTATTCCACCATTCTATCTCAAGTACCTCTACCATCTCGGCATCCAGCGTGGCCACATTATGTGTATTGATTGAGGAAGAAGAAGATGTGGTAGATAGTAGATCAACGATTCGATCATAGAATGCATGTAAAGAGTGGATCCTTGGGTTAGGCGATGGTGATTTCAATATTGAAATGACCGAGTCCAAGAGGGTTCGAAGGCGGATAATTAGATCTTGGGTTGAAGGTCTAGGTTGGAGTGGTGGGCGTGTCTTTGTATTGTTAGGGGAGGTTTTTGGAGGTGGTGGGGGAGGTTGGAGGGGGGTAAGGGACGGAGAGAGTGTTTTCCCCTTGTACCTCCATGCCATTGAACATATTGGTGAGTGATCCTTGTCATGTTCTGATTTCTTTATTGGGGGCGAATTGATGGAATTGGCCTT
>Ga0308160_10005918_pt1 | contig 12625 bp, 13 predicted proteins | sample PhyFR1_FD_201036 | JGI IMG/M metagenome (GOLD analysis project Ga0308160, IMG submission 201036) | Phyllosphere microbial communities from UC Gill Tract Community Farm, Albany, California, United States - DLSLF.R1 | ecosystem: Host-associated > Plants > Phyllosphere > Unclassified | place: USA... | reverse complement strand
GTCCTACCTTGCTGATCAGCCTCCCTTCGTAGCAACCAACTTTTGACTGAGATGGATGGTGTCGGTACCAACAAGAACGTTTTCGTCATCGGTGAGTCGTCCCAGATTGGCGTGTTGAGGTTACACTCATCTTACTAACGCGTTCTTTCTCTACAGGTGCCACTAACAGGCCCGACAACCTTGACCCTGCTTTGATGCGTCCCGGTCGTCTTGATCAGGTAAGTTATGGCCGCTGGACTACAGTGAAAACTCCCGACTGACCCTTTCATTTTTTTTCAGTTGATCATGATTCCCTTGCCGGACGAGCCCAGTCGACTCTCCATTTTCAAGGCTGCTCTCCGAAAGTCGCCTGTGGCTCCCGACGTTGACCTGGGCTACCTCGCTAAAGCTACTCCCGGTTTCTCTGGTGCCGATTGTGTCGGTATCGTGCAGAGGGCTTCCAAGCTTGCTATCCGTCAATCTATCGAGTTTGACATGAAGCTCGACCGAGAACGTAAGGCTAGGGCTGAGGCTGCTGGAGATGGTGCCATGGAGGAAGAGGAAACCGCCGAGGAAGTCGACGAGGTACCCCATATCACAAGGGCTCACTTTGAGGAGGCTTTCGGTTACGCTCGAAGATCCGTTTCAGATGCAGAGCTCAGGGTGAGTTACCGGAGACGCAACCAAGGGATGGACTGCTACGACGACACTGACATCCGTTTACCTCTAGCGTTACGAGCAATTCGCCGCCTCTATGTCCGCTTCAAGAGGTGCTCAGGGATCCAACTTCAAGGTTGGTACTGTCTGCCAGTGACAGAGTTTCTGGTCGCTCACTAACTTCCTTTTCCGTCAGTTCCCTGACGCCGACAACGCTGGCGAGGCCGGGCAGACAGGTGCCTTCAACAACGAAGCTGACGATGACGATCTCTACGCTTAGATGGGGCATGAATGGAAAGAAAAGACCGACTTTACTTACGAATATGGGCACGTACTTTAGCTGCGAAGACCCTTGTCAGTTCTCAATAGCAAATCATCAGCAGTCATGATCATCATATGTATATGTCTTCAATCCGCACTTGTGCGCTGGGTGATCCTAGCCCGATTGCAGAATGCGTTGGTTCTACGGCTTCTGATCGTTACGTCATGCGATCAGACTGGCAGCATTGACGTGAGCGCGTCCGCAGCCCTCAACAGGCTGCTGATCGCGAAGGTGTAGGTAGTCTAATGATTGATCTCATCTTATGCCCAGGTACAACGGAACATCGTGCAAACTATTTATGGTAACATGTACAATCCGACGTGGAGCCAGAAGAAAGCATAGCCGATGCGATCCTCTTGGACAAAACCAGCCTAATCGGATTCGTCCCATGACTCTGCAGCACTTTCCTCGTCATCGCTGATCTCAACGACCTTTCGCTTGCTGCCGGTCTTGGTAGTGGTGGCACGCTTGCTCTTGCTCACCACCTTCTTCTCTGGTTCGACATCGCTGTCGTGGATCTCGATGGCGTCGGTCAACTCATTGCCCTCGATGGCGGACCAGTTTCCAATTGGCTTCTTTCCGGTACGCTCAGTCATGATGACCTCGTCAACAGCATTGGCTGTCAAAAGACGCCAAATATGGCACCGCTTCTCTTGGCCATACCGTCGGATACGACCAATCGCTTGAGTCTCGGTAGCAATGAACCGGTCGTTGCTGGTTTCTGTATAGTGCACAGGATGTACGAAGATGACATGGCTTGCCAGTGTCAAGTTTGCGCCAGATGCGCTCGCAGCAGCCACGTTCAGGATCAAGACACGCTCGGAATCTGGATCATTGACATCCAGCTTTTGGAACCGATCGAGTTCGTTTGCCTGCTTGGTAGCAGTCCCTTCGATGACGATTGTACCGATTCGAGCCTTCTCCAGGGCCAACCTAATCTTGGTAAGCAGATCATCGAACTGTACGAAAATCAGAACTCGATCCGTAGAATCCTGCTTTTCGATGTGTTTGATGATAGCGACAAGCTGAAGGAGTTTGGCTCCAAAACGGCCGCTCTTTTCCTCTCGTCCGAGCGTTCGCGTGGGGATGACCTGATGGGTTTCGAGATTGATTCTGCAGCCATCATGGGGACACTCGAATCCATGCATGGCCAGCGGGGAAAGGCATTCGAAACAGCCCGTGTGTCCACATGCGGAGAGGATGCAAGGCTCGCTTTTGGATTTGCCTTTGCACTTGATGCAAGGCTTGATAGCAGCATCACCATTCCGTTGTACGTCGCGTACAGCGGTAAAGTAGCGCAGAGACCTTGTCCGGCCGACAAGCTCGTTCGCAAGCCGTCTCAATACGTGGCTCTTTTCTCGCAGCTGCCACTTCATCTCATCCTCCTTGAGCTTCGTATTCAGCTTGGTGTTACCGTCCTCGTCGGGACGAGCCTTTCTGCTCTTCAAGACTGCCTGATGCTTGGCCTTGTCAACCTTAATATCGCCATTGACCCACTCACAGCCCTCCTCTTGGATGATCTTCCGGTGCAACAAAGTTGCTTCATGATCACCGTTCCCAGCCTCGCCGAATGTCGTTTTGAGGTATTCCGCAAAGTGCATGGTTTTCCTCTCCTGCTCGCCCGTCTTGGCGTCGGCGTATCCTTTTTTAATATCTCGAATGTACATAAAGAGCTCAAGGGCTTCCGACACCGTGTAATGCAGATCTTCTTCGCAGAGCTTTCTCTGCTTTGTTCGGGTTTTCACAATACGTTCGCAGGCCTCGTACGCGTCCAGAGCGCTGCCTTCCGTTTCCATGTCGAAATGAGCGCATCGCTTGATCAATGCCTCTCGCGGGTCGGCAGAGTTGCCGAGCGCATCGGACAGACGCATCTGTCTATCAGCGCGAGCTCCCGTCGCAGATTTCATAATCTTTTTCGTCATCCCTTGAAGCGAGTGAATATGATGATCCAGCTCAAGGTAGATCGCGTGTTCGGCTGCTGGCAGGGTGATTGACACGACCCGTTCCTCTGAGTGAATTTCTCCAATCTCGGCCACATTTTGCCTGACAAAGGTGTCCAAGAATCGCTGTGCGACGTCGTAACGAGCGGCATGCCAGGATGCGGTGTGGATCTCGCGGAACGAATGGAACGCCTCTGCTGCTGTCTGTCCCTTTTGCCGTCTCTTGGTAGTCTCTGCAGTCCCCTCCGTATCGTCGTCCACACCGAGATGTACATGTAAGAAATCTGCGATACCCTTCACAGCGGCGAAATCTGAGACCGGAGGCGTTCCGGAAAGAACCCATGTGCTGATCGATTCGAGCTTAGTCACAGCCGACAGACATCGCTGATCTACGTAAGTGAACTCGTCGATAATGACTCTGTTGAACCTGAACATATGCAGAGGAGGCGAACGCATCTTGCGGTAATTGTCTCGCACATCCTTGGTATTGAGACCCCAAGGATCCTGCGCCTCACGTTCGTCTTTCTTTTCGACTTTCACTTTTTTGGCCATAGAAGCAGGAGCATCATCTTCCTGCATCGCGAGGTATGCAGCTCCAGTCAACCGCTTCTTTCCAAAGGTCGTAATGAACGCGTCCTTGGTGTCCTTAGCCTCCTTTCTCTCGGCTGCGACCTTGGCGAGAGACTGCTTGATTTTCTTCGAAGCCTCCTTGGGTCCATCCTCTGTCGTCAGCAAATCCACCTGCACGTCCAGACCAGATAAGACCTGGTCGAGACGCGATATGAAATGACGCGTAGCCAAATCTCCATTGGGTAGACTTCCCGACGCAGCGAAGCCGGCCAAGTTAGACCAATAGAGCTGGCTCTTGAAGATGGTCAAAGCAACAATGACGATGTCCGCTTTCTCTATATCTCGGATACTGACCGAGTTGATGGATTTGAGGTCGAGCAGCTTGACGACGCGGTACTCTTTTCCTCGGAGGAATTTATGGATCTCCCCTTCCCATTGTTTAGTCAGATGGGCAGGAACGACGATCAAGGTTGCCTTGGTAGCGATACGGCCCGGTCGGGGAACATCTGGCAACGCGAATTCTTCGATGTGTTTCGAAGTATCGATCAATCCAAGGGAAATCGCGGTTTTCCCGTATCCTACCTGATCGGCAAGGACACCTCCTCGGATCATCACCTTGCGAGATGCCTTCCCCTCGGCTCTCCACCCAAGGGGGCCGAGAGTAGCCTCGGCAATCTCTTGTTCTTCGAAGGAGTAAACCTTCTCCGCCTCTTGCTGCAGCATCCACGTCAGAGATCTCAGCTGCTCAGGTCGAAGCTTCGGATCGCGTGCCTTGGTCCCAAAGTTAGGAGGTTGATCCGCCTCAGTGTCATGTCTGTTGGACAGGAGAGCGAGCTTGGGTGGGCGGTAGAAAGCGGTCTCAACCGCTTGGTAATCTGTTTGTAATCTCCAGGATAATTCCGGCTCTTGAGAACGACCAAAGGATGGAAGTCGGGAAAGAGCTCGATGCAAAAGCGTGGCAACATTCAACCCGATTTGAATCGTTCCGATATTCCCATCGAGCCGCATCTGGGCGACCAACGGCGCTGGCCTCCGTTTCAAAGCCTATTCAGGCCGTGGCGAGACTATCAGTATGAGAATCCCGAATCGTGTGAGTGTGAATCTAACTCACTCGCTCGTATTCACCAGCCTGCACTACATCTTCCACTGGGACTAGCCGGTTCATACGCAGCATCCAGCTTAATTCAGGAGGGGAGGGGGCGCACCTCGTGCAGCATGAGGTATCGTCGTCATGATGTAACTCGCCAAGGGGAACTGGTGCCCATTGTTTCAAGCTATCTAGAGCAGGCAGCCTTTCTGTAATCCATGCCAAGGCTTCGAACGCTTGTTTCCCCTTGTGTTGGAGTTCGATTTCCCCCCAAAGCTCATGGACACTACTCCAGAGCTGTTCCGCGTCAGCGTGCGGGAGCGGAACCTTGCAGACAAGCAGCGCATTTGCGTGTGTACATGCGTCCTGTCCTGCGTCCAAGCGCAAAGGCCGATCGGGAATCGCACAAGTCGCGCTCTCGCCGTCAGCCATCTTGGCATCGATCGGTGTCATGGCTGCGCTCGGAGCCTCAAGCCAAGTACCGGTTACTTCAGCCTTGACGATCATGGACGATTGCAGATCAGTTGGCATTGGCCTCCAGTTAGGGTCAAGCTTAGCGATGGCGACTCGTTCCTGCCCGTAGTCGAGGCGCTCGTGATCCAGAGCGAAGACGAATGGATCGTCCCCGCGGAATCCAACTCTGACAGGATCCAAGAAAAACGATACATTCGGGTTTCCCTCCTTGATATGCAAGCATTCCATGGCGGTTCCACAGTTTGTGTGCAGATTGTAGGTGCCTGTGATGTCGACATCCATCTGGTGACATTGTGTGTCATGAAACCCAATTTCCAGTTGCGTCCATTGCTTTTTGCCCTGCCAATCAATTTTATCGACTGAATTACCCTTCGCATCTTGCAAGGGCAGCTGCTGGAGACCGAGTCTGGCTTCCCACGCAGGGACCAATTGACCTTTACCCCGTATTTCAAGCTTGACTTTCTCGAGGGAAGGTAGCTGGAGAGACCACACGCCTTCGAGCAGATTCTTAGCAGCAGGCTCCACGATAAGCCTGGCGACTGGGTGAGCTGCAAGCCTTCGTCGCCTAGCGTTGGCGTTGTCAGTCTCGGGGGCCTTGACAAACAATAGCCAGACGGCTTTGTCCTTGTTCAGCGTCAACCGCAAGCTGGCGCCGGGAGAATCGTAGATTGCGTTCCACTGATGCTTGCGGTCAAGCGATTTGAAATGAAATTCGGTATCTGCCAGATTCTTGACTACCAATTTCGACCAAAGTTGCCAATCATTTGGACTGATGCTGGCCTTTGTGTTCGACTTAGCTGCTTCGAGATCATTCAGGCTGAAGCCCTCGACAGCGAGACGCATAGGCAACACTGATTTGAGGCGTCGAGCAAAGGTCATTGCGTCAAGTCGCTCGTCTGAATGCGGATGAGGTTCGTACTCGTGGATGGGGCGGTTGCTGCAATCGTCACATCTCGTGTGAGCGCAAGCTTTGCACAGCAGCGTCGGCGACTTCGAAGTACCCGTAGGACCTTCACAGATGCAGTACCGCGAGCTCTTGACAGCGTCGCTCAAGATGTCCTCCACGGAAATATCGGACAATTCGGCCAAATCGAGCGATTTCGAAGCGAGTTGGTCTTGCCCGATAATTCGGTCCTCGAGATCATCTCCGACCTCTGCGATAGCCGAGTCCGTCACATGAGCGTCGTAGCGTACCTCCATATCATCCTGTGCCCCGTCGAGGTACTTCGAAAAGAGGATGATGGCCGCGACCATGCATGTCCCAACCACGGTCGATGACATGGCGTTTCCTGCCAAGTCGGCGAGCTGGTCTTCCGTTTCTCGCGTGAGCAGGAGCTCATCAGCAGGGATACCTTGCAACGCTAACGCCTCGATACCAATCAGAGGTCCTCCTCGATTGGTGACATAGGGAATCATGGTGGGGGTCATGCAGGGGACGATACCCGGTCGCTTCGACGAGCCAATCTCTCGATCACTATGATACGCTCGATTCAGCTTTATTCAGCTTCACCGACACACGCGATACTCACACATTCTGTGATAGATTCCACACAAGCGTACGGAAGGCAGCATCAAATCCACTTCGCGCAGCCCTCAGATGACTGACATCGGTCAGGTCCTGCACACGCTCCGTCTGTGCGTTTGCCCAATCGTTCCAGTATCCTTCTGGGAAATTGCAGACGGCACCGTCCCTCCAATCTGTCCAAGGTCGTTTCGTACCCAGACCCTCTTCGAATCGGCACTTTTCATGTCGAGAAGCGCATCTTCCCCAATCGGTAGGCGCTCGGGCTTTACCTAGACCCTTAGCAGCAGCGAGTTCGAGTCGACCTTGATGGAGACGCGGATCGTTGGGCGGTAACAAGAATGCTTCCAAGGGCGAGGAGGCGGGGCGCTGCATGGAGATGACCATCTCGACCCACAGGTCTGGCAGATGATGGACGACGGATTTGCTACCGACCTTTTTGGGCCATTCAGGTTGTCGGAAAGCGACCAGATATCCTCGCGTTCGGGTGTGTGGAATGTAAAAGTCTTTCGTATCGAATCTGCGGTTGGTTGAAATGCATTGTCAGCCATGGCGTTCTCGGACGAGAACACTCGCCATATGCACCTTTGGGGGATTGCCGAATATCCGATCTCTTCAAACTTCTCAGCGACCTGGCCCCAAGGCGCCGAACAAACGTTTTCTAGCACGACAATGGCCGGTCGATGGTTTGAGACCCAGTTGTACATCTGGTTGGATACGGATGTATCAGCCCTTGCAGTCTCGCCTTAAACAAGTCATGGAACTCACTCCTCGGAAGGTATTACCACTCTCTCCCTTTTGCTCCAACCCCTTCTTCTGATTGTTCAAGTTGGAGTAATCGACACAACTCGTTCCCGCGATCAAAAGGTCGACATTTCCAGGCACCTTGACAGACGCTCCGTATGCTGTAGTCGCGTACTCGTTCCCCAGCTCGGTCACATCTCGGAACAGGATTGCTATCAAGCGCGAGATATCAGGGTCTTGGTCGCAGCGCACTCACTCAATGCCACTTACGTGGCGCAAAGTTCCTCTCGATGTACGCTTGCTTGTAGGGTTCCAATTCGCAACTGAACACATGCTCGACGTCAAAGGGTACGCCATGCGCAATCTTCATTTCCCTCGAAATGAGGCCGAGTGCCAGCAAGGGCGATTCCGTACCACTGTCAACCGAGCCAGTGAAGAAGAGCACAGTCAGCGACGTCTCGTCCAAGCGCATTGGCCTTGACCCACTCACCTGCACATCGTAGCTACCCTCAACTTTCTCCCACCCAACCGCTTGACAGTCTGAGCCAGATAGTGACCCTTTGGTTTCGTGTACGCATCCACCCCGGCCAACCTCTCATCGATGGAAACATCATCATCATCATCCTCCACTTTTTGCTTCTTCTTCCCCTTGGTACTCTTGGCCGAAGTCGCCGCGGCAACAGGTTCAGATTTGAGAAACCCAAACAACGTGGTCTGCTTCTTCCCGTCCCCCGTTGCCTTCTTGCCAACCTTGCCCTTCTGCGCTTCTTCATCAGAATCCACGATCATCTCAACCAGCGCACCGGACGAGGTCGATTGCTTGGATGGCGAGTTTCCAGAACTAGACGATCCACCAGAAGAATCGGTTGGGTGGCGGGTGATCATGTCCCTGAACATGGAAGCGAGGTCTGACATGGGTGGAAGGTTTCCTGCGTCTGCTGCGATGGCTGAAGCTTTCTTCCTTGCGGCTTGGGTGAGGCCGCCCGCGGCGACTATAAATTCAAACCGATTATGTAACAGAATCAGCTCGAGGCTCGCTAGAGGTGGATAGAGGTAGTGTACATGACATACCGATCTTCTTCGCCACTGGCTTCCTCTTGAACACCGTCTTCTTCTCACTGACCACGCTCATCGCATCGTCGTCATCATCATCCGAGCGACTCTTCCTAGCACCCTTGACATCCTTAACATCCTCATCCTCATCGTCTTCAATGACAAACGAACCATCTTCTTCATCATCCACGTCGTCGTCATCGTCATGAATACTAGGATCCGACTCCATCTTAAAGTCCGAATCAGAGTCAGACAAAGCCTTGCGTTTAGACGTCTTGCTTGTGCTAGCCGAAGGCTTAGCTTTGAGCTTGGATTTCGTAGCCGATGATGATGATGCAGCTGCTGATGGCTCGGGCCTGAAAGCGGATCGTTTGACGGGTTTGAGGAACGAGGTGGATCCATGAGTGCCGTTTGATGATTTCGTCGGCTTGACGTGCGATCCGCTCTGTGCACGTGTAGATCGTGTGGGGGGGTTGTCTTTGTCATCCTCGGTAGATGGTTCACGTGGTACTCTCGATTTCATTTTCGTCGAGCCGAATGAAACGAAGGGTATCTCAACCTGGAGGACATAAGGCTTGCTCCCTATCGGACCCTTGATCTCCTTCCCATCCTCGTCTTGGCTGAGAACGGGTGAGACCTCTTGAAACTCCATATCATCATCATTATCATCATCATCTTCAATCTCAACAACCTCTTTCCTCGGCCTCAAGCTAGATCTCGTCGACTTGGAAGGCCTCCCATCTTCCTCAGAGTCGTCAGAGAGGGTAAGTATGTCTTGGGGATCGTCCTCGTCCTCTTCATCGGAGGAGATGACATATCGCTTTTTGGCGATGACTGCAGCTCGACGAGAAGGACGAGTGGCTGGCATAGCTAGCGTTGGCCGTTGGCTCAGCCTATGATGTGGACAAGGGGTTGAAAGTGGTCTATGCTTGTAGGTTTTCGGAGCAAAGGGTTTTTTGGGGACGGTATTTGATGGTTAACAAGAGCGGCTGCAAGACCGATGAGTTTTGGTAGGTTTATCAGATCAGACTATAGGTAGCTTCGGTAGGAGCGTAACGACTTGAAGAGGAATGATATCAGCTCTCAAAGGTCAAAGTCCAAAGTGCAGAGAGCTACCCAAACGCGTTGCCTTAAGACGCGTCGCGTGATCGCGGTTCGGGGATGACAGTCGCGCTAAATGACGGGCGACGAGGGAGATTTGATCATCCGCGGTGTTCTTGCCTCCCCATGGTGGCTATGTGAGCAGCCATCGTTGCAAGTAGCTGAGTAGTAGTGAATATGACAAAGTCAACCGCTGTCGATCAACTTGGTACGTCAAACATGATTGACAGGTACCAGCGTGGCGGAAATCTTGAACCTAGCTAGCGCTCAGATAAACAACACTCTGCCTCACCATGGCGGCCCCACCAATAGACCCAAAGTTACTGGGCGAACTAGCGGTGGTCATCATCAAAGCCGTGAGTTCGCAAACCAGCCGCGAGCAAGTCGGCCTGCCGTACACAAACGTGCTAACGTTCCCGTTGCCTCATCTCACCGTCGACGTTCGCTTCTTTCACTGTGGACTCATCCCGTACACAGAAAAACCTGCCAGATCGAAGCAAGATAGGTAAACACAACCCCTACGTGGTCGTGCAGTATCGACAAGAGAAACGGAAATCCAAAGTGGTGAAAAAGTAAACAAACCGTCTTTAACCCACCTTGATACACCCTATATCTCAAGCTGACTTGCTCACGACTCCCCTTTCCATCTCTGATCGGCTCATTCGTGTGTGACCTTCGATTTTGATTGATCAGGGGCGGTCAACACCCGGAATTCGACGACGAAGTCCGATTTAAAATCTACGAAGAAACGGAAGACATCCTCGCTCGCCCATCTCGTTCTTCTGACCCCCCCTCATCCTCCCTCTCTTCATCCACATCCACTATCCCAGGGAATCCTACCTCGACCACTCCGAATGGGACTACAGGAGAAGGGAAACGATTGCCCTTGAACAAATCGATCCAGGTTGCGGTTTGGGCGGACGATTCCAAGGAACCTAGGATCGTAGGGGAATGTTCGGTGGATCTTGCCGAAGTGTTCAGGACGTGTGAACAGGATGGTGAGTCTAGGATGAGGTATCGAATGACTGTTATTGTTCCAGGTGAGCTGATGGGTTGTAAGGGTAGACTCGTATGAACTCCAGTATAAGGGTCGGTATGCCGGAGAGATCTCATTGGAGTTGACTTATTTCATCAATGTGAATTTCCTTTCCCGTCTCTTCCGATTCCAGACGAATTCGAGTGAGCTGATCGATCGAATGACAACGCCGTGATACACTCAGGACGCTCCGCCAATCCCTAAGAAGGTCGCGAAACCCGTCATCCCCGCCAAACCCGTACATAGCCAAAGCATCACCTCGATCTCCACCATCGCATCCTTCGACGGACCGGCTGGGTTCCCTCTGAAAGGTTCGTCGGGGAGTAGGAGGAGACCCGTTCAGCCTACCGCGGCTGGGTATGGTGGTGGTTATGCCAGTGGGTCAGTAGGGGGTACAGATCTGAGGTACCAGCAGTATTATCAGCAGCCGGGGCCAGACGAATGGGGCGTCAGACCAGGTGGATCGTCAGCAATGGGTTATGCTCAGTCGTCGGGTTCCCTTTCGACGGTGGGATCGGGGTCGAACCAGCTTGATCATCAACAACATCACCATCGACAATCATTCAGCGGAAGACCTACTTCAGTCGCTCCCGTCTTCGACCCTTACTCGCATCAATCCTCGGTCGATAGTCTCGGGGGATCATTGTCGAGCTTGTCCATCGCTTCGCATGGTCCCTCGATGCCCTTTCCTATTTCGACTCCTTATCAAGCTCCACACGCGGCTGTACACCAGTCGACGTTTCCTCCACCGACACCTGCCCCAGTATCCCAAGGACAGGGACATGGCCATCGATACTCAATGTCAGGGGCGATACCGCAGAGTTCGAGTTGGAATGGAAGTGCCGCGGTGAATGGAGGCAACTACCAGCCACCGCCGTCTAGCTCGTATGGGACGCTACCACCACTGCCTCCACCGCCTTCTCTACCCATGCCTCAAGGGTATTCGACCCAGATCCCTCCGTCTAGTTCGTTTCCCCAGTTGTATCCGTCGGAACAGACGGGATATCAAACGAGTTACGGATCGTCTACTTCGATTCAACCTTCTCGGACACCTATACCGACAGACTACTCGGCACAGCCTCCGGCGAACCCAACTTTGATGCCTTGGCAGACATCGAGTCCATCGCAGAACAACACGTCGAATACGTATCAGAGACCAGCGTCGACGAATCCTGGGAGTTATATTCCTCCTCCATTGATCGATAATCGACCTCCACCGAGACCTTCGAGTCAACCAATGAACCCACCTGTAGCGTCGTATCCACAAGCGAGCACAGCTTATGGCCAGCTACCACCGCCTCCGCCGCCGCCAGGCGGACATTATCCGTTACCGACGAGCTCGTTTCATCACTCATCTGCCACGCCTGCGCCCGGCAACTACGGGGACGCGCAAGGACGGCCGTTACCGATGCCTGCAGCGGGCGGGTATCAGTCTGATCCTGGGTATGGGCAAGGTTCTTTTCCACCGCCACCGCCACCGCCACCGCCACCACCACTACTCCAGCAAGGGGATTGGAGAGACCCGACTTATCCAGTGACACAGGATCCGAACGGATATCAGGCATCGAATCAGGGTTACAACGATTACTCGGCCCCTCCTCCTATTCAGCAACAACAACCGGCGTATTCTTCATACAATTCAGGCGTCCAAAGTAATACTTGGGACCAAAGCGGACAGAACAATCACTGGGATCAAGGGCACTCTTATGCCGCTCAGCCTTCATATGGGTCACAACCGATGCATGGCGGTCTGGCTGTACCTCCTCCACCTCCACCACGACCGCATTCGCCTCCAGCGCCTTTGAACATATTGACCAACGGATTTGCATCACGCAATGACGCAAACCAAGGGTCAACCACGGGAAGATCGTACCTGTCCAATCTCGGGGTGGGAGATCAGGCCCCGTCCGCAGGAGGTGGATATGGACTTCCACCTCGACTACCAGACAGTTTACTAGGAGGTAATATGCCCGGAGGATATTAACAGAGCCACCTTGTAGATTCAGCTCATTACATCTTGTCAAAGTTGTATGATCATCTAGATGCAGACCAAATGAATGACAATTGAACAAGGTTCACGTCACTTTCCGCGGTCACGTGACGCGCCCTTGGCGGATTCAACCAAAATGTTGGATTCAGA
>Ga0308160_10005917_pt1 | contig 12625 bp, 12 predicted proteins | sample PhyFR1_FD_201036 | JGI IMG/M metagenome (GOLD analysis project Ga0308160, IMG submission 201036) | Phyllosphere microbial communities from UC Gill Tract Community Farm, Albany, California, United States - DLSLF.R1 | ecosystem: Host-associated > Plants > Phyllosphere > Unclassified | place: USA... | reverse complement strand
GTAGTGTGTTGTGTTGTTGGGGGTAAGAGGGTAAGAGAGAAGTGGTTGTTGTTGTTGGTTGATGTAGTGTGGATAAGAAAGGTAAGATGGACGTGAATATGGGTTGCTTAAGTAGTCTTCGTGGTTGAATATGAGGTGTAGAACGTAAACAACTCCTCTAATGTGAATTACCTGATTGAGTAAATAGTTGTAACGCCGCGGTGATTAACGGTAATACAATGTTCAGTCACGTGACTTGAATTGAATAGTATCGGTATTAGGCATTAGCATTCGGGGAATTAGGGGCGTAATAGGAGCAGATGTGCTATGGCTGGGCAGCAGCTAAAGTGGTGGTGGGTAAAGTGTAGCGAGCAGTAGTATAGCATGCATAGCGTGGAGAAGAGCAGCGAGGTCTCTCGTTCGACTACAATTACCAGTCCACATGAATTGTCCGAAACATGGGAAGCTTTGTGGACGGCTGTTTCACCGTGATCACATCGCGTCAACCTTGTTTCCTCAAGTAACGCATACCATTATGAAGACATGACCACAGCCACCCAGTTGCAGCCACCGAGGCCTCAGGATATACGGCGAGCAAGCAAAGATCCAGCCCATCTACCGCTGCACAGACGGTTGTTATTCCCATATCATGGTCTAGACGCATCTCTTCCAAAGCTCGTAGCAGGGAATGGGGAGGATATTGCAAGGATCAATGAGAGGTAAGCCGGCACACTTCCACTAGCAGGGGATACAAGCTCACTGCCAGGCTGTATCACCTCATCGCACTCGCTTTACGTGCATACGTCTTGTCTTGGTACTCCCGCATATCACCTCGAGACCGAGCGCTCGTCCCCTCTATCAACAACACGATCCTCACGCCCCTTCTACAACCAATCCTGACATCACTCTACGATGAATCTAGCACGATACTCGACCTCGTCCTACTGGATCTACCAACGGTCATCGAGCTACACATCAAGACTTATCGAGAAGCCGTACATAATACCAAACTCGGCTATGGACCACTAGGAGACGCCTATCATGCTCGACTCCCGCTTCAGTCGGTGGTAAAGGAGGGAGACAAGTGGGAACTGAGTTCGCTATACTATACTTCCTTGGCGGACGGGGTACTCAAGAATGGATTATCAGTAGACGAATACGGGTCTACAGTGGAGAGATTGATGGCGAGAGAACTGCTTGGAAGGATGGTGCTGGGTGGAGTGGGGAAGAGATTGAGTGAGGATTGCTTCTGGTATAGCCTTCTTTTGAAGCTGCTGGGAGAGCCGAGGAACGAAGATACCGAAAAGGAGGATCCACAGCCAGCAGGGACGCCAAAGCCGAGCATATCGGAAACGGTTTCTAGGTGGATAATTAGAATATGGTCTTTGGTGACGATGATATGGACCGCCGTCATCGCCATGACTGCTTTCTACTCCGCCGCTCCGGCTCCACAGCAGCGACACGGTAGCTGTCTGAAGCCTTGGCTATCACTCATCGAGTCTCTCGTCGGGCACGATGAAAACCGCAGCGGGAGACCTATTCTGGCAAGACTTCTCTTGGGAACGGTTGATTGTTTCGCCCTTCTCTCTTCGCCTATCATTGATCGGTAAGACAACTCATCGCACTCTATGGATTGATGCTGATATCAACAGGACTCTACCTCACTTCATCCAAACCAGGCTCCTTACACCCCAGACCTCACTAAAAGTGATCGACCTACTCGAACGGATTCTCTTCCCCTTGGACGGCTATCCCGCTCCAACACCTCCAGATCCGACACCAGAAGAAGTGATTGACATGCGCGAGAAGCTAGAAAAGAGGATAGATGAGATGGTACCAGGTAAGTCTGCTCCCGTTTGATGGATTGAAGCTGATCCCCAGGTTTACTCGTACCTACCCTGCTTCCAGGCGGAGCGGCATCATTGTTGAATTGTTTGTCATCGACGGAGTGTAATACTCATCTCGTTGCTATGGTACTGGATACTGTTGTGGCTGCTGCCATACCGGATTTGATCATTGATAATAGGTAGGTAAATTGTACACCACATGTAACTTGTCGGCGACCCACACGCCGTCAGCGGAGATAAGACGACCGAAATCTTGCGAGCGAAGTCCGGAAATTGGCTCAAGCTGAATGGTACTATGCAAGCGAAGCGCATCGCAGACTGCCATGTCACTCATGCCCAAGTGGCTTCAATGCAGCCAGACCGGTTGTCATCCCTTCAGCGATAAATACATATCGATATAGACCATCGGCTTCGCTGTCTACAATCCGACCCTCATATACATCGCTGTCTGATTCGCATGGATAACCAGTTCACACCACATGGCCCATCCCAAATCATCCGACTCAAGTCCCTCCCAGTCTTCTCATCTTCTCGAGAAACTCTCTAGAATACACTGATACCCCAGACTCAGCCGCCCAGCTCTGGAGTCGCCACAACTCCCCGCCTGTGCTTGGACCCAGCTGTTGAACTGAACGTTCCGTCAGTGAGCAGAACTCGGCGCCATCGCCAGGCGTCGCGCCATGAGCACTGACTTCGGTGATACGTGAAGACGTCTGATCATCCCGTGACCTTAATGCAGGAGCGGGGCTCGGATCTTGACGATAGTAGCGTCTATCGTATTGGCGATTGTGGGAGGCCGGTTTGGACGTCTTCATGCTATATGGACGCGACTGCGGAGTGGGCTGTTGTCGAGAGGACTGTTGTCGAGAGGACTGTCGTCGAGCGGACTGTCGTGGAGTGGACTGCTCTTGGCTTGGCTGCCTCTCGTAGTAGCCCCGGGTATAGCTCGAATCGTCTGGTCTATACTGTCGGTGGTAGGGCTCATGGTCGACTACATAGGACTGCATCGCTACGAGTCGGAGATCCGACATATTGGAGGTCGGGGGGGTTTGTCGAGACATCACAGTAAGTCAGTGGAATACTTCTCTCAGAGTGATGTGGCGAAGACTAGTACGAACTCGTTGATACTGCGTTTCCCGGTCAGTGTCCTTCTTACTTCTTATATACCTTCCATCCTGGGTTTGTCCTTTCATGGGGGGTCAAGTCTGACGTAGCATCTGATGAAAGGAGGAGTCGACCTTCAAGCTCGCTCGCTCCCTTTGTAGCTCCACATCGCATAGGCTTCGTGGGCTCCCTGGCCCTGCGAGAATGTCCGAATCACGCCGAATGAGCACGCTCACTTCATATTGCCAGTTGGCCCGAGGCTCTGCATACAGCCACGAGCCTAAGCTTCTGCTTACGGTGAAGCAGGTTGTCGACCAGCTTAAAGCATATCGGGGCGTCTCGTTTATCACCGTTCGATGATCCATCTCAGCTGGTTGACCGATCTTGGCTTCAAGGGTAGAGCTTATCAAGTGTCTCCGGCCATTCGATCCTCGAAAAAAAGCTGGACAAAGCTGGCGCATACTCATTTCATCAGGTAGCTAGTCGGAAAGGCAAGAGATGACTGCACTCCATTCAAAGGCCCAGTCTACCGGAATCTGCAGGAGCTAACTACCACTTGTCGGTCAAACCGTTCAGCGTCGACTACTGGTTGATGGCTCCGAGTATTTCCTAGTACTACTTTTGCCGTCTACGCTTGACGCGCCCGCCCATTCCCCAACTCGATCCCCGCACGTGCTACCGCCCATCTTCTCCAAAGCTGATTTGGTGAGGCCATGTGATCGACAGCCCCAAGGTGTTTCACTTCTCGAGGACGCTTTGCTCGGAGAACGATGGGGTCGACCACGACTTGATGCTTTGACAGTCGAAGGTGGTCTGCTGGGAGAACGATCAGAACGATGACTCTTCGTAGGGGCAGGAGGAAGGAGAAGTAGTGGTCGCGCTCGTCGAGAAGGAGTGGCGGTATAGCTGGATGCTAACGACCTCGGAGGGGAACTCTCAGATGGCGTTCGGGCCTTGGTGGCTGGATGTCTCTTGACTTCCCACGTCTCGATCACCCTCTTGACCAAGACTGCACCCTCCGGTATTCGCGAGGCGTTAACGGAGTTGACGTAGCTGTCATGATGAGGTGGCGATTGCGGTCGAGGGCGTACTGTTGGTCGAGTGCTGGAGGTGTGGGTACCGCCAGTCTGGTGAGAGCGGACCGAGCGCTGGTAGTCAGATTGAGAGTATTCTGTCATCTTGGCAAGTGTGAGTGGCGTGATGCGAGATGCGTTGGACTGATCTCTCCAAGTGTCTCTTATATCCCTTTGCCGGTGGCGTTTCCTTTCTTGCAAGTGGGGTAGACTCATGGGAATGTGGGAAAAGTCGCCCCCGCTCTTTGATCTTCCATTGAGACTCCAACTGGAGGTGATAGGCTTTTGGGGGTGACATCAGGATTGTTTGCCGCCGGAACCTAGTCCTCTTTAGCGCTATGGTGAGTGGGGCATGTAGTCTGCTCATCGTCATCGAGGAAGCATGACTGGGCGCCGACCCTAATCGGCTAGCCCAGATGCTGTTTCTTACCCCATATCATGACGAGAATCTCCCCGAAAGGATGTCACCAACGCGCCAGCAGGATGCCTCCGAGAGGAGTGCTCGCCGGCGAGGACCCACTTTTGCGATGATACGAGCTGCTCAATCAATCAGCATTGAGACACGCCGATCTCGGGTCCGACTGGGGGCTCGGTCTGGCTGGGCGCTCCGAACGGCTTTCAAAACATAGCCTAAGGTGGGTGAAACGGGCCCAACATTGATGCGTAGGTCTGACAGGCAAATCTATATTCTGAAGCTGTCCCGCTGCTGGCTGGCGCACGCTGTACTGTCAATAGGAAGCAGTAGGAATCAGCAACAGTCATGAAGACCTTTGGCAAGCGATTCCTCACAAGACTGGTGTATGCATGTCAGGATATCCCCCTCTCGACGCCCTCAGTTCCGTCTGCTCCGGTCCCGCTCCGGTCCCGATGAGGCTGATGAGGCTGCCTCTTCGGGAGACTGTAGTAATTCCTGACATGACTGACTCGGCTCCCCAACTACTCTTTGTTGATGGACGAGAATCTCTGGTGGGAGCCGCTCTGAGCAGCAAGCGAGTCATTGGTGCTTCAAGTGAACGGAGCGATCACTTGGGAGCGGCGGAAAGCGTCGAACTTGCTTCGCGTATGTCTGGGACCAGTGAGCACGCCCGGTCACTCCCGTGAAAGCTGTGTGCCCCATCGCCTTCTGACGATTTCGGATCTTCTGTAGGGACTACATACCTATTGTGACCGGGGCGGTAGTTCGCATACGTGGTTTGATGTGTAGTAGCTGTTGAGTGGCGATGTCCGTGGCCGGTCTTGGACGATCCGTGCTTTGGTTTCTTTTTGCTTGGAGTCTCTTTTCAGCAAGAATCTCTATCCTTTCCTGAATCCTGTTACTTTGCCACCCTAATGACGCAAGCTGACCAACCTAGCAGACCTTGAGGTCTTGAGTCAAGTCCGGACCGTCCGCATGCCGCAAGTTTACAGGATGTCCGAAGCGAGCTACTATGCATTTCAGCAACCATGCCATAAGCAAGGCCTTGTCGACTTGTTCTGAGCAGAGGTGCCCTCACTTAGTGGGGCATGATCATCACCGCGGCTGCCTTGGTCCGGGGTGGGCGGCGGTACTCATTCACCACTTAGGACCCTGGGAATACGCTGCCCGGGAGGCTTGGCTGAGGCGTTCTAGTGGATCGAGGTGTTGATATCGTACAGAACAACCGATGATATGCATAATCAACTTCTCGATACCAAGAACCGAAACACGAACGATGTTCTCGCCCATCGCGTCACATCCTACAAACACCACGACAACTAACTCCACATTGTCTTGGCTCCCCAGCAACAGCTGGTCCGAATCGTGGCAGTACAGTTCTCACCTTCTTCGCCTTTTGTCGCGATCCTCCTGCACTGCGCGAGCGACAATTTTCTCCATTTGTGTTGAGGTTACTGAATAAGCCGTGCTGCCCGAAGTCGTCGAGCCCAAAGGCTGTCCTGATCGTGGTGGCGGTGGGCGCCTCTCGGTCGCGGGCCGGTATCGATCTCCCCGATTATCACTGACTTGCGAAATGGATTGATTAGGTGCGACACTCCCAAGATCGTCTTCTTCACCTTCTTCGTAATTCACTGATCTCGATTTGACGCTCGAGGAAGGATGCACGCTGCGGTGACGGCGACGGCGAGGAGGATGTATCGTTGAGACCCCAGACGGGGCTAGGGTTTCCGTGTCGCACGCCTCTCGCTCCTCGGTAGCGGGGTGACGGGGCGTCCTCTCTGGGTCGCGCACCTCTCTGGGCGGCTCTTCCTTCGGGGGATGTGCAGCGTCCCAAAGGTCTTTGGCCGCGGGGTTCCAGAAATAGTCCCTCGGAGCGTTCCCATCAAAAGCTCCGCGCATCTGAAGCGCGGTAGCCCCTCCGTCTGATTGATAGCCGTCCGACTCATCCCTGTTTGCAGAGGTGGGTCGATGAGTGGAGGCATGTTTGCTGCGGCCTCGGGATCGGGACGCCGAGGAACGGGGAGGTGTGTCGTACAAGACAAGCTCGCGATGCTTGTTAGAGGTACCGCTGAACGTGCTAGCACGCGAAGGGGCTCTGGAGGATTTCTCGGAGGATGAGAATATTGACCCAAATCGGGTCATGGTAAGCAAGGTAGGAAAGTAAGTAGAACGGAACCGCTGGTTGAGATCTGGCAAAGGGGAGTGATGGGGGAGATCGCACATCTGACCGACCCTATATATCAGTACAGTATGACTGAAAGGAGGAGCGTTATAGAGCTGATGTGGTCTTATGCACCTTTCACGATGTTGAATGTGGCTAAAGGGCGAGAAGCAACCCAACTCCACGCCTTCCATTCAGCTTGGCTCCTGCGATCGAGGCGCAGTCGAGGCTATAGGCCCTCTACAGCCTCTGCTCCTTTCTCAGCCTCGGGTAGACTCGGAACCGACTTCAAGGAGCCTGTTAGAATGGCGTTTTAGGTCCTGCCGCTCCATTGTTTCATTTCAGGGCGTCCTTGCTTCCACTCATCGCTCCACCTCAATGGATGGTCTGACGAAACTCGGACGACGTTGACCCTTTGTCCCGGTGGAGGTGTCCCGGTGGAGGAGGTCTCCGTGTAAGGAGGTTAGTGTACGAGTCTCGGCCCTTGGTGCCGATTCATCAACTCAAAAGATATACAGGCGAAACCCTAATCAGCCCAATGTCAATGGAGGTGTCCAAATATGCTTTGGCCATTCCATTCATCTAGCTCCTCTTGAAGTATATGCGACCAATCAGGGAGTTCGCTCAAGACGGTCATTTCCGCATCGGGACAAGGCGTCTTCCGCATCATCTCTGACCCTTCCTTAGTAAGTGTCAGTGATCGAGTGGTCTTGGAGGTTTAGCTTCGCCCGCCTTTGGCACCGGCCCGGGCCTAGACTCCATGACGATCGTCCGGCAAGGCCTCGGGTGTAGCAAGTGGTTTGCGGCGGCGCAGGTATGCGTTGTTCGGGCATCGTCCGGCACCAAGCTTAGCCGTAGCATACGATACATGTACAACTATTTGGTATAAGTGATGTGCCCGACATGAGAACGTGACACTCACGCAGTAGTCTAAAAGTCGTTCCATTCGTCATCGTTCCAACCGTCATTCTTCTTGGCTGCTGGGGCTTTGCCTTGAGCCGCAGGGGTAGGAGCTGAAGCAGTGGCAGATGACGGCCCCTGCTTTCCAGCTGGATGATCATCCCAGGATTCAAAGAAATCATCATCCTGCCCTCCTGATCCTCCGCCATTGCCTCCCTCTTGCCTATCCACCTGTCCATATCCTTCGTATCCAGGTCGATGTGTTGGTCCAAGACCCATCTTTTGCATGTGTTCATCGAGATCCAGTCCTCTTGATTTGGCAGCGCCGTTGAGACCCTCCAGACCCTCTCCCGCTCGTTGACTGAGCCAGGTAGAAGCTTCCTTGGCATTCATACCGATTCCAGCGAGGTAATTGCGCCATTCATCGTTCCCCCCCTGTCCAGCTGCAATCTCTTGTGCTCGAGACATACCGGGCTTGACAACTGTTTCTTGAATCTCCTTCGTGGCGGACGAGACAGCGGACGAAAATAGACCCCATCCCTTTGATAGAGCACCAAGGGGATTACTTTGAAGTTCCTGGAGCGTAGGAGCCGATTGAGAGGATAGGTTGAAGCTTGGATGACTTGATGATCCGGAAGATGGTTCTGGAGCGGAGCCGAATCCGGCGTATTTACCACCTTGTGACGGAGGTAAGTCTGCTGACCGATTTGCATTGGCGTTTCCCATTCGTTCGAAGAATGCTTCGTTCCCACTACCACCACCAACTGGCGACTGCGATGGTGCCTCGTTGTATGACGGACTACCGGTGCGTGATGGGTTCAATGATGATGAAGAGATTGCACCGCCTGCTCGAGATTTACGGGTAGCCTGAGACGAAGATGGCCGGGCAATTTCGGATGCGGGCGGAGGGGCGGATGGAGACCAGTCTAGTGGCGGGTTGGCGCAAGCTGCAGCGAGCTTCTGGATCAGCTTCTGACATATGCGACCTAGTCAAGCTAACCTTTTCGCGATACTGCGTTGCGGCCCAGCAGTTGTATTTCTCCTGCATATCCATCCCTTTCCTGTACCCGCCCTCTGGACCGTAACTTTCCATGAAGGTCTTGAACGCCTCATTCCCACCAAGCTCCATATATCAGCTTGAGCGCCGTGCGACAAGGGGCGTAGCTTACCTTCATCTTCTTGAGTTGATCCTCATTCCACTTGTCCATGGTGATGGAACGGACGAACGAGATATGGACACCGAAGCCTGTAGGTCAGCCTTCTGCGAGGGAGTTCTTGAGGGTGGCTATGCGTACCTCTGTGTACACCAGAACACTCCAGACAGATGAACGTGCCGTAGCTGACACTGGCCCATTGAGGAGACGGTGCGTTACAGTCGACACACACTGTAAACATGAGCTCAGAGCGGTCACGAGATTCCTGGAGCTCACACTTATTGACGCCAGTGTTCATGATAGCCAGTAGCTCCTTCTTCTGATATACCTCTGACATCTTGTGGTACAGGAGTGAGGAGGATAGGAGGTGCTCTGTCTACCTTGTCAACTCGACGCGTTCTAGGCCAAGAGAGATGTAGTCCGTGCCTGGTGATGTTGAACTGCCACACTCGTACTAATCCGGCTATTTCCGATGCACTCCCCTCTTACTCCATCTTGCCTTCCTTTCTTCATAACAACACATTACTACATATACAACATGGAAGACGATAGAGAAATGAGAGTAGACGAAGCGATGATAGCAGAGGGGAATGGAGACAGAGAGAGACGTGAGTTTTGGAAACCATCTGGCGGAGCAGGAGGAAGAGGAGGTGGAGGAGGAGGTTAGCGGCGGATGATGGTCTGAACTGGCAAAATGGAATTCTGGACTGATGGGGATAATAGACTCTAGAAGAGACGACAGAGATCGGGACAGGGATAGGAGTCGCTCGCGAGATAGGCGAAGGGACGATGATAGGGACAGAAGGGTGAGTACTTTCTTCTTGAAATGAGGACCTGGATGATCGCGGACCGGTACGGTCACCACTTCTCGTGACATCCGGTCTTTCACGTCCCACATCTTCTATCAAAGCTCTCCTAGCAGCATAGCTTACAATAACAGCCATCTCGTCGATCTCATTCCCGATCAAGGTCTCCCAGAAGAGACAGACATCGACACCGTTCATACTCCCGATCCAGGTCTCGCTCAAGGGACAGGTCACACAGAGACCGAAGAGCCAAGTTCTCTCCACCACCTTTACACGCTCACCGAAGGATGGGACACCATCGAGAACGCGAAGGAGGTGAGAAGTCGATGGGAGGACCCATGAACGCTCCTGCCGAAGAGGCCGAGGCACACGCCAAGGTCAGCAAGAGGGAAAACAGGCTTTACGTTGGAAACCTGCCATATGACTGCAACTACAAGGACTTGGAAAAGTTCATGAGCGGAGGTGGGTTTGGATTGGATCTCATCAGAGTCGAGGCCTGGGGCAGGTCATATGCTGGCTTCATCCATTCGCCGGACGGGTCTACTTCGGATATTCCTTTGTTGGGATCGAAAGGATGAGTGAGGAGTAGACTTTCGGATGGAGCCATCTAGACCCGCTTCTTCGGCTCTGATGGGTGTATTGCAAAGGAACAGGGTTAACGGATTGGCTAGGTGGACAGGTTATTTTCTCGGAAGTTCTCGTCACTCCCGCCGGACAATCTAAAGGTTGCGGGTAAGTTTCTCCCGCCGTCTCCTGGCCGTTCAACTGACATGGCAGAATTGTCGAATTTGCTACTGCCGAAGATGCCAAGAGGGCTAAAGAGGAACTTGCCGACAAGCAGCTCCTAGGCCGACCAGTGTTCATCCGAGAGGTCAGCCTCATCTCTTCGTGTTTTGGAGGCCGCGACTGACGGATAGGACCGAGAAGAGACTGCTCGATTTGGTGCCCCCCCTATTCCCGGCAAGATCGGTATGGCCACTGGTGAAGCACGAAACTTCCTTGGTCAGAATGGCCAGGCTCCACCAAACAGGAACTTGTTCATTGGCAACGTGAGTGACGCGTCTTGACTATAGTGACTTTTTCTGATTACAGCTACCGCTACAAGCCTCATGGCAGGATTTGAAGGATCTCATGCGACAAGCTGGAGAAGTTATCAGGACCGATGTCGCTATGCATCCTGACGGTACCCCCAAGGGTAACGGGACCGTGGTCTTCATCAATCCTCAAGATGCTCTCGCTGCTATTGGTAAGTCACACAAACATATTTAGCGATTTTGCTGACCAAGCAGAGATGTTCAATGGCTTTGACTGGTTCGGCAACATTCTCGAAGTCCGAGAGGTGAGCTTCATGTGCTGCCAACGCGAGCATTTGCTGATCTTGAAGGACCGATTCGCCGGCATGGGTGGCTTCCGAGGGGGACGAGGAGGTATGCGAGGCGGCTTCGGTATGGCTGGCGGTATGGGCCGAGGAGGCTTTGTTCCAGGCTTCCGAGGCGGCTTCCAAGGCGGTATGCGAGGTGGCTTCCAGCCTGGATTCCGAGGTGGCTTCCGAGGTCGAGGTGGCTTTGGCGCACCTGGTGGATTCCAAGGTGGTGGTGGACACATGGCTGGTGGACGAAACTTCAGTAACGACCTGTATGCCGATTACAATGGTCCTGAAGGAGGTGCAGGAGGTGTCGGAGGTGTCGGCGCACCCACCGAGCCATCTGGATTACGTGCCGAGCCCGCCGAGCCCAACCAGCAGATCCTTGTCCGAAATGTATGTCAGCTTCTGCCCTCACAACTGACTGAGCTGACGAACAGCTTCCCTGGTCCACATCCAACGAGGACTTGGTAGAACTCTTCGAGACTGTCGGTACCGTCTCAGTAGCCGAGATCTTGTACGATGGAACCCGATCCAAGGGTGAAGGTATTGTTCAATTCGGCGAGACTGCCGAAGCTCAGGTTGCTGGAGAAAAGTTCACTGGATACATGTACGGTGGACGACCTCTTGGTATGCTGGCTTGTCTCCTTTCGGAATTCAATAGCTGACAACGATAGATGTTCAGTTCAACCCCCGATGGCATGATTTCTCGACTGCTGCTGTCAAGGGCACCCAGGCTGCTTAAAAGTGTAAATATGCCCTGCTTCTAGTCTAGTATATGTAGTCTAGACCAAGGTTGATATAGCTTGATACATACATACCTTCCGAATGCAATTGTCAACAGAGCACGCACCTGATAGTTGTCTAGAATGACCTCCACTTTTCTCGAAATCTTTGATAGCCGCCTGCTCCGCCTCTTTGGCTGTCACTCAACTCACCTCTATCAATCAGGCAATCAGAAGCTAGTCTATACATACAATATGCCTCCTCCTCCTCAGACAACAGCAGGTGGATCCACCTTTGACAAGAGTAAGTGCAGCCTTGCAACCGACACTCGGACATACCGTCAGTAGTGACAGGAGCTGACTTCGCCCAGTGAAGATGGGAGCTATGATGGGAAGTAAGTCACACCTAGGCCAGATCCATCGCAAGCGGTCGACTGATGGTTACCAGCCGGTGTCGGATTGACGATCGGATTCATCTTTGGTGGATTCTCAGTTCTCAGGTCCGTACATCATCCAACCGTACATATGGAGCTGACGGATAGTGGTGGACCCGGACCTAGGGGTGCCATGGCCACAATGTCTCAATACATGCTTTCTTCAGCAGCTACTTTCGGTTTCTTCATGTCTATCGGATCCGTGAGTCCATAACCCCATGGTTTCTGGAAGGCTGCTGAACGAATTAGGTCATTAGGACAGATTCGCCATACGCATTACCGGCTGAAAGAATGAGGATGATACAAGCCAATTCACCAATTGCTGGGCTTTGGAGGAAGCAGGTTGAGGTTGAAGTTAGACCAGGGAGGTTTTAGGGATTAGGCGAAATGAAAGTAAAAGGCAGTACACCTCTCCTTGATTTGTGGAATTGCACAGTTGGCGGTTAGGGATGCTCACCGCTGGACTGAGGAGAAGATAATGTATCAAAGAAGACTGATACATGAAAATGGAAGGCACCGAACGATCTACTATGCTATATACAGCTCATTATGCTGAATTTTATTCCCCTCTCCCACACCTCAAATTCCAATTACCACACTCAAGCTCTCGATGGACTAGACCGGATACTGACCCCAGTACTGGTTCCTACCGAAACTTCCGACC
>Ga0308160_10005915_pt1 | contig 12627 bp, 13 predicted proteins | sample PhyFR1_FD_201036 | JGI IMG/M metagenome (GOLD analysis project Ga0308160, IMG submission 201036) | Phyllosphere microbial communities from UC Gill Tract Community Farm, Albany, California, United States - DLSLF.R1 | ecosystem: Host-associated > Plants > Phyllosphere > Unclassified | place: USA... | reverse complement strand
AAATGTTGAGATAAAGACGTTCACCATTTCTACTGGAGGGAAGACGTCCTCGGACCCCTCTGTGAGACAGATTTCAATCAATCGCTTGCATAGCCAGTGTTGCAAAGAAAAGTGACACCTACTATCTGCTTCTTCATTCCATATCCGTTTGCAATCCTGATCTTGATTCAGGTCTGTCCAGCATCTCTTGACCGCCTCGACATCGCCATGCGATCCAAATCCCATCACGGCTATCTTGTACGCTTCAAGGTCTTTCGCGATTCCTTCAGCTTGCATCTTGTCCCATGTAGCCCTAAGATTATCGTGCATGTGGTTACCCTCATTTCTGTGCGATGGACCAGGCAGGTCCCGCGCCATAGCGGCGTTATAGCGACCGCTATACACGCTGAGAAGGGTGTGATAGATCGGTAAAGGCGTTGGACGAGGAAAGCAGGAGAACACCTCAGCCAGAGCTTTCTGAGATTCCAGCACGTGGCTCCCGAAGGATAAGGTCCTCAGCAGAACCTCCAAGAAAGTGCAGAGCGTCGTCATGCTTTCCTCGTTATCCTCTGGGCGCCGTCTTTCGAGATCACCTTTAGTAAGGTGCCAGAGGTTTGTGACGGTCTCATACTGGCCTCTATGCGCGGCGTTGCGAACGAGGCTCCGAAGTACCGGTGGTGATTGCGTCAGAGCTTCCGTGACCAGACGAACTCGATATTCCTCTGGTACGGTTGATCCGGAACTCTGCTCCTCAGGCGCTGCGGTAGACGGTTCTCCGATGAGACCCCTCAAATGAGATCTTGCGGTATCCCATATGGGACTTCGTCTTGGGTACGTATCGCGTGCCAGTTGCAACACACCGAGGTCGACGGTCTCTGGTGGCAGAACAGATCGCAGAGGCTTATTGCCACCGAAATTTACCGACAACTCGGTCCAGAGTGCCAGCAGCTCTGACAAGCGTAGGCGTGACCTGTCCCGTAAAGCACTAACCTGCATTTGCCGAGTCTTGCTATAGACTGGCAAGCGAGCCTCGTGTGCTTCTCCACGGACGATCGATAGCTGATTGCCGGCGTCCGCAAATACTTTCTCCACCGACTGAAGAATCCCCTCAGCTAAAGATGTGGCCTCGCTCGGATCTGCCGTCAGCACGCGAAGTGCTTGAGTGACCATCCGCTTCAAGTACTCATCATACGCGGACTGGCAGAGCCTGACGTGGTTGAGCTTCTCCAAAGCTAGATCAGGAGCGGATCCGCTCGATACTGTTTCTTCAGGAGCTGATTCAGCAGGCTCTTGCTTCGTCGTGGCAGGACGCAATCCCCGTGCAGCTCGGCTTAGACCTCTCTGTGACTTGTTCGCCAAGAAGGAATAGCTGTAGCACCAACGCGTGACCGATTCCCATTCACTGCTGTTCTTTAGCAACTGCTCGTTCGGCATCCGTTGAATGTATTTGCCCAACGACGCCGCAATATGCGGTACGTAGGGTCCAAACTGCTCGTTGATCTGCTCGTGTCGGTGCAAAAGCTCCTTCTTGTATGCATGATACTGGCGATGTCCCAGTGTTCGCTCATTACGCTTGCTCTTGCTAGCCTTGGTTTTGAAAGCGAAGTCGGGCTTGACCACAGCAGGATCTGCCGTATCCGATGCTGGGTCGACTGAACCTTCCTCTTCCTGAGGTTCCAGCGTATGATCTCGGCTTGTGATCCCTTGACCAGCCTTGTCCAATCCTAGGTCTTCCATTATGACCGCCTGGTCGAAACGCATCACAACTCTTGCTAACGATCCGACCAACTCATCTGCCTCAGCTTCGGACAGACCGATGACTCGAACCGGGTTGCTGAGAAGTTTGGATGTGGCATCAGGTATGCGAGATCTTTTGATGGAAGGAAACAAGATCTCGTGGATTCTGGTCCGCTCCTTCTCACATGGGGCTTGTTGCAGAGTGGACGGCGAAGCCGGAGCATTTAGGTTCACGCAAGATGTTTGTAGACTTCTATGTGCCGGCAAAAGCGAACTGTTCTTAAACGGGCAGAATGAAACTTTACTGCTTTGGATGACCTAGAGATTATGTCATTCAGCTTCGATTTTCGTCACACAAAGTATGTCAAGACCCCTGACATACTGGCAGTGCTGGACGAGAGAAAATCCCGTATGCCGTCGTCTGCTGAGCACGCCTAGCCAACAGGCGTGACACGCATTGTCGGCGCATGTAAGTCGTGATTTAGCCTATATCGCTTGATCCGGCGTATACTTCTTCGACTCCAAAGGAAAGCAAGTGTCTGGAAGCGTACAAGTTTGTAATTACAGTTGTTGAATGATCTCGAAGGGTTCCATTCGCAAGGTTTAGTTGGAGACATGCAGAAAAATAAATGTTAGTCAACCTGACAAAATAGAATCGTGGCCCGGTAAGCCGGTAATCGTTGCCTACGGACAGCCAAAAACAACACCTTCAACTTGCTACCCCCTCAGATCGATAGATCACTTTGCATCGCCGATTCGACGAAATTCAACTGGTCCTTATCATGGTCAACGTCACTGTCAAAGTAGCTGGAAAGAGCTCCGCTCAAATCGAGTTCCCCTCGAAGAATGTGGAGCAAGTTACCGTATTAGAGCTCAAGAATGCCATCCACAAAAAGTTCCCCCAGGTATGCTGGTCTGGGCCTGCTTCTAATCTAGTGTAGACTGAGCTCATCATTATTTGAACAGCTAACGGAAGTCAGGCAGCGTCTCTCGATTCCAGTCGAAGGAGACGCAAAAGCAAAGCCGACCGTGTTGGTGGAGGATATCCATTCCCTTGCCAGCTATGGAATCAAGGCGGCCGGTAGCGAGATCAAGTGCAAGGATCTCGGCCCCCAAATTGCATGGAGGACCGTGTTCCTGGCTGAATACGTGAGAACTTTTTGAGATCCCCCCACGCAAATGAGATGTTTGCCTCGGTTCTGAACATGTTCTTGCCGAATGACAGTTTGGGCCCATCGTAATCCAGCCTCTCATCTACGTCTTGTCGACGAAAGGACATACCCTCTACGGAGCCCTGAACAAAGCCGGTCTCTCGTTTATCGATGCTACTACCGCTTATGAGTCATCTACGTTGCAAAAGTGAGCCGTTTCCTATTGAATCTGGGACAACAGCTGATGGAATCCCCTGCAATAGAACCGTTCTTGCTTTGACGGTGCTGCATTACGTCAAGAGAGAATTCGAAACCATCTTCGTGCACAAGTTCTCCCACGCGACTATGCCCTTCAGAAACATCTTCAAAAAGTGGGTCGCCTCTGTTCACCTATCATTCTTGTCACCACACACTCACATTACTCTGCCCTCCAGCTGTTCCCACTACTGGTTGCTTTGCGGCGTCATGACGGCTGCATCATTCTTCCGACCCAAATTTGGAGCTGCCGCTTTGAGAGGAACCATCTTCGATAACCCCGCCTGGATCGGCTTCTGGTCCTTGCTCTGGGTCGTGAGTACTTTGCGAGAACGAAGGGAAAGCTATACCAGAGCGCTTACGCACTTTATCTCGCTTGGCCCTGCCTTCCCCTTCAGTATGCGGAGTTCTCCAATCTTATCACTCATCTCAACCTTCGATCAATTCGCACGCCTGCGGGTCAACCTCGAAAATTCCCCAAAGGTTACGGATTCGATAAGATCACCTGTGCCAACTACTGGTTCGAGTCTCTCAGTTGGGTTGCTCTGACCGCTATGACTTGTGATGGAAGCTGTGAGTAAACCCATTTTCGCTTCCAGCGCGCTCGACAATCTGATCGCTGCGTCTTCACCCAGTCGCTCTCTTTACTGCCGTTTCGATGGGCCAAATGCTCGAGTGGGCCTTGAAGAAGCATAAGGCTTACCGAAAGGAACATGGTAGCAAGTATCCCAAGAGGAACATTATGATCCCCTACATCTGGTAGATGTAAATGGTGAAAGGCAACTATACAGCGCATGGCTAGATTAAAAGGTCATGCAAAGTCGGGCAAAAAGACGACTCGCGCTTCCCAAACTCCTCTGTTGAACACGTTCAGTTTAGCGGAAACCTGTGCACGACCGGGTGGTTTACAGCTTACCGTAGTCCATTCATACCAATCACTCGCCTGTTCTCCTTGACCCACCTTCGGAGGTCCGAGACGGTGATTCGTCCGGTCCTCAAAATTCCTTGTTCAAGGAGATGACGACGCATGACCCCTGGCAAGAACGGCGACGCCTCATTCTCCTGTGGTGTCAGCCACTTTGCCGGGTGACCGTCGATCGGCACGAACACGGCGATGTTCGCGAATGAAGTCTCGGAAATAAGATCGTCGAGTGGAGATTCGCTTGAGGGGTTTCGCCAGTGGAGAATGGTATCGAAAGGCAAGGCAATGTCGGCTCTGCTTGCAGCTTGTTCTACCTCGCCCAGCCCGTCAGCTTCCTTTCGACCAGAAACGAGCGGTCGGGGAGCCTGCTTACTGGTTCGTGCGAGGGGTATCTCATAATTCTGGCGAGCTGTGGCTTTGACACTGTACAAAGCCTTGTCTGCATCGTCCGGACTGATTGTGAACGGATCTAACATGACGTCGTACACCGCGAGGTCCTGATCGTCCGGAGAGTATTTGAAAGGCGCTGATGTAAGACTCATTTCAGTGTGCAGCCTGGTGCCGGACGGAACGAGCATGTATTACTAACGGCTGGAACTTGGCAGAGGAATAGCTTGACACTGTATCGCTAACGTTAAAGACATCACGCATCGTAGCTAAACGCTTAACGAATGATTAGCTAACTCGGCATATCACGGATCGCCCAGTCGCTCACCCTATAATCGCCTACGTGTAATGCTGCCGAACATTTAGCGATCTCTTGACTGAGACGTTCCCGCAATGCCACAGGAAGTGACAGTTCATTCGAAACCTTTTCCCGTGGCAAAACATTCGCCGCTTCGCACATGCGGTCCAGATGCAATGCCAGGAGGGGAACGGATCCTGGTCCTGCCTGAAGATGAGTGTAACGCATGGTAGTGAAGAATGCGAATGATGGGTCTAGTAGGTATGGCAATGGCATACTTGGGACATCTTCTAAAACAATATACAACGTAAGAGGCTTGCTTCTGCTGCTCACATCAGAGAAAGTATGGCTAACTTTGTTGCATAGAGGATGATGTCGAGTCCAGATCCCTGATTTCCATGGTCCACCAGACCGGACGAGATGTTCGGACGCTAACTTGTCGGTTTTCTGGGTCGAGGTGATTCGATGTGGATATCTGCGTCGAGAATGAAGTCTGCCAGTCTATGCATTTGAACCGAAACCGAGATGTCGTCAATATGAGATACCTAGTAATTCACGCTGTTTATCTTACCGAAGTCCCATCTCAGACCCTTTGTCTCTACGTGGCTGGACTCGATCCCGATCGGAAGAATCCCACAAGTTGGCCCGTAAGTTTCGTGGTCGATACCGATGATATGCTCCCCCTGTAATCATCAAGGGTAAGCGCAAGATACTGCTATTCCGGCTTTCTTATTAAAAGGCAACATACTACGTCAAGAACCCAGGCAACACAATTTTCACTGATAACCCTGATGTCTTTCGTACCATTCCCTTTGGCGAAGTTCTGGTAGAGATCCTCTCCGCGACTGTTGCTGACCATCTCTTGCCCCATGAAAACTTTGAAATCGCTGCCTTGCCAGGCAGACGTGCTTGCTTCTCTGTCTCTGTGGTTGTCCATGCCGTTGCCTCTTCGGAGTTTCTGCAATAAAGCTAGCACATGTGTTGTCTGATCTAGTCGGCCCGAAAGCCCTCCTAGAATGATTATCGTTGCGGACGCCTCCTCTCCCCTTTCGTCGATTTCTTCGATGCACTTTTGTAAATCGGTTGTGTATTCGCTCTCATCCTTCTCCACAACCGTGCCCTGACAACGTTGCCATAAGCTCGCGCATGTAATGTGTTTGCGACGAGATCGCTCACCTTGGCCTCGTAGAATGCTCGAACGTCATCTCGCAGCGAGTCCAGATCTCCCTTGATCATGTCAGGCAGATATCTAGCGTGTAATGAAGCCGCAATCAGTGATCAACCCGGAATGGCATACTGATTAGCATGATGGCCGCTTACTGTTCCCTTTCTTGCGCATTAAGGATGTCAAAGAGCCGATTCGCTCCTCCATCGGCGCATATCCGGAAATCACAACTGGTCCAAAGCTTCTCGAAGATATCACGCCTCGTGATAGGCTGATTTAGGATGATCAGACTCTGCTTCGGGTGTTGAGATCTGTTCTCGGATGAGAGCAAGTCGGAGCTGTTCCATATCATTGGCCCAGCTGTATGACCTGCGACGTCTGCTTGGAGGGAGGACCACAACCAATCGCAACCCATCGCCTCCAGATGCTTCCTCACGCTTTGAGCAAGGGTTTGACTAGCCTCCTCTCGTATGAAGCGGCCAGGCCAGGTTGATGTCGCTTGCCCGTAAGACAGATCTTTGACTTTCTTGTATAGATACGCCACATCGTAGGGATTAAGCGGAATCTGAGTTCAGGCAGACGAGTCAACAGGGTGGTAGCTCGTTCAATTCATTTTTTCGTAGACTCACCATGTTAGGAACTGAATACTGGAAAGTAAAGCCCTTCTGCGTTGGCTGGACCATAGCAGTGTCCGCGCAGAAAATAATACCATCTTGTCGAGTTGGAATGTGCTGTCCAGCTTGATTATGCTCCTTGGAACGATCCCAGTAGAGGATGCTCGACCCGGCGAAATGCCTGTCAAGGACGAACTTCAGGAAGGTTTCCCTGATTCTACGGAGATTCCTAGACTCACCCCCCACAACGGATGGCTTTGAGGTTAGAAGTCAGTTCGAGATCCTCGTCGAACCAAGTTACCTCCACCTGGCTGAGGTCTGCTTTACGCTGATACCAGTCCTTGTCCTTGGCGCAAATGAAAAGGGGCACCGACAGCACCTTTGCCCATGTCAGAGACGTTGTATAGAACTACGAACGGATAGGTAAGCATTCGCCCGTTTCGTAGCGAGTGTAACACGTGGCACGTACATGCGGATGGGAAATGACAATTCCCCTGAGCGGGTTCTTCAATTCAGACAAGTCCTTTACCAAAGCTTGGGAGAGGAATGCGCAGCAATCCCACACAAAAGAACCCTGCGCGGTCTCGAGCAAAAACGCTAGACGGTCGAAAAGAAACCCGTTGAAGCCTTCATTTTCAGTCCTTATAGGTATCGGACTTACGTGTTTGACCTATTCCGAACGAGGGCACGGTTTTTATGAACGAGATTCGGTGATCTTGAACGTCCTTGACAAGCTCATTCTTATAGGCTGAATCTGCGAGCGTCTGTAAAGAGGACCATGACTGCCCGCTTGCTGGGACGAATTGCCTGAACGTGCCGAATAGTGTTTCGTCGGTTCCGCGAGTCTCAAACTACGTTTCGAAACCCAGACTTACCTATCATCTTCGCAAATTGGACAGTCATCCCTTGCAGTAGGGTATTGCGTCCCACACGCCGTGCAGATTGGTAGATCGGCGTCCGCCCTCCAAGCATCCGTCGATGATTGGTTCATGATTGTGGGAACCTGTTCACCGTCTGTAAAGTCTTGGTCCTGACATGAGGAACCAGCAGCCTTGAGGGCCTTGTAAAGCTCATCCTCTTGTCCTAGCTGATATGTCAGTGTCATCTTTTGCAGAAGCGTTTCACTATCTTTCTTCGATTGCTCAAGCTGTTGGTCAAGCATGGTAGTCAGTACCGAATTACCCAAGGAAATCATGGGATGGGCCCTACGAGCGAGATGATGTCGTCCAACAGGTGAGCTTTGCCTACTTCAGCCCCAGCAAACCCCTCGTTGGCGAGGGAGACAATATGCACATGAAGGTGATAATACGAAGGTTGATAATGGAGGAAAAGTCTGACCGCGCCTTTCTCCACGCCGTACTTTTCCGTCACGAGGGATTCGCCTGCTTTCTTGATCTTCCGCAGAAGAGGTAGATCGGTCGTTCGGAGATCTCGGATAGATTTGAGTCGTCGGTTATGTACGATGGCCGTCAAGTACTGTGCCGATGGACCTGTCAGTTGGCACCGGCAGAATACTGTCTTATTTGCTTAAGTCCACTCACCAGAGCACTCAAAGTTTTGCCGTCCCATTTCATGTCGGGCAGGATAACAAATCCCGTCTCGGGATCCTTATCCTCGAAGGCGATCTTGTCCACCTCTTTCTTATGCTCCAAAATGTTATAAACCCTGTGTCAATCGCTTCAGCCATATGAACCAGAAGAGCAAGGGGACATGAAGCAAGGAGTTCACCATTGTATCCGGCTGACAGGGAAGCTGTCGATGTACGGCTTGACGACGTTCTTGTATATTTCGGGAGTCTCGTTGACCATAAACCTCTTCTGAGCTGAGTACTGTGATGATTGCGCAAATAAGCACCAGCCCTTCGAGATATGCGCAAGGTGAATTGCCCTCCGCGACTTACTTTCTTGATGTGAGTCGAGGTACAAGGATGGATGACATTGACTTTCACATCAGCCGCTCGGGCAAGTCCGTACCATCCTTGAGCCCATTCATACTGTATTGTGACCGATAATTGGAATTCAGCGCAGCGACGAGGGGTCAATACTTTGGTTCACTCACGATGTCATTCTTCTCCAAAGTCTTGACCTGCTCCAGGGTGGAAATTAAGGGGGCTTGATCGCTAGACTCGTCCGGGATATCGAACGCGATCTTCTGCAGGTGAACGATGGCGGATTCCCCATCAATACTGCCGAGCAGGTAGATATACGGGCTGGTCGTTCCTGCCAAGTTTTCCGAGACTATCAGCCAGGGAAGTCGATTATACGAGAAATCGTGAGCTAGACTGACCTTGCGAAAGAACGCGCTCGAATGAGAATCGATCGAGCTTTAGAGCGAGCTCTGATCGAGACTGCTGTCTGATCAAACCCGAAGGCAGTACCTGCTTCAGGGCTTCCATATTTCTCGAGACGAGACACGATAGATATCACGAAGTCTCCTAACAGGTGATCGGATCCGCAGGTCCCGGAACAATCGAATGCAAACCATGCGGCCATACGGTACATATCGACTTTCAACTTGATGTCGTCAGACACACGAACGCCCTAACGGGGTTGCGATACCAGATGCTCGGGTCACGTGATCTTCGAACGGTGTTGGCCATAAGCCATTGTGCGCCGCAACTCGAGCAAGTCGTCATATGAAGAAAGCCGGAACAGCTTTCGCGGGACTTGAATGATGACCCGTTTGATTTCTATCCTTTGCTCACATTGCATCGAAATCGACGGCGACCTGATCAGAGTCTTACTCAAGCACTTCTGATATGAACTCGATCATGTCCCTGCAACTGCTTCGGCCAGCAAGGACCGCAGCGACACGGAGCTTGCGGTCCGGCCGGACGTATCACTCTGCCATTGGTGTGTTTTCTGCATCCCAGAGAAGCCCGGCAGCGGACCCATCCTCGCAAGTCACAAGGTCGAAAATCCTTTTTACATTGAATACAAGTAGAAGTAGCCCGATGCTAGGGTCAGTGCGACTTTACTCGACTCCACCACCAAAGCTCCCGCCCACACCATTGCACGAAGTGAGCTTCCATTGATATCTGTCTGCTTGTTTGCTTACTGACCCTCGCTCGGATTTCAGGAATCCACGGGGAAGAATCTTGCCCAGCCGGAATTACGAGAATCTCCCTGGACCATTCCCAATGCCTTGACGACGATGAGAATTCTAGCCTGTCCCGTGCTGGGGTACTTTGTCGTCAAAGGGGAATTCGAATGGGCTACAGGGCTTCTGATTGCATGCGGTTTCAGCGATTGGGTGAGCTTGAGATATTTTCGGATCTGTAATGAAGATTAAGCTGATTGTATGATCTTCTTCTTAGCTGGACGGATGGATCGCGAGACGTTTCAACATGCGCTCGGTCTTCGGAACAATCCTGGATCCTGCAGCCGATAAGACGTTGATGACCACCCTTGTGGTGACTCTCGCCATCAAAGGACTTCTCCCGGGTGAGTAATCGTCAAGCGACCCTTGGTACAAGGGTTATCAGCTCACTCCTCGAGCCTCCATAGTGCCCCTCGCCGTGATCATCATCGGACGAGATGTCCTTCTCTCCCTTTCTGCCTTCTACTACCGATACATCTCCCTTCCACCTCCCAAGACCTTTGCACGATACTGGGACTTTGGGATTCCAAGTGCAGAAGTTAAGCCTACTCAGATCAGCAAGTATAACACGGCGCTGCAATTACTTTTGATGGGCGTGACGACTGTCAGTCCCCTGTTGGCGATCGATATTGGGTTGGCTTTGCAGGGATTGCAGTGAGTACAAACCACGAGGTCTTCATTGGGATAAAGACGCTGAGCGGTATTTGGAATTGCTTTTCGAAGGTGGGTCGTAGCGGGAACCACCATCTGGAGTGGGTTGAGCTACGTCGGACGGAAGGGTGTCAATATCATCAAGAAATAAGGCTTGGCTGGGCATGTAGGGACTCGCGATGAGGTATACCAATAGCTATGGGCAGTGACGATTCGTGGAGGATCTTGACATATGGTCTCTATTTCATCGTTCACGCCGCTTGAGAAGGCTCATATGTCTAAGCTCTGACACGAGAATCTAATCCTCGAAGCCAGGTGCTTGTGTCAGGAAGGACGTTCCCAATCAGGATATGCTTGAACCATTCCATGATCAGAGGACAGCATTCGGAAGGCTTGATCCGGGGTGCTCCGCTACAGGCTACGCAACGAAACGACATGACTTACGGCCATACTCACCATTCTCCAGATCTCCAGATTGCATATGCGAAAAGTTCGAGGTTGTATCGGAGATCTCCGACAGCTTCCGTTCGTCATATGGTCCGCGAGAGATATCCTTTAGCAAGACTCCAAAGACTAGAAATAGAGTCCAAGAGCTCTCGAGAGCTCGACTACACAGCTACACAATAATGTAATCGATCAAGCGGACGGTAGTGATTCTTTCAACCTCCCTATCGAATCGCTAGTGCTCTCACAAATCCCAAAATCTTAGACATGACGTCCGCTTATCCGTCACAGGAACACCTCAATCGACTAGTGAAGGAACTGGTGGCCGTTGTCGATACCGCACAACTGAACGTCTCTAGACACATCATCTTCCTTCAGGGTGAACATGGTTTGAACCGACACGATACCGACCGAGAGCTTCCTTTCCGACAAGAATCCAATTTTCATTATCTGACGGGGAGTCTGATCGCATCATCCACCTTCGTGGTCGATATTCCTCTCATCGAGGGATCTGCGGGGACAGTTTCGAGGAAGCTCTTTATTCCTCAGGAGACCGCTGAGGCGAGTTTATGGTCGATTCCACCTCCGTCCCTGGACGTTGCCGCGAAGCAATGCGGATTCGAGAGAGAAAGCATGGGATATTCTGGAAATGACGACGAGTCTCACTTCAAAGGGATCCTTGAGAAGGCCGACAAGACGACACTTGTGCACGTTCTTTCCAACAAGCTCCTCGATCCCCTCTATCCTCACCCATCTTCATGGCTTACCGACCTGTGGGACTCGAAGAATGAATACGCTCCTTTCTTCACCAGCGAGTACTTACTCAAAGCTCTGCACCGAGCTCGATTGATCAAGACCCCCCAAGAGATCGAATACATCAGAGAGGCAAACAAAATTACTTCGGGAGCTCATGAGGTTGTCATGAGAGAGCTTGGACGATTCGCTCGTCGTCGGGATGTCAATGCCGTTGGAGTTGATGGCAAAGTGGCGGCGACCAAGCGGACTGGAAAGGAAGGGTTGACCGAGTGGGAGATTGAGAGCGAGGCTGATGCGGAAGCCGTATTTGTGGCTACCTGCAAGAGAGCAGGGTGAGTCGGATTGCTCTTTGTGAACAACATATATTAGGCCGTGCTAATCAAATTTGATTCGCATATAGTGCTGGACAAGCTTATCTACCTATCGTAGCCTCTGGTAGTCGAGCAAGCACATTGCATTACGTGTGAGCCCTAACCGCGAATGCTATTCTCACTGCTCGATACTGACCATGTCGTGGGATACTCAAAGTTGCAACGACCGCTTGTTCCCATCGACCACAAACGTCTCGCACACTCCCGCTTCTGGACAATTTTCTAGTAGCGCCGTCAATCACGATGCGGCCACCCCAGTAGACACAGCATCCCAGGTCGCCGTTGGTCGAGGGTGTTGCGGAGACATTCCTTCTGAATCTTTCGACGATCTGCACTCTGGGCCTTTCCTTCCTCAAGTCTTGCTCATCGACGCTGGATGTGAATATAAAGGTGGATACGCTTCTGATGTTACAAGGACCGTGCCAGTCGGAAATGGCGGGAAATTCACCGATGAAGGCAAGACCATCTATTCGATCGTGCTCAAGATGCAAAAGGTTAGTCGGCCAGACTCATCAGAGACGACATTTCTTGCTGATGTGCGTCAACCAACAAGGCGGCCGAGGCGCAATGCAAGGCGGGTGTACATTGGGACGACTTGCATTTGCTGTGCCACCGTACTTTGTGCGAGGAATTCTTGAAGCTGGGAATCTTCAAGGATGCTGGCGTCGATGAGATTGTCGCTGCGGGTCTGACTCAGGCTTTCTACCCCCATGGTCTTGGTCAGTGCCTAGTTCTTCATTGCGAATCGGCTCAAAGCTGATTATCATACTGCGCTTGCTAGGCCACTCGCTTGGCTTG
>Ga0308160_10005914_pt1 | contig 12628 bp, 13 predicted proteins | sample PhyFR1_FD_201036 | JGI IMG/M metagenome (GOLD analysis project Ga0308160, IMG submission 201036) | Phyllosphere microbial communities from UC Gill Tract Community Farm, Albany, California, United States - DLSLF.R1 | ecosystem: Host-associated > Plants > Phyllosphere > Unclassified | place: USA... | reverse complement strand
CTTGCCGTCAATGATCATCTGAGCGAATACAGCAGCGTGGGTAGCTGTACTAGCAGCTCCTCCAATCCACCACTTGGTAGCCCCGAGGTGAGGGGTATGAATGACGAACTCGTCGGTATCGTGGTCGAAAGTAGCGGTTGTCTCTAATCCAGCGACGTTGGAACCGTGGGCAAGTTCGGTCATGGCGAAACAACCAATTACACCGTTCATGCCGAGGACTCCTTGGTCCATCCAATAGCCTATATTGTTAACGTTGAATCTCATGGACTGGTTTTGGTGGACTCACTGAATTGATTGGGAGTGGCACCACTTCGTAGAGCACCGAGGAAGAGACCGTAGGCTACACCGAAACGGGTCGCGAAGGATGGATCAGCCATACCGATAAGCTATACAATCAGTTGCGCACAGACATTTTAAGAAAATTGACATACCTCCATCCGTAAGGTAAACACCTCTAATGACTCAGTCGTAACAAAGTATACCATAGATGCGAACTAGTTCATTAGCTTAAGACTTGCGAGAGAGTGGCAGCTTACCTTCTCCATGGTCCTTTCTCTCAACTCGTCCTTGGTCATATCGTGGATATCGGACAGCTTGAACGCTGGGTGTCGAGCGATCTTGGAGTCAGCTGGCGGGCTCGTCGACATGTACGAATCAGCTAACCTCGTGCATGAACTTCTCCTTGAGTGCTAATGCCTTTTCAGAGCCATGGAGGATGGCAGACATTTTTCGGATATGGAAAGGAGGGTCAACTCGTTCCTGGGATGGTCAGCTAGGAGCCTGGGCGGAGGCCTGGCAGTCATAGATGACTGGTAGCCATGAGAATACACATACCATAGCGAGCGTCTCCATCTGGATGGGTTAGCGATCGCCGATCTGCCTGTCGGGAGGTACTCACGGTATTAGGTTTAGGTCTTGGGAACGCCATCGTGGTGGGATGTGCTTGATTGATTCTCAGATGGGTTGCTGATGGTTATGTCTACTGGCTAGGTTGAGGTGGTGATACTAAAGTAGCCTGTTGCTATAGTATAGAGTGAAATGATAACAATAAGATGCAAGAGATAGAGGGTTGAGTGAATCGAACATATACAGCTTTCATCCCGGCTAACACGACTTTTAACCGGCAAAGGCGGAATCAGAAACACGTGAAGAGAATCGACGTCTTGGTTCGCCCCTTGCTGGAGTACTTGCATACAGCATTTCACCACAGAAGCGATGACTGGAGGATGCGGTTCGGGGCTCGGAGAATGTGTCGACTCAATGAAGGCTTACTGCCACATGACATATTCAGTAGCTCGCCAGACCGGCGATACGACGGGATCCCTTCATACGTTTGAGCTGTGAAAGGTGGGTTCTGAAAACGGCACCAGTGAGTACAGCCCCTTGAGTTGGCTCCAACCCCCTGAAGTAAGTGTTTGACAATCAAAGGGAGACATAGACCTCTCCCTCCACCCATCGGCCAAGCATGGCTCGTGATGAAAGGATCGATCCAGGGGGTAGGTGGCTCCTGATCAAAGGACCGCTCCAAAAGAGAGGTACTTCTGACACTCCAGTTGACCGGTATAAATATTGTCTCCTTGACTCCCATTGACTTCCATTCCACGTACTTACACTTATCCACAACTCACCCAAAGCATGCCTCTCTCAGTCAAATCCGAACAATCGCAAGGTGACACGACAGGACCGCAAAATACACTCCACGGCCAATCGATGGACTCGAACGTACATCCACGGCGCAGTTGTTTAAGGCAAGGTATCTCCAATGACGGCACAAGGACACAATTCGAGCAGCCCACTGACTCCCAACGTAAGACGGTCCATTTTGTGGCCCCTTCGAATAACAGGATCTACGAACACATTGCATATGAGTCGAAGACAGAGGAAGCCGCGCCAGGTGAAGACGAAAAGGACCCCTGGGATAGCGAGGACGATCTGCGATACATGTCTCCGGTGAGCTTGCGATGCAGCTGTTATAAGGATACAACGCTGACCAAGTAGGATGAAGACTCAAAGACCGAGTTGGAACCGTGGGAACCGGAAAGGTCGGGCTCCAGCCACGATGACCAGGTCCGTCCTTTCTCGGTGTGGAACCCGTCAAACTGGGCTTTGACTGACGAACAGCAAGAAGAAGACCCTGATGACTTGGCGTTCTTAAAGAAACAAATCGAAGAGCATAAAGGCCATCCAGCCATCTTGGAGTACCTTGAAATGGTCCGAGAAAGCCTGTGTTCTGACGTGCGAGTGAGTTGCAGCTCCGTCCCAAGCTTACGGAGTCATCAGCTAACTCGGATAGCCGACCTCCTCCGTCAGTCACGCGGGCGGTGCGCTCCTACAGCTATGAGACTATATGAGACGACCAACACAGGACCTGTAAGAGAATGAAGGAAGCGATGAAGGGCCAGGAGAGCGAGCGGGTGGAGAGGTTCTTGCCAGCTAGATCATTGCATATGGACTACATTGTGAGTACACAAGCAGGAAGAGCGCCCCATGGGGAGATGAAAGCACAATTTGCACCAGACACAACTTGACATGAGCTGGGCCTGTCGATGTTCTACATCCAGCTACAGTCCTACCAGACCAAGATGACTAGATCTGCTGTAAACCCTGAGCTGAGCCACCTCGAGCTCATTCTATGGACAGAAAAAGAATGCGATTCGCGTCTTGGAGGCCGATTCCGTAGCAGCGGGGGATATGCGGCATAATGAATCGAGCGGAATTCTGCCGGGCGGACCGGCTGCTTAGCTTTACATGCGAGTTGCCTGATGTTGCATTGCACTTCATATCAAGATGATCAACACGGTAACACCAACCGGATTCGATACCGGCTCATACGGGGATGTACGTCCAGACACATTACAATGCTGATCTTTAGGTGGTGGAGCTTTCTTCGGCCTCGGGCCTTAGCCTCACCTTTGTCGAAAAGGGACTCCATGTCACCAGCATCAGGTTCAAGGACGGTCAAGGCAAAGAGCATGACATCATCATTGGCAGTGACGATCCAGCTCACTACGTTGATCAGAAAGCGGTAAGTGCATTCGGGAGGTTGGGAGGTTCAATGGTTGACGAGCAGTATCGACATTGCCTGATCGGCAGATATGCGAATCGACTTCCTGCCGAAACTCCCTTGGAGCTTCCCTCCGGAGACTCCATCACTTTACCTACACATCCAGCTAAAGGACAAAACCTCCACGGCGGTCCATCTCCATATGGATGGGACGAAAAGGTACTGGAGAAGGTAGAACTCGACAAGGCCACTTTGTTCAGCGACAAGGAGGTTCAATTCCTCAAGGAACAGGCTGCCGGTGTCTGGTCATTGACCTCTCCCGATGGAGAAGGTGGACATACTGGTACCGTCTACTGCGAGATCGCCTTGGCTGTCCTCGACTCGACTGCTCCGGGGGAGCTCGGTCAAGTCATTATTGTTTATAGGGCAAAGCTCCTCGACAAGCCCTCGACCGCTCTTAATCTCACTCATCATTGGGGCTTTAATCTAGGAGCATCGCACCTTGCCAATGGTCAATCAAAGCCTGCCCGGGACATTAGCATTGAAGAACACGTCTTGACGGTCAACTCCAAGGAAATCCTAAATCACAGCCCCGAGACAGGACTGGTCACCGGAACCACTTTATCCCTCTCGAAGGATAGTGCAAAGGCAAAGGATTTCCGAAAAGGCAAGACCATTGGAAAGGTTGGAGAGGGATACCCTGTAGGAACCGGGGAGCTAGGCCAGGGATACTTGGGCGATGGTTACGACGACTTTTGGGTCTTCGACCGGGAGGCTTTGCCCGTTGCTATCAAGGAGTCGGAGTTGAGTCAGCTGGATGTCTTTGGTCAGATGAAAGCAGAGTGAGTTTCTTGATCTGAAGCTGAATCGGGCTGACGCTTGTAGAGAAGTAGCAACTTTGGCTTCCCCCGATTCGGGCGTTACCATCGGATTCACAACCAACCAGTCAGGAATGCAAGCCTGGAGTGGAACCACTGGTGTCTTTGATGGGTCTGATGCGAGGAAAGCGATTCACGGTGGAAAGAGTGTGCGAGGTCAGGGCGATGGTTACTCGAATGAAGTTTCGGGATCGGCTTTGGCGATGGAGTTCCATGCTGGTGAGTATATTTCAAATAGACGGTTTGGAAGCTGACGTCCTAGTATATGCCGCATGGATGCATCCGGAGCTTGAGAAGAAGGGCTGGAATACGGTCCTCAACAAGGGAGAGATTTACAACAATTGTACGTACGCCTACCTCAAATGACGCTGACCTCTCAGGGGTTCGGATGTCGATTCGATCCAAGTAAAATCGTTGCTCTGCTATCCCTCACCAGATACATGCATCGAGCAAGACGTGCCACTCGACTAGGTGTGCCCAATACACACCGGGAAAAGACTCCTGAGACAATTGAGCCTTTTGACCACCCTTTCCCACACTCACACAGGCTCCATTGAAACCGCATCCCTTCCGAAACTTGTCCTGGTTCCGACCTGCGCAGACCTAGGAAGAGACTGCGCTCGCCATTGCTGACGGACATGTGTTCGGACTCTCTGCTTGTTTAACGTCTCTGCTTGTTCCCCCTTTAAGCCATGATAGGCAGTCCACTGCGAGCTGACCGAAGGTTTCACCCTTGCCAAGGGATAGGTCGAAAATGCGCGGCAGATTTCACACTATTCCAGCGATCCTTTCAAGCCCGCTCCAACGCGCAGCAGCTGAAAGGATCTGGGCTGAATGGCCTTCGACAGGAAATATGGTATAAGAAGGGGTCCATTCCTTGTCTCAATTTCATCATCGACTTGTCCTTCACATCCCTTTTCACAACCAATCACTCCTTCATTACAGTCTCTCAAACCTCAATCATTCCGACATTATGGACACGACCGAGAGCAAGACTTTTAAATACTCCGCCGAGGACGAGAAAAAGATCTTCAAACAACGCCGTGAATTGAGTCGTTACTTCCCGTCTAACGTCTTCCCGCCTGAGGTCCTCCCGCCTGACTACTTTCCGCCTGGCTCCGACTTCGGAAGCAGGTTGGAATCTGAAAACAGCTTCGCAGGTAACAGATACCTCCCAAGCAACCCCAATGCTGGCAGCTCAACTGCGGCCAGTCACGGCAACGTCGCGACCCCGTCGACTGGGTTCTCGCAGTCTGGAGCGCCTGACACCAGTCAGCGACCAGGCCGAACACCCAGCTCGCGGCTCCGATCCGATGGGTCTGTGTCTGCTGGATCAGGAGTCGGGCCATCAGTGGCGGAACGCCGAACTTATCAAACAGCTAAACGAGCTCGGAGTGTCCACCTCCTCTCGAACGATGATCGACCAGCATCGCGTTCCTCCCCGGGGAGATCTTCTGATGAGGTTTCCGAGGGCCAAAGGGCCAGGGAGGGATCCAGCGGGAGTCAAGGGACGAAGGACAGAGGTGAAGTAATACGTGGGACCGGGACGTATCACAAGTACAGCTGGCAGGAAGTCCCTCACGAAGAGCCTTCTGGGATCCAAGAAGGGCGGAAAGGACGACGCCTCCGTAATCGAGTTGTCGATTAGAGTCTCTGGTGTGTGCTGCGCAATGTTACTGTCTCATTGACTCTGTACCGTATCATTTCTAATGGCTTTTCTGGGGCACCTGAGTCCAGACCCATATAGCAGAAGGCCCACTTGGCATAGTATCCCGTGCGCCCTCCAAGCCAGGGGCTCTCCGCGAGCCGGCCCATCCTGCATGAAACGATTGGTTCACGTCGTACCAAGAATGACGAGAATTGTGTACATAAACGAGAATGGGCATGAGTGATATCTTTCCGAACATCATACATTATTGTGTCGAAAAATATGTTTGTCTTCCCCTTCCTAGACTCATTCATATATGCATATACATACGGCGTGAGCTCTGTGAAACTGAAAAGCTCCTGATCCGAGAGACTTGATCTGAATGCGAAAATGCCAAAAACTCCCTCTGTATTCGCCACGATCGCGCACATAGCCTCCACAATGCATCCACGCCAGACAAGCACCTAAAAACAAACATGCGCCCCGTCTTAAAACAGCATCGCAGCCTTGCTGTGAAAGGATCGGTTAGCATTGATACCTTGGCTCTTGACCGCCGCGACGCATCAGGAGAGAACCACCCTCAAACACTTCGGACTCGTCCCATCCTTTGATCCCCTTTCATACGAACCCCAATGCGATGCAGCTCAATGGATCGGCTTAAAGACCAGCGTAGGTACACTTTACACAGGGCAGTGTGTCATTCGCATGTCTTCTTCTTTCATCATTTCCCCACGGGAACTACATTTCGTTGCGATACCTCAAATCAACACTTCCGACCGTAAGTCTGACCCTCAGCAGCAGCATCCAGTCACTCACGCTCAACTCAGGGCCGTGTGATTATGCCCCTTCTTGAAGAAACCGATAATCGCAGTATGGCCGATGGTGCCGAACAGCCCTCGGCCGATGGCGGCAGCGCCGAAAGCACTACCTCCATGACTCGGCTCTCTCTGTCCCCGGCGACCCTTGACGAGCTATTGATCGCCGAACGCCACGCGAGAGATGGTCGAAGGCATCAAAGAGAGGTTGAAGAAAGCATCGACAGGTGGTTACCCCCAGAGTCAGACGAAGACAAGCCCACCATCAATTACTGGTCTCTCTGCCCTCACAACTTGCCGAAACACACGGCATCCCTCGCGAATGGGACGCTGACTGATCATCAAAGTGCATGTCAGGGCATCCCGGAGACTTGTCGCAGCATGGCACAGAGGCGAAAGAAACGATTGTCCCGCGATCTCGACTCGATGACCGGGATGGGGGAGACAACAGAGGCAGAGAAAGAACGGGTGGATGGCTGGAGTATTGATGCTACGGAGCCGGGTAGCGTCGGTACTAAGGTGTACAACGAGACAGTCAAGAGGAACGGTGATGTCGAAAAAGCAAGCGGAGACAAGTTGGCTGATGCCTTGGGCAAGCATTTGAGATTATGAGACCCCGGGTAATGTGACTGTATTGCATAAATGTATCTGTGATGACGATATCTCGGTCGATGAAGTGATGCAGCTGTACATGCATGCGAGCGACAAACGATTTGGACATTTCAAGTAGTGGTTCGGAATCCTCCCTGCTGCGACGAATGTAGCCTGACCTTTCCGTACTTGGTGGATATCATCCCAGAGGAGGATCGAAGGCAGGCGGTCAGAGATATCAAGTATGGTAATGACAGAGCGGGTATCAATATCAAGAGATTGTGCTCGTTCTGTGCACATCAAATATGTTGATCGGTACTATACCACTCATAAGCTCAGTGTAAGCTACTCATAGTTGATGCGGATGGGAGTACGTAAACGAGAGAACGTTCAACCTTTCACAACATCTACCCAAAACATTATCTACCCAAAACAACTTCTACCCAAAAAAAAAACGCATTGTTCGCATCCGTTTTGATCTCTCAAAACTTTTACGAAATGCCCATACCATATATAGGTCAGAGAGCCTTGCCGCGATTGTAATGGTCTCCTCTACCACTCTTTACATAGAAGGAAGGAACGTCTGACCCTCGGACATCTCTCCTGAACCCTCCTTGCCAGCCGTGAAAAGAAAGTTAACCCAAAACAAACTCCTGATCTCCTTTCATTTCAGCTCCACCTTGCCGAAGTCAATGGACCGACGTCGCAGTTTTATGAAAGGGTAACATTGTCTGGCCTTCTCATTGGGAATGATAACTGTATAAAACAGCGGTCCCACGCTGCACATCCTCCTATCACTCTCCGCCTTCTCATAATCTATCCTATCATTCACCTCGGGATAACAATCTCACTCAAACATACCACTGTAATGACATCCCTTCCCGAGACCAATGTCCCCACGTCACCCGTCATTCGGGATTCGATTGAACAGCAGGAGACTACTGTGGATCAGTCCGACAACGAATCACACAAACCACCCTCTGCCACATCTGCCGGGGCTCAAACCTCACTAGCAACGGTAGACAATACGTCCCAGGAAGAGGTGGAGCGTCAGAGAAAGGAACTCGATTGGGACACTTACGGAATATTAACAGATGCGAATGACGGAGATGCGTACTATCGAAGTCTCTTTCTACCCAAAACCCCCGAAGCCCTATCCCGCCTGTTTTCCATACACCATTCAAGGAAACCTACCCAGTCCGGCGGAGTCTCGAAGAAGTACCGACCGCGGCCATTCCGACAATCGAGGGAGGCGCAAACAGGTAGTCTTATCCGTGGGGGTAAGAATAAAGAGGGAAGTGATGCTGAAGAAGGGCCGAGCTTAGGCCAGAGGAGTCTTGCGCAAGGCACGCACGGTGGGGTCATTGTCAAGAGTGAAGGTCCTCTGCAGAATGAAGAGACCGAGGATGAGATCGCTTACATGCGAGATGGTCTGGAGGGAGTGTTTGACAACTATGGATGGAAGTGATTGTACTATACACAGTACATAGGTGTATGGTATAAGTTGTTAGTCGTTAGTCGAGAGTGAGCTGTAGTATAGACGTTTGTGACTGTGGGGTATGTATAGAGTTTTGAGAACGTACCCATAAAACGGCAACATCTAACCACAAACACTCCCAAATCGCTCATGCAGCCTCAATCCTCTGCGAGGTCTGCGTATCGCATTCAGTTCTGAGAGCCGTATGCTTGAGGCCTTCTCACCATGAACACAACTGAAAGCTAGACCTCTCTCCTCATCCCTCTCCAGGAGCGAGAGGAGAACCAGCTCAACACCGACTCAAGAGTACTCACCTTTCATCCCGAGCTCCACCTTCCCCTTCCCGTAGCTCAAAAGATCGATCTCTGACAGCCTTCGATATAGAATGAGAATTTCGTCGGGTGTTTACCTTCTTGCCACTTTCCCTTTTCTTCCCTCATTCCGCCCAATCACAACAGTCTTCGATCTCTGTCATCATGAGGGACTCACGAGGATCTGCAAGCGAGAGTGACGACGACGGCGAGCATCAGATGAATGGGCATACGCCACCCAATACCACTCCTGTCCGTCGACTTTCCAGCCATCCATTCACCAGCATTCTGAGACTTCCGGGGACTTCGAACGTCACTAAAGTCAATGTCCAACGCGAAGAGGTTTACCTTGGATCACATCGCGCACCCGATCCCGACCCGGAGTTCGGACAACCATCGGACGACGAGCTCATGAACGAGGCAAGTTTGGCGGAGTCTATGCCGGAGGTCATAAAGAAATACACTCAAAAGAGGAGGACTGCGGGGAAGTCGTCGCTTTGGGATGATGATCGGAAGAGTGATGACGAGGGACAAGAATACGTACCCAGAACGCTACCCTATCGCACGAGAGACACGCAATCCTTTAGGGTTTCGAAACCGTCACAATCTGGTCCAGTAAGAAGGAACCCGAATGAAGGGCCCCGCATGACCGTTCGTAGATTCAGTGGAGGGGGTGGGACCAGGTTGGGTCTAAGAAGTCAACGCACAGTACCAGATAACCAAGATGTTGAGATGAGTAAGAGGGGCGAGGAGACGGCCGGTTCGCTCGAATGTAGGGTCAAACATATGTCGATGAATGATGATAGTGATAGTATCGTATGATCACACCAACCAATCCTATGTTATCAGTCCTGAGGTGAGAGTATATAAGCTGTAGTATAAATGAGTGGAGATGTAAATAGAGTCAGTCCCGCCGAGCCAAACATCGAGAACGTACATCCAAAACAACATCTACCCACAAACCTCCCCAAAGTTTGTCTCCGCCACAAGCTCCCGCAAAGCCTCAACAAAGGCCCCGAGCTCACATAATCCATCTTCATCCTCCCCACACCCATTCAGTCCTGTAAGGGGTACGACAGCGTCGTTTAGTATTAATCTGATATATCGGGTTTCGGAACATTTCATTACTTGGAATTGGAGGTTGGTTGCGAATGGACATATCCTAAGAGTCAGCTCTCATTCCCTTTGAATGTAGAGAGGAAATGAAGAGCTATGGAGGTGGACTTACTTTGAAGAGACGAATGATCGGTGTTTTGGCATTCTGTCCGAGGGGAGTTCACCACCTTCATTGAATGATGTCAAATTCAATGTCGGCAGGACTGAGGATCAGCTTTCTCTCCGCAAGGACGGGAGGGAGACATACGAAGAGCAAACATCGTATCATGTGTAAAGTCGACGTATCTATCATATCAGCTGGGTCTGAGGGGAGAAGCTTACAGAGGATGTTTCAATGGGAAATGAATATCATCGTGGAAACTTGAGTTGGTAGTCGAATCAAATTCAGTTATACGAGCTACCATCAGTCCCTACTCATTTTTTGATCACTTGAGAAAAGTGATGCCACTTACTATGCGTCAATCGAGAGAGGAGTTCCTGCACATATCCAATCCCCTGTGCTCTCGCGAGTGGATATCCGAATGAAGAGGAGTAATACCAGTATAGATCCCATCTGTATTGATATCCCTTCCATTCCTTTTTGGTGAATAGGTTACAGAAGCTGGAGTATCCAAGGGCGACGGTCTGAACATCAGCTCTTTCCACTTTCGACTTGAGGGTAGGGTAGCTTACTTCATATGGACAGATTTCCATCTGATAATCAGCGATCATTCCTGGAAGTGAAAGGACGAGGGGGACATACCATATTAGCCACATCCCTTATACTCAACTCATATCCCTCCATCTGCTTCTGCAATCGATCCCTAGCATCTTTCAGATATATCTCCTCCCATTCCCTAATCTTATCAACCCAATGCGTATCAGTCCCTTCTTTCCGGCACTATCATCAGTCAAGTCAATGGTACGGACGTACAGAATTCCAAGGGGCTAGTGTACAGTTGAATCCTGGTGATTCAATCATTACTTCGAGATTGTATTGATCTTCTGCTGGGATACCAAAGAAACCTGTCATTAGCTTACCCATGACACGGCAACTTACCTGCTGCGAAGTTCTGTGCGGACTTCAACATCCTATCTTGCGTTTCTGTTCTGAAGACTGGTAATTCCCCGTCGAACTTGTCGAGTAAGAAACCGTATTTAACCCTAGCAGCTACACCAAGGTTGACTTCTTATTAGCCCTGTCCTCGAGGTATGATATCCACTTACAAAGTTGACTTCGTCCAAACGGTGTCAAGAGCTCCGACCCAAGTTTGTATTTCCAATCATTCATAAACTCTAGCCCATCTTTCGTACTCCACCCAGCGGTATCAGCCAACTTGGCAGCAAAAGCGGCAGGTCCACCAGGATAACTCGTAGGATACCTAGCTCCATGTCTCTGTAGCCAATGAAGCTCTTCCAATTCGCATTTCTCCGGTATGAGGCCATTTGATTCTGGTAATCCGTGTGATTCGACTGATGCGTACGGTGACAAGTTTCCCCAGGATTGCATGATATTGAAATCGGATCCGTGCTTGATTTTGGGCTGAATTAGGGGTGATATACCGGTGTACATGGGTGCTGCTGGCGCTGTTGCTAGTAGTGCCGCCCTGGGATTAGCCTTGCGCAACTAGGTCTAGCCGGACTTACTCTGATCCAGTGGGCGTAGGACCTGCATAACCGATACTACCCGTCAGCTTCCCATCAATACCAGCAGAATAGGTCGACTCACTTGGTAGGAAAAGCGGAATTATCCGCATGCTGCCTATCAGGCGGAACCACCGAATTCAACCATTCCCTCCATTCAGGCGGTACCTGCTCCCATTTATGCCAATTCCTCACCGTCCTCAATCCCCTCTTTCCAAAATAACACCCAGCAAGTCCGAAACAGAGCAGCACAACAAGTAGACTGAGGCCAATACAGTGTACTGTCCGTCTTGATTTCCGTTTCGCCTCGCGCCGTTGACGATCTTCGTCTTTGTCGACTAGCTTTATTGAGCTTGATCCTGGTTCGGCTGTATACCGTGGTAACAGAGGTTCTGCGTCTTGGTTATCCCCATCGTGGTGAGAGGTTTGACGGAGCTCGTACTCGTCTTCGTTTGTGCTCTTTGACATCGTCGGTGTCGGGATGTACTCGAGACAGTGATAATCTTGCTTAATTGCTTTGTCTTATCTTTCCTGACAGCATGAAGATAGGCGCGCTAGATGTGGGGTCTCCCGATCTAGTTGATGGTGGCGTGCCTGGCGATGACGACGATGTGAAGTCGGGAGGGTTGAGGGAAGCAATCACGCGGTGACTTAAAATGCCCTCATCCACCCCCCCTTTCTCTTCTCTCTACTATATATCTATCAGTCATCAGATAGGTTTATACATCAACTTATTCATACAACAACAAGGTAAGTCACAATCCTTTTTTGGAGTGAGGAAGTAGTCTCTGAAAAGGGAACGATCACCTCACTTTCTGATCTCCAATCGAAAATCGCTCATCCCGCAGCATAATGGAGTTCTTCCAGTTCAAGCCCTCTTCCACCGTCACCATTGGTCCCCCCGGTGGAACTGGTAAACCCCATCACGGTCATCACGGTCACCACGGTGGACCCGAGCACCACCTTCCTTTCCCCCACGGACCTTGGGTGAGTTTGATCAGTGATCGGGCATGCCCGATCTGGTAATAGCGCTAATGATCAGCCCCAGCCCGAGGCTCGATTCATCCACTCTACCCATGCCGGACACACTGCCCTTTGGGTCGTCTTCACCCTCTTCACCCTTGGTGTTATTGGTGTCTTTGTTCTCTCTGCTAGGGTCCAGAGG
>Ga0308160_10005913_pt1 | contig 12630 bp, 7 predicted proteins | sample PhyFR1_FD_201036 | JGI IMG/M metagenome (GOLD analysis project Ga0308160, IMG submission 201036) | Phyllosphere microbial communities from UC Gill Tract Community Farm, Albany, California, United States - DLSLF.R1 | ecosystem: Host-associated > Plants > Phyllosphere > Unclassified | place: USA... | reverse complement strand
GGAAGTACTTGTCGACCAGCGATTTATTCAGGCCGACGGCCTCGAAGATCTGGGCGCCGCAGTAGGACATGTAGGTCGAGATGCCCATCTTCGACATCACCTTCATGAGGCCCTTGCCGATCGCCTTCGTGTAGTTATAGGCGGCCGTCTCGGGCGCCATCTCGTGCGGCAGGTGCTGGGCGAGATCGGTCAGGGTTTCCAGCGCCAGGTAAGGGTGCACGGCTTCCGCGCCGTAGCCGGCCAGCAGGGCGAAGTGGTGGGTTTCGCGGGCCGAGCCGGTTTCGACCACCAGGCCGGTCGAAGCGCGCAGGCCGCGCATCACCAGGTGCTGGTGGATGGTGGACGTCGCCAGCAGGGCGGGAATCGCCACCGTCTCGCTCGACACCGCGCGGTCCGAGACGATCAGGATGTTGTGGCCGGATTTGACGGCGTCGACCGCTTCGGCGCACAGCGAGGCCAGCGAGGCTTCGATGCCTTCTTTCCCCCAGGCGACCGGGTAGCAGATATTCAGTTCATACGATTTGAACTTGCCGCCGGTATGCAGGCTGATGTTGCGCAGGCGCGCCATGTCGTCGAAACCGAGCACCGGCTGCGACACCTCCAAACGCATCGGCGGGTTGACGTTGTTCGTGTCCAGCAGGTTCGGCTTCGGACCGATGAAGGAAACCAGCGACATCACCATCGCTTCGCGGATCGGGTCGATCGGCGGGTTCGTCACCTGGGCAAACAATTGTTTGAAATAGTTGTACAAAGGTTTGAGCTTGTTCGACATCACCGCCAGCGGCGAGTCGTTGCCCATCGAACCGGTCGCCTCCTCGGCCAGTACCGCCATCGGCGCCATCAGGAACTTTAAATCTTCCTGGGTGTAGCCGAAGGCTTGCTGGCGGTCGAGCAGGCTGATCGCCGCTTTTTCGCCCTGCGCGGGCGCCGCATGGGCGTACCCGTCCTTTGCGCGGTTCTGCGCCAGCTGCGATTCGCTCAGCTTGATTTCGTTGAGCTTAATGCGCACCGACTTGATCCAGGCTTTATATGGCTTGGCGTTCGAATAGGTGTCTTTCAGCTCTTTGTCGTCGATGATGCGGCCCGCTTCCAGGTCGATCAGGAACATCTTGCCCGGCTGCAGACGCCATTTCTTGACGATGCGCGATTCCGGAATCGGCAGCACGCCGGATTCGGAGGCCATCACGACCAGGTCGTCTTCGGTGACGACATAGCGCGCCGGACGCAGGCCGTTGCGGTCCAGGGTGCCGCCGATGTGGCGGCCATCCGTGAAGGCCATGGCGGCGGGGCCGTCCCATGGTTCCATCATCGCGGCGTGGTATTCGTAGAAGGCCTTGCGGTTGTCGTCCATCGCCGAATGATTTTCCCAGGCTTCGGGAATCATCATCATCATCGCCTGGGCGATCGGATAGCCGGCCATCACCAGCAGTTCCAATGCATTGTCGAAGCAGGCGGTGTCGGACTGGCCCTCGTAAATCAGCGGGAACAGTTTATTCAGGTCCTCGCCCAGCACGGCCGACTTCATCATGCCTTCGCGGGCGCGGGTCCAGTTGAAGTTACCTTTGACCGTGTTGATCTCACCATTGTGGGCGATCAGGCGGTACGGGTGGGCCAGCGGCCATTCCGGGAAGGTATTCGTCGAGAAGCGCTGGTGCACCAGGGCGAGCGCGGAGACGCAGCGCGGATCCTGCAAATCCTTGAAATAGACACCGACCTGGTCGGCCAGCAGCAGGCCCTTGTACACAATCGTGCGTGCCGACATCGAAGGCACGAAGAATTCCTTGCCGTGCAGGAGTTTCAGGGCCTGGATCGCGTGGCCCGAGGATTTGCGAATCACGTACAGCTTACGCTCGAGCGCATCGGTGACCATGATGTCCGGGCCGCGGCCAATAAAAATCTGGCGGATGACCGGTTCCTTGGCTTTCACGGTCGGCGACATCGGCATCGCTTCGTCGACCGGCACGTTGCGCCAGCCGAGCACGACCTGGCCTTCGATGCGCACTGCGCGCTCGATTTCCTGTTCGCAGGCGATGCGCGAGGCGTGTTCCTTCGGCAGGAACACCATGCCGACGCCGTATTCGCCGGGCGGCGGCAGCTCGACGCCCTGCTTGGCCATCTCGTCGCGGAAATACTGGTCGGGAATCTGGATCAGGATGCCGGCACCATCGCCCATCAGCGGATCGGCACCAACGGCGCCCCGGTGATCCAGGTTTTTCAGGATCAATAAGCCCTGGTCGATGATGGAATGGCTTTTGTTGCCCTTGATATGGGCGATGAAACCGACGCCGCAGGCGTCATGTTCATTGGCGGGATCGTATAAACCTTGGGCAATCATTGCGGGACTCTCCACAGCTTTTCAGGGGTTGAAGGCCGAGAATAGTGCAATGCAACAAAGGCTGCAAGGAGAACAATGAGGGTCGGAGTCGAATTAATTCAGCCATTCGGCAAAGATAGCTTAAATAGGGACAGGTCGAAATACAGCGATAACCGCCTTTCCTTGGCAACACAAATTTGGCCTTTTCGCCTCAGAGCGGCAGAAAATTGCTTTGCTTAAAAGATGAGCAGCGCAAAATTGCGCAGTCGGAGAAGATGGCCGAACGGCTGGTGGAGGGGTCAGGCGGCGCTTGCGGGCGGCGTCTTGAACGGCCTGCCGCGCTTGGCCGGCAGGATGCGGCGCTGGGTCTGGCGCTCGAGTTCGAGTTTGAAAGCGTGCGAGCCGAGCGGCTGGCCCTTTTGCACGGCAGCGGCCACCTGCGCCAGTTCGTCAGGGCTGATGCCCTGCTCCACCAGTTCGATATACGCCGCCTCGCGCTGGAAGGGCGTATTGCCCAGTCCCCAGAACAGGGCATGGTCGGTGACGACGGCATCCGGCGCAACGCCGGCATGGTGGCGGTAGCTCGACCACGGGTAGGCGGCCGGCTCGCCGCTCTCGCCTTCGCGCACCGGCGCCAGGTCGATGAAGCGGCTGCACATCAAGAGGTGACGGTCGGGCTCGACCACGGCCGTGCGGAAACGTCCTTCGAACAGCCCGCCGGCGCGTTCGTACTTGCCGTTGTACCAGGGAACGTAGAGGCGGCCGAGCTTTTGCATCATGGCCGCCAGGCCTTCCTCCGTCTCGGGGGTGGCCAGCAAGTGCAGCTGGGTCGGCAGCAGCGCGTAGGCGTGGATCGCCACCTTATAAAAGCGGGCGGCTTCTGCCAGCCAGGCCAGGAAACGCTCATAATCGGCCGGCTCGCGGAAGATGCGCTGGCGGTCGTTGCCGCGCTGGAGGACGTGGTGGGCTTGTTTCGGAAGGATGAGGCGGGGTTGGCGGGCCATGGTGCGCAAGAAAGAGGCAGGTACGCGTATTCTAGCGCGGCGGGAAGACTGTGTCCCTAATTTACTTTGAGCGAGCAATGTTTACTGCTGACTTTGTCCCGCTTTTTTTGATTTTGTAGGGTGGGCTCTTGAGCCCACGCGGTACGGGCGTGTGCAGGTCGAAAGCGCGTTTCGATCGGGAGACGTCGTACCGCGTGGGCATGGAATGCCCACCCTACAATTAAGCGAGCGTGAATCCTGCCGAGAGACTGTAGCCTTCCCCGTAGGCACTGCGCAGCGGCAGCTCCTGGCCCAGCGCGGTTCGCGTTTTTTTGCGCAAGCGATACACCAGCATATCGACACGCCGGCTCGCATCCGGATCGTCTCCCCCCATGCCGGCCACGATGGTGGCGCGCGGTACCGGGCGGGTGTTGATCGTCAGCAAGTGCAGGAAATTGAATTCCTTCTCCGTCAGGTCGATCACCTTGCCGCTCAGCTCGAGCTGGCGCGCGCTCACGCGCAATGTCCATTTCACGGGCGCCGGCGCCGGTTCGCTCGGCCGCACGCGGCGGCCCAGGGCTTCGATGTGGGCCGCCAGTTCCGGGAATTTGATCGGCTTCGTCAGGTAGTGGTCGGCGCCCAGCTGCAGGCCGAGGATGCGGTTGTCGAAGGCGACGCGTCCGGTCAGCACCAGCAAACCGATTTCCGGATACAGCTGGCGCATGCGCGGAATCACGGTAAAACCGTCCTCGTCGGGCAGGCCGAGGTCGAGCACGACCACCGCGGCGGGAGTGCGCGTCAGGGCCGCCCACATCTCGCTGGCGGAGGTGGCGATGGTGACTTCATGCTCGAGTTCGCGCAGGAAATCGGCCATGTCCCCGGCGTAATCGCCGTTGTCTTCCACAATCAATATCTGCGTCATGGGCTTACACGTTCTTCATGTTGGGTTGCCGGAAGGCAGCGCGGGATTATCGGCCGTCGTGCCTTGGCGCGCAAGCATCTTCGCAGCGCCCGCGACGGGCAGCCAGATGCGGAACTCGGCGCCGCCCGCGCCGGGCGTGACCAGGCTGAGTATGCCGCCATGCACCTCGACGATCGAGCGCGCCATGTACAGGCCCAGGCCGCTGCCCGGCATGCCGGCAGCGTTACTGCCACGGTAAAACTTCTCGAACACCCGCGTCTGCTCGCCCTGCGGCACGCCGGGACCATGGTCGCGCACGGCCAGTTCGATGCCGCTGGCGGCCAGGCGTCCGACCAGCACCACCGGGGACGTCGCCGGCGAGTACGCGATCGCATTATCGATCAGCACCTTCAGCGCCAGGCGCAGGCCTTCCGGATCGCAGCGCAGGGTTTGGGGCAGTTCGCGTACCTTGATGCTGGCCGTGCGTCCGGCCGCGCGCAGCTGGGCCGCGCCCTCTTCCAGCAAGGTGCGCGGCGCCACCGTGGTCGGCTGGCGCTCACTGCCGATGCCGGCCATGCGCTCCGGAGACAAATAATCGTCGAGCATGCCGATCAGGCGATCGGTGGCGACGGCGATCTTGCGGTAGCGGGCGCGCGTCGCCTCGTCGGACTGCGAGCTGGTGGCCTCGAGGCGCTGGATCGCGCCGTCGATGGTCGACAGGGGTGTACGGAATTCGTGGTTCAGCATGCTGGCGAAGCGCTTTTGCTCGGCTTCGCGCAGGCGCCGCGGCGACAGGTCGCGCAGCAAACCCACCAGCGCCTGCGGCCGCCCGTCGTCGCCACACAGCAGGGAAGAGATGACTTCGACCGGCACCGGATACCCGTGTGCGCCTTGCAGTTCGGTTTCGCGCACCAGGCGCAGGCGGCTGCGGTCGCCCGCGCGCAGGCGCCGCATGCGTTCGGGCAGTCCGGCATGCAGCGCCGCCAGCGGGCCCTCGGCGCCGGCGCCGAAATCGGCCGCTACCTGTTCCGGGGTGTAGCCGAGAAGTTGTTCGATCGCGGGGCTGACATAGCGCAGCTCGCCGCTGGCGCAGTCGATGCTGAAGGCGATGTCGCCACTGATTTCGGCGATCACGCGGAACTGCTCGGACAGCGCCACGCCGGCATGGCCGGAACAGTCATTACTGGCGCTGCGGTTCATCCAACACCCTTCCAAAAATAAGAACAATCAGCGCACTGAACTAGTGCGGCGCAAGGAGTATATAGCTGGGGACGCCCTTCTGTATAGGCAAGCGTTGTTGCAATAATAATTAACCAAAATTGCAGCATACACAATTTTGTTCAATATCTTTTTAAAGCACGTGCTTCGCGTGCCGCAGCTCATCCGAGGTGCATGCGAACCGGGCAAAAAGGCAAAAAAAAGCCCGCCGAAGCGGGCCTGGACGGGAGCCGGGCAGATTACTGCTCGTCGAGCGGCGCGAAAATCGCCTGCAAATCTTCCTGGGTCAGCGCCATCTTCTGCGATTCGCCTTCGGCCAGGATCGAGTTCGCCAGTTCCGACTTCTTCTGCTGCAGTTGCTGGATCTTTTCTTCCAGCGTGCCTTTCGCAATCAGCTTATAGACGAACACCGGCTTGTCCTGCCCAATGCGCCAGGCGCGGTCGGTGGCCTGGTTTTCGGCCGCCGGATTCCACCACGGGTCGTAGTGGATGACGGTATCGGCCGCCGTCAGGTTCAGGCCGACGCCGCCCGCCTTCAGGCTGATCAGGAAGATCGGCACCGCACCCTGCTGGAAGGCGGCCACCTGCGCCGAGCGGTCGCGCGTTTCGCCGGTCAGAATCGCGTAGCGGATGCCGCGCGCCGCCAGTTCTTCCTCGATCAGCGTCAGCATGCTGGTGAACTGCGAGAACACGAGGATCTTGCGGCCCTCTTCCAGCAAATCGTCGACCATCTGCATCAGGTCCGTCAGCTTGGCGGAAATGGCCGCCGTGTTCTTCTTCGACGGCATGGCTTTCACCAGTCTCGGATCGCAGCAGACCTGGCGCAGTTTGAGTAAGGCTTCCAGGATCACGATCTGGCTGCGCGCCACGCCCTTGCGGTCGATTTCCTCGCGCACCTTCTTGTCCATCGCCAGGCGCACGGTTTCGTACAGGTCGCGCTGGGGGCCGGTGAGTTCGACCCGTCTCACCATCTCCGTCTTTTCCGGCAGTTCCTTGGCCACGTGGTCCTTGGTACGGCGCAGCAGGAAGGGACGGATGCGGCGGTTCAGCAAGGCGCGCCGCACCGGATCGTCCTGGCGTTCGATCGGGTGGCGGAACTGGGTATTGAAGGCCTTTTCCTCGCCCAACAGGCCGGGCAGCAGGAAGTGGAATTGCGACCAGAGTTCGCCCAGGTGGTTTTCCAGCGGCGTGCCGGTCAGGCACAGGCGGTGGTTGGCGTTCAGCGAACCGGCCGTCTGCGCCGCTTTCGAGCGCGTGTTCTTGATGTAATGCGATTCGTCGAGGATCACCAGGTGATAGTGGTGCTCGCGCAGCTTTTCCTCGTCGCGCGGCAGCAAGGCGTAGGTCGTCAGCACGATGTCGGCCTGTTCGATCTGGTCGAACAGGTCCACCCGTTCCTTACCCTGCAGCAGCAATACCTTCAAACCCGGCGCGAAACGCGCGGCCTCTTCCTGCCAGTTGGTCATCAGGCTGGTCGGCGCAATCACCAATGCCGGGCTGGTCAGGCGCCCTGTCTCTTTTTCGGTCAGGATGTGGGCCAGGGTCTGCACGGTTTTACCGAGGCCCATGTCGTCGGCCAGGATGCCGGCCAGGTCGTATTCGCGCAGGAACTGCATCCACGACAAACCGTCGAGCTGGTAGTCGCGCAGGGTCGCCTGCAGGCCGGCGGGAGCCGCCACCTTTTTCACGGAACCGAACTGGCTCAGTTTGCGCCCGGTCTCGCGCAGCTGCTCGCCGCCGAACCAGCGCAGCTCGACGCCGCGCGCGAGTTCCTCCAGGCGGCTGGCGTCCAGCGTCGACAGGCGCACCCGGTTCTTGATCTTGTCGTTGAAATACAGCTCGCCCAGCGTCGCCAGGATCGGTTTGACGCGCGCCCACGGGAGGGCGACGCGCAGTCCTTCCGGCAGCGTCGCCAGCATCTGGTCGGCTTCGCCATGGGCGGCCAGCACGGCCGGATCGAACTCAAGCGGCGCGTTGCGGATCAGTTGCACCAGCACGGGCAGCAGCGGCACCCGCTTGCGGTTGACGACGATGCCCAGCTCGAGCTCGAACCAGGCTTTACCCGCTTCTTCCGGCTCGTCGATCTCGGCATACCAGTCTTCCACCGGCACCACGTCGTAGCGGTATTTGTTCGACTTTTGCAGGTGCCAGCCGGCATCCGACAGGGCGTCCAGGTCGCTTTCGGCAAAGCGCAGCCAGTGCGCCTGGCTTTCCAGCTGCAGGGCGCCGGCTACGCTCGACAAGGGCGTGGTGGCGGGCTTGCGGAAGCCGAGTTCGCTCAGTTTATCCAGGGCCGCCGCTTCCGCGTCCGCGTCACGCTCGATGATTTCGGTGAGGTCGCCGATCTGGCGCACCACGCGCTGCGACGGATCGAAGGAGACGCGCTGGCCGTCGTAATCAAAGGACAACACGGCGAAATCGTGCCAGCGCGGCGCACCGCTGTCGGCCAGCGAGACCGAATCCAGTAACAGGAAGGGCTGCGGCTTGACGTCGGTGCGCAATTTCTGGGTCAACGGCTGCGGCAGCGGCATCAACTCCTGCAGGCCATGGGCCAGCAGCAGCTGCGAGACGCGCTTTTTGTCGTTGCCGGTGAGGACAGGGGCTTGCGCCACCAGCGCCTGCAGTTCGGCCAGCGAGATGTCGACGCCGCCGCGGTTCAGCGACAGCGGTCCGCAGGACAGGTTGTCGATGTACCAGGGCGGATCGGTCGGCAGCATGTAATCGATCAGGTCCGCGCCCGGGTGATTGGCGCCGTTGGCCGGTTCCACCGACCAGCCGAGCTTGGCGGCGCGGCCTTCGTCGCGCCATGCGAGATTCGCCTGGCGCGTGGGGCCGGCCTGCAGCGGATAGACGAGACCGTTGGCCATGTCGGCCCAGGAATTCGCCCACAGCAGCTTGCCCTGGCGCAGCAATAAATCGAGCAGGATGGCGCCCACTTTACCCTTCGGCTCGGTCGCGCTGGTGCTTTGCGAGGAACCGCTGCGCATGGCGATGAAGAAGCGCACCAGGTCTTCATCCTCGCCTTCCAGATAGGCCGGAGGGGCCGACAGCAGGGAAAACACCTCGTTCACCGGGCTGGCGGCGGCGACGTCGCCGTTCGGACGCAGGCGCGCCTTGCACAGGCAGATGGCGACATGGCGCCCGCCGCTGGTGGGGGCCATCACATAGACAAATTTGTACTGGACCGCTTTCGGATCGGCGACTTCGACGTTCAGCTTGGGTTGCGGATGCGCTGCCGCCTCGACCCGTTGCAGCCAGGTCGCCACCGGCGCGGGCAGTGCGGGCGCGCGTGCCGGCGTCGCGCGCGGCGCCGGGGCATCGCTCGCGTGTTCGCGTGGGAAATCAACTGTGTGCATTGGGTCCTTGAACCTGTATGAAAAAAAACAACAAACACCATTATCTCTCATACGGGCACTTCAGTTTTGTTCGGAATCGCACCTTGCAGAAAATTCTTTACGGTGTGAAAGATACGCATCGCTTGACCGGCTTTCAAAAACACATTGACAAGCCGGCAAGCGCTGCTAGTATATCGAACAGCGATATGTCGGGAGCCGATATATCAACCGAGGAGCTGGTTTGGACATCGATTTCGCAAAACTCTTGCCTTTATCCGAGGCGACGTATTACGTGCTGGCGGCGCTCGACGAGCCGCTGCACGGCTACGCGCTGATGCAAAAGGTGGAAAGCATGAGCCAGGGGAACGTGGTCATCGGCCCCGGCACCCTGTACGGCGCCTTCGGCACGCTGGAAAAGCAGGGGCTGATCGAAAAGGTCAGCGAGGAAGAGCGGCGCAAGACCTATGCGCTGACGGAGAAGGGACGACGGGTGCTGGCCGAGCAGGTGCGACGCCTGACCGTCATGGTGCGCAATGGGCAGTTCGCACTGTCGACGGAGGGAAAGGAAGCAGCGGCATGAGTCATTCGACTGTTACCAGATTCAAATTCTTCTGGGCGTAGCAAGGCTGCACCTGGAGAAGGTGAATCCCTAGCAGCGCTACTGCACGGTGCACATCCGCTGTCAAGACTGGCACTTCGCGCGCGTTTGCGTATCATTGCCCGCCTGACTCACGGATTTCTGGTTCCATGCTGCCCTCCATCGAACAACGCCTGGCCCTCGAGCTGGCCGCCAAGCCGGCGCAAGTCGCCGCCGCCATCGCCCTGCTGGACGAAGGCGCCACCGTCCCCTTCATCGCGCGCTACCGCAAGGAAGCCACCGGCGGCCTCGATGACGTCCAGCTGCGCCTGCTGGAAGAGCGCCTGCGCTACCTGCGCGAGCTGGAAGACCGGCGCGCGGCGATCATCGAATCGATCACCGAACAGAACAAGATGACGCCGGCCCTGCTGGAAGCCATCGCCCTGGCCGAGGATAAAACCCGCCTCGAAGACTTGTATTTGCCGTACAAGCAAAAACGCCGCACCAAGGCGCAGATCGCGGTCGAAGCGGGCCTGGCTCCGCTGGCCGACGATTTATTGGCCGATCCGTCGCGCAATCCGGAAGAGGAAGCGAATAAATATCTGCGTGAGGCGTTTACGAATGCCGACGGCGTGAACAACCCCGGCGTGGCGGATATAAAGGCGGCGCTCGACGGCGCGCGCCAGATCCTGATGGAGCGTTTTGCCGAAGACGCGACGCTGCTGCAGTCGCTGCGCGAATACGTGCAGGAACACGGCGTCGTCGAATCGAAGGTGGTCGACGGCAAGCAGGAAGAAGGTGAAAAGTTCGCCGACTACTTCGATTATTCGGAGCCGCTGGCCACCGTCCCTTCGCACCGCGCGCTGGCGCTGATGCGCGGCCGCCGCGAAGGCATCCTCGACGTCGCGCTGCGTCTCGACACCGAGGCGGAAAAACCGAAATGGGATGCGCCGCACAATCCTTGCGAAAGCCGCATCGCCGCCCGTTTCGGCATCAAGGCCGCGGGCCGTCCGGCCGACAAATGGCTGCTCGACACGGCGCGCTGGACCTGGCGCGTGAAAAGCTTCATGTACATCGAGACGGAACTGATGGGCGCCCTGCGCGAAAAGGCGGAGCTGGACGCCATCAACGTCTTCGCGCGCAACCTGAAATCCCTGCTGCTGGCGGCACCGGCCGGCCAGCGCGCCACCATGGGCCTCGATCCGGGCCTGCGTACCGGCGTGAAGGTGGCAGTCGTGGATGCCACCGGCAAGGTCGTGGATACCGCGACGATCTATCCGCACCAGCCTCGTAACGACTGGGACGGTTCGCTGCACATCCTCGGCCAGCTGGCGGCAAAGCACAATGTCTCGCTGATCTCGATCGGCAACGGCACCGCCTCGCGCGAGACCGACAAACTGGCGCAGGACCTCATTAAAGCGCGTCCGGAACTGAAGCTGACCAAGATCGTCGTCTCGGAAGCGGGCGCCTCGGTGTACTCGGCCTCGGAATTCGCTTCGCGCGAACTGCCGGACCTGGACGTCTCGATCCGCGGCGCCGTCTCGATCGCGCGCCGCCTGCAGGATCCATTGGCGGAACTGGTGAAAATCGACCCGAAATCGATCGGCGTCGGCCAGTACCAGCACGACGTTTCGCAGACGCAGCTGGCGCGTTCGCTCGACGCCGTGGTCGAGGATTGCGTGAACGCAGTGGGCGTAGATGTGAACACGGCGTCGGCACCGCTGCTGGCGCGCGTGTCCGGTCTGTCGAGCAGCGTGGCCCAGAGCATCGTCAGCTACCGCGACATGAAGGGCGCTTTTTCATCGCGCGCGGCTTTGAGGGCTGTGCCGCGTCTCGGGGATAAGACCTTCGAACAGGCAGCGGGTTTTCTGCGCGTGATGGGCGGAGAAAACCCGCTGGACGCTTCGGCGGTACACCCGGAATCGTATCCGGTGGTGCAGAAGATCCTGGCGGACGTGAAACGCGACATGAAGGCGGTGGTCGGCGACAGCGCGCTGATCAAGAGCCTGAATCCGGCCAAGTATGCGGATGAGAAATTCGGCGTGCCGACCGTCAGCGACATTTTGAAAGAGCTGGAAAAGCCGGGGCGCGATCCGCGGCCGGAATTCACGACGGCGACGTTCAAGGAAGGCGTCGAGGAAATCAGCGACCTGCGGCCGGACATGATCCTGGAAGGCGTGGTCACGAATGTCGCCGCCTTTGGCGCCTTTGTCGACATCGGCGTGCACCAGGATGGCCTGGTGCACATCTCGGCCCTGTCGAATACCTTCGTCAAGGATCCGCACACGGTGGTGAAGGCGGGCCAGGTAGTCAAGGTAAAAGTGCTGGAAGTCGATCCGAAACGTAAACGCATTGCGCTGACGATGCGCCTGTCGGACTCGGCGCCGCAGCCGGGTGCGCAACCGCAGCAGCGCGGTGACCGCGAGGACCGCAAGCGCGTGGCCCAGCATCAGCGCCAGGAACGCCCGGCCCAGGATGCGGGTGGCGCGATGGCGGCGGCCTTTGCCAAGTTGCGCAAATAAGCGCAGCCAAGCCCATGTTGTGCGCACCCGCCGATCCGGACAGTCCTGACGCGCGCGTGCTGGTCAAGGAACTCGATGCCGCGCTGGCCGCGATCTGCGGCGACAGCGGTTCGGGTTCCTTCGATCCGGCGGACGTGCGCGGGCCGTCCGCGGTATTCCTGATTGCGCGCGATGCCCAGGGCCATGCGCTCGGCTGCGGCGCCCTGCGGCCGCTGGCGCCGGGCGTGGCGGAACTGAAACGGATGTACGCCAGGCCAGGCAGCGGCGCCGGGCTGGCCTTATTGAGGGCGCTGGAAGCGCAGGCGCTTGCCTTTGGTTACCGCGACATCTGGCTGTCGACGCGGCGTGTCAACGTGAAGGCGCTGGCGTTTTATGCGCGCAATGGGTACGTGCCGGTCGCGCAGTACGGCAGGTATGTGGGACGCGAGGAGTCAGTCTGTCTCGGCAAGCACCTCGGCTAGATGCGCACTGTAGGGTGGGCATGCCCACGCGTAAACTTCGCATTGTGTTGGCTTCGTTTAAGGAAAGACTCCGCCAACACGATGCGAGCGTCACCCGTGGGCATGCCCACCCTACAGGACCAGCTCCGGCACCCGTTTCACCAGCACGCCAAACACATACAGCGCCAGGCAGGCCAGCCCGATCTTGTTCATGTTCGCCCGGCTCATGGCCGGCTGGCCGGTCTTTTTGATGTGCAGCGCGTCGCGCAGCAGCACGGCCGCGTAGATCGTCATGGCCAGGCCGGTGATGAAGACCCCGGCGCCGGCGCCGCGCGCCCCC
>Ga0308160_10005912_pt1 | contig 12631 bp, 9 predicted proteins | sample PhyFR1_FD_201036 | JGI IMG/M metagenome (GOLD analysis project Ga0308160, IMG submission 201036) | Phyllosphere microbial communities from UC Gill Tract Community Farm, Albany, California, United States - DLSLF.R1 | ecosystem: Host-associated > Plants > Phyllosphere > Unclassified | place: USA... | reverse complement strand
CTTCCAGCTCGACGCCGGCCAGCAGCTTCTGGCGCATGCCCTCTTCCAGCTCGCCCAGCGTACGCACGGCGTATTCGCGGTCGATGTTGTAGCGCGGGTGCATCAGGCGGTTGGCCAGGTCACCGGAGGTCGTGAACAGCAGCAGGCCTTCGGTATTGAAGTCGAGGCGGCCGACGGCCAGCCACTTGCCGGTCTTCATGGTCGGCAGGCGATCGAACACCGATGGACGGCCTTCCGGATCGTCGTGGCTGACAATCTCTCCGGCCGGCTTGTGGTACACCAGCACGCGCGGCGGCTTGTTGTTGTTCACCTTACGCTGGATGAGTTTACCGTTGATGCGCACGGCGTCGGTCGGCAGGATGCGCTGGCCGATGTGGGCCGGCTCGCCGTTGACCGACACGCGGCCGGCGACGATCAGCTCTTCCATGTCGCGGCGCGAGCCGAGACCGGCTTCGGCCAGCACCTTGTGCAGCTTCGGCGCGTCGTCGTCCGCCGTCAGGTCACGGCGTGCCGGCTTCGACTTCTGCTGGCCCTGGCCGCCTTCGTTGGCATCGAACGCGTCCGAGGTGACGAAGGAGAACACGGCGTCGGCGTCGTTTGGCTTGCCGCCCTTGCCCCTGGCATTCTTGCCGCCCTGCTGACGGCCCTGCTGGCCGCCTTGCTGGCCATTTTGCGCGTTGCGCTGGCCGGTCTTGCCATTCTTGTTTTTGCCCTTGCCCTGGCGCTGCTCGCGGCGCGCTTCGCCGCCCTGCTCGCCTTGGGCCTGGACCTGGCCCGGCTGCGCGTCGGCTGCCTGAGCCTGGACGGCGGCGGCCGGCTGGCGCGCTTCGCGGCCGGCACGCTGCTCGCGCATCTGGCGCGGGCCGCGCGGCTTGCGCTGGCCATCGCCCTTCGGCTCGCTCTTGCCCTGCGCCTGGCTCGCCGCATCGGCGGCCGCCATGTTGTCTGTGGTCGGGCTTGAGGCCTGCGTGGCGGACGGCTGCGGCCAGGTTTCCGTTGCCGGCGCTGGCGCCGCGGCCTCGGCCGGCTTGGCCTTGGTGGCGCGCGGCTTGCGGGCCGGCTTCGAAGCGGCAGCAGGCGCGGCAGCAGGCGCAGCGGCTTCGGCGGCTACCGGTGCGGCGGCCTCGGCTGCGGTTGCAGCCTTGGTGCGGCGCTTCGGCTTCTCGGCGGCGGGCGCAGCGTCGCCGGCAGGCGCGGCATCGGCAGCAGGCGCAGCCTTCGGTGCGGCGGCTTTGGTGCGGCGCTTCGGCTTGGCCGCCTCGTCCTGGCCAGGTGCGCCAGGCGTGGTATCGGTGTCAGTAGGATTCATCGTTCGTATCAATGTTGTTGACCCTGTCCACGCCGTAGGCCGGTTGCGGGTCGTGTATCGGGACTTCAACGGGTGAAGTAGCTTGTTCTTCGTCGACGTCCGCCGGCGCGTCCGTCTTGTCAAAATTCTGTTGCAGGGCCGCTTCCAGCGCCTCCAGGCTGCGCCCGTCCTGGGCGTCGGCAATACTCTCGAGCGGAGGCAATTGCCCCAGCGATGCCAGGCCGAGATCGTCCAGGAACTGCTTCGTCGTGCCCAGCAGGGCCGGCCGTCCGACCACTTCACGGTGACCGACGACGTCGATCCAGCCGCGGTCTTCGAGCATCTTGATCGTCTGCGAGTTCACCGCGACGCCGCGGATCTCCTCGATGTCGCCGCGCGTGACCGGCTGGCGGTAGGCGATGATCGCCAGCGTTTCCAGCGTGGCCCGCGAATACTTCGGCGGCTTTTCCGGCGTAATGCGGTCGAGATATTGCTTCATCTCGGGGCGGCTCTGGAAGCGCCAGCCCGAGGCCAGGCTGACGATCTCGATGCCGCGGTCCTGCCAGTCATGGCGCAATTCCTCGAGCAGCAACTTGATCGTATCGAGCCCGACCGGCGTACCGAGCACGCGTCCGTTGGCGTCGACGTCGGCAAACAGCTTCTTCATGCCGTGCAGGGACATCGGCTCGCGCGCGCATAGCAAGGCGGTCTCGAGGACCCGCTTGGCCTCATCAGTCTTCATTCTCGATGTCGTCAGGCCCGGGGCCAGGAAACGTTCAAACAAATACGCGATCGGCGGGCATCGGCTGGCCGGAGTCGGCGCAGCGCAGGCCTTCACGCCAACGCGGTTCGCGGTGCTGCTCGTTAAAACTGGAATCAATGGCCCGCGCTTGGACGCGGCGGGCGACATTACGGTAGCGGGACAGGACCCGGCCACAGCGTTCTCCGCGTGCCAGACGGAAAACCTACAGGTGATTATTCAGCGAAACGCGGACGTGTCACGCGGCTTCGAGGTGCGCGTACCATGACAGCAATCGACGTCGTTTCTTCCAACTGCGGGCCATTGTAACCGATAAAACATCAGAACGACCACTTGCGCAAGGGGTGCGCGCCCGGCATTCGCCTTAAGCCGACAGTTTTTCGGCCAAAACGGCGGACACGCCAAGGAAAGCAGGATATTCGGCAGTGATCACGTAGGTGGGCACCTGGGCCAGGTAGGAAGCAAAGCGGCCCTTCTGTTCGAAGCGGCTGCGGAAAGGCGATTGCGCGAAGCGTTCGCCCAGGCGCGGCACGATGCCGCCGCCGATGTACACCCCACCCTGCGCGCCGAGGGTGACGGCCAGGTTGCCGGCGACGGTGCCGAGCATGCCGCAGAAGACCTCGAGCACCTGGCTCGAAACGGCGCATTCCCCCGCCAGCGCGCGGCGCGAGATTTCCGGCGCGGTCAAGGGATCAAGCGCCAGGCCCTGCACATGCGCCAGCGCGCGGTAGATCAGTTCGACGCCGGCGCCGGACAGGAAACGCTCGGCCGAGACGTGTTCGAACTCGCGCCAGGCGTATTGCAGGACCGCCACTTCGAGTTCGTTGGCCGGCGAAAAGCTGACGTGCCCGCCTTCGCTGTTGAGCGCGGTCCAGCCGGCGCCGGCCGGGATCAGGCCCGACACGCCCAGGCCGGTGCCCGCGCCCAGCAGGCCGAGCGGCGCGCTGGCACGCGGCGCACCGCCGCCGACCTGCACTTTATCGCCCTCGCCCAGGTGCGGCAGCGAACGCGCCAGCGCATAGAAATCGTTGACAACCAGCAGCGTCTGCAAGCCCACTTCCTGGCGCACGGCTTCGATCGAAAACTGCCAGTGGTGGTTCGTCATGCGGATCTGGTCGCCATCGACGGGATTGGCGATCGCCACCGCCGCGTGCGCTACCTTGCCGAAAGCCGCCACCTCGGGCGAGGCCAGGTAGGCGCGCATCGCGTCGGCAAAGCTCGCATGGTCGCCGCAGGCGAGGACCTGCACCGCCTCGAAGCTGCCGGGCGCCAGCTCGAGCGCGAAGCGCGCATTCGTGCCGCCGACGTCGGCCAGCAGGCGTGGGCTATCGAAGGAGGCGGCGTGGGAAGCGAGGTGGTCAGGCAGAGAAGCAGTCATCGCAGGACATAAGGCTGGGGATGTCCAAGCTTACTGGATTTCTTTGCTGACTTACAAGAAGATTTTGTAGTTTAGGTACAGAGACTCCGGACTATCGTGCCGATTTGCCGCAGCGAGTAAAGTAGTACGACTACGTCCCTCACTCAGCAATGCGCCGGCTGGGCACCCTCCGGCCGGGCATGGTGGGCATGCCAGGCGTCCAGTCCGCCATGCAATGGGCGCGCGCGATGGAAGCCGTTGGCGAGGAATTCCCTGGCTACCTGCGCCGCCGTGACGTCGTTCGGACAGCTGCAATAGACGACGATATGGCGATCCTTGTCGAGGCTGGCCATCAGCTGGCCCGGCTCGCAGCTGTTGTAGAGCAGCGCACCCGGAATGGCGTGTTCGAGCGCCTGGGCAGTAACGCTGCGCGCATCGATAATCAAGGGATCGTGCCCTCCCTCCATCAGCGCTTTCAGTTCGGCGATGGCGATACGCGGCACGGCGAGCGTGGCGCGGTGGCGCCGGCGCTCGACATACTTATAGACGACGAACAGCGCCAGCAGCGCGGCCAGCACCATCAGCGCGGCGCTGCCCATGGTATCGAGCATGGCGAGGATGCCGTCGACGCTGTCGTGGAAGATGGCGCCCAGCGCGATGCCGGTACCGCCCCAGAGCAGCGCCCCGCTCGCCGAAAAGCCGAGGAAGGCGCGCGTGCGCGTGCCCAGCGCGCCGGACATCGGAGCGGCGATGGTATTGAAGCCTGGGACGAATTTCGAGACCAGCAGGGATTTCGGGCCGTAGCGGCGGAAGCGGTCTTCGGTCTGGTTGACGCAGGAATCGGGCGACAGCGAAATCCGGCACAGCAGGCGCAGCACGCGCTTGCCGTAGTAGCGCCCGGCGCTGAACCAGAAATAGTCGCAGATCAGGCAAGCCAGCAGCACGGCAAGCAGGCACAGCTGCCAGCTGGCGCCGCCGTCGACCGCCATCGCCCCGGCCAGGATCAGCACGGGAAAGGCGGGAATCGGCAAGCCGAACTGCTCCAGCAGGACCGTACCGAAGACGAGGATGACGCCGTATTGCTGGATCAGGAGAGTGAGCTGGGACATCCGTTCATGGTAGCCCAAATCCCTGTATCAAGCTGGCGACCGCGGGGTTTTCGCAACGCTTTGGCGAGCTTCCCTATCTTCAGGCCAGGCGCGGAATGGCCGCCAGCAGCGAGCGGGTGTAAGGATGCTGCGGATTGCGGTACAGCTCGTCCGAATCCGCCATCTCGACCACGCTCCCATGGTGCATCACCATCACCCGGTCGGCGATGTAGCGCACCACGGATAAGTCGTGGGAAATGAAGATGTAGCTCAGCTTGTACTCGTCCTGCAGGTCCTGCAGCAGGTTCAGCACCTGCGCCTGCACCGACACGTCGAGCGCCGAGACGGACTCGTCGCAAACCAGGATGTCCGGCTTCATGGTCAGGCAGCGCGCGATCGCGATGCGCTGGCGCTGGCCGCCGGAAAATTCGTGCGGATAACGATGAAAAGCCTGGGCAGGCAGGCCGACCCGCTCCAACAAATTTTGCACTGTTTTGGTGCGTTCGTGCTCGCCGGCGCCAATGCCATGAATGCGCATCGGTTCCAGCAGGATCTGGCCAACCGTAAAGCGTGGGTTCAGCGACGCATACGGATTCTGGAAGATGATCTGGATGCGCCGTTTATAGGCCGCGTACTCGCGGTCCGACAACGCGAACAGGTCGCGGCCAGCGAAGCGGGCGCTGCCGCCGGTCGCGCGGTGCAGGCGCAGCAGGGTCAGGCCGACCGTGGTCTTGCCCGAACCGGATTCGCCGACCACGCCCAGGGTTTTTCCGCGCGGCAGCGTGAACGACACATCTTTTACAGCGTGGAACACGCGTTTGCCGAACAGGCCCTCGCGCAAGGTAAAACTCTTGGCCAGGTTCTCGACGACCAGCACGTTCTCGTCGTCCGCCGCATAACCACGCGCGCGCTGCGGCAAGACCGCCAACGGATCGCTGCGGCCGCTCAGGTAATCATCGATCACCGGCAGCCGTACCGGCCGCGAGTCCAGGGTCGGCCGGCAATGCAGCAACGCGCGCGTGTAGGCGTCGCGCGGCGCGCCGAACACCTGCTGCGCACTGCCCTCTTCGCGCACTTCGCCGTGGCGCATCACGATCACGCGGTCGGCGATTTCTCCCACCAGCCCGAGGTCGTGGGTGATGAACAGGACCGACATGCGGTGCTTTTTCTGCAGCGCCGCGATCAGTTCCATGATCTGCTTCTGGATGGTGACGTCGAGCGCCGTGGTCGGCTCGTCGGCAATCAGGAGCTTGGGTTCGCATGCGATCGCCATCGCGATCATCACGCGCTGCTGCTGCCCGCCCGACATCTGGCCGGGATAGGCGTCGATCTTGTTGGCAGGGTCGGGAATGCCGACTTCTTCCAGCAGCGCCAGGGTACGCGTGCGCGCTTCGCGCTTGCTCATGCCCATGTGCCGCTGCAGCACCTCACCGATCTGGAAGCCGACCGTGAACACGGGATTGAGCGAGGACATCGGCTCCTGGAAAATCATCGCGATGTCCTTGCCGCACAGCTTGCGACGCTCGGCCGGCGGCAGCTGCAACAGCTCGCGCCCGTCGAACAGCACCTGCGAGCCTGGCTCGATGATGGTCGTCTCGGGTGGCAGCAAGCCCATCACGGCGAGCGAGCTGACCGACTTGCCGCTGCCCGATTCGCCGACCAGGGCGACGGTCGCATTCTTCGGCACGTCGAAGGAAATGCCCTTGATCGCCTCCACCGTATTTTTCTTGTCGATGCGGAAGGCGATGCGCAAGTCACGCACCTGGAGCAGGATGTCGGTATCGTCAGTCATTTGATTTTCGGATCGAGCGCGTCACGCAGCGCATCGGTGAACAGGCTGAAGGCCGTCACCAGCAGCGCCATCGCACCGGCCGCGGCCGCCAGCTGCCACCATTTACCCAGGATCAGTTCGTTCTGCGCTTCGTTCAGCATGCTGCCCCAGGACACGGTCCCGACCGGCACGCCAAAGCCGAGGAAGGACAAGATGACTTCGGCCTTGATGAAGCCGACGACGAGGATCGACAGCTGCACCAGGGCCACGTGCGAGACGTTCGGGAAAATATGCGAGAACATCTTGCGCCAGCTCGAGGCCCCGATCGCGTCGGCCGCCATCACGTATTCGCGCGCCTTGTGCTTGATGTACTCGGCGCGGATCAGGCGATACGGTCCGGTCCAGCCGGTCAGGCCGAGGATCAGCACGATCGTCATCACGCCCTTCTGCTGCAGCACGGCGGCCACCGTCAGGATCATCAGGATCGAGGGGATGGACGTAAAAATGCTGTAGAACCAGTTGAACAGGTCGTCGACCACGCCGCCGAAAAAGCCCGACAGCGCACCGAACAGGGTCCCCAGGGCGACCGCGACGAAGGCCGCCACCAGGCCGACCACGATCGAGGTCTCGCCGCCCTTGATGGTTTTCTTCAGCACGTCGTGGCCCCACTTGTCGGCGCCGAACGGTAACGTGAGCGCCTTCTCACGCGGCGGATGCGACGCCCGCACCTCGGCTTTCAGGTTTTCCAGCTCCTGCGCCAGCGGATCGAAGGCATTCGGCGGCACCGGCGCCGGCAAGCGCGCCAGCGCGGCGCTCGCGGCGTCAGGCCCGACGAAGGATGGCGGCGCATAATTCACTGCCACCTCCTCTTCCCAGTCGGCGGCGACCAGTCCGCAGGAAGACAGCAGCAGCAAGAGGATAAACGCGCCGACGACGGCCAGCGCCGCCATCGCGATGCGGTCGGCGCGCAGGCGGCGCCAGGCGAGCGTCCAGAGGCCGGGTGAATGCAATTCGTTCGTCATCATTTCAATTGCACGCGTGGATCGACCGCGCCATACAGCAGGTCGGCCAGCAGGTTGAACACCATGGTCGCGGCCGCGACGTACACGGTAATCGCCTTGATGACCGGGAAATCGCTGCGCTCCACGGCGAGGATCACTTCGCGCCCGATGCCGGGAATGCCGAAGAAACGTTCGAGCAGGAAAGCGCCGATCAAGAGCGCCGGCAAGTTCGCCATCACGTGGGTAATGATCGGGATCGCGGCATTCCGGAGCACGTGGACCCAGACGATGCGGCGCTCCGATAAACCCTTGGCGCGGGCCGTGCGCACATAGTCCTGGTGTACTTCGTCGAGCACGAAGCTGCGGTACAGGCGCAGGGTCGGCGCGATCGAGACGGCCAGGCCGATGATGATGGGCAGCAGCGCATAGCGCAGCAGGTTCTCGCCCAGGCTCTCGCCCCAGCCCTGCACCGGGAACAGGCCGAGTTTATAAGCGAAGAAGTACTGGAACACGATGATGTAGACCAGGATCGAGATCGACATGCCGACCGTGCAGGCCACCATCACGGCGCGGTCGGTGAGCGAGCCGCGCACGAAGGCGATGGACAGCGCCAGCGCGATGCCGAACAGGGTTTCCAGGATGGTCAGCGGCACCAGCACCGTCAGCGAGGGTCCGAGCCGGCTGGCGATGATGTGCGACACCGGTTCGCCTGTGCTCCACGCATTGCCGAAATCAAAGCTCGCGATCTGCTTCAGGAAAATGCCGAGCTGAACGTAATACGGCTGGTCGATGCCGAGCTGGGCGCGGATATTCGCGATTGCCGCCTCGTCGGCCATCTTGCCCGCCAGCAGATAGGACGGATCGCCGCCTACCCAGTTGAAGAGCACGAAGACCAGCACGATGACGCCCGCCATCGTCGGCAGCATCTGCCACAGGCGCCTGAGTATGTAAGCCAGCATGAACTACCTATGGCGCTCGGCCGTATCCAAAAGGCGTAACGATAGCCTAAATCGCCGCTCACCGGCAGCTTCGTCCTGCTGCAGTGCACAAGGCGAAGCGCTTCCCGCTTACGCAGGCGAGCCCGAGTGTTGTTTCCACGTCATGCATATCGTGTGCTGTATCGACCTTGCCTGGTTCACATGTTTTGATAAAAAGCATCAGAATGAAATGACCATGTTCTGATCAACGACAATATGTATGACATATGCATGGAACCGAAAGAGAAGATTTACACTATATTTTTCTCATAAGTAACATGCATATTTTCTACAGATGTTTCCTATGGTTACCACTTGGAGTAGAGATGCATAAAAGAACAATGATGTCGCAAGCTGTTTCCATGGCCCTGGCCAGTGCCTTCGCCCTGCCCGCCTTTGCCCAGACGACGGGCACGCCGGAAGCGCCGATCGCCCGCGTCGAAGTGACCGGCTCGAGCATCAAGCGCGCCAGCGCCGAGACCGCTTCTCCGGTGCAGGTCGTCACGCGCGAAGACCTCGTCAAGTCCGGCAAGGCCACGGTCTCCGAATACCTGCAGACCCTGACCGCCGACGGCGCCGGCTCGCTGCCGACCGGCTTCGGCAACGGCTTCGCCGCCGGCTCGACCGCGATCTCGCTGCGCGGCCTGGGCGCGACCTCGACCCTGGTGCTGCTCAACGGCCGCCGCATGGCGCCCTTCGCGCGCGCCGACGATGGCCAGAAGAGCTTTACCGACCTCTCTACCGTACCGATGGAAGCCGTCGAGCGCATCGAAATCCTGAAGGACGGCGCTTCCTCGACCTATGGCGCCGACGCCATCGCCGGCGTCGTCAACATCATCCTGCGCAAGGACTTCACGGGCACCGTGATCAAGGCCGAGGCCGGCCAGTCGCGCTACCACGACGGCGAAATGGGCAAGGCCTCGGTCACCTGGGGCAAGGGCAAGCTCGACGACGAGGGCTACAACGTCCTGGTCAACCTCGAGGCCTACGTCAACAAGCAGCTCTTCAACAAGGACCGTGCCGACCGCGACTGGATCGGCGCCGGCGACATCCGCCCATGGGGCTATCCGCAGAACACGCAGTTCGCCGGCGGTTTCATCACGCCGGGCGCATCGAGCCCGACCCCGACCGGCGCCCTGCGCGATCCGGTCACCGGCAACTTCGTCTCGCTGCCGGGCTGCGCCGCGCTGTCGGCCACGACCGTGCAGGATCCGGCCGGCGGCTGCCTCTGGTACAACGACCAGTTCCGCGCGATGCAGCCGAAGATCGACGGCTTCAACCTCTACACCCGCGCGACCAAACGCCTCGCGGGTGGCCACGAGCTGTATGCCGAAGCCGGCTATTCGCGGCGCGATACCGAGTTCACGATGATTCCGGCTTCGGTCTCGCCGACCGTCGCTTTCCCGCCGAACGCCGCGTTCCCGACCGGCGTCATCAACTACGGCACCGGCGCCAACGCCATCGTGCTGGCCGCGACCCACCCGCAGAACCCCTACGGCGTGCCGGTACGCCTGCGCTACTCGGCCTTCGACATCGGCCCTTCGGTCCGCTCGGCCGACAATGCCTTCATGCGCGCCGTGGTCGGCCTGCGCGGACAGGTGGCGGGCTGGGACTACGACACCGGCTACGTGCACTCGCGCTCGGAACTCGACCTCAACTACAGCAACATGCTGAACATGCCGGCCCTGGCCGCTGCGCTGGGCAACCCGTCCAGCCCGCTGTTCCCCTACTACATCGGCGCGGAAGCGGGCCGCAACCCGGCCTCGCTGTACGCGGCGATCGCCCGCAACGCGACCTCGCACTCGACCACGCGCCTCGACATCCTCGACTTCAAGGCGTCGCGCGAACTGATGCAGCTGCCGGGCGGCCCCCTGGGCCTGGCCTTCGGCGCCGAATACCGCCGCGAGAAGCTCGACAACCCTTCCCTGTCGGGCACCGAGGACGGTTCGATCAACGCCTCGTATGTCGCGGCCAGGGGCGACCAGGACATCAAGGCGGTCTTCGTCGAGGTGGCGGCGCCGGTCCTGAAGGGCGTCGAGGTGAATGGCGCGCTGCGGTATGACCGCTACGAGAACTTCTCGTCGACCACGCCGAAGGTCGGCGTGAAGTGGACCCCGATCCAGACCTTCGCCCTGCGCGGCACCTATTCGGAAGGCTTCCGCGCGCCGGGACCGGCCGAATCGGGCATCGAGAGCCAGAGCACCGGCACCGCCACCGCACGCGATCCGATCCGCTGCCCGGGCGGCGTGCCGGCCGCCGGCGGCGCCACCCTGGCCGACTGCGCGGTGGCGGTGGGCGCGGTCAAGATCGGCAACCCGAACCTGAAGCCGGAAACCTCGAAAGGCGTGACCCTGGGCCTGGTCTGGGATCCGCTGGCGGGCACCAGCATCGCGCTCGACGCCTGGAAGATCAAGCGCAGCGACGAGATCAACCCGCTGCCCTATAACGAGGCCGCGGCCCTGCCGGACGCGATCCGCAGCGACAACAACCTGGTCGTCAACGGCGTCGTCCAGCCGAACACGGGCAGCCTGCTGCTGTCGCGCGCGCCTTATCGCAACTCGAGCTTCACGGAAGTCAAGGGTGTCGACCTGGATGTGAAGCAGCGCTTCCGCCTGGGCGACTACGGCCGCGCCACGGTCGGCCTGACCTGGACCCACATCTCCTCGTGGGAGCGGGCCGAGTCGGAAACCGTGCGCTACCAGTACGCCGGCACCCACGGCAACTGCGATACCTCGAACTGCGCCGGTACGCCGAAGAACAAGATCAGCCTGGTCGCCTCCTAGGACCTGGCGCCGTTCAGCGTGACCGCAACCGGCAACTACCGCAGCGAGATGCAGAACGTGGCCTTCGCCGGCGACCTGTGCGCCTCGAAGTTCGCCAACGGCGCCGATGCCCCGGGCGGCTGCCGCCTGGCCTCGTTCACGACCTTCGACCTGTCGGCGCGCTACAACCTGAACCAGAACCTGCAGCTGTTCGCGTCGATCAACAACCTGTTCGACAAGGTGGCCCCGCTCGATCCGCTGACCTACGGCGGCCTGAGCTACAACCCGATGGATGCCAGCGGCGCCATCGGCCGCTACTTCAAGCTGGGCGCGCGCTACCAGTTCTGAAACTGACGCGGTAATAAAAAAATGGGGCGGTGAACCTTCACCGCCCCATTTTCATTCTTTCATTCTTCCCGCAGGCGGCGCTGGCGCACGGCCGCCGCCAGCCCTTCCAGCACCTGCACGCTGGTCTCCCAGTCGATGCAGCCGTCGGTCACCGACTGGCCATAGGTCAGCTCCTTGCCCGGCACCAGGTCCTGGCGCCCGGCCAGCAGGTGCGATTCGACCATCACGCCGACGATGCGCTCGTCGCCTGCGGCAACCTGGCGCGCGATGTCGGCGCAGACCGGCACCTGGTTTTCCGGCTTCTTCGAGCTGTTCGCGTGCGAGGCGTCGATCATCAGGCGCGAGGCCAGGCCGAGGGCGGCGATCTGGCGGCTGGCGTCCTCGACGCTGGCGGCATCGTAGTTCGGCGCCTTGCCGCCGCGCAGGATGATGTGGCAATCCTCGTTACCGGCGGTCGAGACGATGGCCGAGTGGCCGCCCTTGGTCACCGACAGGAAGTGGTGCGGCGTCGAGGCCGCCTTGATCGCTTCCACCGCAATCTTGATGTTGCCGTCGGTCCCGTTCTTGAAGCCGACCGGGCACGACAGCCCGGAGGCCAGCTCGCGGTGCACCTGCGATTCGGTGGTGCGCGCCCCGATCGCGCCCCAGCTGATCAGGTCGGCGATGTACTGCGGGCTGATCACGTCGAGGAATTCGGTCCCGGCCGGCAAGCCCATCTCGTTGACGTCGCGCAGCAGCTCGCGCGCCATGCGCAGGCCGTCGTTGATGCGGAAGCTGTTGTCCATGTAGGGGTCGTTGATCATCCCCTTCCAGCCGACCGTCGTGCGCGGCTTCTCGAAATACACGCGCATCACGATTTCGAGTTCGCCGATGAAGCGGCGGCGCTGCTCGACCAGGCGCCGCGCGTATTCCAGCGCGGCCTTCGGGTCGTGGATCGAGCACGGGCCGATCACCACCATCAGGCGGTCGTCCTGGCCATGCAGGATGCGGTGCAGCGCCACCCGCGCGGCGGATGCGGTGTCCTCGGCTGCCTGGGTCACCGGAAACTCGCGGATCAGGTGCGAGGGCGGCGTCAGTTCCTTCATTTCGCGGATGCGTAGATCGTCGGTACGAGGCATGCGGTACTCCGTTTCGTTTATCTGGGCTGCAAATGAAAAAACCGCCATCGCTGGCGGTTTCTGGTCGTTCGGGCTGTTCTCTTGTTGCGTGAACCTGCCGCTACTCCACCGCCTGAAGGCCGGAATGGCTAAACCAAAAATAGGTAAAGAAGGCAGCGTTG
>Ga0308160_10005911_pt1 | contig 12632 bp, 14 predicted proteins | sample PhyFR1_FD_201036 | JGI IMG/M metagenome (GOLD analysis project Ga0308160, IMG submission 201036) | Phyllosphere microbial communities from UC Gill Tract Community Farm, Albany, California, United States - DLSLF.R1 | ecosystem: Host-associated > Plants > Phyllosphere > Unclassified | place: USA... | reverse complement strand
GATCCACGATCTTTATTTCCAGGTAATGCTTCCGTTAAAACTGAACCACGTCCAGGAATTACCGTTACACCAGCTTTTTTTGCCCCCTGACGAATAAACAATTCATGTAAACGGGGTTTTGGTGGTGCAAGAAAAATACCATCCGGCTCACTTTCAATCCCCTCTACTGTGCCGTAAACACCAATCAGGCGGTCAACTTTATCGTAAAAAGGTTTAAGATCATTGTAGGTAATTGGCCATTTGTCGGTGAGCCCATCTTTGGGCTGAAAATCGTCTGGCCCCATTCTAAGGGAGATCCTACCCCAGTGGTTGGTTCTTCCACCGAGCATTCTGGATCTGAACCAGGCAAATTCTGAATCGTCTTTTTGTGTGTAAGGTTCTCCATCAAGCTGCCAGCCACCGTAGGAGGCATCAAAATCTCCGAAAGGTCTGGTTGTACTGGCACCACGCCTTGGAGACTCCCATGGCCATTTTAATTGTTGTGCATCAGTTCTTGGATCAAAATGGTCGCCAGCCTCAAGCATCAGCACTTTCTGTCCCGCATGGGCAAGCACATATCCCGCCATGCCGCCACCAGCTCCAGAGCCAATAATGATTGCGTCGTATTCAATGTCTGATTTCTTAATCTGAAAATCTTTCATGGTACACTAAAAAATTTATAGGGTTTATATTAGGTTTAAGGTGGTAATTTAAAAACTTTATTTAATTGCCCGATCAATTACAACAACATTGATACGCTTATTTTTCACAAACTAATACCTTTTAGCTGCATAAAATCCCCGATTTGCAATGTCAAATAGGTTGGCAATTAAAGATATCGAAATGTTTTTCAATTTCGATAGTTAACGGGACATTATTGTATCTCTGGGATCAGAAACAGGTTATTCTACCTGTACTCTTCAACCGTTGTTGAACTGAAGATCAATTATTGTGAAATACTGAGAAAATACGTATAAGTTGGAGACGAATTACGTGCAATACTCGATGGATTTTTAACCGGCAAGTATTAAACTACCATAATCCGGATTAAATGCAGCTTGGGAAGAGATTAATTACAAACAAACATCACGTGCAGTACAAGAACACATCAAACGCACATCGCTCCTATGTTTGATGTGCGTTTGATGTGCGTTTGATCTGGGTTTGATCTGGGTTTGATGCAAGCCGAATGCAGCTTTATACTAAACTTTAAAAGAAAACAAAACACCCTTTAAGTAGCGATAATTTTATTTTTTTACTTGGCTAATGACTGCTGCTGCGCATGAAATCGATGCTGAAGACTTTCGTTATTGGTTATAATTCCAGCAACAACAGAGAATAGCCCCATAATAACATGAAACAGATATGTTTCATCACTAAAGTTGAATAACCAAGGCGATGCAATTAAGAATAAGCCAAGCAAAATGTCTGCATAAAGGTGAATTTGCATAGGAATAGCCTTAATAAATCCCAGTTCATAATTGGTGAACAGCGACATCATAATAATCAGAATACCGGCTGCGATCGTAATGGTTTTTGCCGGTTCAAGGTCGCTAAAACCAAACAGCCACGGTGACACGATTAATAAAATCGCAGTTCCATAATCCAGTCCGCCATGCGTTTTTCTACTGATAATTTTCATAACATTAAAATTTTAATTAACACCCTATTAATTAATCATTTAACATCAAAAATCAGACAATTAAAGTTTAAAATGAAGGATCAGGTAGAAGCCACGCCAATTTTCAGGTATTTGTTTGACTTGCAGGAAGCAACTTCCAGAATTATTCTATAGAATTTTAGCTATTAACAATTATCAGACCAAATTCAATTATCTAAAAACAACGTAAAGTACTGGTTATTAATATCATATAAACCACAATCAATCAAAATGATAACGGGTATTTGCATTCACAGTTTGGGGGTTTTTTATAGTAGAAATTAAGTTAGATAAACTAAATTTGGTATACCTATAATTTTTGTTAAAACCTACCACTATGTTTAGACTCGTTTATTTTGATCCTGTACAGGGCTATGGAACCATAGATTCCAGCCGCTACAACCAGATCCTGGACACCGACAGCCACCTTAAGCAGGAAGGTAAGAAGGTAATTTGCATTGTTGATTACGACGAGAAGTCAATTGAGCACAAAAGTTCAGATTATTGCGAACATCGCGATAACATTGACAATTTTATTTTTGACTATGAGTTTTTAAACAGTTAGGCCATACGGCCTTCCTGTTTACCTTTGCTATTTTATCAATACTTTCTTTCCAGTTTTAGCAGAAAGCTTCGCGGCCTCTAATATCTTAACCACGATGAGATTATTCTCCAGCGAGGACAGGTCATTCGCTGGATTATGCTTTTCTTTCAGCACTGCATGTAAATAGTGTAAGTGATTGCTGGCAGCCTCCGGTAACTGAGGCGCTTCAAATGTATGATAAGCGGAATTTTCCTTTTCTTTCATTCTGACGGTATTGGGATTTACAGCCTGGATGTAACCTGTTTGTCCAAAAACCTCCAGATCTTTAATACCGAATGGCCAGTTCCAGGAAGCTTCAATAATCCCTGTTGCAGCTGGGTATTCCAATAAGATGGTCGCATCGTCATCTACCTTCGGATAAACGTCCTTTTTTATTTGCCTGGTAATTGCAGTTACTGCGATTGGTGCCTTTCCATCCATTAACCAAGTCATTAAGTTTGCACCATAACAACCAAAATCGGTAATGGCTCCCCCACCATTCTTCACCGGATCAGTAAGCCAGCTCAAAAATTCCTTACTTACATTAATTTCTTTAGGCCCCTGGTGGCCATCATGAACCACCATTTTACGGATCGCTCCAATTTCATTGTCGGTTTTGATCCTCTTATAGCTTTCCTGATTACTCGAATACCAGGTTGTTTCATAGTTTGTCAACAATTGAATCTGATATTTCCTGGCAAGCATTGCCATTCGTTCGGCATCTTTAACAGTAGTTGCCAAGGGCTTTTCCACCATTACAGAAATGCCCAAAGGAGCGGCGGCTTCCACAACCGCCAAATGGTCACTTATGGCATTATAAGCCAATACAACGTCGGGTTTTCTTTTTACAAGCAATGTTTTCAAATCAGGGCTAAATAACGAGTCGGCCAATTTATAACGCTTCTTAAACCGCTCTACCAATACCACATCTGCTTCGGCAATGCCAACAATGTTAACTTCTGCCTTTTCATAGCTATTCATGATCAAATAAACATGGTCATGATTTAGGCCTGCAACAACAACATTTAGCTTTTTTTGGGCGTTAGCATAAATGGTACTCAAGCCCATTACTATAATAGTACTTGCCAAAATACGCATGCTTGCAAATGGAATTTTTGTTTTCATAATCAACTGGATCTAAAGCAATTTAATGAACTATTTCAATCCATGATAGTTAAATTCGTTAAGACTTAATTTTAAACGTTAAAACTATGCTTAACCAGGTTTTGAATTTCGGTTGGACCATCCTTGCATTCTTCCCGGTTTGCCTGTACTGGTGGAACCAGGGCATAGACTGGACCTTTTACGCATTTATCATTTTAAGTTTGCTTGCTGGTTGGCTTCCACAAAAGGTTTATGCCCAGCTCAGTTTAAGTGACGATCCTGAAGCCTATAAAAATCTTGGTGTTAACATTATTCGCAGGTTCACCCAAGACGGGGGTTTTAAAAGGAATAAACTTCAGGGTATGCGGGATTACCTGAAAACAATCGCAATGTTTGAGCGATACCATTTTATTTGCCTGGTGTTCTTTAAATGCAGCGCCGTTTATGCCTGCCTGAATGAACACATCGTAATCGGACTGGTCATATTTGTTGCAAATCTTATCTATAACGTATGCCCCATCCTGCTGCAACAGTATAACCGTTTAAGAATTGTTAATATTCTGACGCGCCTGCAATGAAAAGCGAAATAATGCCATACTGGTCGAGTTTTAACTGCTAGTTTGACATTAAACCACTTGCTAAACAGTATTATAATACCACTTTAGGCCATTTGCATCATTTTTGATTCTACTTAATGACAGACTAAAAGACCTGATAAAAGAAATTGATATGGGATTAATGGGTTATTATATTATTGCCGGCATCATGTTCCTGGTAGGCATGATCGTCAGCAATCGCTTAAAAAGTAAATTCACGGAATATAGCCAGATTGGCCTTCGAAATGGTATGAGCGGCAGAGAAATCGCAGAGCAAATGCTGCGCGACAATGGCATCTACGATGTAAAGGTATTATCTACCCCAGGCCAGCTTTCTGACCATTACAATCCGGCCGACAAAACCGTGAATCTTAGTCCGGATGTATATGCAGGGCGAAGTGTGGCGGCCGCAGCGGTAGCTGCACATGAATGTGGGCACGCTGTACAACATGCAACAGCTTATAGTATGCTACAGTTCCGAAGTGCCATTGTACCTTTGGTAAACGTTAGTTCACAACTTTCGCAATGGATTATTTTAGCCGGTTTGGGCTTAATGTTTGGTAGCGCAAACCCAACCATTTTACTTATCGGCATTATACTTTTCGCAGTAACAACCTTATTTACACTGGTCACACTTCCGGTAGAGTATGATGCCAGCAAGCGTGCATTGCGCTGGTTAGAAGTAAATCACATGACCACCCCTGGTGAACATGATAAAGCAGCGGATGCTTTGAACTGGGCGGCAAGGACTTACCTGGTTGCAGCAATCAGCTCCGTAGCAACCTTGCTTTACTATATTTTGTTATTTCTAAACGCCAGGGATAGAGACTAAATCCCTGGCTTATTTGTAACAATCTTCCTTCCTGCCTTTGTAAATGGCTTTGTATTGAATTTTTTATTTATTTTTAAATAATAACCAATATAAACCAACACCACTATGGACTTAAACAATCGCAGATCTTTTCTCAAAAACCTGGGCGTGCTTTCTGCTGCTGCCGGACTTTCTTCTTTCATGCCGCTGGATGCTTTCTCTTTAGAAAAAAAGGAATTTTTCCAGATTTCCTTAGCAGAATGGTCTTTTCATAAAGCCTTATTTGGCGGAAAAATGACAAACCTGGAATTTCCCTTAAAAGCAAAAAAAGACTTCGGTATCAACATCGTCGAATATGTGAGTCCTTTTTTTAAAAAGAAAGAGACTGATGAGGCCTACCTCAAAGAACTGTTAAGTATTACTAAAGGCGAAGGTATTCAGAATCACCTGATCATGGTAGATGGCGAAGGCATGCTGGGCGATACCGATGCTAATGCGCGCAAAACGGCCATAGAAAATCACTATAAATGGGTAAATGCCGCCAAAGTATTGGGATGTAAAACCATCCGGGTAAATGCCGCTGGAAAAGGAACCAAAGAAGAAGTTAAAACCGCGGTGGTTGATGGACTTGGAAGACTAACGGAATTCAGTAAACAACATAACATCAATGTCATTGTAGAGAACCATGGAGGTTATTCATCAGATGCCGACTGGCTTTCTTCCGTAATGAAGCAAGTTAATAGCCCCTTCTGTGGGACACTTCCGGATTTTGGTAACTTCAGAATTTCTGAAACGGAAACTTATGACCTGTATAAAGGCGTTGCAGCGCTCATGCCATTTGCAAAAGGCGTAAGTGCAAAAACTTTCAATTTCGATGATCAAGGAAACGAACCCGATTTGAATTACGATCGCCTGTTCAAGATTATCAAAGATTCCAAATGGACTGGTATTGTCGGCATTGAATACGAAGGCGACAAGCTTTCTGAAGAAGAAGGCATCAAGAAAACACTGGACCTATTGAAAAAAGTACAGAAACAATACGCTTAATCATATAAATTAACCCTAATAATCTACTTACAAGGTTTCTAAGATGGCAAGCAAATAATCATATTCAGCCTGCCAAACCTGTTGTTTCTTTTTAAAATGGGCACTTAGTTCCTCATTCAACACAGTAAGTAAGATTCTACCTGCCTGATATTGGTCCTGCACCAGTATCAGGTTTTCTGCAGCAATCGCTTCAATGGCCTTATTATTCTTCAATACGTTTTCTGCCTGGACAATATTGAGCTGACGCGCAGATATATTATTTGCATCCAGGCCTTGCTCCTCCCGGTATTTTGACAGTAACACCTGATTTTCTAAACCAAGTTGCTTTTTCTTCAAAGAACGGTTTACGGCTTCAGAGATCGGAATCCGTACACCAACATTCACGTAACTGTTTCCATACCAGTTTTCGTTGTTCCAAAGCTTAAAGCTGTTGCTATAATACTGGCTTCCATAAAAGGCATTTAATGTTAACGTCGGCAGAGCTTCGCGTTTTAGATTTGCAAGTTGAATGCTGTTTTTCTCTTGATCAATTTTTAGCTGTTCCAACTGCAGGTTCTTATCTCCCTGCTTAAGCTTTGATACAATTTCTTCTATGGAGCTGGAAAGTGTATTGTATTTCCTCGTATCTGCGTAATTAGAAAGATCAAGATTGGCCACTTGCAATACACGATAAGCCTCCTGCAACTGGGTTTGCTTGTTAATTAGTTCCTGTTTGGCATTATTAAGTTCTATTAATGTAGCTCTGCCTGCTTTTTGTCTTTCCCCAACCAAAGCGACAATCTTCGCATATCGGGCCGAGTCGGTTAAGGCTTCTAAATATTGGTTAGCGGAAAGCACGACTTTAGCATAAGCTGAAGTGGCATTCTTTTTCCAATCCCTGGTTTCTTTCTCTAAATCCAATGCAGTGGATTTCCGGTCAAGTTCTGCTGTTTTTATGGCCAGATTTCTTTCAGGATTAAACAAATCGACAGAAAACTGTAAGCCGCCTTTTGCATTCCAGTCGGTTGCAAATTTTAAAGGCAAAATCTCTCCCGGTGCCGCATTTGGGTTAAATGCGATCGCCGGTACAGGCGTTGTGGCTGTAATCAAATTGCGCTGTACATTACCTTCCGCATAAATCAATGGCAGACGACCTAATTTCTCTGCTTTGATATTCAGGTTTGCCAAGGACAAATTGATATTTGCCTGTTTTAATTTCTCATAATCAGCGGCGGATGCCCATAGCGAATCTATGGAGAGCTTTTGAGCAAAGGATCCCAAACTGAAGCATAACAGGGTAATGATTAATAATATTCGGCTCATAATTAAAATACTGATGCTGGTTCCAATCTGGATACTTTACGGACGGCAAATAATGAACCGCCGATGGAAATCAGCAAAGTCAAAAAGAATAGAAATCCAACAAATAGAATACTGAAATCGATAAATAATCCGCTGTTTTTTACGCCTTGTGCAAATCCTATAAGCAATAACATCGCAATGATAAATCCAAAAATGGCAAATAAAAGAGCCTGTGCAATGATCAACCGGTTTACATAGCCTTTCTTTGCACCAATTGCTTTTAAAGTGCCATAATCTTTAATACGGTCCAATGCCGAGGAATATAAGGTCAATCCAATGATAAAAAAGCCGCTGATCATGGCAAAAACCACCAATGTACCAAAGCTCATACCCATATTCGAGGATATCAAAATTTCCTTTATCGTTGAATTTTTAAGCTTTTCTACATCCCATGCCCTAAGTTTAGGATAGAGGCTATTGATTCGGGCAATTACCGCATCTTTATCGGCATCCGGTTTCAATCTTACCGAAACAATGCTTACCGTAGAAGCGTCCAGGTTTCCATAATAGCGCGCATTCTCGATGGTGGTATACATAAAATCACCGCCGAAGGCTTGTGCTTTTTTGGTAATCAGCTTAATCCTGGCACTTTTGCCATTAATTTCAATCTGTTTATTTAAATAAAGATCAGTTTTCCAGGATGAAGCATTGAAAAACTCGGCAGACAAAGCTTCCGGTGTTGCCAGGTCTTCCAGCCGCCCTTCGTATATGCGTTCTGCTTTAGGGCCGGTTATAAACGTTGGTGCCCCGCTCCCAATCAGGTTCACACCTGCCGTTCGGCCATCAAGAAAAGAAGCCTCACAACCCACAATTAATATTGGGAAGGTTTGTTCAACGCCTGCTACACTTCGCAGCTGCTGTACATAGCGCTGATCAATTTTATTGAGCACATTAACATTCTCCGACTGGCTTTCAATTACCCAGATGTCCCGCTCCGTAACGTTAGAGTTGCTCACCAGATTACCCATCAAACCAGCCAGAAATCCCAGCAGTCCCAATTGCTGGCCAATCAGAAAAATACTGATCACAATGGCTGTAACCACCCCAATACTTTTAGCGCGATCAAACTTGATAAATTTCCAGGCGAGTAATAACATGTTAGTCGAGCTGTATTTTAACTTCAACTTTGTCGTTTATCAGCAAAGGTCGTTCAGCTTTGGTAATGGTAACCGTCATTCGCCTCACACGCCGGTCAGCACCTTCTCCAATTTTTTCATAAAGGATGGATTTATTCTCCAGGGCAATACCCAATGTACTGATATAGCCTTCGGCAACAGCAGTTGCACTGCTTGTGGGATAGATCTGTACTTTAAGTCCTTCGTGTACTTTAGCGGCGTACAATTCATCAACTTCACATTCCACAACAAGTTTACCTGCAGGTGCAAGATCCCCAAAGGTTTCATTCGCTTGTAATACCTGTCCTTGTTTAACATCCAGCCGAAGCATAACGCCCCCGACTGTCGCTTTAAGCTGGCGGTCGGCTAGATTTAAAGCAGATAAACGCTCACGTTGGGTTAATTCCTTTAGTGACTGTTGATTTGCCTTTACGGTTTGCCTGGCTTGTGCCAGTATTTGTTGTTGCTGTAAGAAGTTGGAATAATCGTTATTCAGCACTTCCATCGTTTCTGCGCCCTTTTCAGCGAGCGCCTTACTGGTTTCATACTTTTTTTGTAACTCCTTTAGCTTAACTTCAGCCATGTTAACATCATATTGGGCAGCCCTGTTTTTAGCAACTTGTGTAGCTACCTGCGCCTGACTTTCTGAAGCTGCAAGCGATTGCTCTTCTGCACGCAGTTGCAAAATCAAATCTCCTTTCTTAACACTGTCACCAGCCTTAACATAAAGTTTCTCGACTGTACCAGTAATGGTTGAGGAAAGGTTGATAATGCCAGCCTCTGGTAGTATTTTTCCGATACTGATAACTTCCTTTGCGGCTGCAATGGCCTGTTCTGGTTTAACTGCCGCCGTTTTCTCTTTATCTTTTGACCCGCAGGCAGCCAGGCACAGCAATATACTGCCCAGTAAAATATTACTTATAGTCTTCTTCATTCGATATTTTATTTGAAACCTTGCCTTCTTCCACATAAATAATGCGGTCAGCAAATTTGCGTAATCTTAGATCATGGGTAACAATAATAACCGCCTTTCCCTCTTCTGCTAGCGCTTTCAACTCCTGCATAATCACGCCTGCACTTTGCGCATCCAGTGAAGCAGTTGGTTCATCGCATAGCACGATGGGTGGATCCGTCACCAATGCCCTTGCAATAGCGACCCTTTGTTTTTGTCCGCCACTCAATTTCTTTGGGAGGTTGTTCATCCGGTCAAGCAGCCCTACTTTTTCCAATGCCTTGGTAGCCCTGCTTTTAATATCAGCCTGCTTAAGCTGTTGAAGCACCATAGGTTGCATCACATTTTCTAAAGCCGTTAGAGGCTCCAATAAATTGAATTGCTGAAAAACGAATCCGATTTGATTTAATCTGATGGTTGCCAGATCATTTTCCTTAAGTCCGGTTACATGTTTGTCCAGAAAATACACTTCACCATTCGTAGGATAAATCACACAGCCAAGAATGGAAAGTAAAGTAGTTTTTCCAGAGCCAGAAGGGCCCATGATTAAGGTAAGTTCACCAGATCTTAAATCAAGCGTTGTATCATCCAGCGCTGTAATCACCGTATCACCGGTTTTATAAATCTTATTAACGCCTTTTAATGAGATAATGGTTTGCTGCATTGCTGGTAAAAATACTACAAAATAAAGCCCCATTAAAATTAATTAATGAGGCTTAGCATGCTAAAACAACTATTCTTAAAAATCAAATGCACCTTTCCGCAGGTGTATCCCGTATTCCAGCCAGGCTTTCATGCAGGCCAGGAAATTTGCCCAACCTTCCGTATTGCCTTGCAGCCACTTGATACCAGCGTCGTTGTTACTGATCACACCTTCTGTAACGGTAACAATGGTTGATTGGTCTGCCCTTTCATCCAGATTGATCTCCACCAGGGTTTCTCCTACTTCGGTATCCCAATGGAAGGACACGTAAGTATTTGGACGCAGTTTGCCTACCCGGACTTCAAATCCTGCCTCAAATTCGGGAAAGTTCCAAAAAGGTTTGCTGCCTGCTTCCATCCTGGCACTGCCCTTAGAGATAAAATAATTGGACATCTGCTCAGGATTAACAATGGCTTCAAATACCACTGAAGCAGGTTTTAGAATTTTGATTTTTGTCCGGATGGATAAAAGGTCCTTACTCATAATTTATTTCACTGGGAATTTTGGATCAGCCTTAACCTCATTGATTTGCGCATTATGCCTTGCGGTATGTCCTGCTAAAAACAAGAAAGATTGAAATCCATCAACGGCACCAAAAGGCGAATCACTGATGTGATTTCTCAAATCATCCAGGGTTTTAGTGTCAAGGTAAGTTAATACTAATTTACGACTTGCTGCCAGATCAGCCAGCGCATCATCAGCTTTTTGATATTTCCCTGTGCCGGTAAGTTCTGTAGTGGTTTTTACCTTATGGCTTCGATCTTCCATACCCTTAATGATGTTTTCATCACTCGTCTTAACTTCATTTCTCCGCCCCGGGTTGGCAGCCGTATCCATACCTTTCCGGGCATAATCAAACAGCGCTTTTTCCGTCAGTACAATATGCTCTAAACACTGGCTAATGGACCATCGATCCGCTGCTGGCTTAAATTTTAATTGTGCCGGTGTCAGGCCAGCAATGCTCTTTTTTAAATCTGCAGTAGTTTTGTCGAAATATGCCAAAAGATAGGCCTTATCGTTACCAGCGTTGTTAGCCGATGCCTTCATCTTGGTATCCTGCGCAACTAATGCTGTTGTGCCGAAAAACAACAGCAGCATTAAGATCCCTTTTTTCATCTTCTTAAATTTACTTTCGTCATCAGGACATTTGATTGCTATGTTCCGCTTGCTGCGCGTTTACTGAGGCATTTTCAAAGTTGATCATCCAACAGACACCAAACTTATCTTTGAAAGATCCAAAGTAATCGCCCCAAAACATATCTTCCATTGGCATTTCAATTGCTCCACCTGCAGACAGGCCGTTAAAGATCCGGTCAGCTTCATCCCGGCTGTCCGGCGCCAATGATATGTAATTATTATTTCCCATTTGCAGGGTTTGCCCCATTGATTCCAGACAATCCGAAGCCATCAGGAACTGGCCATTGCCAACCGGAATGGAAACATGCATGGCCATCTCTTTTTCTTCAGGACTCAGATTATCCAGACCTGGTGCCTCTTTCATTTTCATGATATTCATTTCGCCACCCAACACAGATTGGTAGAACTTAAACGCCTCAATGGCGTTTCCTTTGAAGTTCAAATAAGGATTTAGTTTCATAACAGGTTAATTTTAATAAGTCAATTTGGTTATCTGATTCAAAATTAACCAGATAGTATCCGGATCCACTTGCCCTAAGACAAGAAAATCAGGGGACTTAAAGAATAAAAATGATTGCGTTGCGCCGCAAAAGCGTTTTTAATAAACTCGGGAAAGTTCTTTCCTGATTCTGCTTAAAGAAGAGTCCGTGATGCCCAGATAACTGGCAATAAACTTTAATGGGGCCTGCTGAAGGATCTGTGGATGCTGTGTTTCTAACGCCTTGTATCTTTCGCTGGCGGAATCGGTGATCATAGCGATTGACCGCTGTTTGAGCTCAAATAAGCTTTTAGACATCCATGCCCTACCCCATTCATTTAATCCGATGATGGAATGATACAGCAACTGGAATTTCTCGAAATCTATCAAATAACAATCGCAATCCGTTAAGGCCTGATAATACTCAACACTCGGCACCCGGTTAAAAAGCGATACCACATCAATCGCAATTTCATTTTTGCCGATAAAACCAGTAGTGATGTCATTGCCATTGTAATCATAAACATAGGATCTGATCAAACCTTTTTCCACACATTGATAGGCATTTGCAACGTGTCCTTTTTGCAATAAAAAATCGCCTTTCTTATAATGAACAGGCTTATGTGCCTCGCAAATAACTTGGAGATCCTGTACAGACAATAATGGATGTTGATACAAGGATAATAATGCAGCTACCATAAGTTTAAGTTAGCAAAAAATGTTCGTGCACAAGACTTTAAGGCAGCAAATATGGATTGGAAAAACATTAATACCAGCATTTGAGTTATTAATGTTCATCAAATAGCTATAGAAAAATGGCCCTTTCTGAAAAACAAAAAGCCGATGCTCAGGAATTTTATCTGGACATTTTAAGGATTCTTAATGAAAATCAACTGAACTATATGTTGGGTGGCGGCTTTGCAATGTATAATTATACCGGCATTGTAAGAGACTCGAAGGACCTGGATATATTCTGTAAACCTTCAGAATACCCGAAAATATTAAAAGTTGTTGCTGAACATGGTTACGATACGGAACTAACGGATGTGAGGTGGCTTGCGAAAATTCATAAAAATGGCAACTATATTGACATCATCTTTGATACCGTGAACAACATCTGCACGGT
>Ga0308160_10005910_pt1 | contig 12634 bp, 7 predicted proteins | sample PhyFR1_FD_201036 | JGI IMG/M metagenome (GOLD analysis project Ga0308160, IMG submission 201036) | Phyllosphere microbial communities from UC Gill Tract Community Farm, Albany, California, United States - DLSLF.R1 | ecosystem: Host-associated > Plants > Phyllosphere > Unclassified | place: USA... | reverse complement strand
TCGTGGCCTGGTCACGGTCGCGGATCACTTTCAGGTACAGATCGCGCCCGCCGATATTGGCGAGTAAAGCCGAGAACAGCACGGTCTCCTGCCACGACTGGCCACCGTGGGCCAGCGGGATGAGACCCGCGGCCTTGAGTTTGTCGAGCGCGGCGAAGAGTTCCGGCATGCTCGCCGGTTCGCGCGTGATGCCAGCCTTCTTGAACGCGGCTTTCGAGTACCAGATCCACGTCTGCATGTGGATATTGAGCGGCACCGCGTAGTAGTGGCCATCGTGCTTGATGACGTCGATCAGCGGCTCGGGCAGGATGCGGTCCCAGTCCTGGGCCTTGGCGACGGCGTCGACGTTGTTGAGCATATTCTGCTCGATGACATCGGTGAACTGCCTGGAGGTGTTGAACTGCGCAGCAGTCGGCGGGTTGCCGCCGATGATGCGGTTGATGGTGACGGCGCGCGACTGGTCGCCGCCCGCGATGGCGCTGTCGACCCACACGCCGCCGGCAGCGCGAAACGCCTGGGCGACCTGCTTGACGGCGTTCGATTCGCCGCCGGAGGTCCACCAGTGGATGACTTCAGCTTTCGGTGCGGCCGCACTGGCTGGCGCGCTACCGAGCACGATACTCAGCGCACCTGCAGCGGCGCACAACCATGCGCAGGCTGCTGCCAGGTTGCGGGATTTGACCATCTTGTCTCCGTTCAGTGCCATGTTTTTTTGGCACGTTGGAAACGTTACCATTGGCTTTGCCCGACTATAGCATCGGGTCAATTGACGGTCAAACTAAACTTGCGGATTCAGGTAGCGATCGAAGCGGAAAAAACGCACATGGTTTTCGTCCTCGTGTAGAGTAATAGTTAATATTTCAAGCGGCGAAAAAGGTGGTTGCCGCACCTGGCGGTTGCACGGCGCTTCGGAGGCATGTTGAGAAATTCAGGAATATTTCTACGTGAACGACACCCCGGCACACACGTTGATCGAGCAGGTCTGCTGGGTCGACCCGCCGGCACAACCGCAACTGCGCTGGCCATTGCGCATGGAAGCAGCCCATGAGTCGCCCGACTATTTTACTTGTCGATGATGAGCCCGCCAACCTGGCCATGATGCGCAAGGTGCTCAGCGATGACTACACGCTGGTGTTTGCCCGCAACGGTGCCGAAACCATGGCGGCGCTCCACAAGCATCGACCAGCCATGGTGTTGCTGGACATCGGGCTGCCGGACATCAACGGCTACGATCTCTGCCTTAAAATCAAGCAGAGCGATACGACCGGGACCATCCAGGTCATTTTCGTGACGGCGTATGCCGACCCCGTGAATGAAGCCGCCGGTTTTTACGCCGGCGGCGTCGACTACATTACGAAACCTGTTTCGCCGCCGATCGTGCGTGCGCGTGTCGCCAGCCATTTGTCCCAGGTGCGCGCGGAATTGCTGGCCAGGAGCTATCGCGAGGCGATTTCGATGCTGGGCCAGGCGGGGCATTTCAACGATACCGATACCGGCGCGCATATCTGGCGCATGGCCGCCTACGCAAAGGCGCTTGCCAAAGGGGCAGGGTGGAGCGCCGAAGACAGCGAGCAGCTCGAACTGGCCGCGCCGATGCATGACACCGGCAAAATAGGGATTCCCCAGTCCATCCTGCGCAAACCCGGTCCACTGAACGACGCCGAGTGGGCCATCATGAAAACCCATCCGCAGATCGGCTACGACATCCTGAGCAAAAGCGCCGCGCAGGTATTCCAGCTCGCCGCCGAGGTGGCGTTGTATCACCATGAGAAGTGGGATGGCAGCGGCTATCCAGCCGGCCTGGCCGGCGAGGCCATCCCCCAATCAGCGCGCCTGGTGGCGCTCGCCGACGTGTTCGATGCCCTGAGCATGCAGCGCCCGTACAAGGACGCGTGGCCCGTCGACAAAATCGTGGCCTATGTGGATGGCCGCTCGGGGACGGATTTCGATCCGGCGCTGGTGGCTGTGTTTCACAGGACGCTGCCGGAGTTGCTCGACATCCAGCACACATGGGATGCGCGGGATAGTGAACTGGACGGTGCGTCGAGGATGATGCAGAAAAAAAGCCCGACCGGACCTGATGAGCTTTTCCAAAAATAGTCACACGCTGCAAAGCTTATCGTCACAAATTGTTTGGAAAATTGAACTGAACTGTATTTGTCGGGGTTTTGCAACATCGCAACGCCCTAATGATGGCGTGATGAAACTTTCCGGTGAGAAATTGAGATAAACTCGAGACATAGTCACCGCTTACATTCACGCGCTGAGACACTTATGCCACGAGTTCCTTTTTATAGCTGCTGCAATAGCAGCATATATCTACACCCACCCCCGTTGTAACAATACATATGGGAATGCCGCGCATTTTTGCGCAAGGCTTCCAATATTTCTTTTATTTTTTAAAACATCCTGATGAACGTTCTGCGTTCAAGAAAAATAAAATCGACTGTTTACACGCATCCTGTATGCATGCGAAAAGTTGTTCGGCAGCGTGGCACTTTTTAATTCGGGGTCATCATGTACTTTTTCAAGCAGCGCCTTAATCGACAATTAACGATTGCTTTTACTATTCTCGTCTCAATCATCGTAGCTATATCTGCGCTGGCAGTATTTAGCTTGAGTGAAGCCCAATCCAACTTCGATGGATTTGTTGGTGATGAGTTCAATCGCGGCAGCGTTGCGCGTGATGTCAGGTCGGCAGTGAGCGCAAGGGCAATCGCAGCACGCAACCTTATTTTATTGAATGCGCCTGCCGACATCGCTGCGGAGAAGGCCGCAGTAATGGCCGCTCACGAGCGTGTGAAAGACCGCATGGCGTTACTCAAGAAATTGCTTGATCTGGATAAAAAGGCCACACCAAGAGAGCAGCAACTGTACAACGAATTAGTCACTATTGAAGAGCGTTACGGGCCTGTCGCGCTTTCTATCGTTGAGATGGCACTCAACGGGAAGAAGTCCGAGGCCACCGAAAAGATGAATGCCGAATGCCAGCCACTGCTGAAGAAACTGATCGCCACGGTAAGCGATTATGCAAAATTGATTGCCAGCTCCGCAGAAAGTGAAATCCAGAAGTCAGCTGAAAAATTCCGCGCCAAGCGTTTGTTGTTGATCTGCGTGTCGCTGATTGCCGTAGTCACGGCGATTGCCCTTTCACGCTTGATAAAACGCAGCTTGCACCGATCTTTGGGCGCCGATCCGCTCGATTTGAGAAAAGCCGCGAATCAGGTCCGGTCCGGGGACCTGGGTATGTTACCGGAGGCAGCAACCGCGCCGGAAAACAGTGTGATGGCCTCACTTGGGGAGATGCAGCAATCGTTGGCAACGATTGTAAAGAGTGTTCGTCGTTCCTCCGATACGATTGAATCGGGTTCTACGGAGATTGCGGACAGAAATAAGGATTTATCGGCACGGACTCTGGAGCAGGCCAGGCAGTTGCAGGAAAGTGCCAGCGCGATGGAGAAAATTACCGGTACTATCCGGGTCAATGCCGACACCGCGGCCCGGGCCAGTGACTTGGCGTTGAGTGCGCGCGCGGCTGCTGAAAACGGCGGCTCCATGGTCGACGAAGTCGTCGTCACGATGCAAAAAATCACGGCGAGTTCCAAAAAGATCGAAGACATCATTTCGGTGATTGACGGAATCGCTTTCCAGACCAACATCCTTGCGTTGAACGCCGCAGTCGAGGCAGCCCGTGCGGGTGAGCAGGGCAGAGGGTTTGCCGTCGTGGCCAGTGAGGTGCGCGCACTGGCGCAACGCAGTGCGCAGGCGGCCAAAGAAATCAAGGTACTGATTGTCGACAGCGTCGGCATGATCGGCTCGGGCGCGGGCATGGTGTCAAACGCTGGTGAGGCAATGACCGCGATCGTCAGCGAAGTAAAAAGTGTCGCCGAGCTGATCAGCGAAATCAGTACAGCCACCCGTGAGCAGACCATGAGCATCAGCAGCGTTGGCGAGACAGTCATGGCACTGGATCGCGGCACCCAGCAAAACGCGTCACTGGTCGAGCAGATGGCCGATGCAGCAGATGCCCTGAACCAGCAGGCGCATAGTCTCGTGTCGGCAGTGTCCGTATTTAAAGTTGCAGGGGGCAGCGATATGACGAGTGAGGCAGACAAAGGGAGCCCCGTTGGAAATTCGCCCACAAAAAGAGCGCGATTAGAAGTAGAGTTTTCTTCTTGAGATATAGAACGCTTTACATGAATACATCCTGCTTTACCGACAGCCAGATCATCGCCATCCTCTAGCAGGCCGATGCCGGCAACCCGATGCCGGCGCTCTGCCACGAAAGCGGCACCAGCAACGCCACGTTCTACAAGTAGTGTTTCAAGCTTGGCGGTATGGATGCCTCGCTGACGGTCCGCATGAAGAAGATGGCAGAAAGAAGCCGGCGCCTTAAAAAATTACGTCGAGGAGCGCCTGAAGGCCGAAATCGGTGCTGAGAAGCTTATAAGAAATGGTAGCTCCATCTACAATCAGCGCACCGGGATTTGGTTTGTGCTTCCTGTACCTGCGCAACGTGAACCGCTTCCAATGGAATCACAAGCGCGGCTATAGAATTTGCCGCGAACTTGAGCTGTACCTGCGGATCAAACCGCGTCATCTTCTGTGCGTGAGAAACCGCTACCGCTGGCAGTGCCGACTGCGATCAGCCAAGTGGTTGTGGACCTAAATCACGACCAACCCAACATGTCATCCCGCGGCATTCCACCAAAACAGCAACTTGTCCTTGCCGCTTAATCTCTACTTTTAGCTCGCTTAAAAAAAATGGGGATTGCCGGGCAACCTTCTCCTCCTTCATTGACGTTTCGTCAGCTTTCGGGTTGACCACGACCTCCACTTCTGTCAGGGAAATCGCGATGAGTTGCACAGACGCAAATTGCACCCTGAACGATGCTTCGACAATGCGATATTGACGCCGACGTTACTGCTGTTCCAAGCTCGCGCCCAGGCGCCAACCTCAGCAAACAAATATGGGCATCACCATGACGATGGTATTTTCCAGTCAACTGGTCGTTCCTGCATCCATCGTGGCGCTACTGAGCGCCGTCTACCTGGTTCGCCACACGGAGCGCATGGTCCGCGCCCGCTATCAGGCGACGCTTGGATCAACTGCCTTCGGCATGGTGGCGACTGCATGCTTGATTCTGCCAACGCTCTGGTATGCAGTGTTCTACGAACGCTGCAACGGGCCAGGACGCGAAGTGATCCATATGCTTTGTGGGGGAGGTCTCAGCGTCTCAGCGGTCATTTTTGCACTCGTCAACTTTTCAACAATGCGCCGTACCGACGCTGCTCTCTGCACAGTTGCACAGGTACTTCTGGCTGTGGCCGTTCTTGGGGTGGGATCGGTACCGCCTTTGCTGTGGGATGTGTACCAGGACGCTCGCCACTGGCGGTGGGATCCTTGCCCTTCAAGACGGCCATGACGTGCGCGCCAATCGACGGATCGTCCGTAAGAATAAAGCTGTCTGCGGAAGGGGACGCGCCGCAAGGCGTACGTGAGCAGAACTACCTTCGCCCTCCGCTTGTTTCGCTGCGAGTCTGGCAGATGAAGGCCGAGGCGTGGATACTCGAGCAGGCTGGGATCGTCTTGGCACCGGCACCGGCACCCGAATTGGCAGCTTTACCTGTCGTCGCTTCCTAAAAGCCCTGAGTGCATAAGCTGCAGAGCTAGCCGACGGTTGCTGGCAGACTGCCAATCAGCTTGCATCCACATTCGGTCGTACCCCCCTCCACGGCGACCGGGACTCCGCTAACGGTGAACGACTTGTCGGCGGTAGTAATTTTGTTTATCCCGTGCGGTTTTCCCCCAGGGTAGAACAGCGGGCAATTGACCTGATCACCAAGCCGGGCAATCGCACCCCCGTGGATGTCATGATTTGGTGAGCCGCTGATGACGGTGCCGCCATGGTCGGTTTTGTCGCCAACCGTGATTATTTTTAGCGGCATTTTTCTCTTTCCGCGAGTTGGTTAGGTTAGTAGCTCGGTGGGCCTTCTGGATCCGGCTCGATTGCATCCTGAATACCATTCCATGTAAGTAGTTCCGCAGGAGGCAGTGGAAGCACTTGGTTAAGGCGAGTTAACTTAAGGTCGGGGTTGACATCCAACGCCTGAAAGATCTGGTGATACCGACGTTCGCGCTCAAGATCGGGAAGGAACCCTAGTTGTTTCAGTGCAGTCTGGTCTTTCTTGTCGCGCGAACTCCATTTTTCGATGTCAAAAAATTGTCGCAGTACTACTGCAGAGTCCTTGCTGCCGAACCTCGTCCCAGCTTGGTAATACTCCAGCGCTGCAGCAAAATTCTTGAATAGTTTGGCCGTCATTCCAAGATCGTAGGCTGCAGGACCATGGCCCTGTTTATAGGCACATATCACTATTGCCTCCTCGGCCTCGCGGCGTTCTACCTTAAGATAGGCGCTCGCCAGTGTCATTTGCGCTTCCGGGCTGCCAAGCTCCGCCGCTTTTAGGTAATAAGCCCACGCGATCTGTTCATCCTGAGCAGCGCCGCCGTATCCGTGCTCGTGGGCGACACCGAGGTCGTAGTAGCCCCAGGCTTGGCCAGCCGCGACGGCCATGCGGACGATCTCAACTGATTTGTCGGCGTCCGAATCAAGTACATGATTGGTGTCGAGCGGGCCAAGACCTGATCGATAGAAGTAGGCCATCAATGCACGCGCGCCCCAGTCGCCCTGGTTTGCGGCGGCCTGCACGTCGTGCAGGATGCTAAGGGCTTCCTGACGCGTCAATTGCCACTCGATCTTGCTGCGCCACACCTTGCGTGCTTCGATGTACAGGCGGTAGGAAGCTGGATCGCGGGTTTTCGGCATCGTTTCCTTCCACCTCCTGCAGGTCGGTATTGGACCGTTCACATCGAGCGCCTGCAAGCCGGCAGGGATCGCGTGCATTTTCACGTACTCGACGTGCTGTGCATACGCATAGACCCCAACCGCAGCGGCGAGCGATGTGCCAACCAGAGTGAACCACTGGCGAAGAGAGAGCATGGCTGGATAGGGATTCGGAACGCAGTGGACGTGCGGCAGCGATGGCGTCAGTAACTCGGCGGGCCATCCGGCTCGGGCTCTATTGCGTCCTGGATACCCTTCCATGCGGGTAGTTCGGCAGGAGGCAGCGGTAACACCTTATCGAGGCGAGTTAGCTTTAGGTCGGGGTTAAGATCCAACGCATCCGAGATCTGGTCGTAGCGGCTTTTGCGTTCCGTATCAGGCATTATTCCAATCTCTCTGAGCGCAACTTGGTCTTGCTTGTCGCGCAAACTCCATTCTTTGGTGTCGAAAATAAACATCAATGCTGCTGCAGATTCTTTGCTACCGAATCGTGTCCCCGCTTGGTAATACTCCAATGCCGCGGCGAAATTTTTGAATAGCTTGGCGGTCACTCCAAGATCGTAGGCTGCAGGACCATGGCCCTGTTTATAGGCGCACATGACCATCGCTTCCTCGGCATCGCGGCGTTCGGCCTTCAGATAAGCTCCTGCCAAGGCCATCTGCGCTTCCGGACTGCCGAGCTGCGCCGCCTTCAGGTAATAAGCCCATGCGATCTGTTCATCTTGCGCAGCGCCGCCGTAGCCGTGCTCATGTGCAACACCGAGATCGTAGTAGCCCCATGCCTGACCGGTTGCAGCGGCCGAGCGCAGGATTTCTACCAATTTATCCGCGTCCGGGTCGAGCACGTTGTTCGTGTCGAGGGGGCCAAGGCCGGTCCGGTAGAAGTAGGCCATCAATGCGCGCGCACCCCAGTCGCCCTGGTTAGCGGCGGCTTGTACGTCGTGCAGGATGCTAAGGGCTTCCTGCCGCGTCAATTGCCACTCGATCTTGCTGCGCCATAGCTTGCGGGCATTGATGTAGAGCCGGTAGGCGGCCGGGTCGCGGGTTCGCGGCATCGTGTCCTTCCACCGGCCGCAAGTCGGAATCGGACCGTTGACGTCGAACGCATGCAAGCCAGGGGGAATTGTGTGCATCTTCATGTATTCCAAATGTTGTTGTAGAAAATAGGCACTGGTCGCGATGGCGACCGAGGCGGCGGCGATGTACATTCGGCGGCGAATTGTCGATTGCATGTTAGATCACCGGCGAGCCAGGCTGTCTATCGACGTGAAAGGTGGCAATTTGACCTTTCAGGGGCTGTCGATTCGCCATCGCTTTCGTGTTGTCCCCCATTAGGTCCAGCCATTTCTTGAATGTTTTCTTCATATCGCCGAACTGCGCCGGTCCCTCGTCATTTGTGCATTGCTTGAAAAGCTTTTGGCGCAGGTCCAAGGCCACATCCTTGGCCTCGCTGAGCAAATTCAGCTCGCTGTCCAAAGCCATGCTGCGTACGTTCAGATTGGCCGATCCCACCGTGAAGGCCGCGTCGTCGACGATCGCTACCTTGGCGTGGATGTAGGTTTCTTCGTAATCCTTGGTCGATTTCGGCAGTTTGGCGCAGCTCCACATCCACGCCATGAGCGCCTTGATTCCGCATTTTTCTAGCGTCGCAGGCGTGATCGGCATCCTGGTTCTGCTGCGCTTTGCCTTCGCCACTCTTTCCTCGTGCTCCACCTTCATGGTCTCGCTCTGCCCGAATCGCTCGGCAACGTCATAGGTCGCCAGGTCCATGCCATCGGTCTCCGGGGTTGAAGTCAGGATGAACACGTAGATGAGTTTGGTATAACCGGCTCTGCGCAGCTTAAAAACACACGTCATCATGTAGTTCGCCCAGGCCTCGTACTGGACATACTGGTTCTGGATGAAAATGTAATGATGGGTGAGCCGGGTCAGGTTGGCGTAGCATTCCTTGATTGATTTCTCCTGCTTTGCCGGGTACGTCCGCAACAGCTGCGCGCTGTGATGGCAGTTCTTCAGGGCAAAGTCGGGGACCTTCAGGTGCGACCTGCTCTGCACGGAAGGATGGACTGTCCTTGACGGTTTTGCTACGGCATTGGCTGCGGCAAGTGCCGCCTTGACCGCCAGGCCCGGCGACGTCATCCAGATCGCATTCATCAAGGTCGATGTGGCTTCTTCGGATTCGGCCCAGCCAGTGCAGAAATTGTGATTCATGTCGTACAGGATCGGTCCGCGCACGCGCAGCGAAACGTCCTGATACGGTTTGGCAGTAGTTGCATATTTTTTGAAAAATTCGCTGAGGCGCTCCGCCTTTCGCGTTAACGGTTGTTCAGTCTGGCCAGACATCATTTGCATTTGTCTGTCGTACCGGTCCCATGCTTCATCGATTACAGCCGACAGCTTGGTATCCCGGCCGGCCGGATTCTTGCTATACAGTGTTTCACGGCGCATATCCTGAAAGCGATGATCGACCGTGTCCCAGAAGTCAGTCGTCGAGTTATGCCCCATCACGTAGCCGATGGCGCGCGCCGGCGTCTCGTAGTCGATCAGAATCATCTTTTGATGATGGGTGGGGTAGATGGATCCTGCTGTGCCATCAATAAGGCTGATCTTGTACTTCTCGCCAGCAAGCGAGGGGTCCCGAAACTTGAGCGCGACTTCACGGGTCTGCAGCACGATGGTCGGTATCTTTTGCGCGATGATCTCGTCGAACCATGCGCGGTTGTACTGGTCGTGCGTTTCGTTGAAATAGCCGGCGTAGGCGCCGATTGTGGGAACACGGGTTCCATACAAGCCCGGATTGTTTTTTTGTATGGCATAGGACGCGGCATTGTCGTGCCAGAGCAGCAGGCGCACCGTGACGGGATTTTCCTTACGGGTCGCGATTTGCTTGAGCAGATCGCCATAGCGCGTGCCGTCTTCGGCCGTTTCACCACGGATGAGCACCATGCCCGGGTCAAATCCCCAGGTGATGATGTCCACGCTATGTTGTGCCTGGAGCAGGTCATTGTGAATGCGCTCGAACACTTCTTCGCCGCAGATGAGCGGCTCGAGATGGCAGTGGTGGCGCACCAGGTAAGTCTGCTTGCTTGTCCTGATCCACCAAGGCAAGGACAGGCATTGGTAGGGGCCTAGTGTCCGGTTGTAGCAGAGCTTTTGTGTATAAAGTCCCTCATTTTCTTCCATGCCCATTTTCTTCCCTTTCCATGTAGAGGCCGCTGTCGGCGCCTGCAGCTCACGCCTGCTGGCTGGACCATGGATTGGCGTCGATCCGATCCTGGTCCAGGGAGTGCTCGTCGTCGGTCAGAGCGCCGCCCGGATTCTCGTAGCCGTGGTATCCCACGCCCGCGTTTTGCTCGTGCTGCTCGGTGTAGGCGCTGGCAGCGATGTCGAAAGACTGACCGGTCGGGAGTTCGACCTTGTACTCTGCGCTGGCATCGAGCTCGTGCGCGAACTGGATATTTCCCTTGTCGTCGATCTGCCCCTGTTCGACCATTGCCCCATCCTTGAACAGTTTGAACGGCATGCCAGCACTGCTTCTCCCGGCAGTCTCCGCATGGCTGCCGACATGCAGCGCGCCGCGGCCCCTGCCCAATACATCGGCCACGGGTGGCATGGAAACCGCCATCTCCATGTTCTTGGCGTTCACAAAGCTGTGGTGCGCGGCGTGTGCGACGAAATTGCCATTCGTGCCGTGTTCGATACCACCGGCGGCGAATTTCACGTAGCTACCGCCGCCATTGATGACGACTTCTTCCTTGGCGCTGATCGTGATCCGGTTGGCCGTTTGCGTGATTTCCAGCTTGGCCAGCAGCTTGATGTTGTCCGATAGTGCCTGCAGGTCGATGTCGCCAGCGGCGGCCACCATCTTCATGCCGGCCTTCTGGACGAACAGCCGGAACGACTGGCGGATGCTGGCAAAGAAATGCGTGCCGACAGCCAGCGACAGGCTTTTCCCGGTCGTAAGGGCCGTGTGGCGGTCGCTGGCGATGTGGGTATCACCGGTCGTCGTGGTTGCGATACCGGCGGCACTCGCCAGCACCAGATGCGGCTTGGCCAGCTCAGGGAAACTGTCCGCTTTTGCGTCCGGACCTTTCACAGCGTCCTTCTGCGTTTGCAGGAGTGAGGCAACGCCGTCCTGGTTATCCGAAGGCTCCTGCGCACCGTTTTTTTGCGCGATCTCACCCAGCAGTTGATGCTGCTCAACTGCGAGCGCGATGCGCCGCGCCGTTTCGTCCATGTCTTTCATCGGGCCGCGTGCAGCTTGCCGCGCTTCTGTGGTGATCAGAAGTCCCTTGGCTGCGCGGGCCACGCCATGGCCATCGGTGCGTAGTTCCCAGCCTTCGCCGCGTGCGTCCTTGCGGCCGCTATTGTCCTCGATGCGCCCGATGTGCCCGAGTGACAGTTGGCTGCACTGGTGGTCGCTTTTTAGCTGCGCCTGGATCATCTCCTTGGTGTCGTCAAGAACGAGGTGGTTGCCGCGTGTGCCGCCGCCCAGTTCCCGGCTGCGCATGCCAGCCAGCGAATGTTGCTTCGGCAGCGACCACGGTGGCATATGCCTACCGTTGTAGACAGCCCCCAGGATGAGCGGATGATCGATATTCCCGTTCGTGTAAACAACCGCCACTTCCTCGCCAACACGCGGCAAACGGATCTGCCCGAACTCGTCGCCGGCGGCCGGTGTCATCACCCGGATCCACGGCGAGCTGTTTTCGTCGTACTTGTCCAGCCGGTCCCAGTGGAACTGCAGCTTGACCCGCCCGTAGTCGTCCGTATGGATGTCAGCGCCGGCCGGGCCAACCACGATCGCCGTATGCAGCCCCATATAGGTACCGGGCTCGCTGTTGTAGTTGCGGCCCGGGCGCCAGCGGATATCCTTGCGAATGCAGGTCAGCCGGTTTTCGTAATGCGACGGTGCGCCTGGCCCGGCCTGGTAGTTGTTCGCCACCTCATGGTCGACAGACAGGATGAGGTAGAAGCGGTCATCGATGCTGCGGCGCGGTTCCGGATCGTATTCGGGCGACCGCGGTTCGGCACTGAAGTGTCCGCCGAGCTTGAAGGTACGTCCCGGCAGCACGCTCCTCTCATTGCCTTTTGCCTCGAAGTACTGCGTGTCCTTGTCCGCCTCCTCCATGCGCCGCGTTGCCAGCCGCTCGCCATCGTCGCGTATGCGAAAGCCGTAAGAACCTGTGTCTTCGTAGACTTCGTAGGGAAAGATATCGCCTTGCCGGTTGGCTGAAATGCCTTTGGCGCGCTGCGCGCCGGGGCTCTTGTAATCGAACGTTGCCAGCGTTGTCTGGCCCGAGCCGAGGCGTCGCACTGCCGTCCACTCGTGAATGCCGTCGTCCTCGAGCGATCCGCTCTTCTTGTGGAACGGGATCACGTACGCTTCCTCATCGATCCGCTCGGACAGGAAGCTGTTGTCAGAGATCATGAGCCGGTGGCGGCCAAATTCGTGCTCGTACCAGTAATGCAAGCCGAGCGCTTCCCAGCGCCGGTGCAGGTGGTTGTAATCGGTCTCGTTATGCTGGTTGGCGACGGTCAGCTTCGACTCGTCGATCGGGTACATATGCCAATCGGCCTGGCGATAGTGTTTCAGCGTTTCTTCGGTGATCTCCCGTACGCTTTTACCGTGAAACGACCGGTTATCCATGCGCAGCCGCGCGAATGCAAGCCACGGTTCGAGCACCATCTGGTAGAAGGCGAATCCGCCATCGGTGCGCAGGAAGCGGAACTCGGTGATATGGCCGTTGAAGTAGCGCAGCGATCCGTCTTCGCGCACCAGGGAGATC
>Ga0308160_10005909_pt1 | contig 12634 bp, 15 predicted proteins | sample PhyFR1_FD_201036 | JGI IMG/M metagenome (GOLD analysis project Ga0308160, IMG submission 201036) | Phyllosphere microbial communities from UC Gill Tract Community Farm, Albany, California, United States - DLSLF.R1 | ecosystem: Host-associated > Plants > Phyllosphere > Unclassified | place: USA... | reverse complement strand
CGGTCGACAGCTCCTCCATCTCCTGATCCAATCTTGCAACCATTGTACCGCGTCCAAGAGGTAGAAGCGGCTAACGAGACTCACGTTTATCATATACACAATCACAGACCATCATATCATCCTGTTCCCTACTCAATCCCAACCCCTTTGTCTCGTAAACACATTTATCCAACGCCGTAAACGTCGCATGTGCCTCATCCCAAGCTACAGGTAAATCATCCACCATCATAGGTTTATGTTCCATAGCCGCAGCCTTCTTCCTAGACGATTGTCGACCATTTAAAGGCGGACGTGATGGGCCAGGGGAAGTTGAAGGTGATCGAGGAGGTGTTAATGGGAGCTCATTTTTGGTTCTTGGAGGCGAGTTTGGTCCAAATAATAAGTCTAGAGTTGCGGGTTTCATGTCGTCTGGTGCGGTCTTGATGATCCCCATATCATTTGGGTGGATTGAAGTACCGTTCGGTCCGGGATATGGACGTTCATCCTTTATTTCCTCCACCTTGACCTCGGGTTTGGTGTCCTGCATCGACATGGCGGATGTGCGATGTTGTCGCTGTTGTTACTACTTATACAATATGATTTGAAGCTAGCCAGTGGGTGTGGCTATACCCTACTAGCTATTGATTGAATGTGTACAAGTGAACCTATAAGGTATATAGCAAATACTCAATAAATCAACAGAGTATAATCTGTTTTTTGCCGCTGCAACCAATATATCACGCGTCAACCCTGATATTACCCCTCAGGGATCAAATCAATTTCAGCATCATTCATCAGTCACCTATGCATGCACTAGCATCAGAGTAAGCGACCTTTGACTGCAGATCAGCATGCATGGCTATAGATACAAGTGAGCGTTTATCGCAATGTCCAATGCCAAAGAACAGATACCCTATCGACCCCAGAAATGAGCATCGTCCACCGTCGTTCCTGGCTGTTGGACGACCCCGACGGGCGTACTGAGATCTTCCATGATTGTATCCTCACTCCCCTCCCTCCTGCCATCACCTTCCGATGTCCGCTGCCACCACCTCTTCTTTTTAGAGTTGTAGCTCCCACTACTACTTAGACCACTACCACTACTGCTCAAACCTGTAGGGCTGGTGCTGGTGGTGGATGGCTTTTCGATATTACGGCTAGGAGTAGGGGAATCGATAGGGGATGAAGTGGAATTGTGTGAACCTTGACGAGGTGGTATGGCCCTTTCTTTGAGTTCGTACGATTCAGTACGTTTGTGACTTGGGGGTACCTGCTGGAAATCGGAAGAATGGACTTGTTGACGAGCTTTGGCTCTTAGCTCATCGATTGAGCCGGAAGTCTTGAGGCCGGGACTCGGGAAACTTGCCGTTTGATATGTGGTAGACGATGCAAGAGGTGTTTGATTGTTGTCCTCTCTGATAGTTTTCGGTAATCCACCTGTAGCGATAGGGACTGGCTGAGTAGATCGCTGGGTCTGTCCAGGCAGGCCCAAAGGCGGATTGGGAGCAGGGACCAACATCTCTGGCTGACGTACATCACGCCTCAGACGATGTTCAGCCTCTTGATCCTTCAGCCAAGAGAAGAAATCTCTAGGCAGTCTTCGAATACCCCTGTGCGAAGGGAGTCGGAATCCAAGTGGACGAGAGGAAGACCAAGATGATCTAGATGCTGGACGGGACGAGTTTGAAGAATCATCAGTGATGAATGGTGAATGCGACGCTAGGGCGTGGAACGCGATATCGAATGGTGGCATTGCGACCAGATATTCCGGGTCGGTAGGAAGAACGAAAGGTATCATGAATCGATTATCGAGTAATTCGCCCAGACATTCCGGGGCGGATTGAGGTGTCCATTCAGCAAGATGTGTCGTTCCGTCAAGTAATGAATCGATTGATATTCCAGCATTCTCACTCCCTTGCCCAAGACTAGCTTGGCGCATATGAGCCGCACCAATTTGTCCCCTTCTCTTCTCCCAATCCTTCTGTAGCTGGACGAGGTATTGGGCACATTCGTCCGTCATTCTCGTTTCACCTACTTCATACTTGTAATCCCTGACCGCTCGGCGGAGTTGGAGTGGATTCAGACTCTTCATATTCTGCATCGTAATGATCAACGAGTCAAAGTCGGAGATCCCACTCAAGCATTGCAGCCATTGTAAGAGTTGCGAGAGGGGTTCTAAGTGTTTCGTACTCGTCTTTGCCGGTAAGCCATTCGCTCGTACCCAATCATTGAGCACGGTAATGTTCATGGTGATCTGTACCGCCTTTGATCGACAGAGGTACTGTTTCCTCGACAAGATCCGGTTGAACAATTCACCAGCGATCCAGAGAAACGCTTGAGAGAAAGCCTGGACAATGATGGCCGGATTGATCTCGTATAATTGCAGAACGAGCAGGATTCCAGATAAGATCTCGGTAACTCGAGTCGGCTCAATGGCATTCTCGGTAGCAAGTGGTGTGCTTGGCGAGTCGACATTCCCATTCCGAGCGCTAGACCTGAGATTCTGAGTGGACTGCGGGCGAATTGGCGTCCTGAACGGTGACCCCTCCTTGACTGAACCAAAGATACTAGCCGCCGATGGGATGGATGATCGGTCAGGCGTACCGTTTCCATTTGCGAATATCGAGCCAGCTCGAGGGATCGTATCCCGTTTCTTCTTGAGGGTCAGACCTCGACCAAAGAGGTTCCATTCGCCTTCAAATCGGACATCGCTGACTTCTTCGAGGGTTTCGTAATCGAGTATAGCTGCTCCGAGAATCTCGTCGATCCGTTGTTCCGTCAACCGAATCACAAACACTGACACATCAGCTTGAATGTCTACAAAAGTTCTAGTTGACCGACCGTGGATAGCGCTAATCATTTCCTCAATCATCCGCATGAGCTCAGGCATACATTCCGCCTTACTCAGTGCCGGATCACAATGAAGTAAATGAAGCAAGAGGGTGGTATTATAAGCCCAGAAGGCTTGTCTAGCAAGATCCTTGTCGTGTTCCTACTCGTCAGCCTCATTCTCACCGAAGTACTCACGTAGATCTCATGTTCTATCCTCTCTAATGCTCTGCCGATAAACATCTCCAGACAATCCTCGTCCCAGTGAGCTAGAGCGAACCGGGCATATCGGTGTAGAGCGTTTGCTGGTAGTCCTCTGCGTTCTGCTGGTTGTGCATGGGGTCTGTAGCGAGTTACCAAGATGTCCAGTAAGGTCGTGACGTTCCAAGGGGCAAAGACGAGCATATCATCGAATGCACCATGCATTTGCTGTACTGATCAGCTCTACCTCGAGGGCCGAACACGGCCGACGTACAGAATTCGACAGATCCTCCTCGTCCTCTGAAACAGACTCTTCATCCTCATCATCACTCGTCACCCATGCCAAACCAGAATCCACAGACCGCCTCCCATGATGCCTCTTTGGCGGCAGTAGGAGCTCCGCCTCGACAGAGGTGATTCCACTCTGCTCCCTAATCCATTGTTCCCGTTCCTCTTCCCGCCCTAATTTCCGCTCTTTATCTTTACGTCTCACCATCCTATACGTAGCCCTAGCCCTGTGTTTGCGTAAAGATTCGTGTCGCTCGGTAATTTCATCCTCCTCCTCGCTCTTGAGTGATTCCGTGTGCCCATTATCCTCGGGATTTTCGAGGAGTAGGCTGATTTCCTCGCGATTTGGGTTTCCCGCAACTAGGTCGAATGGCGTTAGACCTCTATCCGTTACTGCCGAAGTCGATGCCCCTCGAGTCAAGAGGAATGAGATCAGAGGTGGTGTAGAGATAATAGCGGCTATATGTAATGGTGTCCAGTCCGCTATACATCAGCTCTAGTCGCGTGAACACAGCGAAGAACGCACCTTTGTCCCGGCCCTGCCTTGAACCAGCTTCCAGACCCCACCGTCCCACCACAGCTCGAACGACAGCTTCCCTCTCTCTATGCCCACAGCTCCCCTGGATAGCCATCCCAACCACGCCCCACCCATCTTCATCCTGCATCACTTGAACCACTTCATCTAGAATTCCAGCCTATAATCAGCACCTTCCAACGATTACTCGCGGAATTCTCACCCAATTACCATCAAGACCACATAACCAAGCAATCAATCCAATATCCGACCTCTCCACCGCCCAACGTAAAGCATGTTGCAATACAACACCAGGTTCTTCTCCCTGCCGCCCCTTTCCCTTGATATCACCAGAAACCTCATCTTGTAGAATGGCAGCAACGCTCTCGGAAGTAGGATGACTCGAGATGAACGGATGCGAAGAATCTCTCGAGGCGACATGGACTGAGAGCCTGGATATCAGTATGTACTTTAAGGTCGAATCAGGACCTACCGCCTACGCCTTGATGATTCGCCTTTCCGCTCAGGACTCCATAGAGGTCCAGCCACTATTGGTGATTCGGGGTAAATGACATGATCCATTTTGTTAATGATCTTCTTGGTAGATCGATTGATGTAACTTAATTACGCTGAATTCGAGTGAGACATGCGAGCGATTGTCATGCGAAAGGACCTCCGGATTTGGGTGTGGTCGCCGAAGTGGTGGGTATGGTAATCTCGGACGTATTGAATGTGGGATGCTCCGTTCCTCCCTCCAGCTGTAGGTGTATGGTACGTTTTTTCGGCGTGAATATGCGGTAGATATGAGTATAAACTGGTCACAGAGTACAGATACGAGTCCAGTTGTGTCGCCTAAACCTGCGCGTTTCAGAAAATCAAATCAAAGTTCAGACGCGTCAAGTGGGGGGTGGCTTAATTATTAGCTAATATCCACAAGGTATTCATGAAGTCATGAGTATGTACAATGAAATGGTATATGCAAAGATACAATGGAATAAACATAACAATGAGGAACATCATGCAAGGTACCTGTAAACTCCAATATCGGATGCTCGTTCCAGATATTCTCGCTGCTTCATTAGTTACGCCCATTAACATTAAGGTGGACTCACGTCAATAAGACCCTCTATACGTTTCTTGATCATCGACATGGATGGACTGAACCGTGAAGAGAGTTGATGAGCGACCTCGGAAATGAGGTCATTATGACCCATCTGCTTTCGATCCTTCATGATCCTGACGATACACGCCTCAACGTCAGTCAGAATTCCATCCAACCAACAAAAGACATACCTCGACCTGATGACGCCTCTCCTCATCAACCTGCTCTTGCGTCTCCTCCCTCTCTTTACTAGTCTCAACCTTACTAGCCACTTGCATAATCTTCAATTTCGCCAGGTTGGCAGTAAATGACTCATTGAATGAGAACTCATCGTTCAGACCGACATCTCGACCTTTGGGCGATTTGGTCAAGATCCTATACTTTCCACAAGCGAGAGATTGTAGTGTTCGCTGCAAGTCGGAATCTTGTAGATCCGTAGCTGACTTGATATCCTACATGTTCAGCTGAGATCTGCCGAATACATGCAAGGCAGCTTACCGCATAAGACAACGAGTCTTCACCACTGACATCCTCAAAGAGGAGCAACACCACCAAAGCATGTGTAGACACATTCAAATCATGACTCCTAGCCTTGAACCGGACTTTGACATCGGCAGTTCCCAAACTACCCTGCCAAGTCAGACGACGTCCATTGTGCCGCGAATCGTAGTATTTCTGAAACATCGACATGGCGGGTGATAGTTGATCACTGAATGTACACGGGGTCGACGCGACAATAGGTTGTGGCCAATATGAGGCAGTGAGGACGTTTACCGTTAGTTCCAGTGGTATTCCCTGCCGGTCAGTATGAGATTCAATCTCTTCTTGAGAGGACTCACGCCCTGCCGCGTGACATAGTTCCGGAATGAATTGCCAGCCTCGGACGATATACGCATATCCGTAAACATCCCTTCCAGTTTCTGGGTGAATTGGAAACCCCTGTTCATTAGCTGCAAATCTGTATGAAGGACAGAATGACTCACATTTCAAGCTTGAGCTTGGCGACCATACCCTTCTCCGCGTCATCCGAAGCACTTCGTCCATAAAGCAGACGACGAGCCAAGTGGGTCTTGTAATATCGCTCAAACTTGTCTTTATCGTGTAGGAATCGGAATAGGATAATTGTCTTTTCTAGCGCTAGCTCGATTTCGTCGTCGGATTTCTACCTTATCAGCTTTATACGACACCAGAGCTGGTAAGCTTACAGCTTTCGTGCCTTTCTTTAGGTGCTCGTCGATGTATAGTGATAAGAATTCGGGTGCTCGAGGATTAGTGTTGATGAAAGATTGGAATGCCTGATCGTCAGTCAGGTCCACTTTGTAGCTCGTCAACGTACCAAATTGATCGAAGTCTGTACAGCCTTATCTCCTCCAAAAGCGTCATCCAAGATTTTATCAAATTTATCCTTTAGATCCAAAACATCCTGTACCCAGCGAAGCGCCGAGCTTAGTGCCGCGGAGGGGGTACTTGTTGGCTTGGCTTTGCCTTTGCCTTTGACATCCCCTTCCATATCCTGATCAACTCCCGCACTAGGTCCTGGTTCCGGTTCATTTGCTGAGTCGTTGATCGCTTTGCCTCTGTCCTCTACATCTGCCCTGAGGGCGAATCGGAGGGCATCTTTGCCTAATTCTGAAGGGACCCGGAGGAAGAGGTTGTACATCCTACTCAGGTCTGATGTACGGTCGTGATCTACCATCGTCACCAGCCCTGAGCCGGGCATGTGCAAGATGGCATCGAGGTGGGGAGTGAGAAGTTCGGCGACAAGTAGTTCTTGAAGCTGGGTATGTGTGAGGGTGGATAGGTAGTGCGCTGTTCGATCCGACTCTTCTGCTAAACGTTTCTCCACCTATTCATTAGCTCAAGTCAGCGTACAGATGACACGGAGGCTCACATTACGGAGGTACTGTGGAGCATCTCCCGTTTCCAGAAACTCGATCGCTTCCAATCGATAAAACTCTGCACTCCGCTTCAGGAATTCTGGCTCGAAATCCGTCAAGTATACACTCCTTCCACCTTCCCGCTCCGGTACGTTCAATCGCAATAGGATATCAACACATTCCCGCACTGTCGACCGTGTTATCGTTTCCCCATCTCGTTCTAGCTGGACTTGCGATAATAAAGTGGCGATCAGGTGGGTATGTATCGGGTATTTCGATGCTCGGACTATGTGTTCCAGAAACAGAGCTAATCCGGCATCGTAAATCAGTGGTACACCTGCTGAAGGGGCGTATACCTTGTCCTGTCCATCAGTACCACCCGTATACAAGCATGGAATTTGCTCACCATGTACCTGACAACAGCAGTGATCTTGTGCATTGAACCCGTATGATCCTCCCAAACCCCCTTCAAAGCCTTCAAGAACATATCACCCTCCAACGCACGCTCGATCGCTTCAGCGCCCCCACCCATCTTTCCAGCGCCATGAGTACCTGAACTCCTCGGGAATGCGGGTACGATCTTCTTTTCGGCCAAGGTATCGAGGTGTTGAACTACCAGATCTTTCACTCCGTTATATAGCTGCTCCCCATCTGCCATGTCAGCTCCACAACCCTGAGGCTTTGTCAGCTTACGTTTGAACAGGACCATATTGTAGGCATATCGATATAGCTCTTCGTAAGATAGTTTGAACGTTTGATGATTTTGGATCTCCTTGATCGCGACGGAGAGCTTGGTGAATGTATCTTTGATAGGAGTTTCAGGTCCAATCTGGTCAAGTCAGCTTTGTTGCAGGTGCGAATGGTCTAGCATTTCCGGGTTAACTAACCTTTCTGGGCGGTCGCTGTTATATCAGCTTGCACCCCAGCTCAAATGTGGAAAGAAGCTCACAATCTTGGGTTTGCCTCTACGGGCTGCTCCCATTGACGTCGACATGGTTTGATTGACCTATCCTATGCTGTATATATATGTATCACGTATACTCTTCCAACATTGATCATAGTCTGGTATAGGTGACTGGAGGGCCGACGGAATCAAATTCAAATCTAGGCACCATGCACTATGCTCAATCATGAAATCTCTTGTCAAGCACCACATATACCCAATCTATCATGGCAAATTCAGGAGGGAACGCCCTCTTTGTCCTTCGCATGGTCTTGCAGAGGCAGACTTTTCTTCAGTCAAGATCCCGCTTCTCGACAGCAGTCATCGATAGAGAAAGGGGAGACTCGAAATCTTCGGCTTGGTCCGAAAATAATACCTTGTTCCCAGGTCTCAAAGCTCTTGCTTCGCGCTCCGCACCCGATCAGGAGGATGGTATACTCGACTTCCTCGAAACCGAGTCGACAGAGTATGATCAAATCAAGACTGTCCTTCCGGCTCGTGATATGTCGCCCAGACCCATACCTTGGCCTACTATATTCGCACATCCCGACCCTTCCACCTCACGACCCACAGCCCGCCTTTGCGATCCAGTAGCTCGACTTGTTGGTGAAGGGGATTTAGCATCGGCACAGAAGATATATCATGAACTCCGCTCTCACCAGATTCCCATACACGCTCGTTTCGTATACCTAGAAGCAGCGAGTCAATGCCTAGATGCGAGAGATACCGAGGGATTCTTATTCTGGCTTCGACTGTATCCAAATCGACCTGCAACTCGAAACCATCCGGAACTAAAAGCGACCTGGGGACCATTGACGACAAAGATCTTATCTCGCTACGCATCTGATTTAGATTTCCTGGAAGCGTATTTAACGGAAGGAGCTCGTAAGGGATTATTACCAGCAATCATCCGACCGATGATGCAACATCTTACTTTTGTCGCCAATTCCGCTCGGTCACAGAGTATATTCGAGACGGCTTTCAACGCCTACCTGGCAAATACGACACCGAAAGATTCCAACTCGCTGTCAGGACAGGGGGAAAGGCACAAGATGATAGCAGAAGGGCAAGTGGAGGAATGGTGGGGGATGTATCGAAAAATGTGTTCAGCGCAAGGATGGCTTAGTATGGAGGAAGCTGGATATGATTTGACAATCGACACTCAGGCGGACCTCTCCCCCTCAGAGGCCGCGTCGACATCACCCTCGAGCGCCAAGCGACGCGACTTGATCGCCTTCGCCATCGAACACCCACCTCCAGCAAGAGAACTTGCCAGTCTAATATGGGACGTTCACTGTGGTACACCCGAAAAAGTCGAAAATCTACGTCAAGCATTCATATACCACACCCCTACCGATACTCGACAAATCACCCCATCCCCTTGCGCTCGGCAAATACTCTGGACCAGGGCAATTATGATCATGTTTGCTCGGGTCAAGGACCATCAAAAGGTCATTGAGGCATATCAAGATAATTTCACTTGGTATGGTCTCCCTGATCACCCTTCTAGGAGAAAGGAGGACAGTCAGTCGGAACGAATGTTGATTTACCCTCGGAAAACAGTCATTACCACTTTTATGCCTGCTTTACTCGCTACTCTCGACTCATCCGCCTTGGTAGATTATCACCAACAATACCTCGATACCTCCACCTCACTACCTCCCGCACTCCAACCCGACGGCCATATCCATAATACATTCATAAGCGAGATCACACACCGTATATCCCTTCAAGCAGGCATGTCGGCAATCGAATCAATAGTCCAACACGGCTACAACCCAGGTACACAATCCATGACTACCCTCCTAATGGTCTACGCCAGGAAGAGGATGATCAACGAGATGTTTGACTTATTAGAGTCGATGGAGAGGAAAGATGAGTTTGCATCTAGTACGGGTTCACCACTTGGGGTTGTGATCCCACCGCCGACTGTGGAGACTTATGATTGGTTGATTAGGATTTTGAGGAATAGCGATGTCGACGCTGTGGCCATGTTGAAGAGGATGAAGGAGGATTACTTTGCTGAAGTCAAGTCAGTGACGAGGGGTGAAGAGCGGGAGCTGGAGGCTAGTACTGGATGAGTATTGTGAGTAGTGAATCAGAGAGGAATGATACAGTAGACCGGAATGAGATGTTGTATGGCTGCATTCATTCATATCTTGTCTAATGTTCTTTCCTATTTCTTCTTTACTGATATTCTTCTTACTTAAAACTTCTTACTCTTTATCTTTATATAGCTCGTCATCATACCTCTATCTCTACTCTAACCTCTACTTGTTGTTGATACTGGAAGCAAGACCCACCCTGGCACCATTAGAGTAATCGTAAATAGAGTACCCTGCAAGTCAGCATCATCTCCTGTAGTGAAAGAGTGGATTGACGTACAGGACTTCAAGAAGGCATCACCGACGATAGCGAGGTTATCAGGGAACCCAGATCCGATACCAAGGACACCACCCACACACATGGATCCACCGGAGGAGACTTTTCCGAGGTTGAAATCGGCCATGCTGACTCCGAAAGGTTTACCGTTAAAGCTGAGAGTAATGACTGCGCTGGTCTTGCATGGGAATTGGTAGAATCCTTCACCGAATTGATCAGCTGCGGAAGCTGCTCCTGGGATTTGGGCGTAGAATCGGTCGGCGACTGCGGTAGGGACGTAGATGAGGGTGGTTCCAGTATCGATAGCCTGTCTATCAGTATGACTCATCAATGGGAGAGAGGGAGACTTACCCCGATGAGAGAATCTTTGAGAGAGTTTTTACGGGATGACAAGGCAGATAAACCAGTCATACTAACTGACCAGTATGTCTGAGAAATGACCGGAATCCAATTAATAGCTCCAGTGTACTTTGACGAATCCTGACATCCAAGACATAATTGAGATCCATCGACTTGTTTCCTAGTCATATGGAATCCGAACAAGGGGTTATTGACAGCTTTGTTGTTGATTAGATTCTCGAAATAAGTGGGTTTGTTCGAAGTAGCGATAGAACCGAATGCCATTCCCAAAACACCAGAGTTGGGGTTACCGAAGAAGTCTTCAGATTCTTGATTGACGGCACCGAAATATTGGCCGTTGACGGAAGTTCCTGCGATTTTGACGTTTTCTTGGGCGAGAACACCGCTTACGGATCCTGAACCGTATTCGACGGCAAACTTTTCACCGGTTGTTCGGTAAGTTGGTGATTGAGTGGATTTAAACTGCTTGCTCTGGCAGTTGCCACAGTTGACCGGTAGCTGATCATCAGCATAGATTCAAGCGAAGATAAGAAAGGACTCACCCATAGATCAGCAGATCCAGTATCAAAGTCGACTGTAATCTCTTGACTGGGAGTTCCAATATTGATGGGACCGTAGTACAAGACATCCATTGATCCAGAGATATAATCGGTAAGTGGTTCAGCAGAAGCTTGATCCCTCTTGGCGATAGTCACCTCCACACCACCGGAGGCCGAGGGCGCGAGCGAGCTGCTCATCGTGCTGGTGGGTGCAGGCGATGAAGTAACTGAAGAAGCCGAAGTGATATATGTCGAAGAAGTAAACATTGATGTTGAACTAGCAGACGATGCTGAAGCTGTCGAAGTCGAGAATCCAGAATGACCAGGACTAATGGTAAGACCCGCTGTCCAGACTGCATTGTCGTCGACGGTCCCATTCGATGAGGAAGGAACGACAATCTGCATAATCGGATCGTATTCATCTCCATTGGTAGCGTCGATCTGAGCAAGTTGAACACCACCAAGGTATTTCATGGCGTTCGCATACTTGTTTCGGACAAGTCGCATCTCCTTGTTGGCCCAAGCGGAAAGTTGGGCGTCAAACATATATTCAGAGTCTTCGCTACTATCTTGTCGAGTAAAGATATGATGACGGGCTTGGTTGATTGGTAGTACTGATCCGTTTGATGGTGCAGAGGCGGATCGGCCGAATAATCGCGAGTCGAGCGGTTTATTGGAGCCAGGTATGGGTTTGGCTATAGCACCGGAGGCGAGTAAGAGTAGGATAGTATTGAGCATCTTGTGTTATTGTTGTTGTCGTTTGGTGTTGGGTTGAAATGCTGGAAGATACTGTCGTTTGGTATCAGATCGCAGTGGTGATTAGTGTCGATTGTTGTCTTGATGTCTATCAGAGAAGATTGGTGAGAAGAATGATTAACAAGTCAGCAACCAAGTCAGGCTTATATACCATCAACCTGCCCGATTCTTCCCACTCAGCTCCCCGGGGATCCACTCGTCATTCACCCATCGACCCGCCCGATACACGGACTCATTACCTCTTGAATACCACTAAGTATCCATCCCCGCTCACCATCGAGCTAAAAGAATAGGGGAATGCCTGATAATAGATTGTGCCTCCGAGACATACCTATACCGGCGCGCGGAAGCTTCCCGGCTTCCCGGCCGTACTGAGACATCCGGATGTTTCGGATGCTATTGATATCGCGCAGTGTTGATGCATAGTTGCCGGTGTGCATGCATATCGCGGGCAGTTAGTAGCATGTAAACCCCGCAATGACGTGAGAACTGAACGTGGACTGGATACAGACATACATGGTGATCGTGTTTTCACAAAATGGAGACAATTACTTCCGAGATCCCTCCACCTCTAGCTAAACTAGCGTTCGATTCGACGGCGTAAGCTGATCAGTCAATACGTGCATTCTGGTGATCACTGCAGATAGGACTCACGTATCATCTTGAAAGGGAGTGAAGATTATATGATCGTAAAATGGTTCAAGATGACCGAACTTATCGGTTTTCCGAGTTGTTCAACTTTTCCAGTTAGCCGCCGTCAATACAATGGGCAGCTGGACTCACGACACGTAGGATAGAAAGGAATAGATTCAAGAAATCGAGATAGAGCGACAAAGCTCCCTGCAAGCGTAAGCATGATGTCGA
>Ga0308160_10005908_pt1 | contig 12635 bp, 10 predicted proteins | sample PhyFR1_FD_201036 | JGI IMG/M metagenome (GOLD analysis project Ga0308160, IMG submission 201036) | Phyllosphere microbial communities from UC Gill Tract Community Farm, Albany, California, United States - DLSLF.R1 | ecosystem: Host-associated > Plants > Phyllosphere > Unclassified | place: USA... | reverse complement strand
CCCTCGGCCGAGAAGGAATTCCGCAAGGCGCGCTCGCTCGGCATCCCTGCCGAGCGTGTCCTGCCGATGATGGGCAAGGCGATGGCGCAGCAAGGCAAATTCAAGGACATCCTGCAGGAAGTCACGCCGGAGATGGCAGCCAAATCGGCACCGCTGATGTCCCTGCGCGGCGAAGCCCTGCTGACCACCGGCCAGCCCGGCGACGCCAAGGCGGCCTTCGAGCAGGCGCTGGCGATCAACCCGAACTCGGGCGATGCCCTGCTGGGCCTGGCCCGCCTGGCCGTGCTGGCGAAGGACCGCGACGCGACCGAGCGCTACGTCAACGAGGCAGTGGCCAAGGATCCGAAGAATCCCGAAGTCTTCATGGCGCAAGGTACCCTGCTGCGCATGCAGAACAAGCCGGAGGAGGCGCTGGCCGCGTTCAACCGGACGCTGGCGCTGGACCCGGCTCACCGCACCGCCCACATCGAGAAAGCCTATATCGAGATCGGCCGCGGCAAGTTCCCGGCAGCGAAGACGGAAATCGATGCCGCACAAAAGAATGCGCCGGGCAACCTGCTGGTCACCTATACCAGCGCCCTGTATGAATTCACCCAAGGTAAATTCTCTGCAGCCCAGGAACACTTGCAGCGCGTGTTGAAGGTGGCGCCGGATCACATGCCGAGCGTCTTGCTGGCCGGTGCATCGGAACTGCAGCTGGGCGCAACCCAGCAGGCCGAACAGCACCTGCGCAGGTACCTGGAGGCGGCGCCCAACGACACCTATGCGCGCAAGCTGCTGGCCCAGGTCCAGCTGAAGAACGCCCAGCCGGCCGATGCCGCCGCCACGCTGGCGCCGGCACTGAAGAACGACGCTGCCGATCCGCAGCTGCTGGCCCTGGCCGGTGAATCCTACATGCAGGTGCGCGACTTCAACAAGGCCAGCAGCTACCTGGAAAAAGCCGCCGAACTGGCGCCGAAAGCGGCAGCCGTGCGTACTTCGCTCGGCCTGTCCAAACTGGCCAGGGGCGACCAGTCGGGCGGCTTGAGCGACCTGGAAATGGCGACCTCGCTCGATCCCAAGTCCTCGCGTGCCACCATGGCGCTGGTGCAGACCGAAATGGGCCTCAAGCACTACGACAAGGCGCTGGCCGCGGCCGACGCCCTGGCCAAGCAGGAACCGAAGAACCCGCAGGTCTACAACCTGAAGGCTGCGGTCAACATGGTCAAGGGCGACATCCCGGCCGCGCGTACTGCCCTCGACCAGGCGCTGGCGCTCGATCCGACCTTCGCACCGGCCGTGAAAAACATGGCGCGCCTGGATCTGCTCGAGAAAAAGCCGGACGCCGCCAAGCAGCGCTATGAAAAAGTCCTGGAAAAGGACAAGAACAACGTCGACGCGATGACCTCGCTGGCCCAGCTGGCCATGCTGCAGAACCGTCCTGAAGAAGCCACCTCGTGGTTCGAAAAGGCCAGCAATGCCAGCCCGAACGCAGTGAACCCGGCGGTCGCGCTCGGCATGCATTATCTCCGTACCAACCAGCCGGCCAAGGCCTTGAGTCTGGCGCGCAAGTTCCAGACCACCAATGCCACCAGTCCCGAGCTGCTGGACATGCTGGGTCAGGCGCAGGTCGCCAACAAGGACTTGAACGGTGCGCTGGAAACCTACAGCAAGATGTCCAACGTCGTGCCGAAGTCGGCCACGCCGCAGATGCGTCTGGCCGCTGTCCACATGGCGATGAAGAACAATGCCGCGGCCACCGAGGACCTCAAACGTGCCGTCGAGCTGCAGCCTGAACTGGTGCCGGCACGCCTGGCCCAGGTCGAGATGGCGATGCGCAGCGGCCGTCCGGACGAAGCGCTCGGCATCGCACGCCAGATGCAGAAGATGAACGACAAGTCGCCGGTCGGCTATGCCACCGAAGGCGACATCCTGCTGGCGCAGCACAAGGCGGCGCAGGCGGTGCCGGCCTACGACAAGGCACTTTCCCTGGCCAAGTCGCCGCAGCTGCTGGTGCGCTCGATGCAGGCACTGAACATGGCCGGCAAGGGCAAGGAAGCCGAGGCGCGCGGCAACGCGTGGCTGAAAGAGCACCCGAGCGATCCGATGGTCACGATGTTTGTCGCGGAAACCAACCTGGCGCGCAAGGACTACCCGACCGCGATCCGGATGCTGGAAGCCGTGGCCAAGCAGACCCCGGACAATGCAGCCGCCCTGAACAACCTGGCGTACGCCTATCAGCAGGTCAAGGATCCGCGCGCACTCCCGACCGCCGAACAGGCATTCAAGCTGGCCAGCACCAATGCGGGCGTCATGGATACCCTCGGCTGGATGCTGGTGGAACAAGGGAATACCAGCCGCGGTTTGCCGCTGCTGCAAAAAGCCAGCAGCCTGGCGCCGAATGCAACCGAAATCCGCTATCACCTTGCGGTCGGTCTGCATAAATCCGGCGACAAGCAAGGCGCGCGCAAGCAACTGGATACCCTGCTCGCCGACGGCAAGCCGTTCCCGCAAGCCGACGACGCACGCGCATTGCTAAAGACCTTGTAACTGGTTAATATACGTTATTCATAATAAAACAATAAGCCACGCCAGGATGGACGTGGCGAGCTAACCTGGCGCCGGCGCCACCGCCGGCGTTTCTCAATGGGGAATCCTGCGATGGCGACTTTTGACGATTTCAAGGACCCAGAGGGTGAATCGGCCGTATCCCTATCGGACGCTCATGATTTCAATGATCGCGATAATATTACGCCCTCTCAATATGAGGATGTGATCGTGAACCACGATTCGTACGGAATCCGGCTTACCGATACGGCGGACGGGCGTAATTCAGCAAGCATGTTAATCAACAAGATGTATGCCTGGCGTGGCTACGCCGGTACCCATCAGCTGAGTGACGACCCCAATCGCATCACCCTCACGGCAACCGACAAGGGCGAAGTGGTGGGCACGCTCACCATCGGCATCGACTCCCCGATCGGCCTGATGGCCGACCAGATTTTCAAGGAAGAACTCGATTTTCATCGCAACAAGGGCGCGCGCCTGTGCGAGTTCACCAAACTGGCCTTCGATCCTTCGGTGCGCTCGAAAACCTCGCTGGCCAACCTGTTTCACCTGGCCGTGATCTACGGCCGCGATATCCATAAATGCACCGATATCGTGATCGAAGTCAATCCGCGTCATCGCCGTTTTTACGAGCGCATGCTGGGCTTCAAGCAGGAAGGCGATTTGAAAATCAATCCGCGCGTCGACGCGCCGGCCTATCTGCTGCGCGTCAACCTGGAATTCGTGACCGAGCAAATCGAAAAATTCGGCGGTACCTTCACTGCCGATAATAACGTCACCGAACGTTCGTTCTATCCGTATTTCTTTTCGCCGCGCGAAGAAATGGGTATTCGCAACCGTCTGCTGCGCATGGACGACCAGCACGCGGGATGACATTGCGCACAGGCGCCGCGCATTCCCGATGCCGGCGCATTACCGTCTTGCGATTCTCTTCTGACCTTCTGTATTTCCCCATCGATGAACAATCCGTTCCGCTATGAACAGGCGTTTTCACGCAATATTGGCTGGGTCACGCCGGCAGAACAATCCACGCTGCGCGCCAAGCGCGTTGCCATCGCCGGCGGCGGCGGGGTCGGCGGTGTCCACCTGCTGACCCTGGCGCGCCTGGGCGTCTCCCGTTTCCATATCGCCGATTTCGACAGCTTCGACATCGTCAACTTCAACCGCCAGGTCGGCGCCATGATGTCGACCGTCGGCCAGCCCAAGGCCGATGTGCTGGCGCGCATGGCCAAGGACATCAACCCCGAAATCGACATCAAGATCTTCGACCAGGGCGTCAACAAGGACAACCTGAACGATTTCCTGGCCGGCGTCGACCTGTACGTGGATGCGCTCGATTTCTTCGCCTTCGACGCCCGCCAGCAGACCTTCGCGGCCTGCGCCCGGCTCGGCATTCCGGCCACCACCGCGGCGCCGCTCGGCATGGGGGCCGCCCTGCTCAACTTCATGCCGGGCCAGATGACCTTCGAGGAATATTTCCAGTGGGGCGACCTGCCCGAGCTGGACAAGGCGATCCGGTTCGTGGTCGGCCTTGCCCCGGCAGGCCTGCACCGGCCTTACCTGGTGGTCCCGGAAGCCGTCAATTTCGCCGAGCGCCGCGGTCCGTCGACCTTCATGGCCTGCCAGCTGTGCGCCGGCATCGTCGCCACCGAGGCCTTGAAGATCCTGCTCGGGCGCGGCAAGATCCTGGCGGCGCCGCATGGCATGCAGTTCGACGCCTACCGCAACAAGCTCAGCCATACCTGGCGTCCCGGCGGCAACGGCAATCCGCTGCACCGCCTGATGATCGGCGTCGCCAAGCGCCAGATGACCAAGCAACTGGCGCCGCAAGCATGAACATCCCGCCGAGCCTCCACCGCATCCTCGAACTGGCGCGCTGGGCGCCGAGCGGTGACAATACCCAGTGCTGGCGCTTCGAAATCGCCGCGCCCGACCATCTGGTCATCCACGCCTACGATACCCGGCACGACACCGTCTACGACCTGGACGGCCATCCGAGCCAGATTTCCATGGGTGCGCTGCTGGAAACCATCGACATCGCCGCCAGCGAGCAGGGCTTGCGCGCCCACACCGTGCGCCGTGCCGACAGCGCGCCCGACCGCCCCGTGTTCGACGTGCGCTTCAGCCCCGATGCCACGGTGACGCCGAGCCCCCTGCTCGGCGCCATCGAAACCCGCACGGTGCAGCGCCGCCCGATGCGCACGCGCCCACTGACTGCGGCCGAGAAGCGCGAGCTGGAAACCTGCGTCGGTCCCGATTTCGCCGTGACCTGGATCGAAGGCTTCGGCCCCAAGCTCAAGGCGGCACGCCTGATGTTCAATAACGCCAGGCTGCGTTTGACCATGCCGGAAGCCTTCGAGGTGCACCGCCGCATCATCGACTGGAACGCCAGGTACAGCCCGGACAAGGTGCCGGACCAGGCGCTCGGCGTCGACAAGGCGACGCTGAAACTGATGAAATGGGCGATGGTGAGCTGGAAGCGGATGTCGACCATCAACACCCTGATGGGCACCTGGGCGCCGCGCCTGCAGATGGATCTCCTGCCGGGGATCGCCTGCGCAGCCCACTTCGTGCTGAAGGCCAGACGCCAACCGCAGGCGATCGACGATTACGTGGAGGCCGGGCGCGCGGTCCAGCGCTTCTGGCTGACCCTGACCCGGCTCGGGCTGTTCATGCAGCCGGAGATGACGCCGCTGATCTTTGCCAAGTACGTGCGCGAGAACACATCCTTTACGCGCGAGACTCGCCTGCATGCGCCGGCGCGCCGCCTGCAGCAGCAAGGCGCCGAACTGATCTTCAACGACGCACTGTACCCGGTCTACATGGGCCGCCTGGGGGCCGGCCCCGCGCCTGCCGCACGGTCGCAGCGCCTGCCGGTCGAGCAATTGCTGAAACGCTGACGGCGGCATCGAGACCGGCTGTCGCTGGCGTCTCGTTTCGTTTGATTTTTGTTTCGGGAATAAAAAAAGAGCAGGAAATCCTGCTCTTTTTTTTATTGCCATATTTATCCGGTCAGACGACCGGATAAATATTATGCCTTTTTGTTACGATTAGGCCTTCTTGTTGCGCTTGCGTGCTGCGACGCCGGCGCCCAGCATGGCGATGCCGAACAGGGCCAGCGAGCCCGGCTCAGGCACTTCAGCCAGTTTGAACTGACCGTTGTTGCTGACGAAGAAGTTCTGGCCCGGGGTCGGGGTGTAGGTGGTACCGTCGGTGCAGCCTGCGCCGGTATAACCGCCGAATTGGCAGGCGACTTCCGACACCAGGTTCACATTGCTCGGGCTGTTGAAGTTGGTCAGGCCGTTGGCATTGGTGAAAGCGAAGGCCAGGATGTCTTCCGAGCTCAGGTCTTGACCATTGCCACGGAAGAAGTAACCCGATGCCAGGTCGCCGGCGTTGGCCTTGGCGTACACGGTGACTTGACCGTTGCTGATCGGGTTGCCCGATGCGTCGACGGTGCCGCCGCCGCCTACCAGCACGTCGAAGCTGGCGATCAGCTTGCCGTCGTCAGCACCGTAGATGCCGGTGGTCGAACCGTAGTTGGCAACGGCGTCCTGGTAGATGTTGATGGTGCCGCCGGTGAACTGGAACTGGCCATTGAAAGTGCCGGTGCCGGTTGCTGCGAAGGTTGCAGTGATGTTACCGCCCGGGTAGTTGACCGGGAACAGTTGGCCGTTGCTGTCAGCCTGAACGATGTTGAAAACAGCGTTCTCTTGGAAGTTGAAGGTGTTGTTGCCGTTGTTGGCCAGCTGGATGAAGGCGTTGCCGTTCACGTCCAGGTATTCGCCGATGGCTTGGCCGCTGCTGTAACCGCCGCCGACCGGGTTGAAGACCCAGTTGGTCAGCACGTCTTCTGCATGCGCAGCACCGGCCATGGAAAGAGCTACAGCTGCAGCGCACGACAGTTTTTTCAGAAATTTCATGATTCGTTTTCCTCGCTTAGTTGATCGGTGGTGCTATGCCTCTGTATAAGCAAGCCGTGTGCCAGCTTTTATAAAATGTTTAAGATCAATGACTTACCCGAAATCAATTAAACCAAAAAGCACCGACTGTAAAAAATGCCGACAGAAAATTTGACCAATAATTTCGATATGGAAATTATATGATCTGTTGCCATCTATTAAGAGGATTGTTTCCTGGAGAGGAAAGCCTTGTGAAACAGGTGGCGTGCCAGCATCAGCGGCGGCATGCGTAGCCAGTTGCCGCGCACATACAACGCAAAACGCGCGGTGCCGGTAAAGGCGTCGCTGCAGCTGGCATGCATCGGCAGCAGCGCGCGTTCGAACAGGGCGTCCATCACGGCCAGCAGCCCCCGGTTCGGCGCGGCCTCGGCAAGCGCATCCAGCACCGCGTCCGGTACCGGGGTGCCGAGCAGGCGCCGGCTATAGCGCAGCGCATAGAACAGCGGTCGTTCCAGTTCGAGCGCGCGTGCCCGTGCCGGCAGCGCTTCCCAGAAGCCGGCATGGACGCCGAACTCGCGGAACAGGAAGTGCAGGTCGAGCAGGTCGCGCAAGCCCTTGTCGAATTCGCCGTCGAAGAACAGGTGCACCGCACTGTGCAGCACCATGTCGGCCGGCGCCAGCGTGGCCAGGCCGGGCGCGTGCGCGATCGGCACGGCGGCGGCGCGCAACAATGCCGGATCCGGGTGCACGGGCGCGGTCTGCGGCAGGATTGCGTGGTGGACGTCGATGCTGCTCTGCCGGCGCACGTGCTGCATCGGCGGCAGTTCGTGCATCCACTGGCGGTAGTAGCGCTGGTCGTAGGCGTCGGTCTGGCTGCTGGCCCAGCCATGCAGCATCAGCGCCGATTCCACATCGTCCAGGCGCGCCTGCGGCACCATGATGTCGATGTCGCCGAACAGGCGGCCGGCACCGGCGCGCAGGCCGGCCATCGCGTAGGCCGCGCCTTTCAGCAGCAGCAGCGGCGCCACGCCGTCCACTCTGGCAAGCGCGGCCTGGATGCATTCGACCTCGAAACCCACCGCCTGGCGGTGGCGCGTGGCCAGCGCGCGCACCCAGTCCAGGTGGGCGCGCGGCTGCGCCGGCACGGTGTCGAGCAGGCCGTGCTCCTCGATCAGCGCCAGCAGTGTCGGACTCAGGTTGGCGCTGGTCGACTGGCGCAGCAGCAGGTCCCAGTCGGCCAGGCGCAGGCCTGGCAGCAGGTCGGGGTCGCGCAGGACCGCCACCAGGATCGGCAGGCGTTTCACCGCGGCGCCTCCAGCGCGGCGAACAGTGCCATCGCTTCGTCCAGGTTGCTATAGCGGAAATCGTAGCTGGTGCAGCCTTCGATCGCGCCGGCCAGGGTGGCGAATCCGCGCGCGCCCATGTGGCTGTAATTGAAGGCATTGTCGGCCACGCGGAAAAAGGCGCGGGCGCGCGGGATCGGGGTGAGCGAGGTGGCGGCGCCGGCTTCGTACTTGGGAAACACGATCCAGGCCGGGCGCGCGGTCTCGTGCGCGCGCGCGACGCTGTCCGCCGGCGCCTTCAGGTGCGCCACCGTGCCCTTGGTGGTGTTGCTGACCGGGCGGCTCAGCACGGCGTCGGCGACGTAGCCGCGGATCACGTCGATCGAGCGGTTCTTGAGGCTGACCGGACGCGGCACCGGCACCAGCAGGCCATCTTCCGGACGGAACAGCGCCAGCTCGTCGGACAACAGGCGCCAGCCGCGGTTGACCAGCGCCGCGCACAGCGTGCTCTTGCCCGATCCCGGCGGCGCCGGCAGGATCGCCGCCAGGCCGCCGCGCTCGACCACCGCGGCATGGATCATCAGGTAGGCATGGGCGCGCGTCGAAATGCACCAGTTCAGGCCCCATTCCAGCATCGGGAAGGCGTGCGCTTCGGGCAGCGGCTCGAACGGCAGCTGGCCGTCGAGGTCGAAATTCACCTGCGGCTGGTACCAGCGGCGCAGCCCGCCCGGGTACTGCAGGCCGACGTGGAAATCGGCGAAGCCGTCCGCCCCATGGATCGGGTAATCGCCGTACAGCAGGGCGATGCCGTCGGCCACGTGGCGGATCGGCGAACGGATGCGGCTGACGAAGGCGCCGGTCTGCACCAGCAGGCCGGGACCGGCCAGGCGCGTTTCGAGCTGGCGGCGGCTGAGCGATGCGACCGTCAGCATGCGAGGGTATCGATGAGGTTCAGGTGTTGCAGGTCGTGCAGCAAGGTGTCGGTCTCGAGGTCGAGTTCGGCCGGTGCGAGGTCGAATTCGGCCTGCAGGACGGCGGCCAGCGCAGCGCGCGTGGCCGGACCGCGGCGCAGCGCCAGCAGCAGCTCGATGGCGCCGTCGCCCAGCAGGTGGGTGTCGCCGGACAAATCGTTATACAGGATGCACTCGCCGTCCCACTGCCGGTACTGCAGGGTCTGTCCGGGCCGCAGGCGCCATGTCTCGCTGGCGGCCACCGGATCAATCCATGGTGCCGTACAGGTAAGCGACGATGTCGTTGGCATACCACTTCTGGCCGGCCATCGGCGCGTAGTAGCCTTTCGCAACCCATTCGCTCCATACGCTGCGCAGGGACTCGACGTTGAGGAAGTTGACGCGCCCCGACAACACGTTCAGGTAAGCGGCCAGCATGTACTGGGCCATCTTGGTGCTGTCGAAAGGTGCGCCGTGCATGACCTGGTTGCAGGTCGCGTCGGCATAGGCGCTGCCGATCTTGCAGCTGAAGTGCTTGGCAAAGGAATCGGTCGGCGCGCAGCCCACCGGCCAGGCCATCTTGCTCCATGCGATCGGGCCGACGCCATTGCAGACCGGCGCCGGGCCATGGTGGCTGAGCGTGCCGATGGCCTTGTTCTGGCCGACCGCCGACACTGCCGCCGACGCCGAAATGCCGCAATAGGTGCAGGCCATGCCGGGCTGGCTGTGCAAAGTCAGCAGGACGCCTGCGGCGCCGGCACCGGCCCGGGTGAAGCGCCGGCGCGAAGCTCCCTTGGCCGACAGCGGGCCCGACGCCGCAGGCTGCACGGCGTGCGCTTGCGGTAGCGGTGCGACAGGATCAGTTTCGCTGGGGTGACGGTCTTCGGTAGCCACTTGGGTCCTCTTCGGTTTTCAGAACAGTCAGGCAGGAGGCACAATGCCAGATTACCCAATAACAAGCAATCCTTGTGCCATCGATAAGCTGCCCAAAAGCAACGCTTATGAATCAGCAACTTAGGCAGCCGTTAGCGGCTGCCTGCGTTTCGCTATTCCGATCGACTGTAAAGAAACCTGACAACGATCAGAAATAGCTTTCCGGGATCACCAGCACGTCGCCCGGACGGACCGGTACATTGGCCGAGATGTCACCATCCTTGACCAGATCGTCGATACGCACATTGAACTTCTGTTGTTTGCCGTCGACAGTGCGCACCAGGCTGGCGCGATTGCCGGCTGCGAATTCAGTGGTGCCGCCGACGGCGATCATCACGTCCATCAGGCTCATGTCGCGGCGGTAAGGCAGCGCCTGCGGACGGGCGGCCTGGCCGATCACGCGGATCTGCTCGCCGTAGGTACCGACGAAACTCGACACGACCACGGTCACGACCGGCTGCTGGATGAACTTGGCCAACGCTTTTTCGATGTCGCGTGCCAGTTCGGTCGAGGTCTTGCCGGACGCCGGCAGGTCTTCGACCAGCGGCGTGGTGATCTTGCCGTCCGGACGCACCGGGACCGACATCGAGACTTCCGGATTGCGCCAGACGATGATGTTAATGCTGTCGCCCGGCCCGATCAGGTAGTCCGGATTGGCCGTCACCTGCGCCTCGGTCGGTGCCGGCAGCGGGCGGGTGGCACAGCCGCCCAGCGCCAGCGTGCTGGCAGCGACGAGCGCGATTGTCGAATATTTGATCAGGTTCGCCTTGTACTTGCCCACGTGAGATCCCTCTCGGATTGTTATTAAGCCATCAACAGCCGCGTATTGTATATCAATGTGCTTTAGGACAAGGGTGCGCACGATACAAATTGTTTCTCAATATTTATTTCTGTTGCAACAGCTCGCGCACATAATTCCCTGGTACGGCATAGGTGATGCCGCTCGGGTTGGTGATCGCGGTTTCCTTCAGTCCCTTGACGAATACCGCGTTGATCACGCCCCACACCTTGCCGCTGGCGGGATCGTACAAGGGGCTGCCGCTGTTGCCGGGATAGGCGGTCGCGTCGAGCTGGAAGATATTGAAGGGTGCACGCTGCAGCTGCACCAGTTGGCGCACGTCCAGCTTGCGCGAGTTGAGCGACGGCGTGACCACCGGCGTGATGGCGGCCAGGGTGGCGCGGTGGGTGGCGGCATGCAGGCCCAGCACCATGCCCAGCGGATAGCCGGTAAATGCCAGTGCCTGCCCTTCGAGCGCCTTGTCCGAATCGACCAGCTCGAGCGCCGGCAGCGGCGTGCCGGTGAGGCGCAGGTGCGCCAGGTCGTGTTCGGCGTCGCGCGCCACCAGCTGGGCCGGACGGAAGCGCACCATGTCCCCGTCCGCGGTCACGATGCCGATCTGTTCCATGCGCTCCGAATCGACCGTGGCCGGCACCACGTGGGAGTTGGTGATCACGCTGAGGCCGTCGCCGACGACGAAGCCGGTGCCGACGAACACCGTGGCCGGACTGCGCGTGCGCTCGAAGGTGCCGACGCCGACCACCGAACGCTTGACGGTCGGAACTACAGCCGTGAGGTCGGCAGCCTGCACCGCATTTGGCAGTGTCGGCAAAAAAGCAACAGCCGCACAGAGCAGCGCGCCACTAGGCAGGCTCGTCTTTACCCGGGCACGCAGTCGGCGAATGAAATTAATATTTCGATAAGGCAGCAAACGTGCACCCCCTTTTGCATTTAAGACATTACAATTAAGCGCTTGTTCTGGAGCAAAGCATCCAACGCAAGTCTACGCGATGACATTCTATCCTGCACGGATAAGGTGTTGATTTCGTGCAATAAAATGCTGCGATTTTATTAACACAGCAGAAATGATTGCTGAAATACAATGCAGATGACATGTGGTTTGGGGTGCAGGAACAGGATTTGTGTTGTAGCGAGGGCACGACTGGCCAAGCACTCCACATTTTTCTCGTGCGTAATTGCAATTGCTCCCACTACAAGCGATCATGCGACGTATTTAATTATTTTCCTGACCCCGTTCGAAAGCCTACAGGGTCACTTATCGCGAGACTGACGAGATGGCAGAAATCACCGCCGTACTTCTAAACTTCCTGAAAGCAATCGGCAAGTACCGCTGGTATGCGGTCGTCATCGCCTGGACCGTGGCCTTGATCGGCTGGGCCGTGGTATTGCGCCTGCCGCCCCAGTACGAAGCGTCGGCCCGGGTCTATATCGACACCCAGAGCATGCTGCGCCCGCTGCTGTCCGGCATGACCAGCATGCCCGACGTCAACCAGCAAGTGGTGTTCATGCGCCGCACCCTGCTCAGCCGCCCGAACATCGAGCGCCTGATGCGCGACGTCGACCTCGACGTCAAAGCCAAGAACACCAAGGAACACGACAGGATCGTCGATGACCTGATGTCCAAGATCAGGCTCGGCGGCACCGAACGCGACGACATCTATACGATCAGCTATGTGTCGGACAACCCGCAGCTGGGCAAGTCCGTCGTGCAGGGCTTGCTGACCATCTTCGTCGAAGGCAGCTTCAGCGGCAAGAAACAGGATTCCGACAAGGCGATCCAGTTCATCGACGACCAGATCAAGACCTATGAAGACAAGCTGGCCGCCGCAGAAAATTCCCTGAAGGAATTCAAGATCAAGAACATGGGCATGCTGCCCGGCTCCGGCGACTTCAACGGCCAGCTGAGCGCGGTCACCGACCAGCTCAACCAGGCACGCCTGGAACTGGCCGAGGCCGAGCAGGCACGCAACGCGATCCGCCGCCAGATCAACGGCGAGCCGGCCCAGCCCGGCACCAAGACGATCGATCCGGCGCTGCTCGACCCCGAGCTGGAAGGCCGCATCCAGACGGTCCAGAAGAACCTGGACAGCCTGCGCCTGCAATACACCGAGCAGCACCCCGACGTGGTCGCCAACAAGCGCCTGCTCGAGCAGTTGCTTGCGCAGAAGGCGGACCTGTCCAAGACCAAGAAACGCAGCGCCGACCCGGGCGCCGGCTACAG
>Ga0308160_10005907_pt1 | contig 12637 bp, 6 predicted proteins | sample PhyFR1_FD_201036 | JGI IMG/M metagenome (GOLD analysis project Ga0308160, IMG submission 201036) | Phyllosphere microbial communities from UC Gill Tract Community Farm, Albany, California, United States - DLSLF.R1 | ecosystem: Host-associated > Plants > Phyllosphere > Unclassified | place: USA... | reverse complement strand
GCTTGATTTCGTTGTCGTTTTTGCCGGGCCGCGTAGACAGGAGGCGAATTATAGCGAAGCCCGACTGCGGTCTGCAAGTGCTTTCTTGCGCTGCCCCATCGTGCCCCGCTCAGTCGAGCGTCACCCCCATCAAACCGATCACGACGTCGTTCGCCAGGGTGCGTAATTCCAGCTGCTTCAACGGCTTGTTGGGGTCGAGCGGCATCTCGAGCACCGTCGCCGAGCCGCCGTCGATCTTTCCCTGCAGCGCCTGCGGCAGCGCGGCCGGCTCAAACACCCGCACCCGCGCGGTCTTCAAATCGACCCGCACCGGCAACGCTGCGCAGTAAGCAAACTGGTAGTCGTCGATGAAGTAATCCTGCTCGATGGGCCACCAGTTGTCGGGATTGCGCAAGGCGAGGCGCGCATGCGTACCGTCCGCGTAGCTGACGACCACCTCGCCGTTGTCGATGCGGCTCTGCATGGCATTGCTCGAACCGGCCATCAACAGATAGAGGCGCCCGGCCTTGCCATGCAGCGGCACGCTGGCCCGTGCCGGATAATTGTCCCATTGGGAGGTGAACAGGACATTGCGCACGCCAGCCGCCGCCGGCGTGGCAAAGCTCAGGCCATTCGGCAGGCGCAGCGTGCCGCCCTGCGCACGCAGGCCGGCATCGTCGATCGCGGCCATGGCGTTCACGTGCCCGGCCCAGGCGCCGATGCCCTGCGCGGGCAGCGCCAGCGACACGAACGGCGAACGCGGCGACAGGTACTTGCCGGGCTTGAACAGCTCGGTCACGCGGTCGTTGAACAGCGGCGCCAGGTCGACATGGCGCGGCCGCACCGGCGCCGCCCGGGTCCAGGATGCAGCCTGTGGCTTGCATGCTTGCTGCACTGCGGGCTGAACTTCGTCAACAGGCTGCCACCAGGCGAAATCGCCCTGGCGGCGCTGCCCGAAACCATCTCGCAGCACCGTGTTGCCGGCAGCCGGCGCCCGCGTGTCGATGGGCTGGCCACGCCATTCGATAGCAAGCTCGACTTTGCGCGCGAACGGCAGCACGACACGCAGGCGCGGCGCGAATACCTCGTCCGCGCTCATGTTCCAGCGCACCGGGCTGCCGTTCACCTGCACCGACTTCACCCGGTCGCTTGGCGCCGGCAATTCGAGCACCAAACGCGTGAAGGTGGCGGCCGGCTGCTCGACCGTCCAGCGCTCCATCATGCCGGCGCGCCTGAACGCCACCGTCACGCCCGGATGACGCAGGCTGGCATGCTCCCATTCGCGCGGAAAGCCGGGGCGTAGCAGCAGCGTCCTGTCGAGGGCATCAGGACGCACGCCGAACAGGCCTTCCACCAGGGTGCGCGCCATCACGCCCGTGCCGTCGGCGAAATCGCGCTGGGCTTCGCGCCGGTAAACGTCGAGGTAATTCATGCTGCCGATGTTTCCTGGCGAGATACCCATGTAGAGGCTTGCCAGCAGCGCGCCCTTGGCCAGCGCGAAGGCGCTGTCGCTGCGTCCGGCCTGCCAGCTGGCCAGGGCCGTATGCAGCACCTCGCCCATCACCACATTATTGATGGACCAGGAATACGGCATCCAGTCGGTACTCGGCAGCACGCGATAGGGTCGGTCGGCCGGCACGCCCGGCCCTTCGACCGGGATCGCCCTGCGGTTGCGCTCCACGTCCAGCGCCATGCGCGCGCCCTCGAGGCGGTTCGGCACCTGCGAATCGAGCGCGTGATAGTAACTCCACAAGCCATAGCTGGGGTGCAGCAATCCATTCCCGAGCAAGTCGCGGTATTCGGCGAAAGCGCCCCGCTCCGGCATCCACAGGTGGGTGCGCATGGCACGCTTGATGCGCTCCGCTTCCAGCTGATAGGGCGCCGGATCCTTGTTCAGCAGTGCCGCGATGCGCGCCGCCATGTGGTTGTGCCAGGCATTGTAGGCCGAGGCATGGGCCGCGCCGCCGCCGTTGTAATACAGGTCGTCGCTGGCCCAGATCGCGGCATAGCCTTCGTACAGGGGCAGTTTGGCTGATCCAAACTCGCGCCGGAACAGGCGCCGCTCCCATGCCAGGTGGCGTTCCAGCACCGGCCACACGGCCCGGGCATAGTCGATATCCCCGGTCCACAGCAGATGGCGCAGCATCACGTCGATGAAGCCGATGTTCATGTCGTAATGCGAGCGGCTCATGTCGCCATTGCTGTGCAGGCCGGCCTCGTTGCGCGCCAGGTTGCTCGCGGTGTCGGCCGGCGGCAAGCGCGCCGGCACGGGTTCGGTATTCTGGCGCGCCGTCCATTCATCGAGGTTGCGGCGCGCGCGCCCGTGCCAGCCCAGGGCATCGAGCGCATAGGGCCCGCGCCAGCCCAGCAGCTTGGTGCGCCAGGCGATGGCGCCGTGCATGATCGCGCCCTGCTCTTCGTCCCACACGGCGTCGGCGGCGACGTTGAGCGCGCCCATCGCAGCATTGATGTAGGGATCGGGCGTATCGACGCGCACCCGGCCGCGCACTGCCGCGAAGTGGCCGAGGGCGTCGTCGAAGCGCCGCGCCAGTTCGCCCGGCGCGAAAGCAGGGGCGCCGGCCGGCGCCGTCGCGGCATCGCTGGTACTGCCCGCCTCGCGGTAGACGACCAGTTCGCCGGCTTTTTTGCTCCTGGTGACCTGGAAGGCCAGGTCGATCGCTTGTGCGCCCAGCGGCAAGCGCCCCACCGCCACCTGGCCGTCGCTGCCTCCGTCGGCATCCGCCGCCGCGGCCAGCAATCCAGGAAGGTCGTCCCAGCGGGCGGCGGGGGCGCCGACTACCTGCGGCCGGGCTGCCGCCGTGACCGTGATGTCGGCGCGCTCGCTGGTGACGGTGAAGCCGTGCTCGCGCAGGCCGACGCTGCTGCCGCGCGCGTGCGCGGGGGCAAACTGAAAGTACTGGCCGATCGGCACGTCCTCGGTGCCGATGTCGCCGCCGCGCCGGCCGCGCGCACCGTTGCCGGGCCCGAAAGCGAATACCAGCTCGCTCGACGCGGGCAGCGACTCGCCGCGCACCCGCAGCGCCAAGCCCTCGACCGCCGCGTAGGCCACGGCGGACAGCATGATGCGCCCGCCGGCGCCGAGCAGCGGATCTGCGATCTCGTAATGCAGCTCGCCCGGCCGATAGCGCGTGACGATGCTGCGCGCCGCGTGCAGCCAGAGGGTGCCGGCCGGCGTCCTGACGCCGAGGCGGACGTTGCCGCCGCGTCCAGGCAGGTAGAGCGAAAATTCGGGACGGTCGCCACCATCGACGCGGAACCCGGTATTGCCACCGTAGAGCGGCCGGTTGAAGAACTCGGCGCCATTCTCGATGACGAAATCCGCGCCGTCCGGCCGGTAGCGCAAGGGACGCGCCACCTGGCCGGCAAGGTTCGGGCGGGCGACCGCGACGCCGGGCTTGTACGCAGCTTCGGCCACGGCCTGGGCATCGACCTCGCCGCCAGCAAGCATTCCGAGTACCAGCAGCGAAACAGCGAGGGGCGTGGGCTTGTTCGTCATCGGTTCATCCTCCGGTCGTGGTATCGGCACGTAATATAGAGAAGGCGTTGTTATTTGCCCGATCCGGCGGATAAATACTCATCATCTTGAGCGAGTGAAGAATGAACGCAAAATAAAAGCAAAAAATGCCGAGGAAAAAGTTATCGTGCTCGTCTTAACTGATAGCAGTGACATAAAGAGCGCGCTATGGATACTCGGGTCGTCGATTGGCTGACAATAAACTTTCTACCCCACGAGGCTGAATTGCGGCGCATGCTGCGCCGCGTCTGCACCGGTCCGGCGGAAATCGACGACGTGGTGCAGGAAACCTGTTGCCGGATCCTGTCGATGGCAAGCCTCGACGGAATCCGCGATCCGAAGCCGTTCGTATTTCGCGCCGCGAAAAACATCGTCCTCGACCGCATCAAGCGCGATGCGGTCGTCCGGATCGACACCATGGCCAATCTCGACGAACTCGATATTGCGGACACGGCGCCCACGCCGGAGCGGGTCGTGTTTGCGCGCTCGGAGCTGAGCTGGGTGATCGGGCTGGTCGCCAAGCTGCCGGACCGGTGCAAATCGGTATTCCGCGCGCGCAGGATACAAGGCATGTCGCAGCAGGAAACCGCCGACGCCCTTGGTATGACCGATGGCGTGGTCGAACACGAAATGATGAAGGGTATGCGGCTGATGTCGGAAATGATTGCCAGGAATGGAATGGAACCTGGAAACGCCGAGACAGCGGCGGATGGCGGAGCCGTTCCCAAAAAACGCACAGCTAAAAAAAGCAATGTCAACGATTGATAACGAAGCCTTCGAATGGGTAGCGCGCAACTATGCGCGTGGCCTGAGCGACCTCGAGACTGCGCAATTTGACGCGTGGTACGCCGCCGATACGCGCCATCGTGGCGCCTATGCCCGCGCCATGGCGATTTACAACGCAATCAACCTGGCGACGGTGCCGCAAGCGGTCGCGGTGGAAGTGCCGCCGGCAGCGGGACGGCCCGCCCGCTCCACGCGTTCCTGGATCATGGCTGGGGCAATGGCGGCCTGTCTTGCGCTGACGTTCGGGACGTTCAATCTTGTCGCCGTACGCGCAGACAAGGTGCTGACGACGGCGAAAGGCGAGTTTCGCAAGGTGCCACTGCAGGACAAATCGATCGCGACCATCAACGGCAGCAGCCGGATCGAGGTCGAATTCTCGGACAAACAACGCAGAATCAACCTGCGCAAGGGCGAAGCCTGGTTCGAAGTGGCCAAGGACAAATCCAAACCCTTTGTCGTCGAAGCCGGCGATGCGCGCGTCAAGGCGGTTGGCACCGCTTTCTCGGTGCGCCGCTTTGCGAATGGCACCGAGGTGCTGGTCACCGAAGGCACGGTCGAGGTCTGGAGCCGGCAGCACAAAGCGCAGCGGCGCCAGTTGGTTGCCGGAGAACGCGCCTTCCTGGCGCAGGCGGCAAGCGCCACTGCGCCGATTACCATCACCCGCCAGCCTGCCGAAGTGGATCGGAAACTCGCATGGCGAGAAGGTAATGTGGTCCTGAAAAACCAGACCCTGGACGATGCGGTGGCGGACTTCAACCGATACAGCCCACGCGCGATCGTCATCGTGGACGCCGCCCTGCGCGAAAAGCGCCTGTTCGGCCAATACAAACTCGATGCCCCGGAATTGTTTGCGCGCGACGTCAGCACGGTGCTCGATGTCCCGATCGTGATTACCGCGGACACGATATTCATCGGCCAGGCAAAAGACGGTATTTGAAAACGGTATGGAATGCGCCATGCCTGAACATTCAGTGATTATTCAATCGGTCAATCCGGACGTGTCCAGGCGCGTGCGGATTTTTTTATTCATGCCGCATATTCCAATCCTGCCGCCGAATGCGGGCGATATTGTCAAGGAGAGCGCGTCAATACAATCATATTCTTGAGCGTTTAATTGTTTTATCCGCAAGGCTTGAGGAAGAGGCTTTCGTCGGCAGTCTTTGATATTAACGGGGCAGCATAGCCTCGATCAGATTAGAGGAGATGTGCATGTTTTCCATGCACCCAAGCGCTTTCGCGGCGGGGATGATCCTGGCCGTAAGCGCAGCAGCGCATGCGGGCACGCCGAGTGTCCAGGAATCGCCACGGCCATTCAGTATACGCGCCGGTGCGGCGACCGATTCCATTCCGGAATTCGCGCGCCAGGCCGGCATCAATATATTGACGTCGGCCGATATCCTGGAAGGCGTGCGCACCAATGCATTGACGGGAACATTCGTCATCTCCGAGGCAGTCGAACGGCTGCTGCAGTGCACTAATCTGGTCGGCAGGGTGAGCAGCAGCGGCACCGTGGTGATGTTAAGGCGTACGCCGGGTTCCTCCGGAAACGACACCAACGACTCGATGATATCGGAAGAGACAATGACGAAAAATAAGCTCCCCAGCCAGCGCAAAGCGACATGCGTGGCCGTATCGGCCGCCGTGCTCATCATGGGCGCCCAGGCACCCACTGCCCAGGCGCAGACACAGCCACAGGCTGGCGCGCAGGGACCGGCAGCGCCGGATGGCACGGTCACCGAGGAGGGACAGCCGATCCACCAGGTGAAGGTGGTCGCCACGCGCGCATCGCAGCAATCGAGCATCGACCGCAAGAAGAACGCCGCCACCGCCATCGATTCGATCGTTGCCGAAGACGTCGGCTCGCTCCCGGACCGTAATGTCGGCGAAGCGATCTCGCGCATCGCCGGCATTTCGCTCGACCGCGGCGAATTCGGCGAAGGCGTCAGCGTCGCCGTGCGCGGCAATGGCCCCGACCTGACCCGTGTCGAGCTCGATGGCCAGGCCGTGCAGTCTCCCGGCGGCAGCGACTTCGGGGAGACCCCCGGCGAAGGGCGCGCGGTCGAGTTCCGCCAATTGTCGGCCGACCTGATCAAGAGCGTCGACGTGGTGAAGGGTTCGACCGCCGACATGACCGAAGGCGCGCTCGGCGGCGGCATTATCATCAAGACCCGCACCGGCCTTGACTTCAAGAAGCCATTCGCTTCGCTGCGCGTGGCCGCCACCCAGGGCAATCTGAACAAGAAGTGGGAACCGGACGCCAACCTCATTCTCTCGAATAAGTTCCTGGACGGCCGGCTCGGCGTCCTGGTCAACGCCTCGTCCACCACGCTGCACAACGAAGGCCACGTGGCCCACGTGTCGGGCGCCAGGCAGGGCTATTACCGCATTTACGACTTCGACAACTCGCCCGAGAAGACGTTCACCTTCCAGCCGGGCACGGTCAATATGGACGACCCATCGGTCCACTTGCCCCTGACCCAATCGGCACTGACCGGCGGCGGCTTTTTCAATTCGGCCACGCCGCTCGACCTGATCACCCGCTCGGCGCAGGCCCAGAGCAAGGAAGCCTGCAACACGACCTTTCCCGCCCTCACCACCGCCGAGCTCAACCGGCTCACCAGCGGCGCCCGCACCGGCGCCCAGAACGCACGCAGCGCCGAGCGCAACACCTGCCTGAACCAGTGGAATGACTACACCCCGTCGGGCCCGCGTTACGCGATCAAGCGCGAAATCGACCGCCGCAAGAACCTGGACTTGCGCGCCGACTTCAAGGTCAACAACGAACTGACCGTGTATGCCAAGGGCAGTTATAACAAGCGCCATAACGACCTCAACCAGCTGGCTTTCTCGATGGGGAATTTCTCGATCCCGAACGGCGTGGTCAACGTCGAGCCGGGCTCGGTGGTCGTCGACGCCAAGCACCACGTGACGCAGTACACCTTCAATAACACCGCCACCAACGGCGTGGCCAAGACCGACCAGATGCATGGTATCGGCGAGACCAGCTCGCGCTACCTGCAGTTGGGCGGCAGCTTCAAGCGTGGCGGCCTGAGCGCCGAGTTCTTCGTCGGGGATGCCCGGTCGGACTTCAAGCGCGGTGTCAAGAACCTGTCCTTCAACGACTATTACGGTTCCGGGACACTGAACCTGCTGCCGAACGGCCTGTGGGGCTACACCTTCCCGGGCTATGACCCGACCGACAATTCCAGCCTCGAACGCTTCGCCACGCTGTATCCGCGCGGCGCCAGCGCTGCCCAGACCCCGAACCAGTACCTGACGGCGACCGTTCCGGCCTACACCGCTGCGCAGCAAAACGCCGTCACCTCGTCGCCGAATGTGACCTGGGCGCCGCAGATCCGCGAGTCGGGTGAGCGCACCGCCAAGGTGGACCTGATCTGGAGAACCGACGTGGTTCCGTTCTTCAAGAGCTTCAAGGGCGGCCTCAACCTGCGCGACACGACCTCCAGCAACTGGTCGCTGAACGGCAGCGGCTACGTCCTGCGCGACCCGATCGGCACTTACGGAAAACCTGGCTATGTGGCACCGCTTGTCCTGCCCTCGCCCACGCTGCGCAGCACGCTGTTCGGCTGCGCCGACACGCCCGGTTCGCTCGCGCCTGGCGGCAATGCCTGCCAGTACGGCTGGATCCCGAAACCGGATATCCGCCAATCGTTCGACGGCTCGGCCGTGATGACGATGGCTCAGTTCGCCGACATGCTCAGGCAAACCATGACCATGCAAGCGACGCCAACGCGCTTCTTCAACGGCGCCCGCGACCGCCCCGAGGGCCTGATCGAAAACTGGACCCAGATCGACCTCGAGAAGATCTTCACGATGCTGAATATCCCGAACGCGAATTTCGACTGCGTCAAGCGTTGCACGGCCAACGACGGCAAGGTGTACGACCAGCCATCCCAGCTCCTGAAGGAGCGCACCGAGTCGTTCTACCTGATGGGTAACTTCGGCCTCGATCACATCCCCTTCACCACGACCCAGCTGCCGTTCGGCCTGGAACTGGAAGGCAATCTGGGCGTGCGCTACGTGCGCACCAAGATCCAGGGCTCCGGCCGCATGCAATTCACCTCGATCCACAAGACCGCCGCCTACAATCCGATCACCCGTGACGATGCGGCCGGCATCGTCACGACCAGGGTGCAGCAGTACACCGAAACCAAGGCCACCACGTCCGACGTGCTGCCTAGCCTGAACCTCGCGACCTGGCTGGTGCCGGACAAGCTGGTCGTGCGCTACAGCGCTGCCAAGACCGTTGCGCGGCCACCGGTGTCACGCCTCCTCGCCTCCGGCGCCTGCGTTTATGACGAACGCCTGGAGGACGAGAACGACGAAGACGCCACCCGCTGCACCAGCGTGGTCGGCAATCCGGCGCTCCAGGCGCAGCGCAACCTCAACCAGAACCTGTCGGTCGAGTGGTATCCAAACAGGGACACCAGTATTTCCATCGCCGGCTTCCGCCAGCAGGGGAAGATCGGCGGCGCGACCACGCAAGCCGTGCCCCGCTTTGCCCTGTTTGCGGGAACCAACCTGACCGACCCCGCCACCGGAGCGTCGCTCGCTGACCTGCTGTTCGATTACTCGACCTGGATCAATGGCGCCGTTACGGGCCGCAGGGGTGTCGAGTACAGCACCAGGACCGCTTTTACCTTCCTGCCATGGCGGTTGCGCTACACCGGCTTCGACGCCAACTACAGCAAGATGCATTCGGCCACCACGACGAAGAACATCGTCGACCTGCTGACCGGTACGCCGTTGCCGCCGCAAAACGAGCCGAAGTACACCTACAACGCGGCCGTATGGTACGACGACGGCAAGCTGTCAGCGCGCGTCGCCTTGCAGGCAGTGGCCATGACCTTCGACTGCATTGCGAACTGTGGCCAGACGTCGAGCATGAACAACTACCCGAACGTCGGTGGCGGGCGAATCGGCGTCCCCTACAACCCAGGCTCGCCAGTCTTCAAGGATGCGACCCGCTACATTGACGCCAAGATCGCGTACAAGTTCAACCCGAACGTCGAGGTATTCGTCGAAGGCCGTAACCTGGGCAATGCAACGACCACCCTCAGCCAGGGGCCGTACCCCCCCTTCGCCGATGGCACGCCTGTTCTGCTGAACATGGGTTACTCGGGACGTCGCATGATGGTCGGGGTAAACTTCCGCACCATGCAAGGGCATTGAGCGTAAAGGATGCAACAACAATACCACCGATGAAGCACGCATACTTTACGCTCACCGTCCTGCTGGCGGCGGCATCGACAGCCGCGCCGGCGCCAATCGACCGTCCGGCCGTTGTCGCGCGCCACAACCCGCATCTGACTGCGATCGATCCGATGTCGCCGCTCAGCGTCGGCAATGGGCGCTTCGCCTACACCGCCGACGTGACCGGCCTGCAGACCCTGCCCGACCTGTACCACGGGAAGGGTACGCCGCTTGAAACCCAGGCGCGCTGGTCGTGGCACCAGGATGCGAATCCGAACAATTTCAAGCTGTCGGACACGCACCGCGACTACACCGCCCACGGAGGCACGGTCGCCTATCCGACGAATGCCAAGACGCCGGCCGGGCAGTGGCTGCGCGAGAATCCGCACCTGCAGCCGCTGCCGCAGATCGGCTTCGTGATGGTCGGCGCAGGGGCTCGTCCCCTGGCACCCGCCGACGTGTCCGACGTCGACCAGCGCCTCGACATGTGGAAGGGCCGGCTGGACAGCCGTGTGCGGCTGCTGGGTCAGCCGCTGAGCGTCGTCAGCGCCGCCAGCGCCGTCAGCGACACGCTGGCGCTGCGCATCCGCTCGCCGCTGCTGGCCACGCGCAAGCTGGCGGTCCGCATCGCCCTGCCGCTCGGCTACAAGATGGCCGGCCATCACGCGCCGCCGCTGGACTGGTCCAGCCCGGACGCGCACCGCAGCACGGTGCTGGCGCAGACCCGGCGCCAGCTGGTGGTGGAACACCTGCGCGACGGTTCGCGCTATGCCATGACGGTCGCCGCCGGCGCGCCAATGAAAATCACCCCGGCCGGCGCCCACGCGTTCGAGATCGCGCCCGCAACCGGCGAGTCGCTCGACCTGGCGATCAGCTTCGTCCGGGATGGCACGGCGCGCGCCGAAGACAGCGCGCGCGTGTTTGATGCCAGCGCCGCCCACTGGCGCGGGTACTGGCGCAGCGGCGCCGCCGTCGACTTCAGCGGCAGTAGCGATCCGCGCGCGCACGAACTCGAGCGGCGCGTGGTGCTGTCGCAATACCTGGCCGCGCTGCAGCTGGGCGACACGCTGCCGGCTTCGGAAAGCGGGCTGACGCACGCGAGCTGGTACGGCAAGCACCACACCGAAATGGTGTGGTGGCACACCGCCCACTTCGCGCTCTGGGGCCGTCCCGCCTACACCGCGCGCACGCTCGGCTGGTACCAGCGCACGCTGCCGGCCGCGCGGCGCGTGGCCGCGGAACGCGGATTGCAGGGCGCGCGCTGGATGAAGATGACCGGCCCGGAAGGACGCGAAAGCCCGGGCGGCAATCCGCTGATCATCTGGAACCAGCCGCACCCGATCCACCTGGCCGAACTGCTGTACCGCGCCGACCCGTCGCCCGCTACCCTGGCGAAATACCGGGAGCTGGTGTTCGAGACCGCGCAGGGCATGGCCTCGATGCTGCACTGGGATGCAGAGGGCAAGCGCTACGTCCTCGGGCCGCCGCTGTGGATCGCGCAGGAGATCTACGACCAGGCCACCAGCATGAACCCGACTTACGAACTCGGTTACTGGGCGCGCGGCCTGGAAATCGCGCAGCAGTGGCGCGAGCGCCTGGGCCTGGGGCGCGACCCTGGCTGGGAGCAGCGCCGCACCAACCTGTCGGCCCTGCCGCACAAGGATGAGAAGTACGTCGCGCTCGAATCGCACCCGGACACCTGGGACAATGCCGACAGCCGCCACGACCACCCATCCTTCCTGATGGCCCTTGGCCAGCTGCCGGGGGACGGCGTCGACCGCGCCGTCATGCGGCGCACGCTCGACGCCGTGCTCGCCAAATGGGACTGGGCCACCAAGATCTGGGGCTGGGACTACCCGATGATCGCGATGACCGCGGCGCGGCTGGAGGCGCCCGCGCTGGCAGTGAACGTGCTGCTGAAATCGGACGGGCCGAACAACGGCTACACCCGGGCCGGCCACAATCCGAACAAGAACCTGCCGGTTTACCTGCCGGGTAACGGCGCCCTGCTGGCCGCGGTCGCGATGATGGCCGGCGGCTGGGATGGGGCGCCCGCGCGCAATGCGCCGGGTTTTCCGGCCGATGGCAGCTGGGTGGTGCGCGCGGAAGGATTCCAGAAGCTGCCATGAACCTTCCCAGGGAAAAAAGCACAGACCCGTAGGGTGGGCGGCTATACCTCTTCGGTTTGCGGGCCAGCGGCGTATGCGCCGCCCACCCTACGTGTCTGTGCGTCGTTTTCTCAGAGCGAAGGCAGAATACCTTCGCTCCTGACCTTCCACCCCGTTTTCGGAAAACCGGGATTGGCGCCCGCCTGCCCATCCCAGCCGCCCGCCATCAAGGCGACGGCCAGCAGCAGGCCGCCATTCGACGGGAAATAGGTCTCGGCGGCGCGCTGGTAGCCCGGGCCGTCGGTGCCGCTGTCCGCCCCCGCGCCGGCCCCGGTGGCGGTCGGCACGAAGGCGGCGGCGTGGGCGTCGAGGTGCACGCGCGGCGTCATGCCGCTCGTGCCGAACTTGTTGTTGCGGGCGTCGAAGAACAGCCAGCCGATCGCTTCGTCGGGCGCGTCCAGGCGCGTGGCGGTCATCGCCATCATCGGGTAATCCCAGCCCCAGGTCTGGCGCAGGTCCCAGTCGCGCCGCATGCGGTCGAACGTGCGGCGCATGGTCGCCTTGTCGACGCCGCGGCCCGGCAGCCAGCCGAGCGGCATCAGGAAGGACATGTGGTCGCGGTTCTGGCAGGTTTCGTCGACCGCGTTCGACTTGCAGGCGCCGGCCGCCTTGTCCCAGAAGCCGGGTTCGGAGCGCACCGGCAGGTACAGGCCGTCCTGTTGCGGCAGCTCCGGCCACTTGGCCAGCACCGCGTCCCAGTCGGCACGGCGGGCCTTGCCGGCGCGCTCGCGCCAGGCCTGGGCCGTCTCGATCCCCCAGCGGAAGTAGGCCAGCTCGAAGGCCGGGTCGAAGGTGCTCATCGGCGCGAAGTTTTCCTGCACCGGGATGATCGGTGCGCCCAGGCGCATCTTGCCGCTGGCCTCGTCCAGGTGCGCGAACGAGGCCAGCAAGTCCGCGCTCGCCTCGACCAGTCCGGCGTAGGCGTTCAATACCCGCTTGCCGTCCTTGTCCTTGC
>Ga0308160_10005905_pt1 | contig 12639 bp, 14 predicted proteins | sample PhyFR1_FD_201036 | JGI IMG/M metagenome (GOLD analysis project Ga0308160, IMG submission 201036) | Phyllosphere microbial communities from UC Gill Tract Community Farm, Albany, California, United States - DLSLF.R1 | ecosystem: Host-associated > Plants > Phyllosphere > Unclassified | place: USA... | reverse complement strand
TACTCTCGTCGACCTCGTCCGAAGTCTCCCTCTTTCGACTGGAATCAGAACGCTCAAGATTCGATCGATCGAAGGGGATCTGAGGGAGCTGTGGAAGGAATGTCAGAAGAGGGAGATCAGATTATGCTCAATTTGATCCGGATGTCGGGTGAAGTAGGTCAATCTGCTTACCTTGAATCAACGTAGAGAGACGCTAACATACTCCTCGGTTCTCAGTTCGGAGAACAACCAGGAAGCCTCGAAGTCTTGTCGACCGGTGAGTGAGCGGGACATTACGCGGAGGCGAGAAGTCTGTGTATGGGCGCAAACGAAGAGTAGACGCAGTTTCGAGGAGATCGTGCAATCACTCTTTATTTAGCCTACTGTACATCACGCGCTCGTATTTCTCCGAGGTAGAAGCAGCGACGACGAGCAGGAGATGGTGCATGGGACGACTCGCTCGTGAGGTTCGATCACATCTCTCCTCCGAAGAAGATCGAACGAGTTCTGCGAGATTTGAGAGAGAGTCTGTCTATAGCAGCAGTGTTGGGGTAACCTGACGAAGAGAGGGGGGAGGTAGTGGAGGGGCAATGCACGATGCAACGAGTATCGAGGTAGAGCGAAGGAGGGAAGAGAGTAGAGAGAGAAGGGTACGAAGAAGTAATAGTAACAAGAAGAAGATACACAAAACGAAGAGTAGAGACGACTGTATATAGCAAGAGAAAGAGAGAGGAGGTATTAGGCGTTGATCTTGCCATTTTGTTTCGACATGAGTTGCGCTCGTTCGATTTGTGCCTATTCAGAACATGAAAAGTGAGCTTGAGGAAACGAGAGAGAGGATAAGAATGAGGGCTCACCATCGAGTTCTTGGCGAGGATAGCCTTGTATTGAGTGATCGTGATGTCGGACTGTGAGACAGGGAGAAAACGAGAAGAGTTAGTTCTCACTTCGAGATTTTCGAAACTTTGCGAAAAAGCTGCAAAGTTCTATTTTCGAAAAGGGATCCTGTAGCTTACCTTTGACAAATCGACGATCTTCCTATCCTTGACCCTGGTGAAAGCAAGTAATAGGGAGTCAGTACAAGTCTCGTCGAGGTGAAGGGCAGGTCGGGGGAGTGAAAGGAAGTGATCGAGCGGAAACGACGACCGCGACGCTACAACAACCCTCAAATCTCTCGACTCGGTGTGTTATAGCATCGTCCTTCGCTTCTTCGACCAGTTCCTCCCATCTACCCCTCTCAACCGTAAAGCGAGGTATCAACGTACTCCCACAGTTGTTCGGCGACTTGACTGATCAATCGGAAATCGTGAGAAACGATCACGACTCCTCCAGAGAACGCCTTGATCGCTTTCGCGAGGGCATCGATGGAACCCATATCCTGGAAGAGACGAATAAAAGGTTTAGCTCGAAGCGAACAAACAGGAAAAGAGAGTGGAAACACACCAAATGGTTAGTGGGCTCATCGAGAAGGAGGATGTCGGGTCGTTCGAGAGCGAGTTGAGCGAAAACGACTCGATTCCTCAAACCGTCGGAAAGTTGTCGGATAGGAGAAGTTTGGTGAGATCCAGAGATACCGAATCGACCGATGCAAGACCTCCAGAATTGAACGTCCTTGTCAGGGTGCTTCGCCTTGAACTTGGTTTCGAAGTATTCGAGAGGGGATTGGTCGTAAGGAAGTTGGTCGGCGGAATGTTGAGAGTACTTGGCGAGTTTGAGAGCAGAGTGTCGTTGAACAGTTCCGGCGATAGGTTGGAGGTCGGAAGTGATCAAGTTGAGGAGGGTAGACTTTCCGGTACCGTTTTGTCCGACGATAGCGATACGAGAGTCCATGCTGTGAACACAAATTCTCACATCAGTTCCTAGACTTTCGCAGCTCTGATACGACGATGAAGCTCACTCGATACCGAAAGAGAGATCTTTGTAAAGAGCGTTCTCCTTCTTTCCATCGTACGAGAAAGCGACATCGTTGAAAGCGATAATGGGAGGGGGGAGTTTCTTGACATCTTCGAAGTTGAAAAGGAGATCCTTGGGTTTGTGGATAGGCTCGATGAAACCAGCAGCCTCCATCTTGTCGATAATCTTTTGCTTCGACTTGGCTTGCTTGACCAAATTGGCGTAAGTACCGGCGGAAGCGATGAAACTGAACGCAACAAAACGAGGTCAGTTTCCGGGCGAATCGAAAGAGGAAGCGAAAAGAAAGACGACGCACTCCTTGATGTGCTTAATCTCATCTTGTTGCTTCTGGTAAGCCTTCATTTGGTTGGTGTCGTTCTCCTCCTTAGTTCGGACGTAGGTCGAGTAGTTACCACCATAGGTCAAGAACTTTCGGCCCATGGTCAAATCGAGAATGTTGGTGCAGACGGTATCCATGAAATCTTGCGAGTGGGAAGTGAAGACGAGAATTTGAGAGTATTGAGCGAGGTAAGCTTCAAGCCACACGACAGCCTCGAGATCTGTGAGAACATCGCAAAGCAAAATGTCAGTATCTCGTCAACTTCGATTTCTGAGATTCCGCAGCGACTCACCCAAATGATTGGTAGGTTCGTCGAGAAGAAGCAAGTGAGGTCGAATAGTAAGAGCCTTGGCGAGCGCAACACGCATCCTCCATCCTCCGGACATATCCTTGGTAGCCCTCTTCATCATCTCGGTTGAAAAACCGAGTCCGTGGAGAATCGCACCAGCTTTCGATTCGAAAGTTGAAGGGTCGAGGTCCTCGAGTTCTTCGAGTTTGAGTTGAAGGGCGATTTCGTCGATAGAGTCGGCAGACATCATCTCGTCGTACTCCCTCTCGAGTCGGTCAGCCTTGTCCTTGGCGGATTGGACGATGAAGTCGAGGGCGTTCATGTCGGAAGGTTCAGCCTCTCCTTGAACGAGGTAGATCTGCGACAGAAACATCGAGATCAGTCAAGTTTTTGGGGAAAGTTCGAAAATGAACATTGAGGATTCACATCGACGTGCTCGGGAATCTCGACATCTCGGTTGGCGAGCGATTCAAGGAAAGTGGTCTAGCAGGAAGTATTGATATTAGCCCCATTCAGTTCGGTTGCTGAACCCATTCTCTTGACATACCTTTCCAGATCCGTTTTCACCGAGAAGACCGTACCTGCGCAGGTGGATCCATTATCAGCTCCCGCTCGCTCTTAACACAAAGGATAGTGACTCACCTTTGACCGTAATTGAGAGAGAAGTCGGCGTTTTCAATCAAGAGACGACCGTGGAAAGAAAGGGAGTAAGATTCGATGTGAATATCTCGGGACTGCTTGTCGGACGAGAGGACACCTGAACCGGATCGATCGGTAGCAAGTGCGAGTTTCTTCATGGCATCGGTACCGAGAGCATCTGATTCGCCGACGGTGGTAGGAGTGGTAGAAATTGAGTTGGCTTTGGAAGATTTGCTCGAGATGGATTTGCCTTCTGAAGCGGCTTTAGCAGCCTATTCATACACATTCATATATGGTTAGCGCATAGATTCAAGATGGTAAAGGGGTGGCGGTGTGAGGTTGAGAGTTGGAGATGGAAAGGGAATGAGCTGCTGTCTTTCAAAGGGGGGGAGTGAAGGAGAGAGAGAAGAGACTGAGAGCTCACCTTTGCTTCAAGACGCTTAGCTTTTGATGCAGAGATAGGAGCCATGTTGTATAGTTTGGGGTAAGGGAAGAGGGGAGGAGCGGTTCACTCAAATCAACTTTCTCGAAAAAATTCTCCCAAGTTTCTCGAAATGAGCGAAGCACGGCTTATCCTCCTCATTTCACACCCCTACTACTACGCTAGCCGGCTATACAGTGATCAGACATGAACAACAGCAGACCACCGATTCCAGAACGCCCAGTTTCAGTCAAACCACCTTCACGCTCTTCAACGATTCCTCCACTTTATCCTATTCCAATCTACCCCCGCATGGCTTCGCCTTTGCACTTTACAGTTCAGCCAACCCTTCCCAGATCAGACCATGCTAGTCCTCGTCCTTCATCAGTCAAAGTAGAAGAGGAATCGCTCAAAGTGAAACAGGAAATGACACCTCCCTTGTTCGTCAACTTGACGATGCCTCAATTACCCAAGGAAGTCAGGAGGTTGATGTTGGATCACGCGATCGAGGGAGCGAGTTCGCAATCGAGGAATCAGGTTCTATGTTCAGCGAGTTTGATTTCGAAAGATTGGATGGAATTGGCTCAGGAGGTTTTATGCCAGCACGTCGTGATCAAGACTCAGGCAACGGCGAACAAATGGGTTCAGGTGAGCAGACTTTCCTCCCCCTCGAACACTTTGACTTCCGAAAATCCGCGCTTTTCGACAGTTTCGATTTCCCTGTTCCTTCCTCGTTTCTCGCCTCCTGTTCTTCCCCTGCCCTTCCCCCTTACCCGAGATGATCCGTTTCTGATTCTTGCAATCTCTTCCGCTCTCCGCATGACATCTCTCATCGCAATGATCCTACGCTACGTCTCGTCGACTTTCGATTTCGCTCGTTTCGTCAAATCTATCTTCAGTCTGAGGCAACGGCTCGATACCAGATTCTCACGCTCGAGATCGACGGTCGTTATGGACAAGTGTCACATTCTGTAACGGAGAACATCTTGTTCAGGACTCGTGGGCTCGAAAAGCTTCGAATCGATTTCGTGCAAGGACTCAGTTCGAAGATCTTCGTTTTCCAAAACCTCGTTGGTGCGTCTCTATACCTCCGACAGTCTTCTGCAGGGCATGACTCACTGGTTCTACATTCTTCAGACCTCAAGCAGCTCGTACTTCATTGCAAAATGTCTATCGATTGCATGAAACACGAAAACATTGCTTTCTTACTGACTTTTCTCAGTGATTCCGTAGTCTCTGCGATCCCATGCCTCTTCTCATTCCCTTCCACCTCATCCATCTCACTCTGGGCGGTTCCTATTTCCCCCTCGCTCTCACTCGTTCCCTCTTCCTTTCTTCCCGTTCCACCATCAAACACCTCGTTCTCACTTTCCAAACCCAACATTCCCTAGATCTCCGTGACCTCATCTTGAGCTGCATCGGCTCTCTTCCCGCCCTCGAATCTCTCACGGATTGGTGTCGTTCGACTCCAGATTTCTTCGTTCTCCTCCCGAACCTGCCTCCTTCCCTCGTCACTTTCGGCACTTGTTTCGCTGACAAGGTACAACTCGCAACACTCTCAAGATCACTCTCACTCGTCACTTTGCCTAACCTGAAGACTTTCAGATTCCTCTACCTAGGCAAAGTCGATCTCGAAACGAATAGTATCGGAGTTCAGCTCTTGAATTGGTTCAAAGAGAAAGGGATCAGAGTCGAGTATGGGTTCGATAGGAAGGATCTTAGGGAAGAGGTGAGTCTATCAGCTTCCCCTACACTCGTCGTTCGTCATTGATTTCGTTCTTCGAATCCAGCATCTCTTGTCAAAAACTCAGACCCTTCGCGCCTACTGCTAGATTCAATCTTTACGCTTACAACCCATACCCATGCTCTCCTCAGTATATACCTCGCGAATGCTTCGATACCATCGCTTGAAATGATGAAATCGCAAAATTACAGCTCGCCGCGGAAACTTTCGGACTTGAAGAAGAGTTTATTCCTCTCGTCATTTCTGTCTTCCTTCTCTCTCACAAGCGTTCGAGAGATCTCGCTGATGCTCTAGAGAGATGCCCCGACAAGCTAGATCGATTTCGTCCGATTCTCAGTCGAGCTCGCCCTCTTCCTCAGCAACCTCAACGACTCCCTCTCGACCTCCTCACGCAACACAAACTCGCTCACCAGCTTCGCCAACTCGTCAGAGCTCGATTTCACCGCTTCACGACCTACTGAGCAAGCTCGAGCGGAACCCTGAACTGGTCCAGAAACTCCTTCGAGAGGTTGAAGAGAGGGAGAAGGAGGGCGGGCCTAGCGGAGAATCACCAGAGCGGGGAAGTGATGCAGAGGTTAGCGTTGAAGGGAGAGTCCGGCTGTCGAGGCAGAGGAGCGAGGAGGAAACGAGGGAGAAAAGGAGAAGCAGAACGAAAGTTGGGTCGCAAGACGAACCAGTCAGTTACACTTATCCACCGATCCCGGCAGCTCGTCACGTCGCAGACGAAGGATTCAGGGAAAGGGACCTGGAGGCTGGGAAAAGGGCGAGACGAGATTACGAAGACTCGAGCTCGACAGCAGAAGAGGAGGGGAGCGATCAAGACAACGGATCGCTACTTCCCCGGCGGCGTTTGTCAGGGTTTGAAAGAGGAAGTCGCAAGTGGAGGAGTCGAACGAAAGTTGGCCAAGGTCCAGGTCAGTCGAATCGCTCGTTTCTCAGATTCAGGATCTGCGACTTGAAGCTGAATGGGCGAGTCGCGAAGACAGTGTCTACTATGCGTCAATTCGCAGAGAACGCTTCAAATCTGATCCGAGGACGAAGCCCAAACCATCGACCTCGACCGTCTCTCTCATCTTCTGCCTCTCCGTCCCGTTCTCCTTCTCGCTCAGACTCTCTCTCTTCGCCTCTCCCCTTCGATCTCTACAATGAATACGATCCCTACTCAAATCCAGACCCGCACCTTCGACCTTTCCATAAACCCTCGATCGACGTCGACTTTCATTTTCCCTCTTTCGACAAAACTGGACTCCCTCTGATCCAAAAGAACAAGTTCCTTCCTCCTCGACTTCAATCCCACACTCATGCCACACACCTTGATGCCCGACACCGAGAGATCAGAGAAGAAGGAGAGCATTGGAGACCTCGTCGAACTCGTGCGATTGGGAGAGGGAGAGCTGGAGAAAGCGAAAGTGATGGAGGTGGTCCTTGTTTCCCTTGTTTGTTGGCGATGGTACTCGTTGTGTTGCCTATAGCGCTACTGGCGTTGATCCTCGGGATTGTGTTCAGAGTAGCTCGTGTAGACGCTTGAGAAAGCTTGAAGTTTCAAAAAATCCTGTCCTTTCAAATCGACTTCTATCGCTCCACCGCTCCCTGCTGACTTCGCCGTCGATTCACTTTGCCTGTAGCCCCTCTGGACGAAAGCGGCTGAGCCGTCGAACGTGGTCACGAGAAACGCAGACACCTCGAAGACGCCTGAAGAAGTCCGTGTCGGTCCGCGGTCTATGTGTCTCGGCAAAAAGGATCCCTCTCCTCTTCTTCGGTTTGCCCTCTTCACTCTTGATTCACACCTCGCAAGAATCTCGAAGAATGCGACAACGAGATGAAGACCATACTTTCCTTCACCCTCGCATCAGAGCCATCGAGGTCCCTTGTCCTTGTTCAGCTGTTTCGCCACGAGTAGCGAGTATCTTATCAACGGGAGGATTGACGGTCATCTATCTCATGTGGGCAATAGGAGTATGGAAAGGTTACTTTGGTGAGCATCCGAGGTTTCGCTTTCCTACTTTTTCTTTTCTTCGCAGCTGACCTCTTCTGCCCCTCTACCCCTGACTCCCCTCATGACCCTTCGCAGAGATAAACAAGTTGAAAGCATTCGTTCGACCCTCCTCGACCGCTTTCGTCGAAATGCGAAACATGGCGACTTACTCTCTCATCGCGGCTTGGTACTTTTCGACTTCGACTCTCCTCGCTTTCGGTTCTTTCATCGTCAGCATCTTCCCTCGTCAAGAAGTAGCAAAGCATTTGAGTCGGAGTGTATGGATTGGATGGGGAGTAACTTGGATTATTGGGATTTATGGGATTGCAGCTCATTTGAGCGCGGATGCTTGGGTCGTCGCTGGATGGTGAGGCTCTCGATTCCTCTAGCGTTACAGAATCTGATCAGCTGATGGAAATCCCTTGAGTCTCGCAGTGATCGAGGAGAAGCTTGCGAAGGGTTCCGTCGCCAGTTGCAAATTGGGCTTATCGCTGTGAGTTCTCCTTCGCTCGTGTCATTCAGCAACCTTTCCGACGGCGTCACTTTTGTAACTCTTACTTTGAATCTACTGAGCTGACTCGACGCGTTCTGTCTATAGGCCTTGTTCGTCTCCCTCGCTCTCATCTTTTGGTTCGCCATCGTCTTTTCGGCTTTCGTCCACACTCTCCATCCTCACCTCTTCTATCACGGCGACGTCGACCCCGACCTCGACGACTACGATCACGCATGTATCCTCGAGGAGGAGCTACGACACTCTGAACACCCTCTCGCAGGTGAAGCGCTCGAATGGCTACAATCTGAACGAGCAAAGGGGACTTTCACTGCTACCGTCCCACCGGACAAGATCAGAGCTAGGAGGTCATTCAGGGCAGAGAGCGAAGAATCGGGAAGCGAGTCGGAGCTGGAGGAGGAGAAGGACAGGAAATCGTTGATTCCGACTCGATCCCAAGAAACGACGTCTCGAAGCAGGACGATCACGAGGCAGTCGCAACGACATCTCACCGATATTATGAGCGACTCTGAAGAATCTGGATCGATGTCGGAGCCGGAGAGAGGGAGGCCTAGCGAGAAAAGGGTGGAAAAAGAGCTCGGAAGGTCGTCGAGGAGCGTTTCGAGATCGAAGCCGCAGAGCCGAGGGAGATCAAGGTCGAGTCGTCGATAAGGGAAGGTGACAAAGGTGGAAAGGAAGTCGGGATGAACAAAAATGAATGGTCGAAAGGACATCTTGCGAAATCTTGAAACTGGTGAAAAATAGAGAGATTTACTTGTGACTTGTCGAGTTCTACTACAGTAGCGCTGAATTGAGAGCGAGTATGCAGGTAGGTATAGATAGGAGAGTTCGAAAATCACCTCTTTGCGATCGAATCCAAAAAAATCACGGTCGCGTCTTTAGCTTCCCTCCCCCCTCTTCCCCCCATTCACTCACATCGACTCCTGAAACCCTCGACATGTCCTCAGTAGGAGCACATACAGATCCAATGTCTGACGCACCTACAGTCAGAGGTGCAGATGAAGCAGAAGAAGCAGGAGCTGGAAGAAAACGCGGTGGAGGAGCAAAGAACAGAGTCAGAATTGGGAGGGATCAGGCGGATGTACCTCCTGTGAGGGATGAGACTGGAGAGAAGGTGTCAGAGATGTTCCAAGGGTTCTTAGAAGCGTGAGTTGTCAACCTCTCCTTCAGAATGAGATGAAGCGATCAACCTCCTTCATCTCTCCTCAGGGAGCTCTCCGGAACTTGCACGATCGTCAATGAGCTAATCTGAGATGTTTGCACACGCGTAGATACAACGAAGCAGATCCGACAGTTCTCAATACTTCCTCCTTCAACCCAACTTCTTCTGCTGCCAACCAAGATGCACGAGTCTACTTCTACCGGGAGCAGATCCTAGGAATGGCAGAATTCAAACTCACGACCCTCTACGTCGACTATCAACATCTACTCGACTCCCATGACCTCCTCGCAAAAGCTGTCACTCAGCAATACTACCGGTTTGTCAAGCTTCTCTGCTCTCGGTCTTCAAGGAAGTGTGCGCTGACTATTTCCCGTCGTACAGCTTCCTCCCCTACATGCGACGATCTCTACAAAATCTCGTCAAGAAGTACGCTCCCGAATACCTCTATACCAACTCTCACGTTACTTCGACCGCCGCTTCCGGTCTCGCAGTCCGACAATTCAATCTCGCATTCTACAATTTGCCTCTCGTCGAAGGTATTCGAGACATGCGAACAGACAAGATTGGGAAATTGAGTGCGATTAGCGGGACTGTTACGAGAACGAGTGAAGTTCGACCCGAGTTGACGTTTGGAAGTTTCATCTGTTTGGAGTGTAAGGGTATCGTCAGGGATGTCGAGCAGCAGTTCAAGTACACCGAGGTGAGCTTCCTTTCGAATACGTGAGGAAAAAGTCAAGCTGATCGGATCGTTGTCTTTTAGCCCTCGATGTGTCCCAACTTGACTTGCTCGAACCGATCAGCGTGGAAACTATCGATCGAACAGTCAAAGTTCTCAGATTGGCAGAAGGTCCGAATTCAAGAGAACTCGAACGAAATTCCAACGGGAAGTATGCCTCGATCGTGCGTTCTCTCTCGCTTCTTCACAATTAATGCGACACTGATACCTCGTGACACTCTAGACTGGATGTCATTCTACGAGCAGAGATCGTCGAACGAGCGAAAGCAGGAGACAAAGTCATTTTCACCGGAACTTTCATCGTCGTTCCCGATGTCGCAGCTTTAGGGTTGCCAGGAGTCAACGCCGAGATGCTGAGGGAGAACGCTGGAGGACGAAGTGGACCTGGATCGATGGGAGGAAACTTGGGAGTTAGTGGTTTGAAGAGTTTGGGAGTCAAGGATCTTACTTATAAAACTGCGTTTTTGGCTTGTATGGCTACAAGTGCTGAAGCTAGGGTATGTCACGTTGTCTCTTTCATCCAGTGAACTCTCGCTGAACGAGGGTTTCGACATACAGGCCAACGCAACGAATATTCGATCGGATGATGCTGGAGTTGAGGAGAACCGAAAGGAGTTCCTCGAGAGTTTGACGAGGGAGGAAGTGCAACAGCTCGAAGCTATGGTCACGAGTGAACACATTTATGCTCGACTAGTCTCAAGTATCGCTCCTACAGTTTATGGTGAGTCAGGACTTGTCTGATACGCTTTCATCAGCGAAGTATCGACGATCTCTTGATTCGCAGGTCACGAAATCGTCAAGAAGGGTATCTTACTTCAACTGATGGGAGGTGTGCACAAGCAAACTCCGGAAGGAATGCATCTTCGTGGTGATCTCAACGTCTGCATCGTCGGAGACCCCTCAGTCAGTAAATCGCAGTTCCTCAAGTAAGCTTTCGAGATCTCCTCCTCTCGTATATAGATCAAGCTAACTCGATCTCTGTTCTTCAGATACGTCTGTGGTTTCCTTCCTCGAGCGGTCTACACCTCAGGAAAGGCTTCTTCCGCCGCCGGTTTGACGGCCGCCGTCGTCAAAGATGAAGAGACCGGAGAATTCACCATCGAAGCTGGAGCGCTCATGCTCGCAGACAACGGTATCTGCGCTATCGATGAATTCGACAAGATGGATATCTCGGATCAGGTCGCCATTCACGAAGCTATGGAACAGCAAACCATCTCCATCGCCAAAGCCGGTATTCAAGCAACTCTCAACGCTCGAACGTCCATTCTCGCCGCCGCGAACCCAGTTGGAGGAAGGTACAACAAGAAGCTTTCTCTCCGAGCAAACGTCGCAATGTCAGCTCCTATCATGTCTCGTTTCGATCTCTTCTTCGTCGTTCTCGACGAGTGCAATCCCGATGTCGACCTCAAACTCGCTACCCACATCGTCAACGTTCACATGCATCGAAATGCTGCCATCAACCCTGAATTCTCGACCGATGAACTTCAACGATACATCCGTTACGCTCGAACTTTCAATCCCAAGGTGAGCATCTTCCTCCATCTACGATTCGGAAAAGCGATACTGACGCATCGAGTTCACAACGAACAGCTCACTCCTGCAGCTTCGAAGCAACTCGTCATTCTCTACGGCAAACTACGATCAGAAGACGCTCAAGGTTACGGTCGAAGTTCGTACCGAGTCACCGTTCGTCAGCTCGAGAGTATGGTCCGGCTGAGTGAAGCTATCGCTCGAGCCAACTGTACCGAAGAGGTGAGTTCTGATCTCTCGATAGACGGATTCGAAACGAATCTGACCTCTTTCTTTTCGCAGATCACCGTCGATTTCGTCAATGAAGCCTACAACCTACTCTCGCAATCGATCATTCACGTCGAGAAGGACGATGTCGATATCGATGAATCCTCGGATGAGGAGGACAACAACGATGATGACGATGCGAACGACAACGATGGAGGCAACCCACCAGAATCATCACAAGGTGGACCTCCTACCTCTCCTACACGTGCTAATGGAGCAAACGGTGCAGCACCTCCTTCACGCGATGGAACCCCTCGTCAAGCAACTCCTGCTCCTCCGAAGAAGCCTAAGGTTTCGATCACTTACGACAAATACATGCTCATGATGCAACGTATCGTCTACATGATCGCCGAACACGAGAAGGGAGAGGGAGCAGGAATGCCGAGGAGCGAAGTCGTTCAAACTTATCTCGACGGAATTGAGGATGAAATGGGTTCAATCGAACAACTCGACAACGAAACCCTCTTGATCGAAAAGGTTCTCAACAAACTCATCAAGGTGAGCGACCTCTCTCTATCTCAGTCGAAGCGGAATCGAAACTGATCTAAACCTTGTTCTTACAGGAGAAATACCTTCTCGAACTTCGAGGAGCGTCTGATGGAGCAGCGGCGGCGGAGGGGGTCGAGGAGGCTGAATCCGTTCTCACAGTGCACCCAGAGTGCGATATCATTGCTTAGCTAGATCTTACTGTCCTTTCGTCTTTTTTGAATGTGTAGCTTTAGTTCAATTCTCTCCGGTTGTACATCTTTTAGGAGTCTCTCATCTTGTTGAAGAATAGCAATCTACTACTCTCGAAACGTTGGTGAACAGATAGAGAGAGAGAGAGAGAGAAGGTGTGTGAAACGACGAAACAGTGCGAGTAGGTAATGCAAAAAGTGAAAGTGTACAGGAAAACGAAAGAAAGATCAAACTCGGAATCAACCTCAACGCTTGCCCGCTTTCGCACGTCTCTTCCTTCCGATCATACTTCCCATCGTCGCTCCCTGTTTAGGCTTACCCTCTGCATCCTTTCCCGGCTCCCTCTTCGGCTTCTTCTCCGACTCTGGTCGCTCAGCTGCAGCCGCCTTCCTCTTTTTGCTTCCGACCTTTGACTTCTTCTCCTTCTTCTCCTCTCCTTCTTTCGCAGGTTTGTCTTCCTTCGATGACTTTTTCT
>Ga0308160_10005903_pt1 | contig 12640 bp, 10 predicted proteins | sample PhyFR1_FD_201036 | JGI IMG/M metagenome (GOLD analysis project Ga0308160, IMG submission 201036) | Phyllosphere microbial communities from UC Gill Tract Community Farm, Albany, California, United States - DLSLF.R1 | ecosystem: Host-associated > Plants > Phyllosphere > Unclassified | place: USA... | reverse complement strand
GCGGATACCGTTGTTCTTCGACCAGTTGATGAAGTCGGCGACGACGAGGAAGTACCCCGGGAAGCCCATCTGGTTGATGATGCCGACCTCGTAGTCGGCGCGTTCCTGGACCTCGCGCGTGATGCCGTCGGGGTACCGGTACTCGAGGCCCTTGGCCACCTCTTTCTCGAACCACGAGTGCTCGGTCTCCCCCTCGGGCACGGGGAACTTCGGCATGTAGTTGGCCGCGGTGTCGAACTCGACGTTGCACCGCTCGGCGATGAGCAGCGTGTTGTCGCAGGCCTCGGGGTTGTCGCGGAAGAGGTGCCGCATCTGCTGCGGGGTCTTCAGGTAGAACTCGTCGGCGTCGAACTTGAAGCGGTTCGGGTCGTTCAGGGTCGAGCCGGACTGCACGCACAGCAGGGCCGCGTGCGACTTGGCGTCGTGCGAGTGCGTGTAGTGCAGGTCGTTCGTGCCGACCAGCGGGATGTCGAGGTCCTTCGCCAGCCGGATCAGGTCGCTCATGATCCGACGTTCGATCTCGAGCCCGTGGTCCATGACCTCGGCGAAGTAGTTCTCCTTGCCGAAGATGTCGCGGTAGTCCGCCGCGGCCTTGACGGCTTCGTCGTACTGGCCGAGCCGCAGCCGGGTCTGGATCTCCCCCGAGGGGCAGCCCGTCGTGGCGATGATGCCGTCGTGGTACTCCTCGAGCAGCTCGATGTCCATGCGGGGCTTGAAGTAGTACCCCTCGATCGACGCCTTGCTCGAGAGCCGGAACAGGTTGTGCATGCCCGTCGTGTTCTCGGCGAACATCGTCATGTGCGTGTAGGCGCCGGAGCCGGACACGTCGTCGCCGCCGCCGTCGCCCCAGCGCACACGGGTCTTGTCGGTCCGGTGGGTGCGCGGCGTGATGTACGCCTCGGTCCCGATGATCGGCTTGACGCCGCCGGCCTTGGCGGCCTTCCAGAACTCGAACGCGCCGAACATGTTGCCGTGGTCGGTCACGGCCACGGCGGGCATGCCCTGCGCGGCGGTCTCGGCCACGAGGTCGCCGAGCCTGGCGGCGCCGTCGAGCATCGAGTACTCACTGTGCACGTGCAGGTGGACGAAGGAGTCGGAATCCGACACGGAACCTCCGGTTCGCGGGAGCTGCTGCGGTCTCGGAACAGCCTAACCGCGACCGGGGACAAACCCGGGCGCGTCGAGGCGGACGGGAGGCGCGGTGCGAGCCCGACCCGCGCCTCCCGTCCGTCACGGGGTCGCGCCACGCGCGGGGCGCGCCGCCGAGCGGGCGGGGCACGCCGCGCGCGTGCCGTCGAGAGCGCACGAAGTGCCGCTCCGCGGCGCCGACAGCGACCGATCCCGCGATCTCGGCGGGCTTGGCCGGGCGCGTCGAGACGGACGGGAGGCGCGGCGCGGGGCCGACCCGCGCCTCCCGTCCGTCAGGGCGTCGCGCCGTCGGGGGCGCGCAACACGCCGCGCGCGTCCCGCCGAGAGCGCACGAAGTGCCGCTCCGCAGCGCCGAGAGCGGCACTTCGTGCGACCTCGGTCGGCCGAGCCCGCCGCCCACGCCGAACGGGCGCGACACGCCGCGCGCGCGACGCCGACCGGACGGGACCGGCCGCCTGGGCGCGCCGAGCGGGACGGAACGTGCCCGCTCGCGGGCCAGGCGCGCGCCAGGCGCGCGCCCTACGCGGCGCGGATGCGGTCCAGCGCCCGCTGCAGGTCGTCGGGGTACTCCGCCGAGTACGACACCCACGACCCCGTGCGCGGGTGCTCGAACCCGAGCCGGACGGCGTCGAGCCACTGCCGCGTGAGCCCGAGCTCCTCGGCGAGCACCGGGTCGGCGCCGTACATCGTGTCGCCCACGAGCGGGTGCCGGGTCGCCGCCATGTGCACCCGGATCTGGTGCGTCCGACCGGTCTCGAGGTGCACCTCGAGCAGGGTCGCGGAGCGGAACGCCTCGAGGGTCTCGTAGTGCGTCACGCTCGGCTTGCCGTCGGCCGTGACCGCGAACTTCCAGTCACTCGAGGGGTGCCGTCCGATCGGGGCGTCGATCGTGCCGGAGGTCGGGTCCGGGTGGCCCTGGGCGAGCGCGTGGTAGACCTTGTCGACCGTGCGCTCCTTGAACGCGCGCTTGAGGTGCGTGTACGCGAGCTCGGTCTTCGCGACGACCATGAGCCCCGAGGTGCCGACGTCGAGGCGGTGCACGATGCCCGCACGCTCGGCGGCGCCCGAGGTCGCGATCGTGAAGCCGGCGGCGGCGAGGCCACCGGGGACCGTGGGGCCGTCCCAGCCGGGCGAGGGGTGCGCGGCGACGCCGATCGGCTTGTCCACCACGACGATGTCGTCGTCGTCGTGCACGACCGTCATGCCGGGGACCTCGACCGGGATGATCCGGGGGGCTTCCTTCGGCGTCCACTCGACCTGCAGCCAGGAGTCGGCGTGCAACCGGTCGGACTTGTCCACCGTGACCCCGTCGACCGTCACGCCGCCGGCCGAGACGACCTCGGCCGCGAAGGAACGGCTGAACCCGAGGAGCTTCGCGATCGCGGCGTCGACACGCTCACCGGCGAGCCCGTCCGGGACCGGCAGGGAACGGCTCTCGGTCACGTCGCGTCGTGCCCGAGGGTGTCCCGCCCGTCACGCGGCGCGCGCGGGTCCTCGACCAGGGGCCGGGAGGCGCGGTGCTCGTCCGCCTCGGAGGCGTCCGACTGCGCGCGGACCGCGTCCACCGCGCGCTGCTGCTTCGCGGAGAGCGCGCGGGTGCCGTCGAGGTTCACCCCGAGGATCACCAGCAGGACGAAGACCACCATGCTGATGCAGATGAACGAGTCGGCGATGTTGTAGATCGCGGGCATCATCCACGGGGTCGAGATGAAGTCCACCACGTGGCCGCGACCGAAGCCGGGCTCACGGAAGAGCCGGTCGAGCAGGTTGCCGAGCGCCCCGCCGAGGAGCATGCCGAGCACGAGCGCCCACCACATCGAGCGGATCCGCCGGGCGAACACGATGATCGCGACCACGACGGCGGTCGAGACGATCGAGAACACCCACGTCATGTTCACCGCGAACGAGAACGCGGCACCGGGGTTCCGGACGTAGAGCAGCTGCAGGGCGTTCCCGAGGACCGGGACGACGGTGCCGTACGGCAGGCTGGCGACGACGAGCGCCTTCACGCCCTGGTCGAGCGCCACCACGACGACAGCGGCGAAGGCCAGTGCCGCGATCGCGCGGACACTGACCTTCGCTCGTGATGCTGGTCGCGACAACGTCAGTTGCCGAAGCCCTGCGCCGATGCCGGCGCCGGGGTGAGCCCGGACTGCTCGGTGCCCGAACCGTCCAGCTCGTTGAGCTGACCCTGGATGTAGCTCTTGAGCTGTGCACGGTAGTCACGCTCGAACGTGCGGAGCTCGTCGATCTTGCCCTCGAGCTGGCGCTGCTCCTGCTCGAGCACCGCGACACGCTGACGGTTCGTGTTCTCGGTGTCGGCGATGATCTGGCGCTGCTTGGCCTCGGCCTCGGAGACGAGACGGGCGGCCTGCGCGGTGCCCTCGGCGATGAGCGCGTCGCGCTTCTCGACGCCTTCGCGGACGTGCTCCTCGTGGAGACGACGGGCGAGCGTCAGGAGGTTCGTGGTGCCCTCGGTGTCCTCGTCGGCCGGGACCGTGGTGGCCGGCGCGGCGGCGGCGACCGGAGCGGGCTCCGGCGCGGCTGCCACGGGGGCGGGCTCCGGCTCGGGCTCGGGGGTCGGAGCGGACTGCTCGGCCTCGGCCGGCTTCGGCGCGGACTCGGCCGTCTGCAGGCGCTGGCGGAGCTCGTCGTTCTCGGCCGTCAGGCGACGGAGCTCGACGACGACCTCGTCGAGGAAGTCGTCGACCTCGTCCTGGTCGTAGCCCTCGCGGAACTTCGTCGGCTGGAACCGCTTGTTGACTACGTCTTCCGGCGTCAAAGCCATTGCCGTCACCTCAATAGAACTGCTGAACGTGTGGAACCGTCTCGGTGCGACCGAATCTACCAGTCGCGCCGAACGGTGCGGATGCCACGCCGGGGCGAGCATCGGATCCCGACCACCGTACACCGATGGTGGCCGTGAACCGTGACCACGCACTGGGCGTGGCGCGTGTCGTGTCCTCTTAGTTGGCGAACACGGGGATGAGCAGGGCGATCACGAACCGGATGATGATCGCCAGGAGGAGCACGATCGTCCAGCCGAAGTCGAGCGCCACGGGGCCCATGCGCATCGGCGGGAGGACCCGGCGGACCGCCCGGATCGGCGGATCCGTCACGGTGTAGACCACGTCGGCGACGACGAGGAGTGCTCCGCGCGGCCGCCAGGACCGGTTGAACTGCTGGACGATGTCGAGGACGAACCGCCCCCACAGCACGAGGATGTACAGCAGGAGGAGGTAGTACAGGATCGTGAGGATCGCGGTCACGATGGGGCTCGCTCAGCTCGGGTGCGGACCGTCATGCGACGAGCCGCACGGGGCGGGTGGGCCTGAGGGACTCAGGACTGGGCGAAGAAGGACGCCTCGATGTCGGACTCTACCTCAGGCGCCTCACCGCTCACCGCGACGTGCGCCGGCGACAGCAGGAACACCTTGTTGGTGACGCGCTCGATCTTGCCGTAGAGGCCGAGCGACAGCCCGGAGGCGAAGTCGATCATGCGGCGAGCGTCGGCCTCGGTCATCTGCGAGAGGTTGATGATGACGGGGATGCCGTCGCGGAAGCTCTCGGCGATGGACTGGGCGTCCTTGTACTCACGGGGGTGGACGGTGAGGATCTCGTTCATTTCCTGGACCGGTGCTGCCTTCTGTGCGGACGTGTGCGAGCGGCGGAGCGGGGTGACCTGGGCGCCGCGCTGGTGGGTGTGCGCCTTGGGCTCGGCGGCGACGGGCGCCACCGGTGCCGCGGCGGGCGCGGGGGTCTCGTCGGCGACCGGAGCGGGCGCGGGGGCAGGGGCCGGAGCGGACTGCTGCCGCGCGGGCTGCTGCTGCGGCTGCTCGTCCTCGTACTCGAGTTCCTCGTCGGCGAGGCCCAGGTAGACCATCGTCTTCTTCAGCGGGTTGGCCATGGTTCCTCCGGAGGTCGGTGCTCGTGGATGCCCTTGCAACGAGGCTAGGGCGCGACCGGCCGATTTCCCGTGATTGCGGTCCCGATCCGCAGGTGTGTCGCGCCCTCGAGCACGGCGTCGGCGTAGTCACCGCTCATCCCGGCCGAGATGTCCGTCGCGGCGGGGGCGAGGGACACCACGCGCTCGGAGACCCCACGGAGCCGGGCGAAGGCCGCGCGCGGCTCCTCGTCGAGCGGTGCGACGGCCATCACCCCACGGAGCCGGATCGTGCCCGTGGCGAGCACCCGCGACACCATGGCCTCGACGGCGTCGGGTCGGACGCCACCGCGGTCCGGGTCGTCGGTCAGGTTGACCTGCACGAACCCGTCGATCACCGGCGGCTCGGGTTCTGCCTCGGTCGGCGCGAACGCGTCCACCACGGACTCGCGGTCGAGCGACTGCACGACGTGCGCGTAGCGGCGGACCTGCCGGGCCTTCTTCGACTGCAGCTGTCCGACGAAGTGCCAGGTCAGCGGGAGGTCGGCGAGCTCGGCGGCCTTCGCCTGCGCCTCCTGGTGCCGGTTCTCCCCCACGTCGGTGACGCCGAGCGCGGCGAGGTCGCGGACGAGCGACGCCGGGTGGAACTTCGTGACGACGACGAGCGTGAGCTCGTCGGCCGAGCGCCCTGCGGCGCGCGCCGCGTCGGAGATGCCGCTCCTGACGGACGCGAGACGCGCCTCCAGTCCGTCGTCTGCTGACGGGGACGGGAGGCGCGGGTCGTCGGACAACGCTCGTTACTTCAGGAAGTCGGGGACGTCGAGCTCGTCGTCATCGTCGTCGAACGCCGGGTCGGCGGCACGCTGCGCGGGCGCCTCGTGCTCCTGCGACGCCCACGACGGGGCGGACGAGGACGAGTCCTCGATCGCGCCGGTCGCACCGGCGGACGCCACGGGGACGGTCGCGCCGGCCTCGGGGTCGACCCAGCTGGAGCGGCGCTCCTTCTGCTGCGAGGTGGGCTCGCCGCCGTCGAAGCCCGCGGCGATGACGGTCACGCGGACCTCGTCGCCGAGCGTGTCGTCGATGACGGCACCGAAGATGATGTTCGCCTCGGGGTGCACGGCCTCCTGCACGAGACGGGCCGCGTCGTTGATCTCGAAGATGCCGAGGTTCGAACCACCCTGGATCGAGAGCAGCACGCCGTGCGCACCGTCGATCGAGGCCTCGAGCAGCGGGCTCGCGACGGCCAGTTCGGCCGCCTTGATCGCCCGGTCGGCACCCCGCGAGGAACCGATGCCCATGAGCGCGGAACCCGCACCCTGCATCACGGACTTCACGTCGGCGAAGTCGAGGTTGATCAGGCCGGGCGTGGTGATGAGGTCGGTGATGCCCTGGACGCCGGCGAGGAGCACCTGGTCGGCCGTGGCGAACGCCTCGACCATCGAGATGCCGCGGTCGCTGATCTCGAGCAGGCGGTCGTTCGGCACGACGATGAGCGTGTCGACCTCGTCCTTGAGGCCGGCGACACCGTTCTCGGCCTGCGACTGACGACGCTTGCCCTCGAAGCTGAACGGCTTCGTGACGACGCCGATGGTGAGCGCGCCGATCGACTTCGCGATGCGGGCGACCACGGGCGCACCACCCGTGCCGGTCCCACCACCCTCACCGGCGGTGACGAAGACCATGTCGGCACCGGCGAGGGCCTCTTCGATCTCCTCCGCGTGGTCCTCGGCGGCACGACGGCCGACCTCCGGGTCCGCTCCGGCGCCGAGGCCGCGGGTGATCTCGCGGCCCACGTCGAGCTTGACGTCGGCGTCGCTCAGGAGCAGCGCCTGCGCGTCGGTGTTGATCGCGATGAACTCCACCCCGCGGAGGCCGAGCTCGATCATCCGGTTGACGGCGTTCACGCCGCCGCCGCCGACGCCGACGACCTTGATGACGGCGAGGTAGTTGTGGTTCGTGGTCACGTCAGTCAGGCCTCCGGTCGAACCCTCAACCTCTACTTGAAGTTCAGGGGCATTGCTGGTAGATGTGGTGCTGGCTTCGACGCTACGGGTGCGCTCCGGGCACTGTCGCCCCGCCACGCCGCGTGTCGCGCGATTCCGCGACGACTTCCGCTACTTCTTCGCGCGGATGATGCCGTTGTCCGGAGCGCTGACGTCGTACTCGACGACGACGCCGGGGTTCCGGGCCGCGTGGTCCTTCACGAGGGCCGCGAGCAGGGCCGCCTTCGCGTCGGACTGCTCCGGGTTCCCCCAGACGACGCTCGAGCCGTCCTTGAGGGTGAGCGTGACGTCGTCGGCGGTCGAGCCCTTCACGCTCGTCACCTGCTGACGCACGGTCGACGGGAGCGCGAGCACGACCTCGGTCATCGTGCGGAACTCCGACGAGCCGAGCTTCGCGTTGCCGATGTCGGCGACGGGCATGTTCGCGGGCTGCTTCGGCGACGACTGCACGACGATCCCGGCCGGGTCGACCAGGTCGAAGGACTTCCCCGACCGCACCGCGACGACCGGGGTGCGCTCGGTCACGGTGACCACGAGGGTGTGCGGCGGGGCCTCCTCCGTCACGTAGCTCTCGATGAGCGGGAAGCCGGCGATGTCCTTCTTGATGGCGTCGAAGTCGAGCCGGGCGAGCGGGGTCCCGATCTGGTCGGAGAGCGCCTGGCGGAGCTGGGTCTCGTCGACGCGGTTCGTCCCCTTGACCTCGATGGTCTGGAGCGCCATCAACGGCGAGAACACCGCCACGAGGATCGAGATCCCGAACACGAGGACGATGCTCGCGGCGGTGATCCAGGCAGCGCGGCGGTGCCGGCTGCGACGGGTGAAGCGGCGGACCTCGGCGCGCTCGAGGAGGCGACGACGGCGCTTGGCCACCCGGGCCTCCCGGGCGGTCTCGGCAGCGCGGACGCCGGCGCCGATCGGGCGCTCGTGGCCGTCCTCGCCCGGGCCGTGCAGGTCGGTGAGGTGGGCGAGCCGCTCGGCGTCGCGGCGCTCGGTCTCCTGCCGCTCCCGGGCGAGGCGCTCGGCCTCGGGGTCGTGGTGGTCCTCGTCGGGCGTGTACTCGCGCAGCCGGCCGGCGACGGACGACAGTCCGGCGCCGAGGCGACGGCCGGCGGCGCCGGCGAGGGCACCGGCGCGGTCGCGAGCCGACCCGTTCGACGTGTCGGCGGCGGTGGGGTCGGCCGTCTCGACGACCGGTTCCTCGGTGGCGGGCTCGAGCCGCGCCTCCTGGACCTCCGGCTCGGGCTCGCGGGACGGACGCCGCGGGATCAGCGGGGCACGACGCTGCCGGGGCGCGCCCGCGCCGTCGGCAGGTGCGTCCGGACGGGCCGGCCGCTCGTCGAACCCCTCGGGACGCTTCACCGGGACAGCGCCCCGTCGTCGTGGAGGGCGCTGAGCACCTGCGGGATGATGCGGTACACATCGCCGCAGCTCAGGGTCATGATGATGTCGCCGTCGCGCGCGACCGCGGCCGCACGCGCCGAGGCCTCCTCCCAGTCGGGCAGGAACTCGACGCGGGACTGGTCGGCGAAGCGCTCCTGGACGAGGGCGCCGGTGACGCCGGGCTCCGGGTCCTCGCGGGCGCCGTAGACGTCGAGGACGACGGTGTGGTCGGCGAGCTCCTCGTAGACCTTGGCGAAGTCACCGGCCATCAGGCGCGTCCGCGAGTACAGGTGCGGCTGGTGGATCGCGATGATCCGGCCGTCGCCCACGACGTTCCGTGCGGCCTTGAGCGCCGCCGCCACCTCGGTCGGGTGGTGCGCGTAGTCGTCGTAGACCGAGACGCCGCGCTCGACGCCGTGCAGCTCGAAGCGTCGCTGAGTTCCGCCGAAGGCCTCGATGCCACGGATCGCGTCCTCGGCGGCGACGCCGAGTCCGGTCAGGACGGCGAAGGCGCCGACGGCGTTGATCGCGTTGTGACGGCCGGGGACCCGGAGCGTCAGGTGGTGCGCCTCGCCCGCGGCGCGGAAGTCGACCTCGACCCCGGCGGACTCGGTGATCCCCTCGATCCGGACGTCGGCGTCGACGGCCTCGCCGAAGGTGACGATCTCGGGCGCGTCCTCGCGGGCGCGGATCCCGGCCGTGACCGCCTTCGCGCCGGCGTCGTCGCTCGAGATCACGACGCGCTCGCTCGCCTTCGCGGCGAACTCGACGAAGGCCTCGGTGAAGGCCTCCTCGCTGCCGTAGTGGTCGAGGTGGTCGGCGTCGACGTTCGTGATGAGGGCGACCGCGACGTCGTAGAGCAGGAACGATCCGTCGGACTCGTCGGCCTCGACGACGAACAGGTCGCTCGAGCCCGGCGCCGAGCTCGTGCCGAGGGACTGGATGACCCCACCGTTGACGAAGCTCGGGTCCAGCCCGAGCTCGACGAGCGCGGTGACGATCATGCCGGTCGAGGTGGTCTTGCCGTGCGCGCCGGCGACCGCGACGAGGCGGTGCTCGGCGATGAGGGCGGCGAGGGCCTGCGAACGGTGCAGGACCGGCAGGCCGCGGCGCTGGGCCTCGAGGAGTTCCGGGTTGTCCGGCCAGAGCGCGCTCGTGACGACGATGGTGTCCGCATCGCCGACGTTCGCGGAGTCGTGGCCGATGTGCACCTCGGCACCGAGGTCACGCATGGTGCCCGTGGTGGCGGTCTCGCGGGAGTCGCTGCCGGTCACGCGGTGGCCGGCGGCGAGGAAGAGTCGGGCGATGCCGCTCATGCCGGAGCCGCCGATGCCGACGAAGTGGACCGTGCCGAGGTCGTCGGGGATCGGCTGCGTCAGGTCCGGCTTGATGGTCATCGTTCCTCCGTGGTGCTGTCGCGCTTCGCGGCGTCGAGGACGAGGTCCGTCATGCGGTCGGCGCCGTCGCGGTGTCCGACGCTGCCGGCACGGACGGTCATGTCGGCGATGCGGGCCCGGTCCTGCAGGGTGTTCAGCAGCTGGAACGTCACCCAGTCCTCGTCGAATTCCGCGTCGGCCACCAGGACCGCTCCCCCGGCGTCGACGACGTCCTTCGCGTTGTGCCGCTGCTCGCCGTTGCCGACAGGGTACGGCACGAGGACGCTCGGCAGCCCGACGGCGGTCAGCTCGCACACCATGCCGGCGCCGGCGCGCGAGACCACGAAGTCGCTCGCGGCGTACGCCAGGTCCATCCGGTCGCAGTAGGGCAGCACGTGGTAGCCGTCGAGGTCGCTCGGGCCGATGTCGGACTTCCCGCCGACGACGTGCAGGACCTGCCAGCCGGCACCGACGATCGTCGCGGCGCTCCGGTTCACGGTGCGGTTGATGCTCCGCGCGCCGGAGGACCCGCCCGTGACGAGCAGGACTGGTCGCGCGGGGTCGAGCCCGAACTCGGCGAGGCCCTCTGCGCGGCTCGCACGACGGTCGAGCGACTCGATCTCGCGCCGGAGCGGCATGCCGACGACCCGGCCGTGGCGGAGCCGGGTGTTCGAGAAGGTCACGCCCACGTGGTCGGTGAGGAACGCTGCCAGGCGGTTCGCCAGGCCGGGCTTGGCGTTCTGCTCGTGCACGACGATCGGGGTGCCGGTACGGCGTGCGGCGATGTACGCCGGTGCGGCCGCGTAGCCCCCGACGCCGAGGACGACGTCGACCTCGCGCTCGCGGATGATCTGCTCGACCCGACGGACGGCGCCGAGGAACCCGCCGGGGAAGCGGAGGGCGGCGGCGTTCGGCTTGCGCGGGAACGGCAGGCGCGGGATCGTCAGCAGCTCGTAGCCGCGCATCGGGACGAGCCGGGACTCGAGGCCCTCTGCGGTGCCGAGGACGAGGACCTCGGCGTCGGGCTCGCGCTCGGTCAGCCGGTCGGCGACCGCGAGCAGCGGGTTGACGTGGCCGGCGGTGCCGCCGCCCGCGAAGAGGTACGTGTTCACCGGAGGGTTCCGTTCGTGGTGGTGCGGCCGACGCTGGTCCTGCCCGGGAGGTCGCTCTTGCCCGGGAGGTCGCGCGCGAAGGACAGGACGACGCCGATGGCGACGAGGGTCATGATGAGCGCGGAGCCACCGGCCGAGATGAGTGGGAGGGGGACGCCGAGGACCGGCAGGAGGCCGAGGACCACGGCGATGTTGACGAGCGCCTGGCCGATGATCCACGCGAGCACGCCACCGGTGACGGTCTTCACGAAGGGGTCGTTCGACTGCCGGATGATCTTGATCATGCCGACCGCCAGGACCACGAACAGGGCGAGCACGACGACGGCGCCGACGAGCCCGAGCTCCTCGCCGATGATCGCGAAGATGTAGTCGTTGTCGGCCTCGGGGAGCCACGACCACTTGGCCTTGGAGTTGCCGAGACCCACCCCGAAGACGCCGCCGGAGGCCAGCGCCCACATGCCGTGGGTCGGCTGCCAGCAGAGGTCCTGGTACTGGCTCGTGTCGGTGCAGCCGGAGAGCCAGGCGCTGATGCGGTGCGACCGGGAGCTCGACGCCATCGTGACGAACGGCAGCAGCACGGCGAGGCCGAGCACCCCGACGAGCAGGTGCTTCGCCCGGGCGCCGCCGACGTAGAGCGCGCCGAACACCAGGATGAGCATGATCATCGCGGTGCCCTGGTCGCCGCCGACGAGGACGAGGCCGATCGACCCGAGCGACGCGATGCCGATCGGGATGAAGACCTCTTTCCAGTCGTCGAGCTTCTCCCGCTTGACGTACATGATCGCGCCGATGCCCAGCACGAGCGCGAGCTTGAGGATCTCGGACGGCTGCGCGGTGAACGAGCCGAGGCGGATCCAGTTCCGGTTGCCCTGGATCGAGTAGCCGAGCGGGGTCAGGACGACGAGCGCCTGCACGACGAGGCCGACGCCGACGATCCACATCGCCCACTTCCGCCAGAACCGTGCGGGCAGGCGGGAGGCGATGAGCATGAGCGGGACGCCGAGCACGGCGTAGAGGCCCTGGCGGGAGGCCGCGCCGAAGAAGTCGTGCGTCGCGGCGTACTGCTCCACGCTCGACGAGGACAGCACCATGACGACGCCGAAGACGACGAGGAAGAGCGTGACGCCCAGGATCGTGTAGAAGGTGCTCGACTCGGCGACGAAGACGTTCTTGACGGCGACGACCGCACCGTTGTGGCGGCGTGCGGGTGCGTGCGGTCGGCCGGGGGCCGCTCCGCCGCTACGGCCGCTCGGGAGATCCGTCGTCGCCATCGGCGTTTCCTCCCAGGTGCTCGTGGACCGCCGCCGCGAATCGACGCCCCCGGTCCGCGTAGGAGCCGAACTGGTCGAACGACGCCGCAGCCGGGGCGAGGAGGACCGTGTCGCCCGGCCTCGCGACCGATGCGGCATGCCGGACCGCCTCGGGCATGACCTGATCAGTGTCCGCTGCCTCGACCTGCAGCACCGGCACCCCGGGCGCGTGTCGCGCGAATGCCTCGAGCACGGGGCCGCGATCGGTCCCGATCACCACGACGCCACGGACGTCCGGCCCGAAGCGCTCGACGAGGCCGTCGATGTCGACGCCCTTGAACAGGCCACCGACGATCCACACCACCTTGTCGAACGCCGCGAGCGACGCCGTGGCCGCGTGCGGGTTCGTCGCCTTGGAGTCGTCCACCCAGGTGACGCCCTCGGCGGAGGCCACCAGCTCGGTGCGGTGGTGGTCGGCGCGGAA
>Ga0308160_10005902_pt1 | contig 12641 bp, 14 predicted proteins | sample PhyFR1_FD_201036 | JGI IMG/M metagenome (GOLD analysis project Ga0308160, IMG submission 201036) | Phyllosphere microbial communities from UC Gill Tract Community Farm, Albany, California, United States - DLSLF.R1 | ecosystem: Host-associated > Plants > Phyllosphere > Unclassified | place: USA... | reverse complement strand
GCTTCAAGCGGCCCGTTCTCGCCGCCGCGACCGCGACGACGCTCGCCGTCGGTGGCGCCGCCGCCTTTGCGCTCTCGCCCCTGCTGCTCGAGAGCCCGCCGCCGTCCGCGCAGGCGTACGAGCGCCCGGGCCCGCTCTGGTCGCCGCCGTCGCGCAAGCAGATGATCGACAAGCTGAAAAAGTCGGGCAAGGGCATCAAGATCCCCCAGTTTGCGGAGAAGGAGGACGAGGAGTTTGACCTCCTCATCGTCGGCGGCGGCGCGACCGGCGCCGGCAGCGCTCTTGACGCCGCCACCCGCGGCCTTAAGGTTGCCCTCGTCGAGCGCGACGACTTTAGCTCGGGTGCGTCTCCTCCTTCCCCCTGCTCTGTTGTCGATCTTCCGCGCTCGACCTCGCTCCCGAGGGCCACTTGGGAGGGTCTGGACGGGCTGGGCTGGCTGCGCCGCCGCCGGCTCGCGTCGCGCCGCGCGGATGACGCCCGGCCCGGCCGGGATGAGGGAAGGCGACCCTGCAGGGAGAGACGCCTGCTGCTGGGCTGACACCTCTCCTGTTCTTTGCTTCAGGCACCTCGTCCAAGTCGACCAAGCTCGTCCACGGTGGCGTCCGCTACCTTCAGGTGCGTCGGCTGCTCTCTTCCCGGTCCCTTCTCGCAACCCCCCCGCCTTTCGCAGAGCCCGCGCTCCACCACACTCCGGCCGTGCGGAGAACGAGGCTAATGTCCGATGCGCGCTCCCTCCCGTTGCTCTCATCGTCAACAGAAAGCCATCTTCGAGGTCAGTCCTCACTCTGCTCAACTAACTCCCTCGAGCCCGCTCGCTGACCTCGACGCCCGGCCTCACTTCATCCTCTGGATCTGCAGCTCGACTATGGTGCGTGGGCTGCTGCGCCTTCCTTTGTTCGGCTGCCGCTTCCGCCGCCGTCACACGTGCTGACCCGTACGTCCGCTTTCTGCCCCACCTGCAGACCAGTACAAGCTCGTCGTCGAGGCCCTCCGCGAGCGTCGCATCTTCCTCGAGACGGCCCCTTACCTGTCCAAGATGCTGCCGTGAGTGCCTGTGTGTTGGCGCGCTCGCCCGGCCGAGCTCGCGCAGCAGCAGACCCGAGCCCCCGCTAACGCTCCCGTCCGCTGCGCTGCCCCCCCCCCCTTCCAGCATCCTCCTGCCCGTCTACACGTGGTGGCAGCTGCCGTACTACTATGCCGGCTGCAAGATGTACGACATCCTCGCCGGCACCGAGGGCGGCAACATTGGCGCCTATATGATGGGCAAGACCAAGACGATCGACAGCTTCCCGATGCTCAAGCAGGACGGCCTCGTCGGCGGCGTCGTCTACTACGACGGTCCGTCTGACCCTTTTAGAGCAGCATGCCGCCAAAGAGACCTGTCGCTGACGCCTATGGCTCCGCCTGGCTTGCCCCCCTTCCCAGGCCAGCACAACGACGCCCGGATGAACATGGCCCTCATCTTGTCGGCCGTCCACCAGGGCGCGACCGTCGCCAACTACGTCTCGGTCATCGCGCTCAACAAGGACGCCAACGGCAAGCTCAACGGCGCCCGGCTCCGCGACGAGATGACGGGCGAGGAATGGAACGTCAAGGCCAAGGTGCGCCGCGTCCCGCTGCTGCCTGCCGAAGACGTTGCTGACCCAGCCCTTTCCGTCTCAAGGGCATCATCAACGCGACCGGACCGTTCAGCGACGGCCTCCGTAAGATGGACGACCCCTCCATCTCCAACATTGTCGCCCCGTCGTCCGGCGTCCACATCACGCTGCCCGCCTTCATGGGTCCCAAGCAGATGGGCTTGCTCGACCCTGTGCGTTTGGCCCGACGGCCTGGCTCACCCCTTGAGGCGCTTGCGCTGACCTCACCGCTCGCGCATTTCATCAGAACACCTCGGACGGCCGTGTCATCTTCTTCCTGCCGTGGCAGGGCAACGTCATCGCCGGCACGACCGACGCGCCGACCGACGTCGAGCAGAACCCGGTGCCGAAGGAGACGGAGATCCAGTGGATTCTCGACGAGGTCCGCAACTACCTCGCGCCCGAGATCAAGATCCGCCGGGGCGATGTCCTTTCTGCCTGGTCGGGCATCCGGCCGCTCGTCCGCGACCCGGCCGCCAAGGACACCCAGTCGCTCGTCCGCAACCACATGATCAACGTCTCCGAGTCGGGCCTTATGACGATCGCCGGCGGCAAGTGGACAACGTACCGCGCCATGGCCGAGGAGACGATCGACGACGCCATCAAGGTCTTTGACCTCAAGGCCGACGGCAAGTCCAAGACGGCCCACATCAAGCTGATTGGCGCGCACGGCTGGTCGCCGCTCATGTTTGCCAAGTTGATCCAGCAGGTGCGTCGGACCCGTCTGCGACAGGGTATCGCGAGCGATCCGCGCTGACACAGAACCCCGATCCCCTCTCGCGCTGCAGTTCGGCCTCGACCAGGAGGTCGCCCAGCACCTGTCGGAGAACTACGGCGACCGGGCCTGGTCGATCTGCTCGATGGCCAAGCCGACCGGCCTCTCGTGGCCGCTGCACGGCATCCGGCTCGCCCCGGGCTACCCCGTCATCGAGGCCGAGGTCCGCTACGCTTGCCGCTTCGAATTTGCCGTTCACGCGACCGACTTCATCGGCCGGCGATCGCGTCTCTCGTTCCTCAACACGGACGCGACCATCCACGCCCTGCCGCGCGTGCTCGAGATTATGGCCGAGGAGCACAAGTGGGACGCCGCCCAGGTCGACCGCGAGTACGCCCGGGCGATCGACTACCTCCGCTCGATGGGCATCTCCGAGTACGTCCCTTGCCAGGACTGGCCGCCGCCGCACGTAGCCCAAGCTGACGCCTCGTTGGATCATCAGGTCCCGCGCTCAGACCAAGCTCGCCGACATTCCCCGGGCGCAGACGATCATCTCGCCTGCGCGCAAGCCGGAGCCCGAGGAGGCTGCCCTCTACTCGCGCGCCCTCTTTACCCTGCCCGAGATCGAGGCCCTCAAGAAGCGCTTCACGCGCCTCGACTTTGTGCGTCGGATGCGAAGGGCTCAACAGACTTCCACACTTGCTGACCTCGCTTCTTTCATGCCCCTCCAGGACCATGACGACATGATCACGACGGCTGACCTCAAGCACGCGCTCTCGCGGCTCGGCTACTCATCTGTCGACGAGGACACGATCGGCCACATCCTCCAGGAGGTCGACTTTGACCGGAAGGGCTCGATCAACTTTGAGGACTTCATCGAGATCGCCGCCGGTCTCAAGGGTTCGTCTCCTTTGCATGTAGGCGTCTGACGGTTGAGCAACACCCCGCTGACATCCTTGCTTCGCGCCTTTACAGAGCTCTCGCTGCACTCGGCCTTCTCCCACATCGCCATGCAGGACGACGCCTCGTCGGACCACCTCGCGGCCCCGATCCCGACGCTCCGCTCCGGCGGCGGTGTTTAAGGGCGTCTATTGCCTCGCCCTTTCTCCCCCCTTACATCACTCGAAGACGCGGCATTCTTCGACGAAGAGCGGCTTCCGACCCCTGCGTCCCCACCTGACCTAGTCGGCCGCCCTGCCGACACATAGACTTTCCCCTTCCCTCCCCCTGCTCGCTCTCCACCACGTCCAGAGGCGAGGGGGAGCGGTTCCGCTGCATTTGTATGGCTCGTTGCACTTAGTCGTCGGCACGCGCCAGTATCCAAGTTGCCTCGCGATTTGCACCGTCACTCTTGCCGCGGTCGGTTGTTCTCAAGGGCCGGTTCGATACGCCTGGCACCTTACGCAAAGCGCCAGGCTTGCGATGCCAGGCTTGGAAAGGCGCTCGATCGCTTTCGACGACGGAAATGCAGCCCGCCGCCGCCGCGCGCGCGGCCTCTGCGCAGGGGCTGGGCCAGGCGCGGGCGAGCCAGCGCTGGGCGGCGCGCGGGGAGGGGGAGGGCAGCCGGCGGGCGCTGGCTCGGTTTGGCCGGCCTGGAGGCTGCTCTTGCGCCTGCTCCCCCAGACCGCCTCACCCAGCCTTCTCACGTACGGACAAAGATGTCAGTCCTCCCCTCTCCTTTGCAGCAGCAGCACAGACACCTCGAGTGGCCAGTCCGAGACCCGCACGCTCGGCTCGCTGGAGGCGGTCCTGGTCGGAAGACGGACGGGGGAGGGAATCGTCGAGGAGGCCAGCGCCCGACCTCGTGCCCCCCTCCTTCCTCCGATCGGCCGAGCAGGAGCACACGCCACCTGCCGGACCGTCCTTGACCTTCCAGTCTACGCTTGCGGGTGGAGCCTTGCCCTTGCCAGCACCTGCTCTCCGGCCAGATGTGGCCGTCCCCCCTTGCTCGCTGGGTGGTCTTGCTCGTCCGCCTATTGCCAGGGTGGAGCACGAGCGCGCGGCCGGCCGCCACCGGAGGGGTCGCTTGAGCGAGGGCAGGAGGGCCGTCGTGCTGCCCGTCTCGCTGTCTGCTGCTGCTTGTCTGTTCCAGCATCGAGCAACTCATGCTGACTTGCGTGCTGCTTCGTCGCTGCCAGGACTCTCGCCGTCGATCTCCTTAACCCGTCCCACGAGACTGAGCAGTCCAAGCACAAGCTCAAGCGGCTGGTACAGAGCCCTAACTCGTTCTTCATGGTCAGTCGCTTCCCTCTTTCCTCTCTCTGGCCGAGCGTGGCCGCTTCAGACGTCGATCTGGAGCAGGCGCGATGGGCTGGGAGCCGAACGGGATGGGTCGCGAGCCGACCTTGGAGGACCCACCGGTGTCGTTTTGCGCGGAGCACGCCAGATCTCGCCATCATTGAACGGGTCTGGCTGTGGACGCCGGTGCCGCTCGCAGCGCACCCGAGCACGCATCCCTGGTTCGCAACAATGTCGGTGGCCAGGTCGTGCACTGGTCCTGTCGTTGCTCGCCGTCGCGCCCGAGTGGGGACGGGGAGTGCTGGACGAACCGGCCCACGACCGCATGCCTCAACGTACCGCGACTGACCTCCTCTTGCGCCGCAACTCCAACAGGACGTCAAGTGCCCTGGCTGCTTCCAGATCACCACGGTCTTCTCGCACGCCTCGACCGGTCCGTCCTCCCGGCCACTCCCTCCCACCCTTCCTGCTGTCCCGTCTGACCTCTCTTATCTTCTCCTCGCAACGACAGCCGTCCAGTGCGGGTCGTGCCAGACCATCCTTTGCCAGCCCCGCGGCGGCAAGGCCCGTCTTACGGAGGGCTGCTCGTTCCGCCGTAAGAACTGAGGCCGGCGCGATTGATGACGATCTGACTTGACACTCGGGCTGGGGGTCGGAGCAGTGGGCTTGCCGGATGCGAGTGGGCGGACCGAGGGAAGGACACCTGGCTACTGGGGGCGGTCGTTGCTGTTGCCGCTAGGCCTCGTGCAGTCCAGTCATGCTCGGCTCTGGGCAGGTTTGGCAGCGTTGAAAGCCCGGACCCGGGATTTGCGGTCGCCGGGACGTCTCGTCCTGAACCGCGAGCCTATCGGCATGAGCCTCGTCCTGGGCGTCCGATTGATCGTAGGCAAGCAAGACATGCATCAGAGCCCACGCTACTCGTCCTCCTCGTCCGAGTCATCGCCCATGTCGATCTCGGGCATCTCGCCGTCGCTCTCCTCAGCCTCGGCCTCGTGCTCCATCGCCTGCCAGCCGCCGGTCACAGGGACCGACGGCGGGGGCGGGGCGAGCTCGACGCCCGAGTCGACGGCCGTCGGCAGCGGCTGCAATGTCGGAACGACGCTCGACGGCGGTGCCGACACGGCGACCGCAGCAGGCGGCGCGACAAGCGGGGCGAGAGCAGCGGCGACGACGGGAGTCGCAGCGGGGGCCGGCTCGGCGATAGCGGCGGGGAGAGCTGGGAGCGCGAACGGGTCCGGTGCGGCCGCGCTGTCGATGATCTTCGGCACGGGTGCAACGGGCGCTGGGAAGGTTGGCGCAAGGGCGGCGGCACTCGGCGGCGCCAGAGCGTCCACTCCCTCAGTGACGTCCATGCGGATGTCCTCCGTCTCGGTCGAGACGAGGCGGACGGTGTCGGACGCGGTGGCAAAGCCGAGCTCGAGCCGCATGCCAGCCTCGGTCGGGCCGGGCGGGAGGTAAAGAAGAGTCGAGTCAAGCGAAGGCAGGGGCTGGTGGGTCGGCGGCAGAATCGGGTTGAGGAACTTGGAGACCTGTTCCGGCGGACGTGAATGGAGGCAGGGGTCAGTGATCGGCGAGGAGCTGTGACTGGCACGGGCTCACGCACCTCGTTCGACGTCTTGGACGACGAGCCGATGGAGCTGACGACCCAGCCGAGCTCTGGTCCGACGCCACCTTCGCGGGCGACCGGGCCGCTCTCGACGCCCTCGGCGAGAAGCCGCGCAACGACCGTCTCGAGCGCCTGCTGTGTCGCGCCGCTGACGACGGCCGAGTGCGGTAGCGAGAAAGCGACGCTGAGGAGGACCTTGGTCGCGAGCACGTGCGCCGGGACCGGCAGGGCCGGGTGAGGCAGCAGGAGGCTGAGCAGCGAAAGCGCGGCCTGGACGGCGCTGACAACAGGCGCGGCGAGAGGGAGAGCGCTTGTCGCGAGGATGTTGCCGCCGAGCGTGCCGTCCTGGGCACGCTTCTTGCCCTTTCCCTTGCCGGCGCCCTCGTGGATCTCGAGGCCGGCGGCGGCGGCTGACTCGTCGTTTTCGTCCGACTCACGCGAAGGTAGAAGAGCGCCGCCGACGATCCGCAGCGAGGCCTTGACAGTGCGCTCGACGAGCGAGGCCGAAACCTCGCGCGACGGTGCCCAGGGGCCGACGTTCTCGAAGAGGAGAGCGAGCGCCTGCTGTAGGGTAGTCTGGACGAGGCTTAGCAACAGGAAACGCAGGGTTGTAGAAATCGTTAGCAACGCCATACTTTACTAGGTAATTGATGAGCAGGACGTACGCTGAGGTAGTCTGCTCGAGCAGATAGACGAGGTGGGATGAGAGCTCCGTCATGTGAGGCATCATGCTCGGGCCGATGCTGGACAAGAAAAGCCCGACCCCGTCAGCCTGAGGTGGTCCGCACTCGAGACGCGGAAGGCACGAGCACTCACGCGAGGCCGAGCTGCCCGACGAGAGCGCAGGCGAGAGCGTGCAGCTCTGGCAGTACCGCGAGGGTCAAGTGGACGTCCTCGGAGCTGGCGTTGGGCGCAAGCTATTGCGGCAGATGGGCAAATCAGCTTGTCAACTCTAGAAGCAATGAATGACGGAAGCAACGCACGGGCGTCGCCGACGTGACGCGGAAGATGCGGAGGGCGAGCGCCAAGACCGAGCCGATCGGTACCGGGACAGCCCGCTCTGTGGCCTGCCGCAGGAGACCAGCGACGAGCCGGACGCCGGCCTCGACCCGACCCTTGCCGGAAGCACGCCGACGCCAGCCGTCCTTCTCGCGCCGGGCCTCGTCCCAAGGGGCGAACTTGAGGCCTTCGCCGTCACGCTCGCGGACAGCCTCCTCGATGACACCTTCGAAGAGGGCGTCGGCGCCCTGGTGAGTGCTCTCGAGCGCAGCGAGGATGGCGACGTGAAACGCCTGAGGCATGGCCGACTTGCCGAGCAGCGCCGGCAGGGCCGTAAACAGGTCGACCGCCGCGCGCCTGGTGGCCGCTGACGCGCCAGGCTGGGTGAGCGCCCGAAGCGAGAGCGTCTGTAGCTGGGCCTGGAGCGGCCGGAGCGAAGCCGGGTGGAGGCTGACAAGCGGACCCAGGATCGGGAGAATGGCGTCGAGGTGCGCCTGGGAGAGCTCGGCCGCCGGCGTGAAGAAGGAGAGCAAGGCGAGGACAAGCTTCTGGAGCGCCGGCAGGACCGACTCGCGCTGGAATTGGGGGCTCAGCGACGCCGTCAGGAAGACGGTCGACAGCAGGCCGGCGTACGCATGGAGCAGGATCTCGGGCAGCTTCTTCTGCTGCAAGGGTCGAAGGTCAGGGTGCGCTGATCAGCTCGCAAGTTAAGGGGAGCTGCGCAGACGGTTGACGGACATACGCCAGCGAGACCGACGAGGGTCGTGACCCAGCTGCGTCCGTAGCGCTCGATGCAGCCGCCGTCACGAGCTCGCTGACCACCACGGGCCTCCTGCTCGAGGACCTCGCGAGCGACAGTCCAGCCGACGAGCCGACCAGCCTCGTCCTTGCCGACGACGAGTGCGTCGAGCGCGCGCAGGAACTTGGTCGCCTCGGGTCCGGCCTGGGCCGATGCGAACGGCTGGTGGAGGGCGAGCAGCGGCAGGAGCGCAGGCAGGGCCGCCGGCTCGGCGGGCGAGAGCAAGCTCGTTTGCAGGTGCGACAGGAGGGCTGCCATCGTCGGAAGGATGGAGTGATGGTCGAGGATCGTCGAGCTGGGCTTGCTGGGCTTGAGGGGCGCAGTCTCCCGGCCCCAAATTTCGACGGCCCGAGCCCAGGCGTCGGGGATGAAGGCCCGGGCGCGGCGAGGCGAGGCGAGGCGAGAGGCCTGCCTGACCATCTGGAGACGAACGAGTCGACGACGCACCACGCCCCCACACAAATCCCTTTGCTCCGCTTTCGAAACAGCAACACGATGGCGCCCAAGGGAAAAGGAAAGAAGTCGAAGAAGGCCGACGACGACGACTACTGGTCTGTCCACCTCAGCCCTGGCTGCCGGAGAGCCTCGTGATAGAGCTCCGCCCGAGGTCCTGACCCCCCCCCCCTCCGCTCCTGTGCGACGACTTCCCAACCTCAGGGACACCGTCGGCGAGACGGTCCCGCCCGTTTCCGAGGCCGTGCCCGAGGAGGCTGCTGCTGAGCCGGCCGGCCCTGTCGCCGTGACGGCTGACGATGACGACGAGTTCGCCGGCGGCGGCCTCATGGTGCGTCTTCGTGGCTCGGCTGGCCCTTTTGTCCACCTGTTCGTCCAGCTTGGTCTGACCGTCTGACCGTCCCCAACTTGACCGGCCGGCGTCAGGGCGCCATCAACAAGTCGAAGAAGAACAAGAAGAACAAGTCGGCTCCCGTCTCGCTCCCGCCGACGCCGCCCGTCGCCTCGGCTGCCGATGACGAGGATGAGTCGCCCCTCGCTGCTGCCGCGCCGGCGCCGGCCGCGCCCAAGACGTCCACGCCCGCCGCCGAGGACTCGGAGGACGAGGGCGAGGAGGGTGGCGTCAAGATTCTGAGCAAGAAGCAGAAGGAGAAGCTCAAGAAGGAGAAGGAGAAGGTGCGCCGCCGGATGTCAGAGGGAGGGTTACTGCCCGTGCCCTTGAGGTGCTGACGACTGCGCCCGACCTATCTCACCCTTTGCTCAGGCTAAGAAGAAGGCTCAGGCCGACAAGAAGAAGGTATCGGGCGGAGCAACTGCTGAGCCCGCTGCCGAGGCCGCCACTCCTGCCCCCGCTGCCGCCGCACCTGCTGCCGGAGGCGACGACGACGACGAGGCCGAGGACGCTGGCGCCGGCGGCGCCAAGTCGAAGAATAAGAAGAAGAAGAAGAAGGCCGCGCCGACTGAGGAGGCTCCGGCTGCGCCGTCCAAGCCGCTGACGGGTCGCATGGCTGCCCTCCGGGCTGCGATGGAGGCTCGCAAGGCAGCCGAGGAGCAAGCTGCGCGCGAGGCTGAGGAGGAGCGGCTCCGGATCGAGCGCGAGGAGCGCGAGGCTGAGGAGGAGGAGGCCAGGATCGCTGAGGAGAAGGCTCGCAAGAAGGAGAAGGAGCGGGTGCGTGCATGCTCGTAGTCAGCCCTCCGGGCGCCCACCACTGACAAGTGTCTGGTCTCGCCGCCTCCGTCTCGCCCTCCCGCAGGCCAAGAAGGAGCTCGCCAAGAAGGAGGGCCGACTCCTGACGCCCAAGCAGAAGGCCGAGAAGGCGGCGGCCGAGGCCCGGCTCGCTGCGCTCCTCGCGTCGGGTGTCCAGATCGAGGGCCTACAGTCGGGCGGCGCGGCCGCCAAGCCCAAGAAGGTCGTCTACGGCAACAAGAAGAAGGGCCCGACGGCCAAGAAGGCGGCGGACGAGCCGGCGCCGCCGAAGGCCGAGGTGGCCGCGGTGACCGAAAAGCTGGCCAAGGCCGACCTGAAGGAGGACAAGGCGGAGAGCGAGGACGACTGGGACAAGAGCGAGGCGGACGTCCCCGCCCCGGCACCGGCTGCGGCGGCCGAGGAGGAGGATGACGACGACTGGGACAAGTCGTCCGAGTCGGAGGTCGAGGAAAAGCCCGCGCCGAAGGCCGCTCCGGTGGCTCCGGCGGCGAACGGTTCCAAGGCTGCCCCCCCTGCCGACAAGAAGGCTGCCTTGACGCCGGCCAAGAAGGCGCCGGTCGAGGAGTCGTCGGAGGAGGACGAGTCTGACTCGGACGACTCGGACGACGACTCGGATGATGACTCGGATGACTCTGATGACTCGGACTCGGACGACGACTCTTCGTCCGAGGACGAGCTCACGCCAGCCCAGAAGCGGGCGGCGGCGACGGCGGCCGAGGCCAAACGGGTCGCTGACAAGGCCAAGGCCGAGAGCAAGGCCCGGCGTCAGGCCCGCCATCAGGAGGCCATCGCCAACCGCGACGCCGACGACCTGCGCTCGCCGATCTGCTGCATTCTTGGCCACGTCGACACAGGCAAGACCAAACTGCTCGACAAGATCCGCCAGACCAACGTCCAGGAGGGCGAGGCCGGTGGTATCACGCAGCAGATCGGTGCGACCTACTTCCCCGTCGAGGCGATCAAGCAGAAGACCGAGGTACTTAACCGGGACGGCAAGTTTGACTACAAGATCCCCGGCCTGCTCGTCATTGACACGCCCGGCCACGAGTCGTTCACCAACCTGCGGACCCGTGGCTCCTCGCTCTGCAACATTGCCATCCTCGTCGTCGACATCATGGTCCGTGCTTTCGCCCGGCTCGAATCAGGTCGGTACATTGCTAACCTTAACTCCTCCCCCTTTCGCAGCACGGCCTCGAGCCCCAGACGCTCGAGTCGCTTAAGCTCCTGCGCGACAAGAAGACGCCCTTTGTCGTCGCGCTCAACAAGATTGACCGCATCTACGGCTGGAAGGCGACGCCGAACGGCGCCTTCCAGGAGTCGCTCGCCAAGCAGACCAAGCAGGTCCAGCGCGAGTTTGCCGACCGGACCCAGCAAACGATGCTCGCCTTTGCCGAGCAGGGCCTCAACGCCTGCCTCTACTACGACAACAAGAACCTCGGCCGCAACGTCTCACTCATCCCGACCTCGGCCATCACCGGCGAAGGTATCCCCGACATGATCATGCTGCTCGTCAACCTGACGCAGTCGCGCATGGCCGAGAGCCTCATGTACATTTCGGAGCTCGAGTGCACCGTCCTCGAGGTCAAGGTCATCGAGGGTCTCGGCACGACGATCGACGTCGTCCTCTCCAACGGCTACCTGCGCGAGGGCGACCGCATCGTCGTCTGCGGTCTCAACGGTCCGATCTACACCAACGTTCGCGCGCTCCTGACGCCGCAGCCGCTGCGCGAGATGCGCGTCAAGGTTCGTCGCATCTCCTTCGCTCTGCCGCCTTTCGCATGCCCGCGTGCTGACCCTTCCTCGCCTCGCGCCTCGCAGTCGGCCTACGTCCACCACAAGGAGGTCAAGGCCGCGCTCGGTATCAAGATCACCGCGCCCGACCTCGAGAAGGCGATCGCCGGCTCGCGGCTGCTCGTCGTCGGTCCGGACGACGACGAGGAGGACCTTGGCGAGGAGGTCATGGCCGACCTGCAGAACCTCATGTCTTGGGTCGACAAGTCGGGCCGGGGTGTTTCGGTCCAGGCCTCGACGCTCGGCTCGCTCGAGGCCCTGCTCGAGTTCCTCCGCGTCAGCAAGATCCCCGTCTCGACGATCAACATCGGACCCGTCCACAAGCGCGATGTCATCCAGGCCTCGACGATGGTCGAGAAGGTCAAGGAGTACGCCTGCATGCTATGCTTTGACGTCCCGGTCGAGAAGGAGGCCGAGAAGCTCGCCCAGGAGCTCGGCGTCACCATCTTCAAGGCCGAGATTATTTACCACCTCTTCGACGCCTTCACCAAGTACAATAAGGAGGTGCAGGACGCCAAGCGGGCGGCAGCAGCGCCCAAGGCCATCTGGCCGTGCCGGCTCAAGACGCTCCAGGTCTTTGCCCGGCGCGACCCGATCGTCCTCGGTGTCGACATCCTTGACGGCACGCTCCGCGTCGGCACGCCGCTCGCCGCCGTCCACATCGACACGGACAAGGCGACGGGCGAGACGAGCAAGACGATCGTCAACATCGGCGTCATGTGCGTCGTGTTCGACCGAGCTGCCGCTGATCTTCCCGAGCTGACGCCTCCTCAACCGCTCTTACCCCGCCCTCGCCGTTCCTACAGCACCTCGATGTGCGTCGCCCTTTCGCCCCTGGCCGTCATCTACGAACCTAGCTGACACCGCCTGTCCCGCTCTACCCGCAGCGAGAAGAACCACGAGAGCTACGATAAGCTAACGCGCAAGAACATTGGAGCCGGCGCGGCCATCAAGATTGAGAGCATCATCAATCAGAGCCACATGCAGGTCGGCCGGCATTTCCAGGAGACGGACGAGCTCTATTCGGTCATCACCCGCCAGAGCATCGACACGCTCAAGGAGCACTTCCGGGCCGAGGCCGAGCCGAGCGATTGGGCCCTGATGTGCGTGGCCCGCCCCGTCTCGCGTCCGACGATCTTGCTGACCCCTTTTTGCGGGGGGGGCCCCCCCCCCCCCCCCGCCCCGCCGCGCCGGC
>Ga0308160_10005901_pt1 | contig 12643 bp, 18 predicted proteins | sample PhyFR1_FD_201036 | JGI IMG/M metagenome (GOLD analysis project Ga0308160, IMG submission 201036) | Phyllosphere microbial communities from UC Gill Tract Community Farm, Albany, California, United States - DLSLF.R1 | ecosystem: Host-associated > Plants > Phyllosphere > Unclassified | place: USA... | reverse complement strand
TCCTCGTCTCGCCCCTTCCTCCCGCGCCCACCTTCCCCCAAACGAAACTCCAAAACACCCCAGCGACATCGACCTCGTCATCGAATCGGCCTCGATGGACCGGCAGAACAAGGTCTCGGTCCTCCACACGCTCGCCGCCGTCCTCCGGCGGGCCAACCTCGCCGAGAACATCCAGGTCATCGCCAAAGCCAAGGTGCCGATCGTCAAGTTCATCTCGTCCTATGGTGCGTGGGTTCTGTCTCGTGACATCGCGTGCGCGCCCGACATCGGCGTCGTCGTTGGCGTCGCAGCAGGTCGCCTCAATTCCCTTTGGGAACACGCGACCGGCTTGAGGATCGCGGGCGGGGACCGGGGGGGGGGGGCTGATCATAAACTTATATGTGCCCCCCCCCCCCCCCACCCTGATCCCCCCTTCCGCAGGCCGGCTCCCGGTCGACATCTCGATCAACCAATCGAACGGCATTTCGGCCGGCAAGATTGTCAACGCCTACCTCTCTTCCCTCCCGGCGCTCAAGCCGCTCGTCCTCGTCGTCAAGGCCTTCCTCTCCCAGCGGGGCATGAACGAGGTCTACTCGGGCGGGCTAGGCTCCTACAGCGTCATCTGCCTCGTCATCTCGTTCCTCCAGCTCCACCCCAAGGTCCGGCGGGCCGAGGTCGACCCGGCGACCAACCTCGGCGTCCTCCTCATCGAGTTCTTCGAGCTCTACGGCAAGAACTTTGGCTACGACGACACGGGCATCTCGCTCAGGGAGGGAGGCTACTACTACTCGAAGGAGGCCAGGGGCTGGCACAACGAACGTCAGAGGTATCTGCTCAGCATCGAGGATCCCCAGGACAACAGTCGGTCCCTCCCCTCCCTCGCAGACGTCGCTTCCTCGGGCTAGCGACCCCCGCCCCTCGTCCTCTCAGACTGACGCCCGACCCGACCGACCGACCGACCTGCCACTCTCTCCCATCCCGCTCCCGCTCCCCCCCTCCTTCCCCCGCGACTTGCCCCCCCCCCCCTCACGCACGCACTTGCAGGCAACGACATCTCGCGCGGCTCGCACGGCATCCTCCGGGTCAAGTCGACCTTCTCGGGCGCTTACGAGGTACTCACCTCGCGCCTCTACATCCGGGCCGAGTCGATCGCCCGCCGGCGGGTCGCTGGCGTCGGCGGCGCGGGGGCGGCGGCTGAGGGGAGGCACACGCGGTATGGCGAGCAGAAGCAGCAGCAGCCGCACGAGGGGAGCGAGATGAGCATCCTCGTCGGCATCATGGGCGTCACGCCAGAGGTCCGGTCCATCCCCCTTGTCCCTTCCCCCCTCCCCCCCCCCGCCATCTCCCATCGCTACCTCGCACTGAAGAGACCGACCTGACCCCACGTCTTCCCCCCCCTCCCCCCTCGGCTGTTCGGCGCCTCCCATCTTTCTTCCGGTACCAGGTCCTCGCCCAGCGTCGGACGCTGAAAGACCTCTACGACTCGGGCCGGCTCCAGGACCGACTGGGCATCGCGCGCGACGCCGCGCTCCCAGCAGCAGCCAGCCTCCCCTCCTCTGCCCAGCAAGGCGGCGGCGTCTCGCGCCCCCCAACAACGACGATGACGGCGATGGGGCCGCGGGCGACCGGTGGAAAAGGGAGGGAGCAGACCAAGCTCTCGGCCATCCACGTCGAGAGCTCGCCAGAACGCTCTTCGGGCCGGGGGCGAGGGCGAGGGCAAGGACGGGGACGATCGCTCTCGACCAGCGGGTCCGACGACGACGACGACGACCGACGGCGACGGCAGCGGGGGGGCGGCGACGGCTCGGACGACGATGACGAGGAGAGCGACGAGGACGCCGAGCGCCAGAGGAGGAGGCCGAGGCCAAGGACGAGGTCGCCCGACGATTTTGACTTTGTCGACCAGCCGTTCCGGCCGGCCGCGGCGACGGCGGCACGCTCGGCGACCCAGCCGTCGACATCGGCCAACGCTTCGGCCCGAAGCAAGGGCCGTCGGTCCGCCGCCGCCGCCGCCGACGACGACGACGACGACGAGGCAGACTCGCGGTATGCGGTCGGCCAGCCGTCGGCCGGCAAGAAGCGGAGGAAGGCGCCGGCCGCCGTCGACGCCTTCTCGGCAGCGCCGGCTGGCAGGAAAGGCAACGACAGGAAGCGCCGGCCGGCGTCGACGCCGGAGGAAGGCGAGATCAGCCGCTCGGCGTCGTCGTCGGTCTCCTCCTCCTCGGTCGATAGCAGCAGCAGCAGCAGCAGCGAGGCGAGCGACCTCTACATCGACGGCCAAGAGGAGCTCCTCCCGACGTCGGACGAGTCCGACTTCGAAGAGCGCGAGCGGCGCTTCCGGCAGGCCAAGAAGAACGAGCGCCGCAAGGCCCGGCAGACCAAGCGGGCCTATTGGTCGGCGAAGGGAGGGGACGCGATGATGGACAGCAGCCTGCGTTACGGCGGGCTCCTCTCGGATTGATGACACACTCTCCTCCCCCTCCCCCTCCCTTTCGTGCATCCTCCCCCCCCCCTTCACGCACGCGCTCGCTCGCCCTCGCTCATTGGAAGGACGTCATTGAGGATCACAGAGGCACCCTGACGCGCTAGTCGAGCTCGTCGGCAATGTCGTGCTGCTCGTCGGCGTCCGCGGCGGCGGCGGCCTTGGCGCCGCCGGTTTCGTCTCGGATGGCTCCGCCGTCGCTGAACGAGAGGATGCCAGCCTCGTTCATCTCGCCGACCTGCGGGTGAAGTGGGGGGAAAGGCAAAGCACGCCCCTTTCGATCAGCGACGAGTCGCTAATATGGGGGTGGAGCGGAAGGGGGGAAGCGGGTCCCGCGTACCAGCCGCTCTGCGTCGTCGACGCTCATGCTGCCGAGCACCTTGTTGACGGCCTCGAGGCTCTCCTCCCTGAGCGCCGCCTGGACCTCGGGCTGGAAGCCCTCAAAGATCGACCACTGGCGGACGAGGAACTTGCGGACCTCAACCGGGTCCATGTCCTCGGTCCCCTCGCCCTCGAGCCGGATCTCGTCCGGCGGCGGACCCTCGGGGACGTTGAACGAGATCTGGGCATCGCCCTCGGCGACGAGCTGGATCTGCTCGGTCCCCTCCCCGCCGCCGCCAGAGCGACCCTCGGCCGCCATCTGCTGGACGCGCTGCTCCATGCGCTGGTAGGTCGCGTCGACGTCAGACGTGAACAGGTTGAGCGCCTTCTGGCCGGCGGCGCCGTCCTGGCTCATGCTGGCGACAAGGGGCCCGGGGGAGGGAGAAGGGAACGCAAGGTCCCGTCAGTCCTGCTCTTCTCATCGTCGAAGGAGGGCGAGCCAGAAGCCGGCACGCACCGCTGGAAGAAGAGCCGGACGCCGTCCTTGCCGAGCTTGCGGCAGTACTGGACGAGCAGGCCCTTCTCGACGCAGCGCCGCGCGCGGTCCTTCTCGCCCGCAATCTCGGCGTTGAAGGCCTCAAGCAGGAGCGAGTCGGTCGTCTGCTCGACGAGGATCGACGGGTTCGACTGGATGAAGGAGAAGGCCTGGGCAAAGTTGAGGTAGGGGATCGTCGTAAACTTGAGCGCGAGCGGCGAGGCGTCGGGCAGCTCCTCGTCGTCCGGGTCAACAGCAGCGGCGGCGGCGACCGGCGCTTTCGATCCGGACGCTGATGTCTGCGGAAGTGGGTCGAGGTTGGGGAAGCAAGGGAAGGGGGTCAGATGTCCGCCCGCACCATCCAAGAGGATGACCGACGCGACGACTGCGACGCACCGAAGCCTGCGGGTTGAGGACCTCGATACTCGAAGCCTTGGCCTTGGCCGCCGGCTTCTTCTCGTCGTCGAGGTAGTTGGTGCCGATCTTGTTCGTGTACTAGACGGTCGAGCACGCCAGGGGGCGGGGGGGGATGATCAGCAGCCTGGTCAGCGAGGCGGAGACGACGATGGGCGGTCGAGACGAACGCCCGAGCTGAAGCCCTCGTGGATGTCGTCGCTCGTGATCTTGCGCTTGGCCTCCTCCTCGAGCTCGCCGATCGTCCGCTCGCACTCGGCCGTCCGGTCGTCGAGCTGGCCGTTGTGAAATGCGAGCCGCTCGGCCAGGCGCTCGACGATCTTGTCCTGCTCGTCGCCCGACTTGGACTGCTCCTTGGCCTCGGTCGAGACCTGCTCGAGCAGATGCAGCAGCATGACGTCGTACGTCGGCTGGTTGGGCGCATTCGTCTCGGGCTTCGCGGGCGAAGGGTCGTTCTTGAGCTGGCTGACGAGCGACGAGTAGCTCGCCAGGGCCTCCTTGGCCGGCTGCGTCCGGAGCGAGTCGAGCAGCGCGAGGATCCGCGGCCGGAGGACACCGTTCAGCGAGATCTCGGTCTTGAGGTTGGCAATCTTCTGCGTGCGTTCGGCCCTCTCCTGCTTGATCTGCTGCTGCTTCCAGCTGTCGGCGCCAAAGAGGTGGAAGGATGGGGATCCGCCGTCAGCGCCGGCTGCCGACGGAGGAGGAAAGCGCATGGGCTCGAGCGGCCAGGACCGCACCGGATCATGCTTTTCTTGTCGATATTCGGGTGCTCCTCGATGTCCGAGTCATCCGAGAGCTGCGAGCGCAACAGGGAGCATAGTCAGGAGCTGCCTTTGATCGACCGGCCCTCCTGAGAGGCGAGAGGGGTCGAGGGCAGACAAGCCCGGGTCCGAGCCCCGGGCTGATAGCTCGAACGACGAACGCACCTCGAGCTGGTCCCACTTTGAGTAGTTGAGAGGCATCGTGGCAGGTGGCTATGTGTTGGGCGAAGAGGTAGGCTGCCGGACGGGCGTTGCTCGTGACGGGGCGAGGCGGCAGGTGCGCAGGAGATGGTGGAGGTCCAACGGCAGGGAAGGAAGGTTGCTCGTCGTCGTCGTCTAGCCCGCCGGCGAGCGCAGCGCGCAGCGCGCGCAAGCACCTCTGCCTCGTCCCTTCCAGCGCTTTCGTCCCGTGAGACTTCCGATTCTCGAAGGCGTTCGAGTGTTCGACAGCATAGAGGCCTATGAAGTGGTTCATCATCCATCATCAAGGCTTCGACTCGGTCGGAGGCACCTCGCTCTCGTCAGCCGTGTGCTCCTCGCCCGTTGGGGCCTCCTCCTCGGCGGCGGCGGCGGTGTCCAGCTCGCTCTCGTCGACGACGTCGTCGAAGATGGCCTTGCCTGACGGGGTGATGCGGTCGCCGAACAGTCGGCGGAGCTCGGCCTCCTCGTCGCCCTTCTGGCGGGCCCGCGTCTTTGTCGGCCGGGTCTCCCACTCGTCACTCGAGACGAAGCGCTCAGCCATGTCGACGCCCTTGGAGACGATGCCGAGCTCCTGGTTGTAGAGAAGCGCCTTGTTGCGCTTCTTGAGCGAGGCCGACTTCTCGATCGGCGACGGCCGCCGGAAGCTGGCGTTGAGCGGGATCGCGTTCGGGTCGGCGACCCAGGCAGCCTTGTTACGCGGCGTGACGAACTTGACCTCCTTCTCCTCTGAGGGTCGGCCGAAGCGGTGGTCAGCAGTGTAACCTCGCCGAAAAAGACGCCCAGCCCGGACGCACTGATGACCTCCTCCCAGATCTTGGAGCACTCGACCGGGTCGTAGTCGGCCCGGAAGAACGTCAGACCGGCAACGTGGGCCCCTTGCGCAGCCTCCTGGACCTTGCGCAGCGAGGCGCCCTCGCCCTCGGCGGCAGCGCGGAGCTGAGCAGGATCGAGCTCCATGTCGTGCGTGAGGAGCGCAAAGACGTAACGGTGGTAGCTCGGCGAGCCCTTGTGCGGGTGCGGCGGGAGGTAGGCGATCGCCGGCTCGGGGAGCGCGGCGTTGTGCAGGGTCGACGACGGCTCAAAGTCGGGCGAGGGGAAGATGCGGTCCGACGACGAGAGCGGGATGTTGGGCACGAGCCAGTGGATGCGCTCCTTGAACGAGTGCGTCTCTGGCGACGGGACGTCTGCAGCACAGCATTCATCGGAGGATCAGCGCCGCAATTCTTGCGAGGGGGCTTGAGGCTAGCGGGCGGACGTACCAGGGTCGACCATGACGAGCGTGCCGAACTTGGCATCGGCGCTGAAGTAGCGGATCTCGACCTCGGGCTGAGGCCGGACCTCGCCGACCGTCAGCTTGGAGCCGACGACGATGCGGTTGCCGTCCTTCTCGTCGCGGACGACGACGACGCGATCGCTCTTGCTCTTGATCCATCCGAGCTCGTCCGGCACGGGCGCCGGCTTTGGCGGCGGCGCCGGGAAGCGGAGGATGAGGTCGACCGACAGTCCCTTGCGGCCGGGGTTGCAGACGTCAGGGACGACGTGCATGATGTTGAGGTTCTGGATGTGCACGTCGAGCGTTCCCTCGAGCTCGAAGCGCTCCTGGTCGAGGTAGCGGAACGAGTTGGTCGACGGGTCGGCTGGGAGAGCGGGGACGACGGCGGCACCACGAAGGCGAGCATCGGGAGAAAGTCGGTCAGCGTTGAAGGGCCTGCTGGGGCGCAAAAGCCCGGCGACGGACGAGGTAGCAAGGCACGCACCGAGACCGGCCCGGAACTCGTAGCGGACCTGGGGGTCAAAGCGGTCGGCCCCGCCCCTGAACGTCCAGACACGCTTCCGAAGCCGCTTGAGCTCCTTCTGGCAGTCGGCCTGCTCCTCGGCCGACAGCTCCTTCGAGCGCGCTTGGACCGACAGCCGCTCGATCTCCTCCTCGAGGGCGGGAACCAGCGTCCGCTTCGACTCGGCCGTCTCGCGGAGGTACTGGAGGCAGAGGTCGTACGCCGGCAGGACGCCGGGCTCGATGGGCGGAGTGAACGGCTGGGCGGCCGAAGCAGAGGTCGAGGTCGAGGCCGGCTGGGCGCCGGTCGGCCGCGAGACGGCAAAGCGACGGGCGGCCGACGTCGACGCTCGGGGCAGCCGGAGCGATCGGAGGGGTGCTGCAGAGGGTCGCATCGTCCGCGGGGCTGCGAGAGAACGAAGCAAGGAGGGGGGAGCAAAGGACTAGAAGGCTGGCCAGGATCGGGTCGTGCTGGCTGCAGGCTCAGTCGTCGGAGGCGCGGCGCGGCGCGGGCGGGCGGGCGGAGAATGAAATCTCGACGGTTCGTACAGCTCGACGGCGTAGAACCACATACTTCGCGCTGTCTTGCAAGGGGAGGTCCAAGGGCAGGAGGGTGGTCGGAGGGTTGCATCAGATCGGTCAAATTGGTTGAGGAAGGCAAGGAGAGGGGTTTGCAGCGGAAAGGGCTCGTAACAGAGGTGGAGTGGGGGGCATCAGGGTCGGAAAGCAAAGGAGACGGGACGTGGCGGCGCGCCGGCCGCCGCAAGCAAGGGGCAGGGGGGTACGGTGGGGAGGAAGGAGAGGTCTAGTTGTCGTCCTCGTCGTCGGACCTGATGCAAAAAAATTGAAGGGTCGCAAGGGTCAGCGAGGAAGAGATGGGAGACGACGGATGGACCAGAGCAGGTGGACATACAAGTCGATGTACTGGGCAACGGCCTTCTTGGCGGTCGCCCGCTTGTTGCGCGGTGACGTCCGAGCCGGGACCGGCTCGTCGTCAAGGTCCATCGCGCTGGGGAGACGGTGAAATGCAAAGGTCAGCGACGTGTCGATGCAGGACCGCCAGCTGCTTGCTCGTCGGACCACGCACTCGTCGCCGGCGCCAAAGTCGTCGCCATCGGAGTCCGAGTTGACCGCCTTCTTCTTGGTCTTGACCGGCGCCTTCTTCGCCGGAGCGGGCTTTGCGGTCGGTTTGGCGGCAGCAGCCATCTTGACGACGGCCGCCTTGGGCTTGGGCACGGGCGCGTCTGAGTCATCGTCACTGTCGACGACGGCCGTCGCTTTCTTCTTCGTCGGCGCCTTCGGTTTGACCAAAACGTCCGACTCGTCGTCGCTCTCAATCTGGATCGCCTTGGGTTTGGCGGCCACCTTGGCCTTGGGCGTCGGCTTTGGTGTCGGCTTGGCTTCTGCAGTCGAGCGACGATCGGTTGTCAGCTTGCGTGCATGCGCACCGATCAGGCTGGGGAAGCTGTCACCAACCAGACTCTGAGTCATTATCCCGCTTGACGGCGGTTGGCTTGGTCGAGCTCGCAATCGCAACCCGGGGTTTCTTGGGTGGTGACGGCTTGACGTCATCGTCATCGGCGGCAGCGGTCCTGCTCGCGAGAAGGGAGGCCAATCGTTAGTCTTGATTAGGGGGCGACCGGTTCGAGCAGTCGGGACTCACTTGATGGCCGCAGGAGCCGTCTTCTTGACCGGCGCCTTGCGCTTCTTGACGGGCGAGACGTACTCGTCGCTCGAGCCGTCGTCATCGCTGTCGCCCTTGGCCGCCTTGCCCTTCTTGATATTGGCCAGCGCGCGGTTGGCGGCAGCCTTGGCTTTAGCCTTGACGCCCTTCGAGTTGCCCGATGCCTGGAGCTCGGCGTCGGCCTCGAGAACCAGCTGCGGGAGGACAGGTCAGCCCCCTTCGCTGTGTCGCGACCTGGAAGAGCTCTCGAAGACGCACCTGCCACTCGGAGAGGAAGTTGTCGAGGTCGGTGTTCCAGAGGTCCTGCGGCGTCTTACGCAGGAGCTCGTCGAGCTCAGACCGCTTCTCCTCCTGCTGATTGAGGAGCTTGTCGACCTGCAGAGCCAGGCGGTCATAAGGGGTCAGCGGCAAGACTCGAGGCAAGCACTGAGGACGGCAGGACGGACCCGCTCGCGCGTCAGGCTCCGGATCGCCATGCCGAGAAGGTAGTCGTAGTCGGACGCGAGCGCACTGCCCTCGTTGTCGTCGTCGTCGAGCGCGGCCTCGTCCTCGCCGGCAGCGCGGGCCGCCTTGGTCGTCCGGAACGGCCGGAACTTGAGCCGGACGAGGTCGTCGACAATGACCGACGTCTTGCGGCCCGAGATCTTCAGGTCGCCGTCGACAAACATCTGGATGAAACGCGCCTGGTTCGACAGCTTCTCGTACTGGTCTTGGAGGTCGGTCGTCATGTGCTCCTGGCAGGTCGAAGCAGAGGAAGGGAAGGCGAGCGGTCAGCAAAGGCCATCGTGCCACGCTCAGACCAACCGCGCCGCGACGCGCACCTTGCGCTTGATGTAGAACTCGAGCCGGAGGCCGTAGAAGTCTTCGATGATCTGCTCGGGGCTGCCATACTTTTTAATCTTGCCGTCCGCGTCAAAGCAGACCATGTTGGTCGTGCTCATGACCGTGTGAATCTTAAAGCGCTTGTCGAGCCCCTCTGCCTCGGCCGAGGCCATCTGCGCCGCCGTCATCTGGACGGTGAAACGGATGCGCTGGCCGACGTGATGCTCGTCGTACGACTGTCGGGGAACCAGGCAGAGTCAGCCTCTGCAAGATCGATCCCCCGAGTGGCGCGCCGCTCGCAAAGGAAGACCCACCTTGATCGTCGCCTGCGTCTTTTCGCCGCCGACCATGGCGGCCTCGAGCATCGCCTTGTATTCGGTCGTCCACTTGCGGATGGGCAGCTCAGTGATCTCGATCGTCTCGTCGTCGATCCTGTTGAGCTTGCCCGAGATCTGGTAACGACCGTCGGGGAGCAGCGTGATCTCGCCCTGCGCCGGCAGCACGACGGAAGGAAGTGAGTGCGGTCAGCCCCGGTCGTTCGCTTCTGTCGACAGGTAACGTAGCGCGTTTGACGGACCTCATAGCCGCGGAACCAGGGGAGCATCTGGACCATCTCCTCGCCCTTCATCAGCCGGCGGAGGTTGTCGACAATGTCGGTCGGATTGTAGTTTGGGATCTGCGTACTCCAGCCTACGAAATTGCGCGCCTCGCGTCAGCGTCGGGCTCCAGACTTCGACGGCCAGGCAGCGGGGACGCACCGGTTCCGATACCGTCGGCGCCGTTGACGAGGATCATCGGCAGGACCGGGATGTACCACTGGGGCTCGATCCGGTCGTTGTCGTCAAGCAGGTAGTCGAGCAGGGCGTCGTCGGACGGGTGGAAGACGGCCCGGTTGATGCGCGGGACGTCGGTGTAGATGTAACGAGCCGCGGCATGGTCCTTTCCGCCCTGTCGAAGGGAGGGTGAGGGAAAGCAATGGTCAGCCATGGGTCAAAGTGGTGGCACGCGCCAAGCAGCCGGCACCGCCGACGGACCTCGTACCGCGTTCCGTACTGGCCGGCGGGCGTCAGTAGGTTGACGTTGTTGGAGCCGACGTAGTCCTGGGCGAGGCCGACAATCGTGCCGACGAGCGAGACGTCGCCGTGATGGTAGGCCGTCTTCTCCGAGACGAAGCCCGCGAGCTGGGCGACTTTGATCTCGGCCTTGATCTTCTTGAGGTAGCAGCCGTAGATGACCTTGCGCTGGCCGGGCTTGAGGCCGTCGACGACGGACGGGATCGAACGAATGTTGTCGGCCATCGAGAAGAGGATGAGCTCCTTGTTGATAAAGTCGTCGTACGTCACCGTCTTGATCGAGTGGTCGAGGTGCGTTCCGGGCTGGACGACGAAGCGCGCGGAGGAAAGGTCAGGCGAGGGCCGTCCGCCAGAGCTGAACGACAGGACCTCGCCGCGCGCACCTTGAACTGCCGGAGCCACTCCTTGCGATCGTCGGCCTTCTTCTTGTTGAAGGCAAGGTCAATGAGCTCGTGGTCGCCCTCTTTCGTTGTGTCAAAAGCGAGCATGTGCCTGCCCATGTCGCTAAAGTACTTCTTGGCCTCCTCGGTCGTGCTCGTTCCGAGACCCTGGCCGAGTTGGCACCGAAAGGGGCAAGAGTTTAGCATCGCAAGTCGAGCACTGACGCCAGCGGCGGGGACACGCACCTTGTAGTACTTGGGGTTCCAGCCCTTGCCGCCGTTGTTCTCCTCGCGCCACTGCTCATACTCGGGCAGCGTGAAGAACGACTTCTGGCTCTTGCCCTTGGTCACCTTGACGATGGGCGTGATGAATTCGACGAGGAAGCCGTCGAGCTTGAGCAGCGACGGGTAAAAGTGGTCAAAGTAGTTGATGAGGAGACCCTTGATGTGCGATCCATCGTGATCCTGTTACAAGCGAAGGGAGGCGGCAGCGGCGGCGTTGACGAGGACTTGTCAGATAGCCCGTCGGGTGGCATGGCGACGGGCAAAGAAGCGCACCTGGTCGGTCATGATCATGAGGCTGCCGTAGCGGAGCTCTTCGCGGTTCGTGTAGACCTTGCCGTGCTTGAGACCCATGATCTCGCGGATGTTCTGAATCTCAGTGTTGCCGGTGAGCTGGGCGGCTGACGCCTCGCGGACGTTGAGAAGCTTTCCCCGGAGCGGGAAGACACCGTACTGGTCCCGGCCGACGACGTCGAGGCCGGCGACGGCGAGCGACTTGGCCGAGTCTCCCTCGGTCAGGATGAGCGTGCACTCCTTGCCCTTTGGCCCGCCCGCCCAGTTGGCGTCGGTCAGCTTGAGGATGCCGGTAATCCTGCGGAGTGAAAAAAAGCGGCGTCAGCAGAGGGAGGTCTGGTCGACCGGCTAGGCGAGGCCCAGAACGGACCGCTTGCGCTTGCCCTTGTCCGTCTTCTTGAGGTCCTTGTCGAGCTTGAACTTGGCCCACGAGAGGATGTTGTCGACGATGCCCGACTTGAGGACTGCCGGCAGACGGGTCGCGAAGTGGTCAGCTGCGTGCCGGCCGTCTTATCGGGGATGGGGATCGGGGGCGCACCCTTCTTGAAGAACTCCTCCGAGAGGACCGGCTTGCTGCCAAACTGTGACTTCTTGGTGTTGAGGCACTCCTTGGTCTGCGAATCGAACGCCGGGTTCTCGACCATCGCGTTGACAAAGAGCCACATGTGGTGCTTGATCTGGGGCGCCTTGACCTTGGCGCCCTTGTTCTTCTTGTCGACGTGCTCGGCGAGCCGGTTGGCGATCTGGTTCGCCATGTCGTCGACGTGCGTGCCGCCCTTGGTCGTCGAGATGCGGTTGACAAACGAGACCTGCTGGAACTGCTGCTCGGTCGAGAGCGCAAAGCCAATCTCCCAACGGACCTCGTCCGTCTTCTTGGGAGGTTGGATCGCCTCGTAGATGACGGCAATCTTCTCGGCCGCCCCGCCGCCCTCGGCCGCGGCCTCGCTCGCCGACGACGTGTACATGTCAATGTACTTCTTGAAGCTGTCGATCTTGATGCGCGTGCCGTCGAGGAAGACCTTGACGCCCTTGACGGTGCCGGCCATGTCGTAGACGCGCTTCGTCAGGAGCGCAAACGTGTCGTCGTCGATCTCGGTCATGCCAAAGCGGGCGAGGTCGGGCTTGTACGTGATCTTGGTGTACTCCTCGCCCTTGGGATTGCTCTTGATCTGCGAGGAGCCGAGATTAGGCAGCAGCCAAAGGGATGTCAGATCAGGGCAAGCAAGGGGCTCGGAGCCAGACGCATCTCTAAGCCACGGACCTTCGGCTTCGACTTGGCGCCCATGTTCTCCGAAAACGTCTGCTCAAACTTTTGCTTGGTGTCGGCCGTCTCGACCTCTGGAGAGGCGGGGACGCGCACAGTCGCGGGGAGGTGTGTTAGCAAGCACGAGGTACCTCGGGGAAGGCAGCGACGGGCACGCACTGAACTCGTGCGAGTAGATGTTGGTCAGCTTGGCACCGTAGCCGTTGCGACCGCCGGTCAGCTTTTTCTCGTCGTCGTCGTAGTTGGAACTCGTCAGGCTTGAGGGCAGAAGCAGGGGCGTCAGTCACGGGACGCCGCGGCGAGGACGCTCTTGGTGGACGCACAGGTGGCCAAAGATGAGCTCGGGGATGTAGATCTGCTCCTTCGAGTGGATCTCG
>Ga0308160_10005900_pt1 | contig 12644 bp, 13 predicted proteins | sample PhyFR1_FD_201036 | JGI IMG/M metagenome (GOLD analysis project Ga0308160, IMG submission 201036) | Phyllosphere microbial communities from UC Gill Tract Community Farm, Albany, California, United States - DLSLF.R1 | ecosystem: Host-associated > Plants > Phyllosphere > Unclassified | place: USA... | reverse complement strand
CTGACTGTGGGTGATCTTTCCCCGTTTTCCGGAGCCAAGTTTGCGCTCATGTGCTGCATTTTCAACCTTTTCACAGGCGTATTTACCAGCTGCGCCCGGCTCCTGGACGACCCAGCTACAGGCGAGGGAGCACCAAAGATTGGCGAAATAGCTGATAGTGGAGTCAAATCCTGACGTTTCCTCTTTGGCGTTTCGGAGAAGCCATTGGAGGGAAATCCATGCGTCTCGGTCACATTACGACGCTAATCAAGATGTTCACCGTGAGCCAACAACGCAACGGATGCACCTCTTCGAGCATGACTTACGGAAGTCATGGCTGAGGTTCATCGAGTCTGAAGCTTCCTGGGAGCCTAGATCCGTATTTACAGTGAGAATCGACAAGATCCACATGGGCCAAGGCCTCCCCTAACATTCCTGTTGTTGTGGAAGTACCGATCGGCATCGTCATCTATATCAAAGTCCAAGGTGGAGGTCGAGCCTACGATGTCGTCGGATGTATATCGATCTGAATTTAGATCCGCTCAGGAATATCTTGTTGACAAAATCACGTGACGCATAGAAATATCGAGAGATGTGCAACACCCATATCGAGTGACTCTGAAGGCCATCGATACTTTTGGATGGCGAATACTTACACGAGACGGACCTATCCGCTGAGCAGATATTCATAGAGACTTTTGCTCTGCTTCTGAACACTAGTACTAGCTGCCTTCGATCAAAGATGGCTCCTCGACCTTCCAAGACGAATGATCGAGCGAAGTCTACAGGCGGAGCAGGAAAACGGAAGCTCGATTTCATGCAAGAGGAGGAGGATGACGACTATGAGGTTGTAAAGGCTCATCGAGGAGGTGATGATTCGGATGAAGAGGTCGCCAAAGATATTTCGTCTGCTCTTGTAGGAGGACCGTCCTCTCGCCAACTGCAAGATGATGGTTACGGGACTGAAGAGGAGGAGGCAGAGATTGCAAGCATGATGGGATCCAAGCTGAAGGCGGATGGAATGACTGCTGTAAAGGCTCACGCTGCAAAGGGCAAAGGCAAAGAGAAGGAGACTAAGGGCCTCACGGGAGGCGGTAGTTGGCAGAGCATGGGTGAGATCCCCAAAGCGAGATTCAGAGTCTTACGGAAGACTGGAAGCTGATAGGTTTCTAAATAGGATTGGCACCGCCTCTGCTCAAATCGCTTTTGAAGCGAGGGTACAAGACTCCCACACCGATCCAACGTGCCGCTATCCCGTCTGCCATTGCTTCTCCGCCCCGAGATCTCGTTGGTATGGCTCGTACTGGATCAGGAAAAACTCTGGCATACATGATTCCCCTGTTACAGCGGTTCGGAGCCCGTCATTCCACCAAATTCGGACCCCGAGCTCTTATTCTGTGCCCAGGGAGAGAGTTGGCTGTCCAAATCTTAAAGGTCGGAAAGGAGATGGCTAGGGGCTTCAAGCAGGATAAGGCGTCCCGACATGCAGGAGACGACGAAGAATCTGACGAAGGCGGGGACGCGCTATCGAAGACGCAGGATCTCCGATGGGGTCTGGTAATGGGAGGAGAGGGTCTCGATGAGCAATTTTCTATGATTGCTAACAATCCCGACGTCATTATTGCCACTCCGGGTCGTCTCCTGCATCTCATCGTCGAAATGAATCTAGATCTTCGCTCCATCGAATACGTTGTATTCGACGAAGCCGATCGACTTTTCGAGATGGGTTTCGAAGTGCAATTGCACGAAATCCTTCACCGACTGCCACCTACACGGCAGACGTTACTCTTCTCGGCTACCTTGCCGAAATCTCTGGTTGAATTCGCCAGGGCTGGATTGACGAACCCCAAATTGATTCGTCTGGATGCTGAAAGCAAGATCAGCACGGATCTACGGATGGCATTTTTCTCGGTAAAGCCAGCGGACAAGGAAGCCGCGCTTTTGAGTCTCCTTAAAGAGGTCATCAAGGTTCCTGTTGATTAACAGGCTCTTACACGAATCGAGGAAAATGAAGATGAAGACTCCGTCAAGCGAGACTACAAGAAGAAGGGCAAAGACGGGTCCAACCGTCGTATCATGGCCTCGCATCAAGCGATCATCTTTGCTGCAACCAAGCATCATGTGGAGTATCTTACGACCTTGCTCCAGGTTGCCGGATATACGACATCGCATATCTACGGATCCCTAGATCAGACGGCAAGAAAGTTCCAAATGGACAGTTTCCGACGGGGACGGACCAATCTCTTGGTGGTGACAGACGTTGCTGCCCGAGGTATCGATATTCCTATCATGGAGAACGTTATCAACTACGATTTCCCAACAGGATCGAGAGTCTTCGTGCATCGGGTGGGAAGGACTGCTCGAGCGGGACGAAAAGGTTGGGCCTGGTCCTTCGTCACAACGGCTGAGCTGCCTTACCTCCTAGACCTACAGCTCTTTTTGGGACGACCGCTCGTCCCGCCTATCGGCTTCCAAGGCGACGAGTCAGAATATACATCTGGTCTGGTACTTGGACCCCTTCCTCGAGATTCCCTGGATACGGAAAACGAGCACGTGTCGACCACCTTGGCCGAACGAGCTCCTACCTTGAAGATCCTAAAAGAGGTTGTAAGAAAGGGTCAGGCAATGTATGAACGAAGTCAAGGAAAAGCGAGCCAGGAGAGCTACCGTCGAGCCAAGGCCATGGTCAAGGACCCCACGTGGCCTTTGCAAGGTAGTCTTACCGCTGAGAGCAAGGTGCATCCGATCTACGAAAAGCTTGCCACCGAACGCATCGAAAGCGATGCCGATCCTAATGCGGCGGATATGGTAGCGGCCCGAAAGGCTTTCCTGAGCCGTGTCACGAACTTCCAGCCGGCGGAGACAGTCTTTGAAATGGGAACAAGAGGGAAATCCTCAGTTGCTGCCGAGATCATGAAAGGTCGACGAAAGACATTGGATCAGGTGGTCAAACGACGCAGGGTACAAATTGAAAACCAACAAGGGGAATCAGCTCTTGGTGAGAGCAGGGTCCCTCAGACAGCCGATGTCCCCGTAGAGGATCAAGTAGACAGTGACGTTGAAATGTCCGAAGCAGGCGATGAGGAAATTGAGGTGTGTTGCGGCTTTTGCGTTCCTGTCGAATGGTTTGATTTCCGTACTAAGCGCTCTGGTGCCTTGCAGGCTGTATTCGAAAAACTCAAACCTGGTGCTACTGACTTCAAGGACGAGCAATTCTACATGTCCCATTACCAATCTGGAGCCGCAGCAGACCGAGGGCAAGTCGTTTGCCATGAAACCAGACGGCATGAGCTAAGTTGGATTTCCTGAATAGATATTCCTTGAAAGATGGACAATCGTTCGTTGAGCAAGCTCGAAATGCCACTTTTGATCTCGCTGGAGATGACGGGATCGTCGCCAAGACTCAGCGAATGAGTCAGCTTACTTGGGACCGCAAGAAGAAGAAGTTCGTTCAAGGGGACGGTGTAGGAGCTGATAACAAGAAGCTTGTACGGACGGAGAGCGGAGCTCGACTCCCAGCATCGTTTAGAAGCGGTAGATTTGACGAGTGGAAGGCCAAGAAGCGAATCGTCTTGCCTAAGGTCGGCGATCTCGAAGGTGATCATGCTCGTGGGCAGGGCTCCATCGGCATCAACAAATACCGTCACAACAGTACGGTTGAGGCGAAACCCCTCGATCCTCGATCGACCACCTACGAGAAGAAGGTCTACATGGCGAAGAAGAAGGCAGAGAAGGAGGCGGAGGCGAATGGTGGGTCTACCGGCGCAGCCAAGAAGGGATCTGGCCCAGGGTCGAAGGCGAAATCGGAATTGCGAGATGTCAACGCGATCCGCCGAGACCGAAAGGTACAGGAACAGGTGAGCATTTCCCATCCTATTGCTTTCACAAAGAATCCTACTGAATTCGTGTCCTTGACCATCAGCGCCGTGCAAAGAACGCACGACCCAGCAAGAAGGGGGGCAAAGGAGCCGGCAAGGGGAAAGGAAGGCGATGATGGCAGAGAACCACTATTGCTCATGTATATTCGTGATGTATCATTTTCCTGTCACACTTGGCGTATATCTCTGTTCTTGTCTATCTCCGTTTCTTCTTGCTACTTTCTTCCAGAAACCCTCCCAATTCCAGAGCATCCTTCGCGGCTTGGTTGATCAGCTTGAATCGCTCTGCTCCTAACAGAGTTCTATCGAAACGAAGCACAGGAGTCAATCTCGTTGATGGTCATCCTTCCCGAAGTGCCGGCGGGGCTCACCCTCCAAACTGTATGTGCGTTTCCGTAGGGTGAGCGCAAGAAAGCTTGACGTGTGGGGACTTGCACATTGAACTTACCCAACGGCTGACAATGACCAGCACATCTAACATGGAGTCACATACTATGTGTCAATCACGGGAACTATTACGTTGGATTATCGTACTTACTCTCCAATTCCAGAATCTGCAGGAGATGGGCCAATCGCCCGCCAGCTGCGGTTTCCCCATCATCGTCATTGTCTATATGGGGAGACTATTAAGTTCGCGTTCGAGACGAAGCAACGTGCTTACGCACCAGCTAAAATCACAGCATCACGTCCAGCTTCAGCTGCTTTGACAATACGATACGCGTAAATGAGAGGATGGCTGGCTTTGGACAGTTTCCTTGACTTGTCTTCCATCAGATATCGGAGACATGACGCTACCATGGCAGGGTCCGTTAAGGCTACAGCATGCCCGACGAAGACCGACCGCGACCTACAGGTTGAAAAGCAGAAGTCTCGTCTTCAACAAGATACTTCGCACAGCGGACGAGGTTGTTGAGCTTACGCTGTGATTGGTTCAGAGCTGTATATTGATCTGATAATGACACACAGGACGAACCGGAATCAGAAGACAGCAATATGGATCCGTATCGAACTGGTAGGCACTGACACTGAAGATGGCAACGGCGCTGGAACGTCTGGGTAATCCCCAGCGCCAGAAGGAACTGCCGTTGAAGGTTGCTCAGTGGAGCCAGGCGCTGGACTCGTGGCGTTCGCTTCGATTCGGTTGAGACGCTCGACCTCCCGAGCCTGCTCTCCATCTGCGTCTTCTTTCATCTGGCGTCTGTACCATTCTTTGGCACGGGTCAAAGTGTGCTCTATACCATCGAAAACGCACACCAATCCAGGTGTATATGTCGGCCCGAGTTGGCTCAAGAAAATTTTAGTCACCTCGCCGACTGTTGCGAAATTAGCTGTGTGTATGTCAGGATAAGCCGGGATCGAAGCTTACATAAAGCTGGATCTATCACGTAACTAAGGGTCAAACGATTTCTCGCCTAAAGTCAGGATCTCAGACGACGCGCCCACAAGCTAAGCCTGAGCTCACTTGCCAATGTATTTGCCCGCTAGTTGTAGTCTGAAGGACAGCTTGATCAACTATCTGTGACGATCGATTGCCAAACAACTGCTCACTGAGGCGGTACAGATTCAGGATAGTTAGAGCTCAACTAAAATGTAGAGGCTATTGCATCAGCTCGCAACCCTTTTCTGGGGAACTCGGCGTTCGGTAGCTTACTGAAACCAATATGTGAAGTAATGGGACCTCTCCGTAATGTTTGCTACCCATGTTTTCCTCTGACAACATTCTCTCCCACTCATCCGATGTGAAGCAGCCAAGGTGTAGTTCATATCGTATTCGTTGGTCGGGTCTCGGAATAGATTGCTGTTCTGAAGCTTCGGTAGGCGGAATGATCAACTTGCAGGAATTTGGATAGATCGCTGCAAGACTCTGCATCTCTGATACAATCTCTGACATCCGATCGTCAAGCTGAGAAGAATCCTGCCATTCCTGGATCTGCCTTTCGAACTCGGCGTGATCCTGTTGCAAACTCGGATTATCTTGGTCCATCGGTGATGTGTATCTTCTGATTCATTAATCTCTGCGCTCAAGTGCTGACTGAGTGAGAGATCTTCCAGGTATGAAAACTTTTCTTGCAGTTAGCAAAGAGTCCCTCCGAGGAGTTGCCCAAGTCGAGGCAAGACAGATAAACGGTCCAGTAACACTGAATAGATAGTAGACTTGTATTAAAGCCTTCCTCTACGCGCTATATCAATTATCGATCGCGGCTTCGTCACAAAATCATCACGCGATACCTGATTCGTCATGCAACGCTCAGGCAATCGACTCCATCGCTGCGAATGGACATGCGATGTGACGCGAATATATCATACATCATAATGTCGTTGCTAGACCAATCTGATTGTCTGACCCTTGGCGTCATAAGACTCAGTGTCTACGTCGCTTTCTCTTTGGACCCTGCTGCGCGTTGCCTTCCAGAGTATCGGAATCTCTTTTCACCTTAGCAACAAGATCTTGCAGCGATTGACCTTTGGGCTCCGACTCTTGGCGAGCTGCAGCCAAGGGCTCTGCAGGAACACCAGTCTTGCTTTTCCGCCGACGTGTACCTTCAGACAGAAGCTCCGTCATGTTCTTGGTCTTGATGAAGCTGTACAAGCACAGGGCAGGTGTCAGCGAAACATTTCCTGTCGGTCCGCAGGGCAGACAGACTTACTGGGGATTCGACGGGTCGATGGCAAACTCTGGCTCGTCATACAGGACTTTGAAACGATCGTCCTGAACATCGACTTTGAATCCTGCATCACCCAGCTCGACTTCTCGCTCAGTCTTGTCCTTTCTAGTCCGCTTGCGCTTCTTCTTTCCTTCTGCCTTCTCGGCTTTGACGATGTCTGACATCGAGAAATGCTTAGCTTCATCGACAGCGGATGCTAGACTAGCAGAAAGATTGTTCGCCATCTTTGCTTTCGGGAGCTTTGCGGTGCTTTCTGTTGTAGGGGCAACCATATTGTCCGATCCCTTGTCCTTCCTTTTCGGTTTGGAAACGGGTTCAGGTACGTCATCATCCGCTCCTCCAAAGAAGTCGTCCTCCTCGGGTCGCACAGGTTTGCTGTCCGTATCGGCAGCTCGGCTCCCAGCTTTCAGCTCTCGCTTCTCTTTCTTGCGATCTTTCTTTTCCTTCATCCGACGCTGATATTTTTCCAGTGTCGTAAGATTCTCCTCGTCGTCTTTGGCAGCAGTAGCCGACAGACCAGCTTTGAAGGTGATTTCCATGTTCCCATCTGCCTTGCCATGAGAGTCCTGCATATCAGGAAGTCCTCGGTCGCCTTTGCCCCAGACATTCTCATCGCCGTCGCCTCCATTGAGAAGCATCTCCCGCAATTTAACCGCGTTGGCTTTGGCCTTACGCCTCTTAGCTTTAGCGTCCTCAATGTCCTCGCCGTCCTTAGCAACGATTTCGTCTTCCTCGTCCTCGCTCGAGCTAGCTATGTAAGCCTTGAAGTCGTCCTCCTCGATTTCGGTCCGCGTCAAAGTCCTGCGTAGGACTTTGGTACGGTTAGGATCGTCTTGGTCCCAGGTCAGTTTAACGTTGGAATGACGCAGAGCCTAGGCCAAAGATGAGATGAGAGAGTGAGAAGAGTTGAAGCACAAAAAGAACTCAGCACTCACGTCTGTGACGAAATCGTTCCCCTTGTACCCCTTCGCTTCTTCCGTCGCCTCGTCATGACAATCCTCATCGAATTCCATGTCTTCTGGCACAAAGCTGATATCGAATACGTTTGCTGTTCGCTCAAACTCAGTGCCGTTCACCTCTCGGAAGACATGCGTCGCTGCTGAGACGTCAGAGAACTCGACAATTGCATAATAGTATCTTCAGGTGACCAACAACGAATGTGAGTTCAGTACTTGTCCGACCAGGAGCACGGGGATCACAGACGTACCTTAATCTCTCCAATTGGTAACTTCTGAGCTTGTCCATGTCCACGCCTCCATCCCCATCCAGAGACTCTTCGTCACCTTCGGATTCAGAGTCATACCTGACCTTTCCCAGAACGTCGTCGATACCGTCGTCATTCGCCTCTTCATCTTCAGACAAGTCGTCTTCTTGCGAATCGTTCCCGCTGATATCAGACTCAGCGTTCGACAGATCGTCTTCGAGTTCCCCATCGCTGTAGGCTTCCGCATCGCTCTCTTCCAGCTCCTCTTCTCGCGCAGCAGCCGCACGACGAGACGATTTCGCCGAAATCCGGCTCGGCATCAGCTCGATCTGTTTACCTTTGCCCTTGAACTCTGGGCGAGCCGAGGCGGCGAACACTTCAGCAGAAGGCCCCTCCTCCTCCTCTTTCGCCATCCGCTCCCTGCCGAATTCGCTTGGGTAAATGGTAACTTTCAGAAGTTTTCCGCTAGGTGGAGGCTGAGAATCCTCTTGGCGACGTTTAGATGTTCCCTGTGGCTGTTGAGCGGACGTCAAGACGGACGAAAAGACGGTGTATAGATCTATGGCGCGCATGTTGTCCCAATCCATGTTGACGACTGCGAACCTCCGAGTAGGTTCAATGATCTCAGCGTCATCCTCCTGAGACTCGACTTCTGCTTCGTCTGGGAAGGCGGATCGAAGCTCAGCTTCATCGTCTCCTTCGGAGAGGTCGACGTGGAGATTTTCGTCGTTGCGGGAGTCCACAGATTCTTCGTCACTGTCTCCATCCATGGCGGTTTGTCCAGGAATGACTCTCTTCTTCTTGAATCCCATTTCCACGATCTCATCGTCGTCAGATTCTTCCTCCTCAACCTCATCATTTTCATCTTCCGAACCAGAAGACTCGAGGAGACCCTCTCCTCGTGCGTAGTCGACGAATCCTTCACCCTTTTCCTCTCCTTCGGCATTTGGTGAGGGAGAACGCAGGCGGTAAAACTGCTTCAATTGGTCTGCATGATGGGTTTTAGCCAAGGGTCGACCGTACTTGTCTAGGTAATCATGTATAGAATCAGTCGACTAAACGGTTGGACTAAATTTTCCTAATAGCACACTGACCGCTTGTCCTTCCGGCAGCGCCCCTTCCCTCTTGAGCGAAATCATCGCCTTGAATGATTTCTTTGAAGCGATCATCGATTTCAACTTTCAGCTTTTTCTGCTTCGGGCGACGGAATCTTGGATCCGTCTCCAAGCGAGAAAATCGCGAGTCAGTCGAAGACATTCTAGATCTCGTATTACTAAAAGAAGAGTTGCGGTGCTGAATTACCTGGCCAGAGCAGAGGCGATTCCACCAGTCGTCCCCACATCACTCGTTATATGGTCGATCACTCACCTGCACGGACCAGGAGATCGCTAGAAATCTCGCTCAGCTCCGGGTCGACTCACGTGATTGCTCTCGGATGAACAGCGGATGCGGATGCTCGCCGATCAGAGGAGGTATCCTATATATTCATGAGCTTGCAGCTAAGTGTTAGCACTGCGCAAAGAGTCAAGTGCCGATATTTGATGATCTTCGCGACCTATTAGCGGATTATCAAGCCGATTTAACAAGACTCAGGGGGTTCTGTGCCTCAGAACATCTCACTTCCCTAGGAAATCTTATCACAACCGAGCCGAACTCGCATGGGTGCGGCCGATTCCGTATAACCCTTCCTTTGGCTATGTCGAGTACGACTCGGCCTCCGCATCAACGTGGCCGGTCTCAAAATGCAATCGAAGCGCAACAATCACTGCTCGGGAAAGCCGACAGAATTGTCGACTACGCTAGTCTTCTGGAGGATGATCTTGACAGTCTAGGACTTGGTGAGCAGATCTGCTTGGACCGCCCACACGGGCTGCGGTGCTTCGGTGTTGAGCTCACGACCTTGTTGTGAAACGGACAGGCAAGTACCAAATTCGCCTTCTCGTACTGTGCGGCTTTGGTTGGCTGTCGGACAATGCGACATTGCAGGTGAGTAGCCTGACCGCATTATCTATGCCCCGCCGTGAACATTATCTGGAGCTTCTCGATACACCCGCAGTGCATTGCTGTTATCTTGCCTAGGGTGCAGACTCACTTCAGTTTGAGCGCGACTGGGACATCGTTGCTTTCGGCGGCTACCATGGTATGTGAATCCTGGTAGCACAGGAGAACGGGTTCTAACGCTTGATAGTGCCCTTCTTTCAAGTCTGGCATGGCATTGGGAGCTTATACTTGGGGCAGCATTGCGGATTCGGCGGGCCGGGTTCTGCCATACCATAGCACGATTCTTCTGACGGGTCTCTTCAATCTTGGTGCGTCTTACGCTGGAAGCTTTGGAGCTCTGTGCTTTTGGATGTTCGCAGTCGGAACCTCAGTTGGAGGTTCTATGCCAACGTGAGTGGACCCGAGAGAGAGGGAGAAAGCTACGACTTTCCGCTCAACTTTGTGGCTTCTCGCAGAGATGGGACGCTGTTTCTAGGTAAGTTACAGATATTGTATCACAACGCTTCGCTAACCGACGGTGGCTTACCTCGATTTACACGATCTGCGTTCAGAAAACCTACCCTTAAGCAAGCAATATCTCCTGACAAGCCTTTCGACGTTCTTCGCTTTTGGAGCCGTCATCTCGAGCGTGATAGGAATGCTGGTCCTGCCCGAAGCTTCCTGCGAGTCGGAGGCGGTCTGTGACATCGAAGGAGGATCGAATGACGGGTGGAGACGGATGTTATTTGTGCTCGCAATACTCGTAAGACGCGGTCTTTGTCTCGCTTTGCTATATGGGATTCTACGGTTGACATTAGCTACGTAATCCAGGATCTTCTCATGTTTGCGATTCGTTCGATTGCCTTCCGGCTGCATGAATCCCCTCGCTTCCTGGTCGCGAACGGTCGCCGAGACGAATGTGCACGGGTATTAAACAAGATTGCGCACGTCAATGGGTTGATGGATTTCATCCCAAGCGTCGCATGCGAAGGCTCTCTCCGCAAGATCTCACAAGGCGCTGCGAGTGATCATGTCGCTATCCTCGATACGACCGTCTCGGACGTATCGCCAACCAAGATTGTGACACCGCCGCCGCACTCCCGCATGACAAGCAGCGCCCGCTTGGAGCCGCGACAGTCCAACCTCTATGGTCACGAGTATAGCTCTGATCTGAGCGCGGCTTTGCCTGCGAAAAAGGGTCGAAGTTCTTTCTTCACACCCAGCGAAGAGCTGGAATCCATCGATTGGAACGTTGGCGATAAGTCCTCGACGGCGCGACACTCCTCCGATGGTCTGGCCGAAGACAGCCCTGATGCGGATCTGGATTCTGAAGAGGGACACGCGACTCGCGACAATGAATCGCTCAGTCGCAGAGATCACCTTATGAACAGCCTGGATGAATGGGCAAATCGGTTTGGCTCATTGTTTCAAGTCCAATGGTGGCGAACAACTATTTTGATGATCTACATATGGATGTCTATGGCTCTGGCCTACGGAATGTCAGTTCAGGTAGTTCCTGCTTCTGGTTGAGGTACGCTGATCAAGATCAACTGCCCTCAGGTACAACGTTTGGCTGCCAACGGTTTTGGAGCAAAGGTCTCGAGAAGCTGGCAAGACGCTATACGATGCACTGCTGGAATACGTATGGTATGTTTTTTGAGCCTCATAACAACGCCTCGAGAACGCACAACGCTGATAGTGTCTCTCGCTTGCCGTATTTCAGGTTCTCGCTGGCTGGAGTACCGGGGTCTATGGTATGTATGATTCCCATCGGACAAAGCACAACGGGGTTCCCAACATTTCCATCTCATAGATCGGGGGATGGCTCATCGAGACTCGCCTAGGACGTCGGAAATCGTTGGCGTTATCCACCGTTTCGACGGCCGTAATGACCTTCCTCTTCAGTCAGACTGATTCGCGATGGGCCGAGATCTTGACGACTTGCTTACTAGCAAACGCAGCGTCGATCATGTACGCTATCCTATGTACGTCGCAGGTGTTTTCCGACTGAAGTGAAACTAGTTCTGAGAACTTTCGTCCGCAGATGGGATGACTCCAGAGACCTTCACAGTAAGTCTACTGTTCGCCGACCGAAATGACCTTGATACACGAGTAGACTCAACAGCAAATATTGATACAGACATCGTTAAGAGGTACAGCAGTCGGCTTCCTGGCAGCAGCCAGTCGGATGTAAGCGCTTGACAAATTGTTTCACCGATATCTACAGCTGATGGCCCGCGACCGGAACATAGCGCGGGTATAGTGGCCCCAATCGCAGCGGGGCGACTCTTGTCCGTCAGGCAGTCTCTGCCACTTATTTGCTCAGCGATCGTCTTCATCTCGACGGCTGTCTGTAGCGTGTTGCTGCCATTCGAAAAGGCGCCCGGATCGAGAGGATCCGGATCCGCTGTCATGGCCCATTGACGACCCATAGATGATTTTGATGACCATGCATGAACCTCGTTTTGCCTGAATAACTTGAGCGGCATGCAGAAATTCGATAATAACGACTCCATTATTCATCCGGAATGTCGTCCGGCTTCTTGATCCCCTGTGTCAGTTTGTAGTAGACTACAGACGAATCCGGCGTGACAATCGATATGTAGATGGTCTTCAGGTCTAAAATATCGTGTTCAGCGGTGCCTTCAACCGCTCCTTCCTCTTGTTCGCCGTCATCTTCCTCTGGTATGTCATTCTCAGTCTGAGCTATCTCCGAGACGGGTAAAGGCGAAGGCAGCACCGGCGGTAAGTCCTCTAATGTTAAGCGGTTGAGCTGTTTGTAGATGGCCTTTAACGCCCTTGGCGTCAGATTATTGGCGTGAAAGTGGAGTGGCAGAACCATCCGGGTATTATCCTAGAAGAAAACAGTCAGAGTCCTGTCAACCCGGTATCGTAATCTGCAATACGGACCTCTTTTGTTTTGCGACCGAACAGGAC
>Ga0308160_10005899_pt1 | contig 12644 bp, 10 predicted proteins | sample PhyFR1_FD_201036 | JGI IMG/M metagenome (GOLD analysis project Ga0308160, IMG submission 201036) | Phyllosphere microbial communities from UC Gill Tract Community Farm, Albany, California, United States - DLSLF.R1 | ecosystem: Host-associated > Plants > Phyllosphere > Unclassified | place: USA... | reverse complement strand
GATCCGCTGCAAGTCCACGCCGGCGGCGAAGCCAATTTCCCCTACCTGTCGGACGGCATGTGGTTCCTGACCCAGCACCGGCGCTGGGGCCTGCTGCGCGAGGACCCGGATTACCAGGCCGTTGCCGGCCGCGTGAACCGGGTCGGCCTGTACCGCGAAGCCGCGCTGCAGGCCGGCGTGCCGGCACCCTCCAACCTGCTGCGCAGCGCGGTGCTGATGGACGGCAAGGTCTGGAATGGCCGCGATCCGCGTAACTATGCCGCGTCCTTCCCCATTCACAAACGCACGCCTGTCAATACTTGATGGTGCGCTTTGAGCTGACGCAAGCGCCCCATGTTGGGGCATTGTGCACCGCAGCGAAGCGCATCCGGGGTGCACCATCCCGGGCGCCAGAGTGAAGGACCATCTGGCACGCCTCTTGCAAACATTCCGGTAAAGGATCAACGGCGATCCCATACAAGCCGGTCCAACGAAGGACCGGCACACAGGACAACGGCGTCCGCTGCACCCGAAAAACATGACTCATGTTCGTCGGCTACGCAGCGGGCGCCTTTTTGTTTTTGAACGGAACCCAAGCGAGGAACCTGACATGGCCGGCAAAGCAAACAGCATCAAGCTTTTTTCCTTCAACACACCACAGATGCGCGCATTCCACATGAGCTGGGTCGCGTTCTTCATCTGCTTCTTCGCCTGGTTCGCCTGCGCGCCGCTCATGCCCGTCATCAAGGGCGAGTTCCACCTGTCGGTCGGCCAGATTGCCGACATCAACATCGCCGCCGTCGCCATCACGATCCTGGTGCGCCTGCTGGTCGGCCCGCTGTGCGACCGCTTCGGTCCGCGCAAGACCTACACCGGCCTGCTGGCGCTGGGTGCGATTCCGGTGCTGGGCGTGGCGGCGGCGCAGAGCTACGAAAGCTTCCTGCTGTTCCGCCTCGGGATCGGCGCGGTCGGCGCCAGCTTCGTGATCACCCAGTACCACACCTCGGTGATGTTCAGCCCGCGGGTGGTCGGCACCGCCAACGCGGCGTCGGCCGGCTGGGGCAACAGCGGCGGCGGCGTGGCGCAAGCCCTGATGCCGCTGCTGATGGGCGCCGTGATCATGGCCGGCGTCAGCGAAACCATGGGCTGGCGCGTGGCGCTGGTGGTGCCCGGCATCGCGATGCTGGTGACCGCCGTCGCCTACTGGAAGCTGACCCAGGATTGCCCGGAAGGTAACTTCAAGGAACTGCGCGCCGCCGGCGTGCCGTTCGAATCGAACAACAAGGGCGGCTGGAGCAGCTTCGTGCAAGCCTGCGGCAACTACCGGGCCTGGCTGCTGTTCGTGACCTACGGCGCCTGCTTCGGCATCGAACTGTTCATCCACAACACCGCCGCCGTCTATTACGTCGACCACTTCGGCCTGTCCCTGAAGGCGGCCGGCATGGCAGCCGGCAGCTTCGGCCTGCTGGCGCTGTTCGCCCGTGCCCTCGGCGGCTGGCTGTCGGACAAGGCCGCCGCCCGCGGCGACCTGAACAGCCGCGTCAACCTGCTGTTCATCCTGATGATCGGCGAGGGCCTGGGCCTGCTGTGGTTCTCGCACACCACCAGCGTCGCGCTGGCGATCACCGCCATGCTCGCCTTCGGCCTGTGCACCCACATGGCTTGCGGCGCCACCTATGCGCTGGTGCCCTTCGTGAGCCGCAAGGCGCTGGGCGGCGTGGCCGGCATCGTCGGCGCCGGCGGCAACGTCGGTGCGGTGCTGGCCGGCTTCCTGATGAAAGGCACCGGCGACGTGCGCCAGACCCTGTTCATCCTGGGCGGCGCGGTGCTGGTGTCGGCCGTGTGCGCAATCGGCGTGCGCTTCAAGTCCGCAGCGCTGGACAACGCAGCAGCGGCTGCAGCCTGAACTCTTTGGTAAGGAATCGCATCATGAAACTCATCGTCATCGGCCACGGCATGGTCGGCCACAAGTTCCTGGAAACCCTGCTGGGAGGCGAGGCGTCCCAGTTCGACGTCACCGTCCTGTGCGAAGAACCGCGCCCGGCCTACGACCGCGTGCACCTGTCCGAATTCTTTGCCGGTAAATCGGCCGACGACCTGTCGCTGGTGGCGCCGGGCTTCTTCGAGAACCGCGCCAACGTCACCCTGAAGCTGAACGCCAAGGCGGCGGCGGTGGACCGCGCCGCGCGTACCGTCACCCTGGCCGACGGCGAAGTCCTCGCCTACGACAAGCTGGTGTTCGCCACCGGTTCCTATCCCTTCGTGCCGCCGGTCCCGGGCAAGGAGAGGAAGGATTGCTTCGTCTACCGCACCATCGAAGACCTGGAAGCGATGCTCGAATGCGGATCGCGCGCCAAGTCCGGCGTGGTGATCGGCGGCGGCCTGCTCGGCCTGGAGTGCGCCAAGGCGCTGCGCGACATGAACCTGGCCACCAACGTGGTCGAATTCGCGCCGCGCCTGATGGCGGTGCAGGTCGACGACCTGGGCGGACGCATGCTGCGTAACAAGATCGAAGAACTGGGCGTGACCGTGCATACGCACAAGAGCACCCTGCGTATCGTCGACGGCGAAAGTGCCACCCACCGCATGGAGTTCGCCGACGGCAGCTTCCTGGAAACCGACATGATCGTGTTCTCGGCCGGCATCCGCCCGCGCGACGAACTGGCGCGCGCCTGCGGCCTGGAACTCGGCCCGCGCGGCGGCATCGCCATCGACGACGCCTGCCGCACCTCGGATGCCGACATCTACGCGATCGGCGAGTGCGCGGCCTGGAACGGCCAGACCTTCGGCCTGGTCGCCCCGGGCTACGACATGGCGCGCACGGTGGCCAAGGCGCTGCTGGGCCAGACGGGTACCTTCGGCGGCGCCGACATGAGCACCAAGCTGAAACTGATGGGCGTGGACGTGGCGTCGATCGGCGACGCCCACGGCACCACGCCGGGCAGCCGCAGCTTCCAGTACACCGACGAGCGCCGCCAGGTGTACAAGAAGATCGTGGTGTCGGATTGCGGCAAGCGCCTGCTGGGCGCGGTGCTGATCGGCGACGCCAGCGAATACGGCAGTCTGCTGCAGACGGTCCTGAACAGCATCGCCCTGCCGGAAGCGCCTGAATTCCTGATCCTGCCGCAGGCGCAAGGCGGCGCGCGCCCGGCGATCGGCGTCGACGCGCTGCCGGCCAGCGCGCAGGTGTGCTCGTGCAATGACGTCAGCAAGGGCGCGGTCTGCGACGCGGTCAAGGCGGGCGCCTGCGACATCGGCGCCATCAAGGCCTGCACCAGCGCAGGGACCTCGTGCGGCGGCTGCGTGCCGCTGGTCACGCAGATCATGAAGGCCGAGATGCAAAAGCAGGGCATGGCCGTCAACAACCACGTGTGCGAGCACTTCGCCTACTCGCGCCAGGAACTGCTCCACCTGATCCGCGTCGGCAGCATCAAGACCTTCGGCGAACTGCTGCACAAGCACGGCAAGGGCCTCGGCTGCGACGTCTGCAAGCCGGTCGCCGCCAGCATCCTGGCCTCGACCTGGAACGACTTCGTGCTGAAGCCCGAGCACGCCAGCCTGCAGGATTCGAACGACTACTTCCTCGGCAACATCCAGAAGGACGGCACCTACTCGGTGGTGCCGCGCATGACGGGCGGGGAAGTGACCCCCGACGGCCTGATCGCGGTGGGCCAGGTCGCGAAAAAATACGGCCTGTACACCAAGATCACCGGCGGCCAGCGGGTCGACCTGTTCGGTGCCCGCGTCGACCAGCTGCCGGCGATCTGGGAAGAGCTGATCGCGGCCGGCTTCGAGTCCGGCCACGCCTACGGCAAGTCGCTGCGCACGGTGAAGTCCTGCGTCGGCTCGACCTGGTGCCGCTACGGCGTGGGCGACAGCGTCGCCTTCGCGATCGCGCTGGAAAACCGCTACAAAGGCCTGCGCGCGCCGCACAAGATCAAGTTCGGCGTCTCGGGCTGCACCCGCGAATGCGCCGAAGCGCAGGGCAAGGACGTCGGCCTGATCGCCACGGACAAAGGCTGGAACCTGTACGTGTGCGGCAACAGCGGCATGAAGCCGCGCCACGCCGAGCTGCTGGCGTCCGACCTCGACCAGGAGACCGTGGTCAAGCTGGTCGACCGCTTCCTGATGTTCTACGTGCGTACCGCCGACCGCCTGCAGCGCACCAGCACCTGGCGCATGAACCTGGAAGGCGGCCTGGATTACCTGAAGAGCGTGGTGCTGGACGACAAGCTGGGCATCGCGGCCGAGCTGGAAGCCGACATGCAGAACGTCGTCGACACCTACCGCGACGAGTGGAAGAACGCGATCGAAGACCCGGCGGTGCGCGAGCGTTTCCGCACCTTCGTGAACAGCGACGCCGTCGACGACAACGTGGTCTTCATGCCCGAGCGCGGCCAGATCCGTCCGGCCACCCCCGAAGAACGCAAGCAGCGCGTCATCCCGATTGCCGTCCGCAGCGCCTGACCATATTAAGGAGCCCCATCATGCACCGTGATCTGCAAGCACATCAACAGCAGTGGAACGCCATCTGCCCCCTCGACCGCATCGTGCCCGACACCGGCGTGTGCGCGCTGCTGAACGGGCGCCAGGTGGCCGTGTTCCGCGTCGGGAACGAGGCGCCGAGCCTGTTCGCGATCGACAACTACGACCCGAATTCGCAAGCCGCGGTGCTGTCGCGCGGCCTGGTCGGCAGCATCGGCGAGCGCATCGTGGTCGCTTCGCCCATCTATAAACAGCACTTCGACCTGCGCACCGGCGAATGCCTGGAAGCGCCGCACAACTCGGTGGCCAGCTACCCGGTGCGGGTCGAAGACGGCAAGGTGTGGGTCGGGCTATGAACGCGCGTCCCGGCCTGGTCGTGATCGGCAACGGCATGGCCGGCATGCGCACGGTCGAGGAATTGCTGAAGCTCGACCCGGCCATGTACCGCATCACCGTGTTCGGCGCCGAGCCGCACGGTAACTACAACCGGATAATGCTGTCGCCGGTGCTGGCCGGCGACAAGACCGTCGACGACATCATGCTGCACACGCGCGACTGGTACGCGGCCAACGGCGTCACCCTGCACGCGGGCGACCCGGTGGTGCGCATCGACCGCAAGCGGCGCGTCGTGCATGCGCAGTCCGGGCTGGCCGTGCCTTATGACCGCCTGCTGATCGCGACCGGTTCGAAGCCCTTCATCGTGCCGGTGCCGGGCCATGCGCTGCCGGGCGTGATCGGCTTCCGTGACATCCAGGACGTCGATACGATGCTGGCAGCCGCGCAGCGCGGCGGCAAGGCCGTCGTGATCGGCGGCGGCCTGCTCGGGCTGGAAGCGGCCAACGGCCTGCTGCGCCAGGGCATGGAAGTCAGCGTGGTCCACGTGACCGGCAGCCTGATGAACCAGCAGCTCGATCCGCCCGCGGCTGACCTGCTGCGCGCGGCGCTGGAACGCAAGGGGCTGCGCATCCTGCTGAACCGCCAGACCGCCGAGATCTTTGGCGACGGCCGGGTCCAGGGCGTACGTTTCGCCGACGGCGAGGAAATCGGCGCCGACCTGGTGGTGATGGCTGCCGGCGTGCGTCCGAACGTCGAGCTGGCGAAGAGCGCCGGCCTGCACGTCGAACGCGCCATCGTGGTCGACGACACCCTGCAGACCTACGATCCGCGCGTGTATGCCGTGGGCGAATGCGTGCAGCACCGCCGCATCACCTTCGGCCTGGTGGCGCCGATCTGGGACCAGGCGCGCGTCTGTGCGGCCCACCTGGCAGGCAGCGGCCACCGCCGCTACGTGCAGCAGGCCACCGCCACCAAGCTGAAGGTGACCGGGGTCGACCTGTACTCGGCCGGCGACATCGTCGGGCTGGAAGGCAGCGAAGACCTGGTGCTGCGCGACCGCCGCGGCGGCGTCTACAAGCGCCTGGTGGTGACCGGCAACCGGCTCACCGGCGTGGTGCTCTACGGGGACGTGCTTGATGGTCCCTGGTATTTCGATCTGATCCAGAAGCGGACGAACATTGCATCGTTCCGCGACCAGTTGTTGTTTGGGCAGGTCCACTGTACGCAGGCTGCCTGACGAAGGAGTTGTCCATGAAGCTGTCTGCCATTCCGACCACCGTCAACACCACCTGTCCGTATTGCGGCGTAGGCTGCGGCGTCAAGGCGCAGGTCGGCCAGGACGGCACCCTCGCCATCGCCGGCGACGAGGCGCATCCGGCCAGCCAGGGGCGCCTGTGCGTGAAAGGTGCGGCGCTGGGCGAGACCGTCAGCCTGCAGGGCCGCCTGCTGGCGCCGATGCTGCGTGAACAGGACGGCGCGCTGCGCGAAGCGTCCTGGGACGAAGCGCTCGGCCGCGTCGCCGACGGCTTCGCCCGCATCGTCGCCGAGCACGGGCCGGACGCCGTGGCGCTGTATGTCTCGGGCCAGCTGCTGACCGAGGATTACTACGTCGCCAACAAGTTCATGAAGGGCTTCATCGGCAGCGCCAACATCGACACCAATTCGCGCCTGTGCATGTCGGCCGCGGTCGCCGGCCACAAGCGCGCCTTCGGCGAAGACCTGGTGCCGGGCTGCTACGAAGACTTCGAGCTGGCCGACCTGGTCGTGCTGGTCGGCTCCAACGCGGCCTGGTGCCACCCGACCCTGTACCAGCGCATCGTGCGCGCCAAGGAAGCGCGGCCTGGCATGAAGATCGTGGTGATCGACCCGCGCCGCACCGCCACCTGCGACATCGCCGACCTGCATCTGCCGGTCAAGCCGGGCACCGACGTCTGGCTGTTCAATGGCCTGCTGGCCTGGCTGGCGCAGCAAAAGCTGGTCGATACCGCCTTCGTGAACGCGCACACCGCCGGCCTGGCCGACGCGCTGGACGCGGCCGGGCAGGGCGGCAACCTGCTGGAAGTGGCAAAGACCTGCCGCATCGATCCGCAGCAGCTGCTCGCCTTTTACGAACTGTTTGGCCGCACGGAAAAGACGGTGACCGCCTTCACCATGGGCGTGAACCAGTCGACCAGCGGCGCCGACAAGGTCAACAGCATCATCAACTGCCACCTGGCCACGGGCCGCATCGGCCGACCCGGCATGGGACCGTTCTCGCTGACCGGCCAGCCGAACGCGATGGGTGGACGCGAAGTGGGCGGCCTGGCCAACATGCTGGCCGCGCACATGGAACTGGACGACCCCGGCCAGCGCGCGCTGCTGCAGGATTTCTGGCAGTCGCCGCGCATGGCCGACAAGCCGGGTTTGAAGGCGGTCGACCTGTTCCGCGCGATCGAGGACGGCAAGATCAAGGCGGTGTGGATCATGGCCACCAATCCGCTGGTGAGCCTGCCCGATGCCGACCAGGCGCGCCGCGCGCTGGCCAAGTGCGAGCTGGTGGTGGCATCCGACATCGTGTGCGGCACCGATACCAACGGCGCGGCCCACGTGCTGCTGCCGGCGCTGGGCTGGGGCGAGAAGGACGGCACGGTCACCAATTCCGAACGCTGCATCTCGCGCCAGCGCAGCTTCCTGACGGTGCCAGGCGCGGCCCGGCCCGACTGGCAGATCATCTCTGCGGTGGCGCAGCGCATGGGGTTCTCGGGCTTCGACTACGACGGACCGCACGCGATCTTCGACGAGCATGCGCGCCTGAGCGCCCATCAGAACGACGTCGGCGGCCAGCGCCGCCGCGCCTTCGACATCGGGGGGCTGGCCGGCATGAGCCGCGCCGCCTACGATGCCCTGGACCCGGTGCAGTGGCCGGTGCCGGCCGCCGGCGCATCCACCACGCGCCTGTTCGGCGACAAGCGCTTCGCCCATGCGGACGGGCGCGCGCGCTTCGTGGCCACCGTCCCGCGCGCGCCCGCGCATGCGCCCGACGCCGAGTACCCGATGGTGCTGAACACCGGCCGCGTGCGCGACCAGTGGCACACCATGACGCGCACCGGCCGCTCGCCCAGGCTGGCCGGCCACATCCCGGAACCCTTCATCGACATGCACCCGCAGGATGCCCTGCTGTGGGGCGTCAAGGCGGGCGAACTGGGGCGCGTCACCAGCAACTGGGGTGCCGTGGTGGCACGCGTCCAGCACGGCGGCGGCATCGCGCGCGGCAGCGTGTTCATGCCGATCCACTGGAGCGGCCAGACCGCGTCCGACGCGCGCGTCGGCACGGTGGTCAATCCGGCGGTCGATCCGGTCTCGGGGGAGCCCGAATTCAAGCACACGCCGGTGCGCATCGAACCCTTCGGCGTGAACTGGTACGGCTTCATCCTCAGCCGCGTGGAGCTGCCGCTGCTGGAGGCGGCGCACTGGACCCGCATCCAGGGCAAGGACTTCATCCGCTACGAACTGGCCGGACGCACGCCGGTACGCGATGCCACGGCCTGGGGCCGTGCGCTGCTCGGCGTCGATGCGCAGGACGAGGAGGCCGACTGGATCGAGGTCGAAGACCGCAGCGGCGGCATGTACCGCGCCGTGCACCTGGTCGACGAGCGCATCCAGTCCTGCCTGTTCGTCTCGACGCGCCAGGACCTGCCGGCACGCGCCTGGCTGGCCGAGATGTTCGGCAAACCGAAGCTGGCGCCGCTGGAGCGCCTCAATTTGCTGTCCGGCCGCGCGAAGGAGCAGGGCGCGGACCCGGGGCCGATCGTGTGCTCGTGCTTCGGCGTGGGACGCAAGACCATCGAGATCGCGATCCGCAAGGACGGCTTGACGGAGGCGTCGCAGGTGACGGCCTGCGTCAAGGCGGGCGGCAATTGCGGCTCGTGCGTGCCGGAGATCCGGGCGCTGCTGGCCGAGGCCAGGGTGCCGGCATAGTCGTCGTCCCCGCTTCACAGGACGACGTTACGGGACGGTCACCCCAGCGGCAGGGCCGGGATCTTCGCGGTCATGCGGATAGTGATGCGCCAACGGAAACGGCGGCAGCCAGGCTTCGCGGCGGACGGTCCAGTTTTCGTAGGTCGGCACGAACTGGTCGGGCGCATCGAGGGAACCCAGGTGGACCTCGATTTCACCTTCGCTGCGGCCGAAGACGGGAGAGCCGCAGCGCGGGCAGAAAAAGCGGTTGGCATAGGCGCGGGTGGCGCCGCTGACCGTCACCGCATCCTCGGGGAAGATCGCCGCCGCATAGAACAGCGCGCCGTGATGCTTGCGGCAATCCAGGCAGTGGCACAGGCCGACGCGGTTGGGGTGTCCGGTGGCCGTGATGCGGACGTCGCCGCACAGGCAGCCGCCGCGCACTTGCTGGCTGGATTTTTCCATGGTCGTCTCCTCGGATTGGGTGATCGGCTGAGATGAGCGGAATAGTAGCGACGATCGAGCGGGTGCGGCGCTGCCGTGAGAATCCGCGCATATCCGACATCCCGATTTTGATAAGCTAGGCGCCGGTTCCCGTTTGCGTTCTGCCTATCGTGCGATTGCGTTCTCTTGCCACCTTTTCCGTGTTGCTGGTGCTGTCGCTGCAGGGGCGGGGAGCCGGCGCGGTTTGCATCGACCCCGCGACTTTGGTGTCGGGCTATGTGATCCCGCTCGACGAGGAGCTGCGCCGGGCCGATGCGATCGTGGTCGGGCGCGTGTTGTCGGCGCGGGCACTGCGCGAAGATCCGGCGGATCCCGATGGCGTGACTGCCGATGACCTGACGCTCGAAGTGCTGGACAGCCTGAAAGGGCACCTGAACGGGGAAATCGTGGTCCGCAACGAGAATACGTCGGCGCGCTATCCGATGGCGATCGGCGAGAAACATCTCCTGTTCATATCGCGCGGCGGCGGCAGCTTATCGGTGGACAGCTGTGGCAATTCCATACGCATGCCGGCCGGGAAAAAGCTGGTGCGAGAGATTCGATTGACATTGAAGAAGCTGAAATAGGTTTGACCATGCCCGGGAGCCGTGAGCGATATCATGCTGTTTGAATCCGAGACCTTCGATGCGCATTTTGAAGAACCCGCGTCCTGGTCGGACCACGTTTTTCGTTACTGCGAATTTTCGAATATCCGTACCGAGGGTGGCGAAGTCGATTCGGTGTTCATCGGATGCCGGATCGAGAATTGCGAATGGTACTGGGGGCTGTTCAACCTTGCGCTGTTCGTGAACGTGACATTCAAGGGCTGCGTATTTCGCGGTACTGGATTTTCCGGAAGTAAGTTCATCGAGTGTGCATTCATCGACTGCCGGTTCATCAAGGACAATCTCAACACCAATTGTTACTTCGACGGTAACGCATGGTATGGATGCGCCCAGAGCGACTGCCCAGGCCTGGAACACGAATTCCACAACAAGCGCTGAACGACGGCGACATCAAGCCGCCACCGCATCCCCTGCGCGCGCATAGCGCGCCGGCGGCACCCCGACATGGCGCGCAAAGGCCACGCTGAAGGTGCTGGCCGAACTGTAGCCGACGCGCGCCGCCACCTCGGCGATGCCGCCGGCGCCGCGCCGCAACAGGTCCTTGGCCAGTGCCATGCGCCAGGCCAGCAGGTATTCCATCGGCGCCGTGCCCACGGCGCGGCTGAAGCGCTCGAAGAAGCTCGAGCGCGACAGCGCCGCTTCCCTGGCCAGGTCGGCCACCGTCCAGTTGTGCGCCGGCGCTTCGTGCATGCGCCGCAAGGCGGCCGCCAGGCGGGCGTCGGCCAGGCCGCGCAGCAGTCCCGGCGCATCGCCTGAACCCTGGTCTGCCCCGCTGGCGGCACCGGCGCGCAAGGCTTCGATGAACAGCACTTCCAGCAGGCGCGCCAGGACGACGTCGCGCGCCGGCCGCCGCGCACGCGACTCGTCGCGCACCAGCTGGACCAGCGTCGCCAGCCGCTGTTCGCCGCGTACGTGCAGCAGTTGCGGCAGCAGCGACACCAGCAGCGCGGCGTCGGGCGAACCGAATTCGCAATGGCCGACGACGAAGCGCACATCCGGCGCGCCATCGCGGTCGCCGAGGCGGAAGGCGCCCGGCGCGGTCGCGAACGGCGGCGCGTCGCTGTCGTCCGGCGCCGGCGGTTCCAGGCTCGTGGTAGCGAAATCCCGGGCCGCCGGCACCAGCACGAAGTCGCCCGCGGCCAACGTGACCGGTGCCTGGCCGTCGACCAGCAGGCGGCAGGCGCCGTCCAGCATGGCGCAGTAAAAGGGCTGGCCGAGGTCCGAACGGCGCACGCGCCACTGGCCGGCGCCTTCGACGATCTTCGAGTGCGGCGTGCTGGGCTGGAGCAGCGTCACCATTTCGGCGAGTGGATCGATCATGTTCGGACTCCTGCAAAAGAATATCGGACTACCGATTGTAGCAAGTCCGGCCGGGCAGCGGTATCGTCCTGTTTCCACTGATGACAAGGAGTTCCACATGCAAACCGTCCTGATTACCGGCTGCTCGTCCGGCTTCGGCCTCGAGACCGCCCGCCTGTTCCTCGAACGCGGCTGGAAGGTCGTCGCCACCATGCGCACGCCGCGCGACGGCATCCTGGCGCCGTCCGAGCATTTGCGCATCCTGCCGCTCGACGTGACCGATGCCGCCAGCATCCGCGCCGCCGTGCAGGCCGCGGGGCCGATCGACGTGCTGGTGAATAACGCCGGCTTCGGCGCGATGAGCGTGTTCGAAGCGCTGTCGATGGACAGCGCGCGCGATCTGTTCGAAACCAACACCCTCGGCACGATGGCCGTGACCCAGGCCGTGCTGCCCCAGTTCCGCGAGCGCGGGCAGGGTGTGATCGTGAACGTGACCTCGATCGTCACGGCGCGCCCGTTCCCGCTGATTTCCGCGTACGCCGCGAGCAAGGCGGCGGTCGACATGTTCAGCGCCTCGCTGGCGCTGGAACTCGAACCGTTCGGCGTGCGCGTAAAACTGGTGCAGCCGGGGCGCTCGCCGACCACCCGCTTCGGCGCCAACGCGCAGGCGCGCACGCTGGGCGGCATCCCGGACGCCTACGCCGGCTTCGCCCGGCAGGTGTTCGCCGGCATGCAAGGGGATGCGCCGGTGACCCATGCGCTGGACGTGGCGCAAGCGGTGTGGCGCGCAGCCACCGATCCATCGTGCCCGCTGCGGCTTCCCGCGGGTGCCGACGCGGTGGCGCTGGCCGGTTCAGCTTGAGGCGGGCGGCGTGATTCCGAACGCCTGCGGCACCGCCACCCGCATGATGTCGATGAAGCGGCGCAGGCGCGCCGGATAGAAGCGCGCCGGCGGATAGATCAGGTGGATCGGCAGCGGCGCGGCCTGCCACTCGGGCGCCAGCTGCACCAGGCGGCCGCTCTCCAGTTCCTCGCGCAGCGCCCAGGCCGAGGCCACCGCCGCGCCGACGCCCAGCAGCGCCGCATTGCGCAGCGCATACAGGTTGTCGGTGTAGAGGCGCGGCTGGATGCGCATGCGCACGGTCTCGCCACTGCCGGCGTGGGCCAGTTCGACCTCGTCGCGGTAAAAATTGCTGGCCGCGATCCAGGGCAGGCGCGCCAGGTCGTCCGGGTGCGCGGGCATCGCGGCAGGCCCTCCTGCCCCGTCGAGCAGGGCAGGGGCGCCGACCACGATGCGCGGCACCGCGCCCAGCGGGATCGCCACCACCGAGGTGTCGGTCAGGGCGCCGACCTGGATCGCGCAGTCGATGCCTTCGGCGATGAAGTCGGGCGTGCGGTCGTGCAGGGTCCAGTCGACCGTCATCTTCGGATAGCGCGCCAGGTACTCGGCCAGCGGCGCCACCAGCTGCTGCTGGCCGAAGGCGTGCGGCGCGATCACGC